>Ga0160439_1000303_pt1 | contig 28067 bp, 24 predicted proteins | sample HID1975M_E0MG_FD_108201 | JGI IMG/M metagenome (GOLD analysis project Ga0160439, IMG submission 108201) | Enriched soil microbial communities from UW Madison campus, WI, USA - HID1975M_E0 MG | ecosystem: Environmental > Terrestrial > Soil > Unclassified | place: USA: Madison, Wisconsin... | reverse complement strand
GCCGTGTGGGAGGCGTCGCTGTTCGAGGAGCACGGCTTCCACGACTTCAAGATCTCCGTGAAGCACAACGACCCGGTCGTCATGGTGCGGGCGTACGAGCTGCTCGCGGAGGCGGGGGACTGGCCGCTGCACCTCGGCGTGACCGAGGCCGGTCCGGCGTTCCAGGGCACCATCAAGTCGGCCACGGCATTCGGCGCGCTGCTGAGCAAGGGCATCGGCGACACCATCCGCGTCTCGCTGTCCGCGCCTCCCGTCGAGGAGGTCAAGGTCGGCATCCAGATCCTGCAGTCGCTCAACCTGCGCCCGCGCAAGCTCGAGATCGTGTCCTGCCCGTCCTGCGGGCGCGCGCAGGTGGACGTCTACACGCTCGCGGAGCGCGTGACCGCCGGGCTCGAGGGCATGGAGGTGCCGCTGCGCGTCGCCGTCATGGGCTGCGTCGTCAACGGGCCCGGCGAGGCCCGTGAGGCGGACCTCGGGGTGGCGTCGGGCAACGGCAAGGGGCAGATCTTCGTCAAGGGCGAGGTCATCAAGACCGTCCCCGAGGCGATGATCGTCGAGACGCTCATCGAGGAGGCCATGCGCCTCGCCGAGGAGATGGACCCGGTGGAGGCGGGGGACGGGGCGCCCGTCGTCACCGTCGGCTGACGTCCGTGACGCGGGTGTCGAGCGGCCGAGGCGTGTGACCTGGTGCACACTTCTTCCATGGTGGGTCTGCGGCGGGCTACGACGCTCGAGGGGCGGACCGGGGGGCGTGTCCTGTCCGACGACGACCTTCCGGCTGCTCTTGCCGTGTGCGCCCTGGACCCCGTCGGTTCCGTGCTGGCAACCGCGCGGCTCGAGCAGGCGCAGTACATCGGCGTCCGACGCGCAGGCGGCGAGCTGTGGGGCTACGAGCAGGACGGCCGCCTCGAGGCGATCTGCTGGGCGGGCGCCAACATCGTGCCCGTGGTGCCCGGCGACGGGACGGTCGACCTCGAACGTGCGGCCGAGGCGTTCGCGTCGATGGCCCGCCGTCAGGGGCGCCGGTGCTCGTCCCTCGTCGGACCGTCCGACGCCGTCCTCGCGATGTGGCGTCGGCTGCGACCCGCATGGCCGGGCGTCCGCGAGGTGCGCGACGACCAGCCGTCGATGGTGATCGACGCGCCGCCCGCGGTGGCGGCCGACCCTCAGGTGCGGCGATCGCGCCTCGACGAGCTGGACGAGGTCCTGCCGGCGTGCGTGCGCATGTTCACCGAGGAGGTCGGGTACTCGCCCGCGAGCGGGCCCGGTGGCCCCTACGAGACGCGCGTGCGCACGCTCGTCAGCCAGGGGCGTTCGTTCGTCAAGATGTCGGACTCGTCGGGCGTCGTGTTCAAGGCCGAGCTCGGCGCGGTCGCCGGCGGGGTCGCGCAGGTGCAGGGCGTGTGGGTGGCGCCCGAGCACCGCGGTCGTGGTCTGTCGGAGGAGGGGATGGCCGCCGTCGTGCAGCTCACGCTCGCCGACGTCGCGCCCGTCGTGTCCCTGTACGTCAACGCCTACAACGCGCGCGCTCTCGCTGCGTACCGCCGGGTGGGTTTCCGCCAGGTCGGGTCGTACGCGACCGTGCTGTTCTGACCCGGCCATCTGACCAGCGGTTACCCTGACCGGATGGCGACGGTGCGGCAGTTCCAGGTGACATTCGACTGCGCCGATCCGGAGCGGGTCGCGCGGTTCTGGTGCGTGATCCTCGGGTACGAGCTGCACCCCTCGGGCGTCGCGGCGACGGACCCCACGGGTGTCGGCCCGCGGCTGTACTTCCAGCGCGTGCCCGAGCCGAAGGTCGTCAAGAACCGCGTGCACCTGTGCGTCCGGGTGGGCACGGGCCTGGTCGGGGACGAGCGTCTGGCCGCGCTGCAGGGGGAGCAGGCCCGCCTGGAGCCGCTGGGGGCGGTGCACGTGCGCACGATGCTCGCCGACGACGAGGAGGAGTCCTGCATCGTCATGCAGGACATCGAGGGCAACGAGTTCTGCCTGGACTGACGTCGCGCGTCACCGCAGCAGGCGTGACATCCGCCGGTCGGCGAGCGGCTTGCCGCCGGTCTGGCACGTCGGGCAGTACTGCAACGACGAGTCCGCGAACGAGACCTCGTGCACGGTGTCGCCGCACGGCGTGCCGTCCCAGCCGGGGCACGGCTGACCCGTCCGGCCGTGCACGCGCATGGCCTGACGCTTGGTGTCCTTGAGCTCGGCGGCGGGTTTGCCGCTCGCCGCCTCGACCGCCCCCGTGAGCACGTCGTGGATCGCCGCGTACAGGGTGCCCCGGCGTTCGTCGTCGAGCGAGCGCGTCTGCGCGTACGGCGACGTGCGGGCGACCAGCAGGATCTCGTCGGAGTAGGCGTTGCCGATGCCCGCGATCGTGCCCTGGTCACGCAGCAGGCCCTTGATCTGCTGGTTCCTGGCCGTGAGCAGCTCGGCGAAGCGTTCGGGCGTGAACTCGTCGGACAGGGGCTCGACGCCCAGCGTGGCGATCTGCGGGACGTCCTGGGCGTCTTCCACCACGTGCACGGCCAGCCGTTTGCGCGTGCCGGCCTCGGTGAGGTCGAACCCGCTGTCGTCGTCCAGCCGCACCCGCAGCGCGATGGGTGACCTGCCCGGCCGCACGGGCGTCGTCGGCAGCTTCTCCGACCACCGCACCCATCCCGCGCGGGACAGGTGCCAGACGAGGTGCAGCGGCTCACCCGTGCTCGTCGCGACCATGAGGTCCAACCACTTGCCGTGCCGCGTCACGTCCACCACGGTGCCGCCGACGAGCGCGTCCGGCGCGGGGCGGAACGTCTTCAGCGCGCTGATCGCGCCGATGCTGACCGCCGTCACGACGCGACCATCCGCGCGCTCGCGCAGGAACCTCGCGAGCGCCTCGACCTCGGGAAGCTCGGGCACGCGCCCATCGTGGCCCACGCCGCCCACATCGCGCATGCCCGGCGCTGTCCGAGCGCCGCGGGGGGCGGAAATGCGGACGGGCGAGGCCCCCGGACGAACTAGGCTTCCGCCCATGCTGCTTCGCATGTCCACGCTCTTCGTCCGCACGCTGCGGGAGGACCCGGCCGACGCCGAGGTCGCCAGCCACCGCCTGCTGGTCCGCGCCGGCTACATCCGCCGCGCGGCGCCCGGGATCTACACCTGGCTGCCGCTGGGTCTGCGGGTCCTCGCGAAGGTCGAGGCCGTGGTGCGCGAGGAGATGACCGCTGCGGGTGCGCAGGAGGTGCACTTCCCGGCGCTGCTGCCCAAGGAGCCGTACGAGGCGACCGGGCGCTGGTCGGAGTACGGGCCCAACATCTTCCGGCTCAAAGACCGCAAGGGCGGTGACTACCTGCTCGCGCCGACGCACGAGGAGATGTTCACGCTGCTGGTCAAGGACCTGTACTCGTCGTACAAGGACCTGCCGCTGACGCTCTTCCAGGTGCAGACCAAGTACCGCGACGAGGCGCGTCCGCGGGCGGGCCTCATGCGCGGGCGCGAGTTCGTCATGAAGGACGCGTACTCGTTCGACGTCGACGACGCCGGCCTCGAGATCAGCTACCAGGCGCAGCGCGACGCCTACGAGCGGATCTTCACGCGGCTCGGCCTCGAGTACGTGATCTGCGCCGCGACGTCCGGCGCCATGGGCGGCTCGCGCTCGGAGGAGTTCCTGGCGCCGATGGCGATCGGCGAGGACACGTTCGTGCGCTCCGCCGGCGGCTACGCGGCGAACGTCGAGGCCGTCACGACGGTCGTCCCCGACGACGTGCCGTACGACGACGCCCCGCAGGCGCACGTCGAGGACACGCCGGACACGCCCACGATCGACTCGCTCGTCGCGCACGCCAACGTCGCGTTCCCGCGTCCGGACCGCGCGTGGACCGCCGCCGACACGCTCAAGAACGTCGTCGTCGCGCTGGTCCAGCCGTCGGGGGAGCGCGAGCTCCTCGTCGTCGGCCTGCCGGGCGACCGTGACGTCGACCTGAAGCGGCTCGAGGCCGCGGTGGCCCCGGCCGAGGTGGAGACCGCCGGGGACGCCGACTTCGCCGCGCACCCGGAGCTGGTCCGCGGGTACATCGGCCCGTCGGTGCTGGGCCCGAACGGACCCGAGGGTTCGGTGCGCTACCTGCTCGACCCGCGCGTGGTCAGCGGGACGCGCTGGATCACGGGCGCCAATGAGGCCGGGCGGCACGTCGTCGACCTCGTCGTCGGCCGCGACTTCACCGCTGACGGCTCGGTCGAGGCCGCCGAGGTGCGCGCGGGCGACGAGGCGCCCGACGGCTCGGGCCCGCTGGAGCTCGCGCGTGGCATCGAGATCGGCCACATCTTCGCGCTCGGCCGCAAGTACGCGGCCGCGCTGGGCCTGACGGTCCTCGACCAGAACGGCAAGGCCCAGGTCGTCACGATGGGCTCCTACGGCGTCGGCGTCACGCGCGTGCTCGCGGCGCTCGCCGAGGTGAACCACGACGACAAGGGCCTGGCGTGGCCGGCGAACGTCGCGCCCGCCCACGTGCACGTCGTGGCCACCGGCAAGGACGAGGCCGTGTTCGCCGCCGCCGAGTCGATCGCCCAGACCCTCTCGTCCCGCGGGATCGAGGTCCTCTACGACGACCGCCCCAAGGTCTCGCCCGGCGTGAAGTTCGCCGACGCGGAGCTCCTGGGGGTGCCGCTCGTGGTGGTCGTCGGGCGTGGCCTGGCCGAGGGCGTCGTCGAGGTCCGTCCTCGCGTGGGAGGCACGGCCGAGCAGGTCGCCGTCGCCGAGGCGGCCGACCGCGTCGCCGAGCTCGTGGACGAGCTGGTCTGAGCGACCCGTACGGAGGGGCGGTCAGCCCTTGGTCGCGCGCTCCGGAAGGCCGGGGAAGGCGACGGGGGCGGCGCCCCACGTGCGTGCTGCCGCCGTGGCCGTGCGCAGGCCGTCGACGAACGGCCCGCGCGAGCCCGGCGCGGTCCGGGCGACGAGCGTCGCGTCGGTCGCGGCGATCGCCGACTCGAGCGAGCGGGCCAGCTTGCGGGCGCTCTTCGCCTGGTCCAGGTCGCCCGGCAGCGTGTACGACGCCCGCCGGGGGTCCTGGGCCGTCTCGGCCGTCCCGGCGGCGACGGCCCAGCGCTGCGCCTCGTCGCGGTGTGCCGCGGCGGCGTCGCGTGCCTTCGTGCGCGTGGAGCCGGACTGCTGGGCGGCGACGACCTCGTAGGCGAAGCCGGCCTGGTCGTGCGCGAGCACCAGGGTGCCCAGGTCGTCGGCGGACGTCGCAGCGGCGGCCTGCGTCTGCTCGGGTGACGGCGTCGGCTCGGGTGCCGGGCTGTCGGTGGGCCCGGGTGCCTTCGTCGGCTCGACGACGACCTCGAGGTCGGGGACCTTCGCGCCCGTGGCGCTCGCGAGGCGCCGCGTCAGCTGGTCGCGCGCCGTCGCGATCGACGCGACGAGCCGGGCGAGGTCGGCGTCCTGCACGGCGTCGGCGTCGGCGAGCGCGGTCCGGGTGGTCTCGGCGAGCTCGGTCAGCACCTGGGCCGGGGTCGCGCTCACGGCCGGCGTCGCCGTCGAGGACGGTGTGAGGCCCGAGTCGTAGACGGGACCCAGCTGCTCGGCGTGCTGCGTCGAGAAGTCAGCGACGTCCTCGAGCACCTCGGCGACGCTTGCGGCCGGCTTCGCGGCCATCGCCGCGGTCGCCGCCGCGGCCAGCTGGTCCGCGTCGTTGAGCGTCCGGGCGCGCACCTGCTCGACGGGGCCGGGCGACGGCTCGGCCAGAGGTGGCGTCTCCAGACGCACGGAGCACGCCCCCGCGGCACCCAGGACCATCGCCGCCCCGACGAGCGCCGCCGTGATCCTCGCCACGCGCACCGACGTGCGTGCGGGCCGCGACAGGCGGTCGTCACGCGGGAACTGGGGGGTGCGGGCAGTCGTCATCGCCCGCGATCCTGCCACGCGCGGGCGCATCGCCCCGGCGGGCACGCGCAGACTCGTTAGGCTGGACCGACAACATCACAGGGTCGCGCACGACCCGCGGGACCAGACGGGAGGCCGACCATGGCCGATGCCGCTGCCGCCGGACGCGTCCGCGAGGTGCTCGCCCCCGTGGTCGAGGCCCTGGGGCTGGTCCTCGAGGACGTCGAGGTGCACCGGGCCGGTGCGCGCTCGACGGTCGACGTCGCGCTCGACGTGCCCGAGGACGACGAGACCGACCTGGACCTCGACCGGGTGGCCGACGCGACGCGCGCCATCTCGGACGCGTTGGACGCGCGTGACGTGATCGCGGGCCACTACACGCTCGAGGTCGGCAGCCGTGGTCTGTCCCGACCGCTGACCGAGCGGCGCCACTTCGCGCGGGCCGTCGGACGCACCGTGACCGTGCGTCTCGCGGACGGCGGTGCGGTCGGCGGTCGGCTGGTTGACGTGGACCGCGACGACGACGCGATCGTCGTCGTTCCCGTGACGCCAGGACTGAAGGGACGACGCCCCAAGGAGGGCGAGCCCGTGCGGATCGCGCTCACGGACGTGCGCGACGCTCGGGTCGAGGTGGACCTGACGGGGCTGGGCCCCGTGGACGACGAGGCCGGCGCGAGCGCCGGACAGGAGAGCTGACATGGACATCGACATGCAGGCGCTGCGGCTGCTGGAGCGTGAGCGCGAGATCAGCCTGGACGTGCTGGTCTCCGCGATCGAGCAGGCGCTGCTGTCCGCTTACCACCGCACGCCGTACGCGCACCAGCGGGCGCGCGTGGAGGTGGACCGCAAGAGCGGCCACGTCACGGTGTGGGCGCGCGAGCCGCAGGGCGTCGACGAGGACGGCGCGCCCGTCGGCGTCGAGGAGCCGGAGTTCGACGACACGCCCGACGGCTTCGGCCGGATCGCGACCGCCACGGCCCGGCAGGTCATCGTGCAGCGGCTGCGCGACGCCGAGGACGACCAGGTGCTCGGCCAGTTCCGCGGCAAGGAGGGTGAGGTCCTGGGCGGCGTCATCCAGCAGGGCCGCGACCCGCGCACCGTCCTGGTCGACGTCGGGGGCACCGAGGCCGTCCTGCCCGCGCACGAGCAGGTCCCCGGCGAGCAGTACGTGCACGGCGAGCGCATCCGGGGCTACGTGCTCGAGGTGGCGCGCGGCATGCGCGGCCCGCAGGTGACCCTGTCCCGTTCGCACCCCGGCCTGGTCCGCAAGCTGTTCGCCCTCGAGGTGCCCGAGGTCGCCGACGGCACGGTCGAGATCACGGCGATGGCGCGCGAGGCCGGTCACCGCACCAAGATGGCCGTCCGCTCGACCGTGCCCGGCGTCAACGCCAAGGGCGCCTGCATCGGCCCGATGGGCGGCCGGGTGCGGGCCGTCATGGCGGAGCTGCAGGGGGAGAAGATCGACATCGTCGACCACTCCGACGACCCGGCCGAGATGATCGCGCACGCGTTGTCCCCGGCGCGGGTCCTGTCGGCCACCGTCGTCGACGCCGAGGCCCGTGCCGCGCGCGTCGTCGTGCCCGACTACCAGCTCTCGCTCGCCATCGGCAAGGAGGGCCAGAACGCGCGGCTCGCGGCCAAGCTGACCGGCTGGCGCATCGACATCCGGTCCGACGCCGAGGGGGGCGACGGTGCTGGTGTGGGCGGCGCGACAGCCGACCCGGGTCACGCCGAGTGACGCGAAGCGGTAGACTGCCTACGGCTGGGGACACGTCCCGGCTCCCCTCGGACGACGAACAACCGCTCAGCGGTCCCGTTCGCACGTGCGTGGGTTGCCGTTCCGTCGGTCCCCGATCTGCCCTGCTGAGGGTGGTCGTCGTCCATGACCAGCTGGTCGTCGACGTCGGACGCTCGATGCCGGGCAGGGGTGCGTGGCTGCACCCCGACCCTGGATGTCTCGATCTCGCGGTCCGTCGGCGCGCGTTCGGGCGGGCCCTGCGCCACGCAGGCCCCCTGGACACCGCAGTCGTCGCAGATCATCTCGAGCACGGACAGGGGTAGTACGACGCCGGGCGAGGTCCGGCGTCGACCGTCGACATGGGAAGCGGGTCTGGAAGCCGATGGCTACCCGATGAGCACGCACCGATGAGTACCCAGCGATGAGTACCTCGCACTAACGACGGTCCGACCCTGTCCGGGCGGACCGAGACAGGGAGAGATGTGGCCAAGGTCCGCGTCTACGAGCTCGCGAAAGAGCTCGGGGTTGACAGCAAGAAGATCATGACGACCCTCACCGAGATGGGTGAGTTCGTCCGTTCGGCGTCCTCGACGATCGAGCCGCCGGTCGTGCGCAAGCTGCGCGACACGTTCCCCGCGGGCGGTGGCGACGCCGCGCCCGCAGCTGCCCCCAAGGCAGCCCCCAAGGCTCCGCGCCCCACGCCGGCCCCCGCTGCCCCCGCAGCGGCGACGCCGGCCCCGGCGCCTGCTGCACCTGCGGCGACCCCGGCCCCTGCTGCGCCGGCTCCCGCCGCCGCGGCTGCTCCGGCCGCCCCGGCGCCGGCCGCGCCCGCAGCACGTCCGGCCGCCCAGGCGCCGGCCCCCGCCGCCCGTCCGGGTGCGCCGCGTCCCGCCGCGCGTCCCGGCAACAACCCGTTCGCGTCCTCGCAGGGCATGCCCCGCCAGGGCGAGCGTGGGGGAGAGCGCAGCGGCGCCGGTCGCCCCGGCGGTCCGCGTCCGGGCAACAACCCGTTCGCGTCGTCGCAGGGCATGCCCCGCCCGGGCGAGCGCCGCAACAGCAACCCGGAGCAGGCCGCTCCCGCCGCTCAGTCCGGCGAGCGTCCGGGCGGTCCCCGTCCCGGCGGTCCCCGCCCGGGTGGCCCGCGCCCCAGCCCCGGCATGATGCCCGGCCGCACCACCAGTGGTGTCGGCCGCCCCGGCGAGCGTCCCGCTCCCGGCGGTCGCGGCGGCCAGGGCGGTGCCCGCGGTGGTTACGCGGGTCGTCCCGGTGGCGGCGGTCCCGGCGGCGCTCCCGGCGCCGGTGGCGGCGGTTTCGCCGGTCGTCCCGGTGGCGGCGGTGGTCGTCCCGGCGGTGCCGGTCGTGGCTCCACGCAGGGTGCGTTCGGTCGCGCCGGTGGTCGGCCCGTCCGCGGACGGAAGTCGAAGCGTGCGAAGCGCCAGGAGTTCGAGCAGATGCAGGCGCCGTCGCTCGGCGGCGTGCAGGTCCCGCGCGGCAACGGTTCGACCGTCGTCCGCCTGCGCCAGGGCTCGTCGCTGAACGACTTCGCCGACAAGATCGACGCCAACCCCGCGTCGCTCGTGACCGTGCTGTTCCACCTCGGTGAGATGGCCACGGCGACGCAGTCGCTCGACGAGGACACGTTCGGCACGCTGGCCCAGGAGCTGGGCTACGTCATCGAGATGGTCTCGGCCGAGGAGGAGGACCGCGAGCTGCTCGGGGCCTTCGACATCGACCTGGACGCCGAGCTCGAGGCCGAGGGCGACGACGAGCTGGAGGCCCGTCCTCCGGTCGTCACCGTCATGGGTCACGTCGACCACGGAAAGACCAAGCTCCTCGACGCGATCCGTTCCACGGACGTCGTCGCGGGCGAGGCCGGCGGCATCACCCAGCACATCGGTGCCTACCAGGTCACCAAGGTGCACGAGGGCAACGACCGTCCCATCACCTTCATCGACACCCCGGGTCACGAGGCGTTCACCGCCATGCGTGCCCGTGGTGCGCAGGTCACGGACATCGCGATCCTCGTGGTCGCGGCCGACGACGGCGTGATGCCCCAGACGATCGAGGCGCTCAACCACGCGCAGGCGGCCAACGTGCCGATCGTCGTCGCGGTGAACAAGGTGGACAAGGAGGGGGCCAACCCCGACAAGATCCGCCAGCAGCTCACCGAGTACAACCTGGTGGCCGAGGAGTACGGCGGCGACACCATGTTCGTCAACGTGTCGGCCAAGCAGAACAAGGGCATCGACGAGCTCCTCGAGGCGGTCCTGCTGACCGCCGACGCGGCGCTCGACCTGCGGGCCAACCCCGACAAGGACGCCCGCGGTGTCGCGATCGAGGCCAACCTCGACAAGGGCCGCGGCGCCACGGCGACCGTCCTGGTCCAGTCGGGCACGCTGCGCGTCGGCGACGCGATCGTCGCCGGCACGGCCTACGGCCGCGTCCGTGCGATGTTCGACGAGCACGGCGAGACCGTCACCGAGGCGGGCCCGTCCCGTCCGGTCCAGGTGCTCGGCCTCGCGTCGGTGCCCAGCGCCGGCGACACGCTGCTCGTCGCCACCGAGGAGCGCACGGCCCGTCAGATCGCCGAGAAGCGTGAGGCCGCCGAGCGTGCCGCCCTCCTGGCCAAGCGCCGCAAGCGCGTCAGCCTCGAGGACTTCACGCAGGCGCTCGCCCAGGGCAAGGTCGAGACCCTCAACCTGGTCCTCAAGGGCGACGTCTCGGGTGCCGTCGAGGCCCTCGAGGACGCGCTGCTCAAGATCGACGTGGGCGACGAGGTCGACCTGCGCGTCATCCACCGCGGTGTCGGTGCGATCACGCAGAACGACGTCAACCTGGCGACGGTCGACTCGGCCATCATCATCGGGTTCAACGTCAAGTACGCCGAGCGCGTCGAGGCGCTGGCCGACCGCGAGGGCGTCGACGTGCGCTTCTACTCGGTCATCTACCAGGCGATCGACGACGTCGAGGCGGCCCTCAAGGGCATGCTCAAGCCCGAGTACGAGGAGGCCCAGCTGGGCACCGCGGAGATCCGCGAGGTCTTCCGGTCCTCCAAGTTCGGCAACATCGCCGGCTCGATCGTCCGGTCGGGCGAGATCCGTCGCAACACCAAGGCGCGCGTCCTGCGCGGCGGCAAGGTCATCGGGGACAACCTGACGATCGAGACGCTCAAGCGGTTCAAGGACGACGCGACCGAGGTCCGCGAGGGCTACGAGTGCGGCATCGGTCTCGGGTCGTTCAACGACCTGCAGGTCGAGGACATCATCGAGACCTGGGAGATGCGCGAGAAGCCTCGCTCTTAGTCTTCCGGTCAGGGATGGTGTCGGTCCGCCGCCTACCGGCGGGCCTGGCGGCCCGCTGCCAGGCCCACCACGGCGGCGGACCGACACCATCCCTTCCCTTCGCTTCGCTCGGGTTCTCTCTTGTTGGCTGAAAGGAAGTGGGCCTCATGGCTGACAGTGCTCGTGCTCGGAAGCTGTCCGAGCGGATTCAGCAGGTCGTCGCGCAGATGCTCGACACCCGCATCAAGGACCCGCGGCTGGGGTTCGTCACGGTCACCGACGTACGCGTCACCGGCGACCTGCAGCACGCCGACGTCTTCTACACCGTGTTCGGGGACGACGAGGCCCGGGCCGAGAGCGCCAAGGCGCTCGAGTCGGCCAAGGGGATCATCCGCTCGGAGGTCGGCAAGCAGACGGGGATCCGTCTGACGCCGACGCTCGCGTTCCACCTGGACGCCGTGCCGGAGACGGCCGCGCACCTGGACGCCGCGCTCGTCGAGGCCGCGCGCCGCGACAAGGAGGTGGCCGCGCTCGCCGCCGCCGCCCAGTTCGCCGGCGACGCGGACCCCTACAAGCACGCCGACGAGGACGAGGACGACGAGTCCTGACTCGCCGGTGCGGTCCGCCGCACCCCACTGCTCGTGAACGCAGCGATGGTCGCAGCGAACGTGCCCCTGGAGGGCGCGCCCGCTGCGACCATCGCTGTATCCACCGGGGTCAGACGGTCGGCGCGGCACCCGTCACGCGGCCGGTCGTCCGCGGCATGAAGGCGGCGACGACCGCGCCGGCGCCGACGATCGCCGCGCCTACCAGGGCCGCCGGCGCCAGTCCGTCGGCGTAGCCGGCCGGCGTGAGCGTGCCGCCGGCGGCGGTGAAGACCGCGACCAGCACCGCGACGCCGACGGCGCCGCCCATCTCGCGCAGCGTGGCGTTGACGGAGCTCGCGGTGCCGTGGTCGTCGGGCACCATGTCCGCGAGGACGGCGGTGGCCGACGGGGCGAACGTCAGGCCCATGCCGATCCCGGCGAGCGCCAGACCGGGCACCAGCTCGGCGTAGGTGCTGACGCCACCGGCGACGGCGAGCCCCTGCCATGCCAGGCCCGCCGACTGCAGGGCGAGCCCTGCAGTCAGGAGCGGGCGCACACCCAGGCGCGGTGCGAGCATGCCGGCGATCGGCGCCACGATCATCGGGGCGGCAGTCCATGGCAGGGTCCGGATGCCGGCCTGGAGCGGGCTGTAGCCCAGCGCGATCTGCAGGTACTGGGAAAGGACGAACACCGTGCCGAACACACCCGCCGAGAACAGGAACGCGCTCGCGTTCGTGACGGCGAACGAGCGCACGCGGAACAGGCGCAGGGGCACGAGCGGGTGGTCGGTCCGGGACTCGCGCACCAGGAACGCGGCGACGAGCGCGGCCCCGAGGACGAGCCCGCCGGCGACGGGGGTGGACGTCCAGCCGTCGTCGTTACCGTGGATGACGGCCCACACGATCGCGACGACGCCCGCCGCGGCGAGCGCCAGCCCCAGGAGGTCGAGGCGCTGGCGCCGGCCGAACGACTCGGGCAGCGCGTACCGGACCAGCGGGATCGCGACGAGCGCCACGGGCACGTTGAGCCAGAAGATGGCCTCCCACGAGATCCCCTGCACCACCGCGCCGCCGATGACGGGTCCGAGCGCGACGCCGAGGCCGGACACGCCGCCCCACACGCCGATCGCCATGGCCCGCCGTGCCGGCGGCACCGCGGCGGCGAGCAGGGTCAGCGACAGCGGCATGATGGCCGCGGCGCCGGCCCCCTGGACGGCGCGGGCGGCGATGAGGGCTCCTGCGCTCGTGGCCAGCGCGGAGGCGATGGACGCGAGCGCGAAGACCGTGATGCCGCCGACGAAGACGCGTCGCCGGCCCCAGCGGTCGCCGAGGGTGGCGGCCGCGATCATGAGCGACGCGAAGCTCAGCGTGTAGGCGTTGACCATCCACTGCAGCTGCTCGAGCGATGCCGGCAGCTCCGTGTGCAGGACCGGGAGCGCAGTGGTCATCACGAGGTTGTCGAGGGTCGCCATGAACATCGGCAGCGACGCGGCGACGAGGGCGATCGCGGTCCCGGCACGGCGCGGCGCCCTGGACCGGGGGATCGGTGAGCGACGTTCGGCACGCTCGGCGGTGGCGGTCATCTCTGCTCCCTGCGTGAGGTTGTTGGCATTGAGTGATTACTAACAAGAATGACCGTAGGCATCGGCTGATAACCTTGTCAACATGTCCGAGCGAACTTCTCTGACGGCCGACACAGACGGCGACGTCGCGGCGACCGACCGACCTTCGTCGGGACGGATGTCCGGGGCGGAACGGCGCGACCAGATCCTCGGCGCGGCTCGACGCGTCTTCGCCGAGGGCGGGTACGCGGCCAGCACGGACGACATCGCGCGGGCCGCCGGGGTGTCCCAGCCGTACGTCGTGCGGCTGTTCGGCTCCAAGCGCGACCTGTTCCTCGCGGCCTACCGGCAGGCGACGCAGGAGATCATCGAGGCGCTCGCCGCAGTCCCGGCCGGTCCGGACGCCGCGGAGCGGATGGGGGACGCGTACGTGTCCCTGGTCGCGGACCGGGACCTGCTGCGGCTCGTCATGCACGGCTTCGTGGCCGCGGCCGACCCGGAGGTCGGACGCGCCGCGCGGCACTGCCTCGGCGAGTCGTTCCGGCTGTTCCGCGAGCGGGCGGGCGCGGACGACGAGGAGGCGGTGCGCTTCGTCTCCACGGGCATGCTGATCAACGTGATGCTGGCCGCCGACGCGCCGGCGCACCGGGGCCAGGACGCCGGCATGGACGCCCTCATGGCCTGCACGATCGAGGTCTCCGACCGCCGGCGGGACGCGTGACCCAGCCCGAGCGGCAGCAGCCCGCGCGCAGGCCCACGGCTCCCGACGGGCTCGTGATCGTCGACAAGCCGCACGGGTGGACGAGCCACGACGTCGTGGCGCGCATGCGACGCCTGGCGGGGACCCGCAAGGTGGGCCATGCGGGCACCTTGGACCCGATGGCGACAGGCGTCCTGGTGGTGGGCATCGGCCGCGCGACGCGCCTTCTCACGTACGTCGTCGGCGCGGACAAGGAGTACCTGGCAACGGTGCGCCTGGGCGTCACCACGACGACCGAGGACGCCGAGGGGGAGACGCTCGCAGTCACCGACGCGTCGCGCCTGACCCGCGACGACGTCGTCGCGGCGGCCGTCCCGCTCACCGGCGACGTCCAGCAGGTGCCGTCGGCGGTCTCGGCGATCAAGGTCGACGGCCAGCGGGCGTACGCGCGTGTCCGGGCGGGGGAGCAGGTCGAGCTGGCCGCGCGCCCGGTGACGATCCGGACGATCGACGTCGGCGCCGTGCGCGTCGCGGAGGTCGACGGCACCGGGGTCCTCGACGTCGACGTCCGCGTCGTCTGCTCGTCGGGCACCTACGTGCGCGCGATCGCGCGGGATCTGGGCGCCGCCCTCGGGGTCGGGGGGCACCTGACCGCGCTGCGGCGCACGCGCGTGGGCGGCTACGCGCTCTCGCAGGCGCGCACCATGGACGACCTCGCGCAGACGTCCGACGACGTCCCGCTCGACGTGCTCGGCCTGGCCGACGCGGCTCGCGCCACGTTCCCCGTGCGCGAGCTGACCGAGGCCGAGGCGCGGGCTCTGTCGTACGGCCAGGCGATCGACGCCGACGACGCGGCGGTCGCGTCGTCCGGCGCCACGACGGCCGCGATCGGACCGGACGGCACGCTCGTCGCGCTGGTGGAGGCGCGGGCGGGCCGGGTCAAGCCGGCGCTGGTGTTCGCGCCGGCCTGACGGCTGGCCCTGGACCGGCGCACGTCAGACGCCGACGAACGCCGCGACGGCTGCGGCCGTGGCCACGGGATCCGGTGCATGGTCGCGGCCGGGGACCGTGGCGAGCCGTGCGCCCGGGATGGCGACCGTGAGCGCGTCGGCGGACGACGTGATCACGGGCCAGGTGTCGTCGGCGCGCAGCACGAGCGTCGGGACGTCGATCGCGGCGAACTGTCCCGCGTCCTGGAAGGCATCCGTCACCGCCCAGTCGTAGACGAGGCTCGGCGCGACGGCCTCGAGCGCGGGCCACCACGGCTGGTCGCGCTGCCCGGCGACGGCCTGCGGCGGAAGCCCGATCACGCGGCTCTGGTAGAGCTCGACGGCGTCGCCGTGGCGGCCGTCCGCGACCAGCGCGTCGAGCTCGGGGCCGATGGTCGCGTCCCGTGGTGGCGCCCCGGGCACGACGACGGGCGCCTCGAGGACCACGAGCGAGGCGACGGGGACGCTCGCGAGCGCCGCTGCCAGCGCCAGGATGCCGCCCGACGAGTACCCGAGCAGCGTGACGGGGCCTTCGACGGTCGCGACGAGCGACCGGACGTCGCCGATCTCGCGTTCGACCGCGCCCGCGAGTCCGCCGGTCTCGTCGCCGCTCTCGCCGCGCGCGCGCCGGTCGACGACGATGCCCCGCAGACCGTGCTCGGCGAGCGACTGCGCCAGCGGCACCAACCGACCCCGGTCGTTCATCGCGCCCGGCAGGAGCAGCACGGCGGGTCCCGAGCCGACCTCCTCGAACGCGAGCCTCGTCCCGTCGTGCGTCGTGACCGTCCCCATGTCCCGCCTCCTGTGCCGCCCGCGCTCCCGCGGTAGGGGTCACGCTAGCCGGACGCGAGCCTGCCGTCAGTCGTCGACCTCGGCGAGCGGCCATCCGGCAGCGGCGAGCACGGCGCTGACGCGCGCGACGTCGCCGGGCAGCGCCTCCTGCTCCAGGATCGCCTCGATCTCCTGCGCCACGGCGCCCTCGGTGGCGCCGCCGCCCGGGTGGCTGAGCACGATGCGGTCCGCCACCTCGATGACCTCGTCGTGCGTGAGCTTGCGCTTGAGCAGGGCGAGGACGGCGACGTAGTCGTGCTCGGGGACGCCGCTGGGGTAGCCGGCCCGGAGCCAGTCGGTGACGCGCCGGATGGCGCCGTCGCGGGCCATCACTTGCCGCCCAGGGCCAGGCGCAGCACGCCGGCGACGACCGCCGCGACGCAGATGCCGAAGCAGATCACCGCGCCAGTGACGTGCAGGCCGCGCGAGCCGCCCTCGCTCGGCGCGAGCGATCTCACCCCCAGGGCGAAGACCGCGGGGATGCCTGAGCCCAGCAGGAGGCTGATGACCAGCACCTTGGAGAGCGCGGCCACGTCGATGTACTTGTCCATGCCCAGGCTCCTCAGGCGGTGGGGACGGGCTGCGCGGCGCGCTCGGGCTCCGCCCACTCGTCGTTGACGTTGTGGTGGTCGACGGACTCGCGGCGGGACCGGATGACCAGGGCGCCGCTCGCGGCGACGAGGAGTGCGAGCACGATGATGGTGCCGAGCGCACCGTCGATGATGTGCTGGATGCCCTCGGCGGCCGCGCCGACCGCGGCGGCGGCCGGCAGCGTGATGAGCCACGCGACAGCCATGCGGCGGGCGACGGACCAGCGCACCGGGGTGCGGCGTCCCACCCCCGAGCCGAGGATCGAACCGCTCGCCACGTGGGTCGTCGACAGCGGGTAGCCGAAGTGGCTGGAGATGAGGATGACGGCGGCCGACGAGGTCTCGGCGGCGAGGCCCTGCGGGGGCTGGATGTCGACCAGGCCCTTGCCGAGCGTGCGGATGACGCGCCACCCCCCGATGTAGGTGCCGAGGCCGATGGCCAGGGCGCAGGCGATGATGACCCAGACGGGCACGCCGGCGTCCGCGGGCAGCTGACCCCCGGCGATGAGGGCCAGCAGGATGATGCCCATCGTCTTCTGCGCGTCGTTGGTGCCGTGCGCCAGCGAGACCAGGGATGCGGAGCCGATCTGGCCCCAGCGGAACTCCTGTGACGTCTCCTTCGCGCCCACGCTGCGTGTGATGCGGTAGACGAGCCACGTGCCGACCATGGCGATGACGCCGGCGGCGAACGGGGCGATCAGGGCGGGGATGATCACCTTGGAGATCACGCCGGACCAGATGACACCGCTGGTGCCCGCGGCGACGAGCACCGAGCCGATGAGGCCGCCGATGATCGCGTGGGACGAGGACGACGGCAGGCCGAAGTACCAGGTCACGAGGTTCCAGATGATGCCGCCGCACAGACCGGCGAACACCACCGACATCGTGACGGCGTCCTGCTCGACGATGCCCTTGGCGATCGTTGCGGCGACGGCGAGCGAGAGGAAGGCGCCGACCACGTTGAGCACGGCCGACAGGAGCACGGCGACCTTGGGCCGCAGCGCCTTGGTGGCGATCGACGTCGCCATGGCGTTGGCGGTGTCGTGGAAGCCGTTGGTGAAGTCGAAGGCGAGCGCCGTGACGACCACGATCACGAGGAGAGGTGTTCCGTCCACGACCACGACGGTCCCGCGGCGCCCGGGCGCGGGCAAGGGGGGTCGCCAGGTGTTCACGTCCGGTTCGCCTGGTTGTCACCGGTGCGTCCGGAAGGGTTCCGGATGTCCGGTCCGGCTGCTAGGTTGCGCAGACAACTTGCGCTCACCCCCTTGCCGCCCCGGCTCATGAGAGCGCTTCCATAACCCCAGGAGACAGCGTGGTTTCCTTTCGGCAATCCTTGATCGGCGGCCGTCGTCGTGCGGCCGTGCTCGGCACCGCGGCGACAGCGGCGCTCACGGCGCTCGCGCTCGCGACGGCGCCGTCGGCCGGGGCCAACCCGGTCGACACGGTGCACGACTTCTCCGACGGCACGCAGGGCTGGTACAGCTACGGCGATGGCTCGTCGTCCTCGATCCAGGACGGGGAGTTCTGCGTCGACGTCGCCGCCGGGACCACCAACCCGTGGGACGTGGCGGCGCAGCACGACGACGTCACGATGGAGGCGGGCACGCAGTACACGGTGTCCTTCACCGCCCACGCCACGGCCGACGTGAACGTCACCCTGCGGGCGGGGATCGGGTACCCGGACGACGTGTCGTCGGGGGTCGCCCTGACATCCACGCCGAAGAAGTACTCGTTCACGTGGTCGCCCGGGTTCAGCGGAAAGGGCAACACGTCGTTCCAGCTCGGCGGGCAGAGCACCGACTACACGTTCTGCCTCGACGACTTCCAGATCGCGGGCGCCAGCGAGCTGCTGGGCACGACGACGTTCGCGGGTGACACGCTGCCCGACGGCTGGTCGCTCCCCGCCGGCTGGGCGATCACCTCGGAGGCCGGCGACGACCACCTGTGCTTCGCCGTCCCCGCCTCCGCCGGTCAGTACGACGGCCTCGTCTACAACGGCGTCCCGGTGGAGGCCGACGGCAACTACGAGCTGTCCTTCACGGCGAGCGCGAGCAACAGCGCGACCGTCCGTGCGCTCGTCGGCGAGAACGGTGGCTCCTACCGCACGGCCTACGTCGCCAACCCGGACCTGACGCCGGACCTGAAGCCGTACTCCTACGGGTTCACGAGCTCCCTGACGTTCCCGGCCGACGAGGACCCGGTGGGTCAGGTGGCCATCCAGCTGGGCGCGCGCGGCGACTACACGTTCTGCCTCAGCCAGGTATCGCTGAAGAAGACCGCGACGCCGCCCCCGCCGTACCAGCCCGACACGCGCAGCCGCGTGCGGGTCAACCAGGTCGGCTACCTCCCGGACGGCCCCAAGCAGGCCACTCTGGTCACGGACGCGACCGACCCCGTGGCGTGGGAGCTGCACGACGGCAGCGGCACGGCGGTCGCGCACGGGGACGCCACCCCGCGCGGCACGGACCCGACCTCGGGTCTGAACGTGCAGGTCATCGACTTCGGCGACGTCACCGCGACGGGCGAGGGCTTCACGCTCGTGGCCGACGGTCAGACGAGCGACCCGTTCGCGATCGACGCGGACATCTACCAGCAGCTGCGGTACGACGCGCTCAACTACTTCTACCCGGTGCGCTCCGGCATCGCGGTGGACGTGCCCGACGACCGCTACGACCGGCCGGCCGGCCACGTGAGCGGACCCGACGGGGCGGTCAACAAGGGCGACCTGGACGTCGCCTGCCTGACCGCGGCGGAGGACGGCGCGAGCTGGTCGTACGGCACGTGGACGTGCCCGGAGGGCTACGCGCGTGACGTCGTCGGCGGCTGGTACGACGCCGGCGACCACGGCAAGTACGTCGTCAACGGTGGCATCGCCGTCTCGCAGCTGCTCAGCACCTACGAGCGCTCGCTGCACGCGAAGAGCGCGACGAAGGGTGCGCTCGCGGACGGCACCATGGACGTGCCCGCCGACGAGAGCGGCAACGGCGTCCCCGACGTGCTGGACGAGGCGCGGTGGGAGCTGCAGTTCTTCCTGGAGATGCAGGTGCCCGACGGGTCCGGCATGACGGTCTCCGCCACGGACGACCGCTCGCTCGACGGGCTCGTGCACCACAAGATCCACGACGTCGGCTGGACCGGCCTGGGCCTGCTCCCGTCGGCCGACCCGCAGCAGCGACGCCTCGCCCGTCCGTCGACGGCGGCGACGCTCAACCTCGCCGCGACCGCGGCCCAGGGGGCGCGCCTGTTCCAGAAGTACGACCCGGCCTTCGCGAAGAAGCTCCTGGCAGCGAGCAAGGAGGCGTACGCGGCGGCGAAGCGGGTCCCGGACCTGTACGCACCGGCCTCCGCGGGCAACAACGGTGGCGGTCCGTACGACGACAGCGACGTGTCCGACGAGTTCTACTGGGCGGCCGCCGAGCTGTACCTGACCACGGGTGCCTCGTCGTACCGCAAGGACGTGGCGGCGTCCGAGCACCGTGACGACGACATCTGGAGCCCCACCGGCTTCAGCTGGGGGAGCGTCGCCGCGCTGGGCCGCCTCGACCTGGCCACGCTGCCCAACACGTTCCGGGCGCAGGCCACGAAGAGCGTGGTGGCCGGGGCCGAGAAGTACCTGGCGCTGCAGCAGGAGCAGCCGTTCGGCACCGCGTACCCCGGCAACAAGGGGCAGTACGACTGGGGGTCGAGCTCCGCGGTCGTGAACAACCAGGTGGTGCTCGCCACGGCGTTCGACCTGACCGGGGACACCCGGTTCAGCCAGGCCGTCCTGGAGTCCATGGACTACCTGCTGGGCCGCAACGCCATGAACAACTCCTACGTCACCGGGTACGGCACGCAGTACTCGAGCCACCAGCACTCGCGCTGGCTGGTCCCGGCGATCGTCGGCTCGCTGTCCGGCGGACCCAACTCGGTCCGCAGCACGTGGGACCCGGTGATGAACGGGCTGTACCCGAGCACCAACCCCTGCACCCCGCAGATGTGCTACGTCGACAGCATCGAGGCGTACTCGGTCAACGAGGTCGCGGTCAACTGGAACTCGGCCCTGTCGTGGATCGCGTCGTTCGTCGCCGACCAGCACGCGGGTGCGCGCGCCGTGGCGCCGGTCGTGACCACGCAGCCCGCGTCGGTGACGGTGGACCTCGGCAAGAAGGCGACCTTCACGGCCGCGGCGTCCGGGCAGCCGGCGCCCTCGGTGCAGTGGCAGTCCCAGGCACCCGGGAAGACGGCCTGGACCGACGTGCCGAAGGCGGACGGCACGACGCTGAAGGTGACCGCGACCGCGGCCGTCGACGGCACCGCCTACCGCGCCGTGTTCACCAACACGTCGGGCACCGCGACGTCCTCGCCCGCGACGCTCACGGTGCGTCGCGGTGCGCCGACGATCACCACGCAGCCCGCGAGCGTGACGGTGCGCGGCGGCTCGCTGGTGCTCCTCTCGGTCGACTGGACCGCGTACCCGGCGGCGAAGGTGCAGTGGTACGCCAAGACCGGCGGCTCGTGGGTCAAGGTCCCGCTCGCGACCGGGAAGGTGCTCCCCGTCCTGGCGCTCAGCATCCTGCCGCAGGACTACCGAGCGGTCGTGACGAACGCGGAGGGATCGGTGACGAGCGCCACGGCGCACCTCACGATCCGCCGCTGAGCGGCGCGCCGACGAGGCCCCGGACCTGACCGGTCCGAGGCCTCGTCGGGCGTGCGGGTACGCACCAGGGGGCTCGGGGTGGCAGGCTTGCCCGTCGGGCCCCGTGCGCGGGCCGGATCGGGTGGACCGGTCGTGGGAGCCGATCGTCGGACAGGAGCGGGCGTGCAGCTGTGGCGTGATCTCGCCGAGGTGCCGGAGGGCTTCGGCCCGTCGGTGGTGACCATCGGCAACTTCGACGGTGTCCACCGAGGCCACGTCGGGGTGCTGCAGCGCATGTGCTCGGACGCACGGGACGCGGGCGCGAGCGCCGTCGCCGTGACGTTCACGCCGCACCCGCAGCAGGTGCACCGGCCCGAGTCGGCACCCCCGCGCCTGACGGGCGACGCCGACCGGCTCGAGCTCCTGGAGGCGACCGGTCTGGACGCCGTCCTCCTGCTCGACTACACCCTCGAGTTCGCACGCCAGACGCCCGAGCAGTTCGTGCGGCGCTACCTGGTCGACGGGCTGGGTGCGCGCGTGGTCGTCGTCGGGCGGGACGTGCGGTTCGGCTGGAACAACAGCGGCGACCTCTCGACGATGGTCGAGCTGGGGCGCGAGCACGGCTTCACGGTCGAGGTCATCGAGGACGTGCGCCCCGCCGAGTCGGCCGACCCCGGGAGCGCCGAGGACCACGCCGCAGACCCGTTGCGTCGCCGGTGGTCGTCGACGTGGGTGCGCGAGCTGCTGGAGGCGGGTGACGTGGTGCAGGCCGCGCGCGTGCTCGGCCGCCCGCACCGACTGCGTGGCGAGGTGGTGCACGGCGACGCGCGCGGGCGCGAGCTGGGCTTCCCGACCGCCAACCTGGCGCAGGACGCCGACGGCATGGTCCCGGCCGACGGCGTGTACGCGGGCTGGCTGCGTCGCGCCGACGGGTCCGTGCTCCCGTCGGCCGTCTCGATCGGCACCAATCCCACGTTCGACGGCGTCCAGCGCCGGGTCGAGGCGTACGTGCTGGACCGCACCGACCTGGACCTGTACGGCGAGACCGTGGTCCTCGAGCTCGTCGAGCGACTGCGCCCCACCCTGAAGTTCGACGGCATGGACGCCCTGATCGTGCAGATGCACGCGGACGTCGACCGCGTGCGCGAGGTGCTGAGCACCGGCGGGTGAACTCCGGCGCGCGGGTATCTCTCCCGCGTCGCGCCTCCTCCTGAGCGGCAACCGTCCCGCTCCACCGGAGGTCGTCGTGTCGAAGTTCGCGTTCCTCGTCCATCCGCGGGCCGACGTGGCTCGCGACCTCGCGCGCGTCTGGGCGCCCCTCGGGTCCGTCCCGGACCGTGCGCTGGAGTGGGGGCTGCGTCACCTGCCGGTCCCGCCGACCGTGCTCGGCACGGTCCGCAGGCCGGACGAGGACGGCGTCGCCGGCTGGGTGATCGTGGTGCCGGTGGGTGCGCGCCAGATGCTGACCGAGGACCGGCGGTGGGTGCGGGGACGCATCGAGGCAGGCGTCGACCTCGCCGAGCGGCTCGGCGCGCAGGTGGTGGGGCTCGGAGCGCTGACCGCGCCGGTGACGGGCGGCGGACGTCTGCTGCGCGAGCGTGCCGGGGTCACGCTCACCAACGGGAACGCGTTCACCGCCCACGTCACCGCCGCGGCCGCCGGTCGGCTCGTCGCGCAGATGGAGCGCCCGCACGTCGCGGTGCTGGGCGCGACGGGCAGCGTCGGGTCGTGCGTCGTGCGGATGCTGGCGGACGACGACCGCATCGGTCGCCTCACCCTCGTCGCGCGCCGCCCCGCGCGCCTCGCCGCGCTCGCGAACCACGTCAGGGCCGCCCGCCCCGGGCGGCCGGTGCGCGCCGCGACGGACGTGGACGCGGTCCGCGACGCCGACCTCGTCGTGGTGCTGACGTCGTCGACCGAGGCGTTGCTGCGCTCGGAGCACCTGAAGTGCGGTGCGGTCGTGCTCGACGACACGCAACCACGCAACACCGACCCCGCCCTGGTCCGCGAGCGTCCCGACGTGCTCGTCGTCGACGGCGGCCTGGTCGACGTCGGTGGTCTCGACGTCCGTGCGGACATCGGCCTGCCGCGCGGGTACTCCTACGCGTGCCTGGCCGAGACGATGCTCATGGCGTTCGACGGCTGCCGGGACCCGGCGGTCGGGGACGCCACGCTCGAGCACGCCGCGCGCATGGCGTCCGCGGCGCAGCGCTTCGAGCACCTCGGGTTCGGCCTGGCGGACACCCTGTCGTTCGGTGTGCCGGTGCCGGAGCCCGCGCCGACGCGGGTCCGGGTCTCGTGAGCGCCCCGACGCAGGTCCTCGTGCTCGGCGGTGGGTACACCGCAGTCTGGGCCGCGCGGGCGCTGGCCCGGGGGCTGCGGCGTGAGCTGCGCGCGGGAGACGTGGTGGTGACGGTCGTCTCCGCGACGACCGCGCACGCGTTCCACGGCTGGACGGGGGAGGTCCTCGCCGGTCAGGTGGCGCACGACCGGACGCGCACGGAGCTGGTGGACCTGCTGCCGCCGTCCTGGGTGCTGCACGGCCACGCGGTCGAGGTCGACACGGCAGCGCGCCTGGTGGACGTGCTGACGGCCGACGGTGTGCGCCGGCTCCCGTACGACCACCTCCTGGTGGCGACGGGTTCACGCGATGCGACGGAGCGGGTGCCCGGGCTCGCGGCGCACGGGTGGTCGCTCAAGGACGACGACGGCCTGGCGGCACTGGTGCGACGGCTCGACGAGCTCACGTGCGGCGGTCGTGGGCCGTCCGTGGCGGTCGTCGGCGGCGGGTTGGCCGGGGTCGAGGCCGCGGCGGCGGTCGCCACCCGGCTGCGGTCGTCGGCCGGTGGGGTCGTGCTCGTGGACGGCGGCCCATCCCCGCTGCGCGGGCTGCGACCGCGGTTCGACCGCGTCGCCGACTACGCCGTCCGCGAGGCCCGGCGCCTCGGCGTCGACGTGCGCAGCGGGCACCGGGCGTGCACCGTGGACGCGGCCGGGGTTCTGCTCGACGACGGCACGCGCGTGCGCGCGGACGTCGTGGTGTCCGCCGTCGGGCAGACCGTCGTCCGTCTGCCCGGCCTGGACGCCGAGCGTTCCCGCGACGGCAGGCTCGTCACCGACCCGTTCCTGCGCACCACGTGCGACCGCGTGCTCGCGGGGGGCGACGGTGCCGCCGTGCCCCACCCCGACGGTTCCGGACCGTGCCCGCCGAACGCGCTGTGGGCGATCAAGCAGGGCACCCGAGCCGGGCGCAACATCGCTCGGACCGTGCGCGGCCACCGGCCCCGTCCCTTCCGGTTCCCGGGCCTCGGCCAGGCCGCGAGCCTCGGCGTCGGACGCGGTGCCGCGGAGCTGTACGGCGTCCAGCTGACCGGCTGGCCGGCCTGGTGCGCACGGTGGTTCGTCTTCCACCTGTTCATGCCGTCGCGCCGCACCGCGCTCGCGGCCCTCGGTGACTGGTGGGTGCTGGGCCTCCAGAACGTGCTCGGTCCGTCCCGCAGCGGCGGGACGGACCGAGCACGTCGTCACGAGGTCAGGACGCAGCGCACGCGAGCGTGAGCCCCGACGGAGCGTTCCCCGAGCCGACGAACCCGTACGTCGTCGATCCCTTGGCCGGCAGCGAGCCGTTGTACGGGGCGTTGCGCACGGAGACGTTCGACCCGCTCGTCGTCGCCGTGCCGTTCCAGAGGCTCTGGATGCTCTGACCGGACGGGAAGGCCCACGACGTGGTCCACCCGTTGATCGACGACGAGCCCGCGTTGGTGACGGTGACCGTGGCCTGGAAGCCGCCCTGCCACTGGCTGTCGACCTTGAGCGCGGCCGTGCAGCCGTTGCCCGACGGGGGAGTCGTCGGCTGCTGCGTCGGCGTGCTGGTCGGCGTGGTGGTGGGGGTGGGCGTCGTCGGCGGTTGCGTCGGCTGGGTGCCGTTCGTCGTCACCGAGAAGTCCGTCACCGCCAGGCCGGCGCCGCCGATCCACGGCTCGAACCCGGCCTGGATGCTGGTCAGCCACCAGCTCGTCGAGCCGTAGCCGCGGGCCACGACGTCGTCCCAGAAGCTCTTGACGGCGAAGCTCGCCGACGACGTCGGCTGCTGGCGGACGTAGGAGATGACGTTCCAGCCAGACGTGCCGAACCACACGTCCCAGGTCGCCCCGGCGATGCTGGCCGTGCCCACCTTCGAGCCGATCGGCTGGATCGACCCCGTGTGGTTGAGCCACACCATCAGCTCGGCGCCGTCGTTCTGGCCCGTCTTCGCGTTGGGCTGGGACTTGTTGAACCAGATGTCGTACGACGCGTCGTACGTCCCCGAGCCCGGGTACGTCATCGACACGCTCGTCGAGATGCCGGCGAAGGCCGAGCTGGACGTCTGGACGCCGTTCGGCGACAGGATGTCACCGCTCGGCGAGCAGTTGCCGTAGTGGCAGCCGTAGTACACCGACGGGTAGGACTTCGGTGCCCCGCTGGTCGACGACGTGCCGTCGGCCTGGTCGACCGTGAACCCGCTGCTCGTGGGCGTGATGCACTGCGTCGCGCTCGTGCCCCAGCGGTTGTTCTGGACGACGTAGCGACCGCCCTGGATCGTCGTGCTGCCGTACTGCTCGCAGATCTGCCCGGCCGCGGTGGCCGGCTGCGAGGTCAGCGCGAGACCGGCTGCCGCCAGCAGGCTCGCGGCGGCGGCCGCCGCGAGCGCCCGCAGCGCCCTCATGAGCACACCGCCCCGGCCAGCTTGACGCCCGTCGTCGGCAGCGCCGAGCTGGGGCCGTTCGCGACGAACCCGAGCTCGACCGACGCGCCCGCGGCCAGCGACGTCGCCCACGTCGGTGCGGTGGCGGTGACCGTCGTGCCGCTCTGCGTGTAGGTCGCGTTCCAGCCGCTCTGGACGGTGTCGCCCGACGGCAGCGAGAACGTGGCGGACCACGGGTTGACCGCGGCGCTGCTCGTGTTCTTGACCGTGATCGACGCCTGGAAACCGCCCGACCAGGAGTTCGTCACCTTCACCGTCGCCGTGCACGCACCCGGGGTGGTGGTCGGCGTCGGGGTCGGCGTGGTGGTCGGCGACTGCGTGGGCGTGGGCGTCGTCGTCGGGGTGGGCGTCGGCGTCGTCCCTCGCTTGACCGGCGGGACCAGGGCGGGCTGCAGGATGGCCTGCTTGTTCTGGTTCACCGTCACCCAGTCGTCCTGCACGATGCCGCCCGTGTCACCCGAGTCGGGGTTCCACGACCAGTACGTGAACGAGATGCCGTTCGTCTGCATGTACGAGACCAGCTTGGTCATCCACTGCACGTCCCGCGGGTCGCGCAGCGTGCTGCCGAACTCGCCGACGAGGACGGGGGCGATGTTCTGCTTGGCGATGTACCCGAAGAAGTGGTCCCAGACGGCCGGCAGGTTGTTCGGGAAGTCCGGGTGCTTCGTCGTGTCGAACCAGTCCTGGTGGTCGTAGACCGAGATGCCGTAGTCGTGCGCCGAGTAGACGAGCCGGTTGGGTGTGCTGAGGACCACCGGGTGCGCGGCGACACCGGAGAGGTTGCCGCCCCACCAGCCGCAGTCCATCGGGTCGTCGGGGATGTTGTCCCAGGCGTTGGCCGTCGCGCCGGACGGGCAGCTCACGCCCTCGACGACGATGAGCCAGCTCGAGTTCGTGGCGAGGATCGCGTTGCCGATGCGCTGAGCGGCGAGCTGCCAGTCACGCGCCGGGTCCCCGCAGCCCCAGCACGACCCGGTGCCGTTGGGTGCGGTGCCCTCGGCGTGGGGCTCGTTGAACAGGTCGGCGCCGACCACGGTGGGGTTGTTGGCGTACCGCGCCGCGAGCATCTTCCAGTCGGCGATCTCGCTCGCCTCCGAGACGGTCGAGGTGTACCAGAGGGGAGTCTGCCCGGCGGCGCTGGGGCGGTGACGGTCGAGGATGATGCGCATGCCGAGCTGGCCGGCGTAGTCGACGACCTTGTCGAGGACCTGGAGCGGGGACAGGCCGTCGAGGTCGGGGTTCGAGTAGCTGTTGATGCTCGTCGCCTTGGCGCCGTCACGCAGCGAGTCGCCCGTGAACGGCACCCGGATGGTGTTGTAGCCGAGCGCGGCCATGTGGTCCATCTGCGACTTCCACGTCGCCGAGGCCCACAGGCCGTGGAACGTGTGGTTGTCGGTCTCCATCCCGAACCAGTTGAGGCCCGTCAGGCGCACGGTCGCGCCGGTGGCGTCGACGATCTGGCTCCCGTTGGTGTGCAGGTAGCCGGTTCCGGTCCCCACCGCGGTCGCCGCGGTCGCGGCCGAGCCGGCGAGCGCGACGAGTCCGGTGGCCGCGAGGGCCAGCGACACCATCGTCGCGAGGAGACGGGCCACGGGGCCGCGTCCGGTGCTTGTCATGGATGCTCCGATCGAAGGGCGTGCACGCGCACGACGGCGGCGTGACGACACTGATGGGCCGAGGCGTCGGGCGGGTGGGAGCTTCTCGTCGTCGAGAGCGCAGGAGCCACGGGCCCGGCGGGACGGGGTGGATCACCGCCATGCAAGCACCGGCGCGGCGGGTGAGGTACCACCTAAACGATCAAGTTCGCGAACTGCCCCGAGACCCGGCGCGAAAGTGTCGGCGCGTGCGGCGGCCCGTGGCCGACGAGAGCCGACGAGGGCCGATGGCGGACCGGGGGAGACCGAGGACGACGGGCTGGTAGCATGGGGTCGCCGTCTGAACGGCCGCGGACAGAGAGAGCCCGGGTGGACAAGCCCCGGAGCACCGCGCAACGAACCAACCTGGAGAACTGTGCCCCTCGACAACGCCATCAAGGCTTCCATCATGACCGAGTACGCCACCCACGAGGGCGACACCGGTTCCCCCGAGGTCCAGATCGCTGTTCTGACGCAGCGCATCAAGGACCTGACCGAGCACCTCAAGGAGCACAAGCACGACCACCACAGCCGCCGCGGTCTGCTGCTGCTCGTCGGTCGTCGTCGTCGCCTCCTCGGCTACCTGCAGAAGGTCGACATCAACCGCTACCGCGCGCTGATCGAGCGCCTCGGTCTGCGCCGCTGAACCCCCGGACCAGCCCGGACCCTGCGAAGGGGTCCGGGCTGGTCTGATGTTCGCCCCGGAGTCACCTGGCTCCGGCACGCTTGACCTGCACCACCAGCACCACCAGCACGATCCACCGCGTCGGCCCGCTCGTCCGGTCCTCGGTAGTGGCTTCCGGAACCATCGGTTCCGGGGACCACGGTCGAAGACCGTCGAGGCCGGCCGGCGCCTTCGAGAACAAGGAGGGCACCCGTGGAGGGTCCCGAGATCCAGTTCGCCGAGGCCGTCATCGACAATGGCCGCTTCGGT
>Ga0160439_1000301_pt1 | contig 28244 bp, 20 predicted proteins | sample HID1975M_E0MG_FD_108201 | JGI IMG/M metagenome (GOLD analysis project Ga0160439, IMG submission 108201) | Enriched soil microbial communities from UW Madison campus, WI, USA - HID1975M_E0 MG | ecosystem: Environmental > Terrestrial > Soil > Unclassified | place: USA: Madison, Wisconsin... | reverse complement strand
AGGCCGAGCCGGCGTCCGACGGCGGATGCGGCCACCGCGTCCGGCGGTGCGACGACGGCGCCGAGCACGAGCGCGACGGCGAACGGTGCCGCGGGCTCGAGCCACCAGAACACCGCCGCGACGGCCAACGCGCTGACGAGCACGAGGCCCACGCCGAGCCGGGTGATCGAGTTCAGCGACGCCCGGAAGTCGCGGTACGACGACGACAGGGCTGCCGAGTACAGCAGCGGCGGCAGCACGAACTCGAGCAGCAGCTCGGAGTCGACCTCGAACCGCGGGATGAACGGCAGGAACGAGACGGCGATCGCGACACCGACCACCACGAGCGGCGCGGGCCAGCCACGGCGGCGGCACGCGGCCGTGACCAGCACGGCCCCGGCGACCAGGATGAAGACCTCGACGTGGTGCACGCAGGTCCTTTCGGCGGGTGGCGGTGGGACGTCCCATTCAACCGTGCGCGCTCATCGCCGGCCTGTGCGCACCTGGCCCGTCCCCGTGCACCCGCCCGAACGGCGGCTGCCGCGCGCGACAGGCTCGCTCGGCGTGCGTTGCCGACCGCTCGACGGCACGTGAGGAACGCAGAAGGCCGCATCGCGTGGATGCGGCCTTCTGCTCTGTGCGCCCGAAAGGATTCGAACCTTCGACCTTCTGCTCCGGAGGCAGACGCTCTATCCACTGAGCTACGGGCGCGCGGCACCGTTGCGCGGTGCGGCGACGACATTACCAGCCGATCGCTGCTCGCCCAGCAGCGCGGACAGGTAGCGGGACGTCTCGGCGGCCGCGCGGTCGACGTCGCCCGCGACGATCGCGTCGACGAGCGCGTCGTGCGAGTCGTGACCGTGGACGTCCGTGACGAAGTTGAACCGGATGTTCTCGCCGATGGCGTCCAGCAGGTTCTCGTAGAGCGAGAGCAGCACGGGGTTGCCGGCCGTGCGGACGATCGTGCGGTGCAGGGCCAGGTCGGTCGCGACCATCGACTCCAGGTCCGCGGCGACGTACGCCGCGGAGCGCTCGTCGCGCTGGTCGAGCAGCGTGGCGGCGTCTGTCGCGTTGCGTCGTCGGGCGGCGAGGCGGGCGGCCTCGATCTCCAGGGCGCGGCGCACCTCGACCACGTCACGCTGCCGCGCGTCGGCGATCTGCCGGCCCATCGACGCGGCGAGCTCGGAGGTGGACAGCACGTACGTGCCCGATCCCTGCCGACGTTCGAGCAGGCCGGCGTGCACCAGCGACTGGACCGCCTCGCGCACGGTGTTGCGCCCCACGCCGAGCAGCTCGACGAGCGCGGGCTCGGGCGGGATGCGCGCGCCGACCGGCCACTGACCCGAGGCGATGCGGTCGCGGAGCTGGCTGACGGTCGAGTCGATGAGTCCGGTGCGTCGGGGCATGCGCGGTTAGGCTCCGTGTCCAGGCATGCGGTGCAGTCAACACCGGCAGGTCCGGCCACCGCCAGACCCCGTCCAGGTCATCTTGTCCTCGCGCGTGCCGGAATCGGGAGTCTCCACCGTGGTGTCCGCCGTGCCCGCGCCCTGGCGCGGTCGGATCGTCGTCCTCGTCGGCATCGTCCTGGTCGGGCTCAACCTGCGCATCGCGGTCGCCTCGGTCTCGCCGATCCTCGACCTCGTCCGTGCCGACGTGGACCTCACGGCCGCCGAGGTCGGCCTGCTCGGCACGATCCCGGTCATCTCCTTCGCGCTGTTCGGGTCGCTCGCCACGCCGCTGGCCCGCAGGTTCGGGCTCGAGCCGACGATGGTCGCTGCGCTGCTGCTGTCCGCGGTCGGCGAGGTCGCCCGCGCCCTGACGTCGTCGGCCCCGGGCTTCCTGGGCTGGTCGATGATCGCGCTCGCGGGCATGGGCATGGGCAACGTGCTGCTCCCGCCGCTGGTCAAGCGGTACTTCCCGGACCGGATCGGCGCCGTGACGGCCGCGTACTCGGTCGCGCTGTCGATCAGCACGGCGCTCCCGCCGCTGTTCGCCCTGCCGCTCGCCCGCGCGACGAGCTGGCGCGTGGCCGTCGGCGTGTGGGCCGTCGTCGGGCTCGCCGCGGCGGTGCCGTGGCTGTTCGTCATCGCCCGCTCGGCCTCCGCGCGGGCGCACCTGCGTTCGATCCTGCGCCGGGCGCCCCAGCCCGGCGGACCGGGGGCGCTGGGCGGTGCGGGCGGCGACGAGGTGCGCGTGGTGTGGCGCTCGCGGCAGGCGTGGGCGATGGCGCTGATGTTCGGCATGAACTCGCTCGGCACGTACGTCGGGTTCGCGTGGCTGCCCACCCTGCTCGCCGACGCCGGCCTGCCGAGCGACGAGGGCGGCCGCTGGCTCGCGCTGTTCGCGGTGCTCGGGGCGCCGATGTCCTTGTTCGGACCGGTGCTCGCGCAGCGCATGCGCAATCCCTACCCGCTCGTCGTCGCGTTCGTCGCGTGCTGGGCGATCGGCTACACGGGCCTGTGGTTCACGCCCGCCCAAGGCACCGCGGTGTGGATGGTGCTGCTCGGCATCGGCCCGTCGTCGTTCCCCGTGCTGCTCGCGCTGATCGGCCTGCGCAGCACGTCGAGCGCCACCGCGGTCGCGCTCTCGGGGATGGTGCAGGGCACCGGGTACGTGATCTCGGGCCTCGGGCCGATCGGGATCGGCATCCTCTACGAGGCCACGGGTGGCTGGCACGCGCCCATCGGGGTGCTGCTCGGCTGCCTCGTCGTGCTGCTCGTGGCTGCCTGGTTCGCGTGCCGCCCGACGATGATCGGTCCGCCCGTCGACATCCCCGACGGGGACGGCGTGCCGCGCCGGTAAACTCGGCGGGTGACCCCCGAGCAGCTCGCCCAGGCCATCACGGCCGCCCTCGTGCAGGCCGTCGACGACGGAACCTTCGCCCTCGACGCCGCGGACGTGCCCACGACCGTCCACCTCGAGCGTCCGCGCCAGCGCGACCACGGCGACTGGGCCACCAACGTCGCCCTCCAGCTGGCCAAGAAGGCCGGCACCAACCCCCGCGCGTTCGCGACCGAGCTCGCCTCGCGCCTCGGTGCGGTCGACGGTGTCGCGTCGGTCGACATCGCCGGGCCTGGGTTCCTCAACATCCGCCTCGACGCGGCCGCCGCGGGCGAGCTCGCGCGCTCCGTCGTCGAGTCCGGCGAGGCCTACGGGCGTGGGGCGACGCTGAGCGGGGTGCGGATCAACCTCGAGTTCGTCTCCGCCAACCCCACCGGCCCGCTGCACATCGGTGGCGTGCGCTGGGCGGCCGTGGGCGACAGCCTGGCCCGCGTGCTGCAGGCGGCCGGCGCCGACGTGACGCGCGAGTACTACTTCAACGACCACGGCGCGCAGATCGACCGCTTCGCGCGCTCGCTCGTCGCTCGCGCGCAGGGCCGCCCCGCACCCGAGGACGGCTACGGCGGCGAGTACATCACCGAGATCGCCGACCAGGTCATCGGGGACGCGATCGCCGCCGGCGAGCCCGACCCGCGCACGCTGCCCGACGACGAGGCCACCGAGGCGTTCCGGGCCCGCGGCGTCGAGCTCATGTTCGGCGAGGTCAAGGAGTCGCTGCACGACTTCGGCGTCGACTTCGACGTCTACTTCCACGAGGACTCGCTGCACGAGTCCGGTGCCGTCGACCGCGCGGTCGCCCGCCTGCGTGAGCTCGGCCACATCTTCGAGGCGGACGGTGCCACGTGGCTGCGGACCACCGACTTCGGTGACGACAAGGACCGCGTCATCATCAAGTCGGACGGCCAGGCGGCCTACATCGCGGGCGACATCGCCTACTACCTGGACAAGCGCGAGCGCGGGTTCGACCGCGTCTTCATCATGCTCGGCGCGGACCACCACGGGTACGTCGGCCGCATGATGGCCGTGTGCGCGGCGTTCGGGGACACCCCGCACGTCAACCTCGAGCTGCTCATCGGCCAGCTGGTCAACCTGGTCAAGGACGGCCAGCCCGTGCGGATGTCCAAGCGCGCCGGCACGGTCGTGACCATGGAGGACCTCGTCGACGCCGTGGGGGTCGACGCCGCCCGGTACGCGCTGGCGCGCTCGTCGGCCGACTCCCAGATCGACCTCGACCTGGACCTGCTCGCCAAGGCGACGAACGAGAACCCCGTGTTCTACGTGCAGTACGCGCACGCACGCACGGTCAACGTGGGCCGCAACGCGGGCGACGCGGGCGTGCGCCGCGAGGACGGGTTCGACGCCTCGCTGCTCGACCACCCGAGCGAGGCCGTGCTCCTGGGCCAGATCGCCGAGCTGCCGCGGATCGTCGCGCAGGCGGCGGACCTGCGCGAGCCGCACCGCGTCGCGCGCTACCTCGAGGAGCTCGCCGGGGCGTACCACAAGTGGTACGACCAGCGCCGGGTCACGCCGTTCGGCGACGAGGAGGTCAGCGACGTGCACCGCACGCGCCTGTGGCTCAACGACGCCACCCGCCAGGTGCTCGCCAACGGGCTCGCGCTGCTCGGGGTGTCCGCGCCGGAGCGGATGTGACGCTGGGCGAGCCCTGGTCGCGCGGGGTCTCCCGCTCGCCCGAGGGCGACGTCCGCGTCGCGGGCGTGAGCGTGCACGACCTCGCCGCGCAGCACGGCACCCCGGCCTACGTGCTCGACGAGGCCGACCTGCGCTCGCGGGCCGCGGGCTACCGGCGCGCGTTCGAGACCGCGTTCGCCGAGATCGGCGCGGGCGTGGACGTCTACTACGCGGGCAAGGCGTTCCTCTCGCTCGCGGTCGCGCGCTGGGTGCACGACGAGGGCCTGCGCGTGGACACCTCCACGGCCGGCGAGCTCGCCATCGCGCTGCGGGCGGGCGTCCCTGGCGCGCACATCGGGCTGCACGGCAACAACAAGTCGGACGACGAGATCGTCACCGCGCTCGAGACCGGGGTCGGGCGGATCATCGTCGACTCGCTCGTCGAGCTGGACCGCGTCGCCGACCTCGCCGCCGCCCGCGGCCTGGTCGCTCCCGTCATGGTCCGTGTCACGACCGGCGTGCACGCGGGCGGCCACGAGTACATCTCGACCGCGCACGAGGACCAGAAGTTCGGCCTCTCGGTCGCCGGCGGTCCCGACAGCCCCGCGATGACCGCCCTCCTGCACGCGGTCGCGCGCCCCGAGCTGCACCTGCTCGGCATCCACTCGCACATCGGCTCGCAGATCCTCGACCCGTCGGGCTTCGAGGTCGCGGCCCGCGTGGTGCTGACCCTGCGCGCCGAGCTCGCCGAGCGCACGGGCGTGCTGGTCGACGAGGTCGACCTCGGCGGCGGCTACGGCATCGCCTACCTGCCGGGCGAGGTCGCACTCGACCCGGACCGCATCGCGAAGGACGTCGCCGCGTCGGTGCAGGCCAGTTCCGCGGACCTCGGCACACCGCTGCCGCGCTTCTCGATCGAGCCGGGCCGCGCGATCGTCGGCCCCGCAGGGCTGACGCTCTACACCGTCGGCACGGTCAAGCCCGTGCGGCTCGACGACGGGCGCGTGCGCACATACGTCTCCGTGGACGGCGGGATGAGCGACAACATCCGGCCCGCGCTCTACGGCGCGCAGTACCACGCGGAGATCGTCGGGCGGGTCTCGCAGGCCGAGCCCGTGCTCGCACGCGTGGTCGGCAAGCACTGCGAGTCGGGCGACATCGTGGTGCACGAGGTCCAGCTCCCGGGCGACGTGCGAGCGGGCGACCTGCTCGCGGTCGCCGCGACCGGCGCGTACGGGCGCTCGATGGCCTCCAACTACAACCAGGTGCCCCGCCCGCCGGTCGTCGCGGTGGCGGACGGCGCCTCCCGGGTGCTGCTGCGCCGCGAGACGGTCGACGACCTGCTCGCGCTCGACCAGGGCTGACCAGCGCCTCTGTGAGGGTTCCCACAGCTCGGGCGAGGTTAGGTAAGCCTGGGCATGGTTAGGATTGCCTACGTTCGCGTCGATGGGGCGTGACCTAGGACCTACCGTCGAGGACTCGCATGCGCGCCCACCACCGCCGCGGCCCGGCCGCTGCGCTCGCCGCCGTCGGCGCAGTCGTCCTCCTCGCCGTCGCGGCGTGCTCCGGGAGTGCCCAGGGCGCCACGGGCCGGACCGCGAGCGGGGGAGCGACGCTCGCCGAGAGCACGCCGCTGGACGACCCGCGCGCGTTCGAGGGCCCCTCGACCGCGGTCGTCGCCGACGCCGCCCTCGACCCGGTCGCGCGGGACCCGAAGCCCACGCTGCCCGCGACGGTGAAGGACGCGCAGGGCACCACGGTCACCGTCACGGACACGAGCCGCATCCTCGCGCTCGACATCTACGGCTCGACGTCGCGCATCGTCTACGACCTCGGCCTCGGCGACCACGTGGTCGGCCGCGACACGTCCTCGTCGTACGCGGAGATCGCGGACAAGCCGCTCGTCACGGCGAACGGCCACGAGCTGTCCGGCGAGTCCATCCTCGAGCTCGCACCCACGGTGATCATCACGGACACGAGCCTGGGCCCGTGGGACGTCATCCTGCAGATGCGCGACGCGGGCATCCCGGTCGTCGTCGTCGACTCCCACCGCGGCATCGACAACATCGGCGGCCTCGTCCGCCAGGTCGCCGGCGCGCTGGGCGTGCCCGACGAGGGCGAGAAGCTCGCGCAGCGCACCGAGACGGCGGTCGACGCCAAGATCGACCAGATCGCGGCGGTCGCCCCGAAGGATCCCGCCGACCGGCTGCGCATCGTGTTCCTCTACGTGCGCGGCCAGGCCGGTGTCTACTACCTGTTCGGCAAGGAGTCCGGAGCGGACGCGCTGATCGACGCGGTCGGCGGCGTCGACGTGGCGACCGAGATCGGCTGGGACGGCATGAAGCCGATCACCGACGAGGGGCTGATCAAGGCTGCCCCGGACGTCGTGCTCGTGATGTCCGAGGGGCTCGAGTCGGTCGGCGGTATCGACGGGCTGCTCGAGCGGCTGCCTGCCGTCGCGAACACCCCCGCGGGCGAGCACCGCCGGATCGTCGACATGGACGACACCGAGGTCCTCTCGTTCGGGCCCTCGACGGCCGACGTGCTCGACGCGCTGGCCGTCGCCCTCTACGCGCCGGGCCCGCAGCGGTGACGACGACGCTCGATCGCCCGACGACGACGGCGCCCGCTCGTACGCGCAGCACCGCGCTGTTCGTCGGCCTCGCGCTCGCGCTCGTGGTCCTCGCGGTCGCCTCGGCCGGGATCGGCCAGCTGCACGTCGCGCCGAGCGAGGTCGTCGGCTCGATCCTGCACCGCATCGGCCTCGACTGGGGGCCGTCGCCCGCGCACCCGAACGGCGACGCCGCGCTGTGGGCGATCCGGTTCCCGCGCGTGGTCATGGCCGCGCTCGTCGGGGCCGCGCTGGCCACCGGCGGCGCGCTCATGCAGGGCGTGTTCGGCAACCCGCTCGCCGACCCCGGGGTGGTCGGCGTGAGCTCGGGCGCCGCGGTCGGCGCGTGCACGGTCATCGTGCTCGGCCTCGCGTTCGCCGGGCCGTGGACGGTCGCGACGATGGCGTTCGTCGGAGGACTGCTCACGACCATCCTCGTCTACCTGACCGCGCGCGAGAACGGGCGGACCGAGGTCGTCACGCTCGTGCTCACCGGCGTCGCGGTCAACGCGGTCGCGGGCGCGGCGCTCGCGCTGCTGACCTTCCTGGGCGACACGCAGGCGCGTGAGCAGATCGTCTTCTGGCAGCTCGGCAGCCTCAACGGCACGCGCTGGCCGTACGTCGCGGTCGTCGCGCCGATCGTCCTGCTCGGGATCGGCGGGGCCGTGGCCGTCGCGCGCCGGCTCGACCTGCTCGCGCTGGGGGAGCGGTCAGCGCGCCACCTCGGCGTCGACGTCGAGCGGCTGCGCGTCGTCTGCCTCGTGCTCGTCGCGCTGCTCACCGCGGGCGCCGTCGCGTTCTGCGGGATCATCGCGTTCGTCGGGCTCGTCGTCCCGCACCTGATCCGCATGGCCGTCGGCCCCGGTCACCGCGTGCTGATCCCGGCCAGCGCTCTGGGCGGCGCGGTGCTGCTGCTCGCCGCCGACCTGGTCGCCCGGACCGCGGTGCCGTACGCGGACCTGCCCATCGGCATGCTGACCGCGCTCGTCGGCGGTCCGTTCTTCTTCTGGCTGATCCGCCGCACGCGCCGCAGCGCCGGGGGCTGGGCATGAGCGCGGTCCTGGCCGCCCACGGCGTGCACGTGCGCTTCGGGCAGGCGCGGATCCTCGACGGGGTCGACGTCGCCGTCGCGGCCGGCGAGCTCGTCGCGCTCGTCGGGCCCAACGGCGCCGGCAAGTCCACCCTGCTCTCCGTCCTGTCCGGCGACACCGCGCCCGACGAGGGCCGCGTCGAGCTCGACGCGGCCGACGTGCGCGCGATGCGGCTCGACGAGCTCGCGCGACGGCGGGCGGTGCTGCTCCAGGAGAACCGGCTCTCGTTCCCGTTCCCGGTGCAGGACGTGGTCCGGATGGGTCGTGCGCCGTGGCGCGGGACCGCGCGCGAGGACGCGGACGACGAGGTCGTCGCGCGCTCGCTCGAGACCGCGGACGTCTCCCACCTGGCCGCCCGGCGCTTCCCGACGCTGTCCGGCGGCGAGAAGGCGCGCACGTCCTTCGCGCGGACGCTCGCCCAGGAGCCCGGGGTCCTGCTGCTCGACGAGCCGACCGCCGCGCTCGACATCCGCCACCAGGAGGCGCTGCTCGACGAGGCCCGCCGGTGGGCGCGGGCCGGCGCGAGCGTCGTCGTCGTGCTGCACGACCTGACCCTGGCCGCTGCCTACGCCGACCGCGTCGTCGTGCTCGACTCCGGCCGCGTCCGGGGCGACGGCCGGCCGACGGACGTCCTGACGGGCGAGCTGCTCACCGACGTGTACCGCTACCCGATCGAGGTGATCCGCAGGCCGGGCGTCGACGAGCTCGTCGTCCTGCCCGTCCGGACCGCCGCACTCCTGGAGACCCGATGAGGCCCCTCGCCCGCGTCGCCGCGCTGATGGCGGCGGTCGTCGTCGCTGTCGTCACGATCGCCGCCCCCGCCCAGGCCGCGCCGCGCGTGACGATCACGAGCTCGGCGGGCACCGCGCAGGCCGACGCGACGTACTCGACGACCGTCTCGGTCTCGGGCGCCGGATTCCAGTCCGTCCAGGGCGGGTTCGGCGGCATCTACGTCTTCTTCGGCTGGGTCGACGACCCGAGCGGCGGCTCGTGGCGCCCCAGCAAGGGCGGCTCGACCGGGGCCGACTACCTCTACGTGCCCGACTCGGAGTCGAAGGACAACGGCGGCTTCCAGCGGTTCGTCGCGTTCCCGGGCTCCGACACCGCGTCGTCCGCCAACGGGGGCACCGTCAAGGCCGACGGCACGTGGTCCACGAAGCTCACGATCCCCGGCCCGACCTTCCAGGCCGCGGACCGCAGCGGCAAGGTCGTCGAGGTCGACTGCCGCACGAAGACCTGCGGCGTCATCACGATCGGGGCGCACGGCGTGGTCAACCCGAGCAACGAGTCCTTCACGCGCGTGACGTTCGCGGACCTGTCGTCGTCGGCGGCCGCTGCGACGACGGGACCGACGACGGGACCGACGACGGCCCCGACGGCGGCCGCTGCCCCCACGGGCGCGCCGGCTGCGGACGACGAGCGACCCTCGGTCGCCTCGGCCGCGCCCGCGACCCTCGGGGTCGACCAGAGCACGATCGTCGTGGGCCGCGTGCTGGGCTTCACGGGCCAGGGGTTCACGCCCGGCGAGCAGGTCGTCGGCTCGCTCGTCGGGGGCCAGGCCGCCGTCGGACCGCTGACCGCGGGAGCGCAGGGCGAGGTCGCGGGCGTGCTGCAGCTGCCCGCGACGCTGCGCCCCGGCACGCAGGCGCTCACGCTGACCGGTGCCGCGTCCGGGAAGAAGGCCCAGGTCGAGTTCACCGCGATCGCGGACCCGGTCGACGCGGCCGCCGCCGCGAACGCGCAGGACGAGCGCAGGTCCGGGACGTCGCCCGTGGCGATCGCCGTGCTCGTCGCCGCGCTGGCCATGCTGTGGTTCGTCGTCGCGGCACTCGTCGCGGGGCGTCGCCGCCGTCGGGCCGCGCGTCCTGTCGCCCCGGCCGGCGCCCCGGACCGGGCTCCTGCGGAGGTGCGCTCGTGAGGCTGCGCTCCGTCCTCGTCGCGCTCGCAGGCGCAGCCACCGCGCTGCTCCTGGCCGGGGCGCCGGCCGCCGCGGGGGACTCGGTCGACGTGCAGGTCGTCATCCCGGCCGACGGCATGCTGACCATCGACTCCGCGCAGCTGCGCTGGGGCCTGTCGCAGGAGGCGAGCAGCGGGGCCTACGCGTTCGGCTGCCAGTTCCTGTCGGCAGGCGTCGCGGGGGACACGGGCTCGTCGCGCGCCTGGACCGAGGCGGACGGCTTCTACCGCGGCTCGGCCGGGCACGTCCGGATCGAGAAGCCGGGCGCCGACGGCCGCGACCGCGTGGCCACCTGGGCCACGCGCTGCCTCGACCGCGAGGGCTCGCCCGTCACGGCGTCGACGTCCTCCCCGACGACCGAGAGCGAGGTCGTCGTCGACGGCGGGAGCGGCACGGTCGACCAGGGGGCAGGCTCGGCCCGCATCGCCTGGACGGGGTCCTTCACGGTCGCCTTCTACGGCGGCCTGACCTACTGGTCGGCGACCGATCCGGTGCTCACCGTGCGCGACGGCGTCGGCACGCTGACCGCGACGGCGAGCGGCTACGGCGCGGACCGGGACGACACCTCGCGCTGGGTGAGGATCCCGCCACGCACGGTGACGCTCGCGCGGTTCGCGCACGTGGACCTCGGCGAGAACGGGTTCGTCGTCACGCCCGACTACCTCGGCGTCGAGGTCGACGCGGGAACAGGGACCCCGCAGGCCGCGCGGACGTCGGCCAACGCCGCGTACTGGGGGGCGTTCCCGCAGGACTTCGTCGACCTGCAGCTGCAGACCGGCCAGTCGGCGTACTGGTACACGAGCGGCGGCGAGCGCGATCCCTTCAAGGCGGCGCTTCCCGTGACGGTCAGCTACGACTCGTCGCGGCCCGTCACGCCGCCGAAGGACCCCGACGACTCCGGCAGCACGCCGGGCGGCCCCGCGCCGTCGAACCCCCTCACGACGCCGCCGGCGACCGCGCCGCAGGGCGTGACCCCTCCCCGGCTCGGCGGTACCTCCGTGCCTCCGACGGTGACCGGGCCGGATGTCACGTCGGCCGCCTACCCGGCGACGCAGGCCGTGACCGTCGGGGCCGCGTCCACCCTGATCCCGCTCGTGCAGGACGCCGCCGGGTGGCTCACCGGCCAGGACCCTCTGCTGCTGGGCGGTCTGGCGGCGATCGCCGCGCTCGGTGCGTTCGCCGCCATCGGGCTCTGGCGCGGATGGCTCGTCGTGCCATGGACCGGATGGCGGACATGACCTGTTCGTCCGACTTAGGTAAGGCTAACCTTCACTCGGATCGATGGTCCGGTCCGCACTCCTTCTCCGAGAGGACTCATCCTGTGAAGACACGATCCGGCTCTGCTGGAGCCGCCGGTCGCGCCGTCGCCGCTGCCGGCGTGCTCGCTCTGCTCGGCGCCCTCGTGGCCGCCGTCCCCGCCAGCGCCGCCGACTCGCGTGACGTCCAGGCGGACGGCACCCTCGACTGGGGCTTCCGCCAGAGCTTCCGCAACTACGTCGGCCAGCAGACGGCGGCGCTGCCGCCCGTCGGGCCCGTCGCGGTGGGGCAGCGCATCACGCTCGTCGCGCCCGCCACGTTCGACACCGACGGCACGCCGGCCTGGGCCGCGAGCACCTCGGCGCCGAACGAGACGCTCCCGTACCACCTGCCCGTGCAGGGCGGGACGTTCGACTCCGCGACCGACCTGCGCATCGAGACGGGTGGTGGCGCGGTCTTCCACTTCCCGTCGCACGCGTTCACCGTGACGGTCAAGGACGTCGCCGTCGTCGTCACGAGCGGCGCAGCCACGCTCGAGGGCGACCTGTCGGTCGTCATCCCCGCGAGCGGAGCCTCGCTCGGCTACACGCCCGGCACCTACGGCGGCGACGACATCGTCCTGGGTGACGTCGGCACGGTCGACGTGGACGCGGACGGCGACGACGTCACGGTCACCGGCACGGGCGTCACGCTGACCGCGGCCGGCGCGGCGGCGCTGCAGGACTTCCTCGCGGCCGGCTCGGCCCTCGACGGCTTCTCGGTGACGACCGCGCTCGAGGCGAGCGCCGCGCCGGTGTGGAAGCCCGCGATCGCGGTCTCGAAGACCACGGGCTTCGACCCGAGTGCGACCGAGTCGGTCACCGTCACGGGCACGGGGTTCGACCCCGCCGCCAACGTGTCGTCGCGCCCCCCGGTCACGACCGGGCAGTCCACGGGCGTCTACGTGACGTTCGGCCGGTTCGCCGACGTCTGGAAGCCCTCGGCCGGCGCGCCGAGCTCCGCTCGCTCGGTCACGAGCCAGAAGTGGGCGCTGCCGCAGGCGTCGCTCACGCAGGTCTCGACCGACTACCCGAGCCAGGCCGCCGCGCTCGTCGAGCTCGAGGCCGACGGCTCCTTCACGGCGACGCTCGACGTCAAGACCGCGACCGCCACGAGCGGCAGCTACGGCATCTACGTCTACGCCGCGGGCGGTGCGGCCGCAAACGCCTCGCAGGAGCTGTTCGTGCCGATCTCGTTCCTCGGCGACATCAACGTCGGTGTCGAGGTGCCCGAGACGCCGGTCGAGCCCGAGCCCGGCGCGTTCTCGTGGACGATCGGCGGTTCCGGTGCGGTCAGCCTCGGCACGGCGTCCTCGACCGCGGCCGGGTTCACCGCGTCCGGCCAGCTCCCCGCGATCTCCGTGGAGGACACCCGCGCGGGTGCGCCGGCCTTCTCGATCTCGGGTCAGGTCGGCACCTTCAGCACGGCGGACGGGGCGCACTCGTTCGGCGGTCAGGCGCTCGGGTGGACGCCGTTGGTCACGGCCAACACGGTCGGCGCGGTCGCCGGCGGAGCCGTCGCCCCGGGCACCGCTGCGACCTCCGGGCTCAAGGCGTCGAGCACGCTGGTCTCGGGGGCGGCCGGCCACGCGCTCGGTGCGGTCGACGTCGGCGCGAAGCTCACGCTGCTCGCTCCGGCCGACGCCGCGCCCGGCAGCTACACCGCGACGCTGACGCTCACCGCGCTCAGCTGACACCCACCCACTGCGCGATCGGGTGCGGCCGGCTCGGGACCGGGCCGGCCGCACCCCGCCGTCGCAGGTCACGGAAGGACACCCAGGTGCGTGCGTTTGCCGCGATCGTCGTCGGGCTCCTCGGGCTGCCCGGGCTGCCCGGGCTGCTCGTCGGCGGGTCCCCGGTCGCCGCGGCCGACGACGGCCAGGTGACCTGGTCCGTCGCGCCTGCGGACAACGACCTGGGTGCCTCGCGTCCGAACTTCGGGTACGAGGTCGAACCCGGTGACACGATCGACGACGCCTTCGTCGTCACGAACGGCACGGCTGCGCCGCTGGCGCTCGCGGTGTACGCCGCGGACGCGTTCACGACGTCGTCCGGCCAGCTCGACCTGCTCCCCGCGGGGGAGCCCTCCGCGGACGTGGGCACCTGGGTCGCGCTCGACCAGGACGAGGTCACGCTCGACGCCGGACAGGCCGCGACGATCCGGTTCACCGTCACGGTGCCCGACGACGCGACGCCGGGTGACCACTCGGGCGGCATCGTCACGTCCTTCCGTTCCGCGCAGAGCGGGTCGACGGTCGCGCTCGACAGCCGACTGGGCTCGCGGATGCACGTGCGCGTCGCGGGGGAGCTGGCACCGGCCGTCGACGCGACGGACGTGCGGGTCGACTACCACCCGAGCTGGAACCCTTTCGCCGCCGGATCGGCCACGGTCACCTACGTGCTGCGCAACACCGGCAACACCCGGGCGGCGGCGACGGACTCCGCGTCCGTCGCCGGGCCGCTCGGGCTGCTCTCGGCGGGCTCGCCGCAGCAGGACACCCCGGAGCTCACAGCCCGCAGCGAGATCGAGCGGCAGATCGAGGTCGCCGGGGTGTGGCCGACCCTCCGGCTGTCCGCGAGCGTCGAGGTGCTGCCCGAGTCGGTGGGCGTCGGCGGGGCGACGCTGCCCACGCTCACCGTCGAGGGCTCGGCGTGGGCCGTGCCGTGGTCGTTGCTCGTCCTCGTGCTGGTCGTGGTCGTCGGGGCCGTCCTCGTCCCCTCCGTCCGCGAACGCCGACGGCGCAGGACGAACCCCGCCGGGTTCCGGTCCACGCGTGAGTACGGCGATCGGGTGACCGTGCCGCCACCAGGTCGTTCACTCGGTTAGGACAGGCTATCCTTACCCGGCACGCGCCCTGCGTGCAGGACGAAGGGGTAGGGATGTTGGCGAGCAGATCCACCAGGACCGGTGGCGTGCGGAGGCTGGTGGCCGCAGCGGTCGCCGTCGCAGTGGCGGGAGGCGCGGCCGTCGTCGCCGCGACCCCGGCGTCGGCGGCTGTCGAGACGATCAAGAACGCGACGTTCACCTGGGGGGTGAGCGGCTACGCGCAGGTCGGGATCTTCGGGCCCTGGACGTTCAAGGACCTCACCGGCAACGCGACGCAGCTCGTCGGCAGCGTGTCCGGCGGCTCGCAGAGCGAGTACGTCGTGGCGCCGAAGCCCGCGACGTCGATGCCGGTCTCGGACCCGCAGAAGACGCCCAACGCCGTGCGGTTCACCGCGGGCACGGGCACCGTCGACCCGGCGACGGGAGCCTCGACGCTCTCGTGGACCGGCTCGTACACGGTCAACGCCTACCCGGCGCAGTTCAACGCGCCCGACGAGATCTACTCCGACCCCAGGCTCACGCTCGACGCGCAGGGCTCGGGCACGCTCTCGTTCCACTTCGAGATCGGCGCCGGCGCCGACATGTCGGGCAACCCGACCCCCGCGCAGGACCTCGGTCGCGTGACGCTCGTGAACTTCGCGAACGGCGCCGTCGCCGGGCTCGACGCGGACGGCTACACCGCGACGCCCGCGTACCAGGGTGTCGCCGTCACGGTGCCCGAGGGCGAGACCGCCCAGGTCACCTCGTGCACGACCGACGGCGGCGCGACCGGCTGGTGGGGTTCGTGGAACCCCGCCTTCGTCAACGCTCTCCCGCAGTCCGTCCGCCCGCACTTCTACTCCACCGGGTGCACCGGCAACCAGGACCTCAAGCCGGCGCTGCCGGTCGACGTGTCCTTCGAGCGGCACGCGCCCGCGTCGGTGACGGTCTCCTCGACCGACCTGCAGAGCGACGGCACCACCGAGGTCACCGTCGAGGGCACCGGCTTCGCCCCGGCACTCGCCACCGGCACCCGCCCGCCCTTCGCGGGCGTGGCCTCGGGGGCCTACGTCGCGTTCGGCCGGTACGCCGACGTGTGGAAGCCGTCGGCCGGCGCGCCGTCGTCGGCGCGGACCAACCCGGCCGGGGCCAACGGCACCGGTGCAGCCGTGATCTGGGCCGTGCCCGCCGCGTCGTTCGCCGCGTCGTCGCCCGCCCAGAGCCCGACCGCCACGTCGTACACCGAGCTCCGCGCCGACGGGACCTTCACCGCGAAGATCAAGGTCAATGCCTCGTGGCTCGCGAGCGCGAGCGGCAACTACGGCATCTACACCTACGCCGGCGGTGGCCCGACGGTGAGCCAGTACGAGACGTACACGCCGATCACGTTCCACGACCGCGCCGAGTCCGTCACCTTCGGCGCGGACGCGTCGGCCGTCGCTGGCGCCGTGCCCTCGGTGCAGGCCAAGGTCTACGCGGCCGGCTCCCACGTCCCCACGGGTGAGGTCACCGTGCTCGACGGGTCGACGACGGTCGGCACTGCGACGCTCGCGGCAGGCAAGGCGACCGTCGCGCTCAGCGCCGAGCTCCCGGTCGGCGACCACGAGCTGACCGTTCGCTACGCGGGGGACGGCTGGGTCAAGCCGTCCGAGGCGACGGCCGTCCTCACGGTGACCGACGCACCGGTCGTCGAGCCCCCGGCGCCCTCGGCCACCGAGGTCGTCGCGTTCGACGCCACCGCGACCGCGGGCCGCGCCTTCACGCTCCCCGTCGCGGTCGCCGCCCCGGGCGCGGCCGTGGCGGGCACGGTCACCGTGCGTGACGGTGCGAAGGTCGTCGGCTCGGCCACGCTCGTCGCGGGCCGCGCGAACGTCTCCGTGGCCGCCCTGGCCGCGGGCAAGCGCTCGCTCACGGTGGCGTTCCTCCCATCCGCCTCCACGCTCCTGGCGAGCGACGCGGCGGTCCAGGTCGCGGTCGCGAAGGCCACGCCCGCGCTGAAGGTCACGTGGCCGACCGCCCGGCACGGCAAGGCCTCGACCGCACCCGTGTCCGTCGCCGCGGCGGGCCTGGTCCCGTCCGGCACCGTGCGACTCTTCGACGGCACGAAGCTCGTGGGCTCGTCGGCCCTGTCGACGGGCGCCGCGACGCTGACGCTGCCGAAGACGCTCGCGGCGGGTTCCCACGCACTGCGGGCCGTCTACTCCGGTGACTCCCAGACGGTGGGCGTGACGGTGACGCGGACGCTCACGGTCGCGAAGGCCTCGTCGACGTCGTCGGCCACCCTGTCGTCGTCGGCCGTGAAGGCCGGCGCGCGCGGCAAGGTCACCGTGACCGTCGCGGCGACGGGTGCGACCGCGACGGGCAAGGTCGTCGTGACGATCGACCCGCGTGCCCAGGGCGTCAAGAGCCGGACGGTCACCGGGACGCTCAAGGCCGGCAAGGTCACCGTGACGCTGCCCAAGCTGCCGAAGGGCACGTACGCGGTCGCGGCCGTCTATTCGGGCTCCGCCAATGTCGCGGGCTCGACGGCGAAGGTGCGCACGCTGGCGGTGCGCTAGCGCTCGAGAAAGCGAAAGGGCGGTCCGGAGACGGGCCGCCCTTTCGTCATGCTCAGCGGCGGAGGGTCGGTGCGCAATGTCGCACTTCCGCATGATTACGGGCGACGACGGGCGATTGTCGGTGTTCGGACGCCCCGGGCGGTTTCGGGTAGCACTCCAGGGTGAAAGGCGTTCATGTGTGATGTAGATCACACTTCGCTATTCCTCAGGACCCACCCAAATCGGCCTGGGCGGCTCGCAGAACCCCTAATAAGTTGCTCCGCGCTACCGCCCATGACCTTCGTCCTAGAAAAGGGCCCCACTTCATGCAGAACCCCCGAGCGGCCTCCGGCCGCCGCCGCGCGACAGCTGTCGCCGGCTCTCTCGTCGTCGCGCTCGCCGCGACGACGTTCTCCGCGCTGCCCGCGCAGGCTGCCGCCGTCCCGGGCTCCGTGGTCTCCGACTCGCTCTCGTCCTGGTACCTGGGCGAGACGCGCACCGCTGGGCACAACGCGCTCGTCGCGGACGGCCTGCACGTCTGGACCGAGGCGAGCGTCAACGGCAACCAGCAGTCCAAGGCTGCGGCCTACCGCGGCATCTCGGTGCCCCTCGCGGAGCTGGGCGAGCCCTCGATCGAGTTCGCCAGCTACACGGGCGTCCGGCCGAGCATCCAGCTGGGTGTCGACAAGGACGGCAACGGCTCGTGGGACGGCTACGTCGTCGGCGAGCCCTGGGCCTACGGCGACGGTGAGTGGTGGTCCTCGAAGGACTTCGGCATCTCCGCCGGCATGGGCTACACCAGCTTCGGCACGCTCGCGGAGTTCAGCGCGGCAAACCCCGACGCTGTCGTGACGAGCTTCGGATACAGCCTCGGCTCCGGTGTCATCGGCGACGCCGTCATCAGCAAGATCTCGGTCGCGAACGTGGACTACACGTTCAGGCTTCCCACGACGTCTCCGTGCGTCGACACGACGGCGGCGCTCGTCTCGACCGACGCCAACACGCGCGGCTGGAGCTTCGCGGAGTCCGGCACCGGTGGCTCGAACACCTACGTCGACGGCGGTCTGAACATCGCCACCGTCGCGCCGCAGGGCAGCCAGAGCAAGGCCGCCGGCTACGTCCCCGCGGACTTCGCGCTCCAGGACGCAGGCGTCCCCTCGATGGACTACACGTCGAACTCGGGTGAGAAGCCTGGCCTGCAGATGACGATCTCGCTGGACGGTGCCTGGAACGGCAACCTCGTCTACGAGCCGCTGTTCGACAAGTGGTGGGGCACGCGCGCCATCCCCGGCGTCCCCGCCGGCCCGAACTCGTACCAGAAGGCCTACGGCACGCTCGACGAGATCCTCGCCGGCTCGCAGGGCCACGCGATCCGCGTCATCGCGGTCGGTTACTCGCTCGGCGGCAACGCCATCGGCGACGCGACGATCCACTCGATCACCGCGGGCTGCACCACCTACTCCTTCACCAACCAGAAGCACGCGACCTCGTACGAGGGCATCCAGACGCCGCTGCCGGCCACGGACTCGAACACGCGCGGCTGGACGGCCCACGGCGACGTCGAGTACGTCGACGGCGGCGTGAAGCTGAACGTCCCCGGTGACTGGTCCGAGTCGTGGATCGAGCGCGCCTACGACGGCACGCTGGCCTCGCTCGGCGACGTCGTCGACTTCGACGCGACCCCCGCGCAGTACGTCGGCATCCGAGTCCTGACCACCCAGGGCGAGATCACCTTCGAGAAGGAGGCCTCGTACCAGGGCAACTGGTGGAGCACGTCCGACTTCGGCGTCGGCGCCGGCATGGGCTACGCGTCCTTCGCCTCGCTCGACGACTACATCACCGCGAACCCGGACGTCCGGGTCACCGGGGTCCGCGTCAGCTACACGAACCCCCAGGCCGCGTCGACGGTCGTCACCGGGGTCACGTTCGGCGGCGTGCACTACGCCTTCACGAAGCAGAAGCACGCGACCGTCTACCCGACGATCGCCGCTGCTCCGGTCGTGACCGACCTGAACACGCGCGGCTGGACCGCTCACGGTGACGTCTCGTACGTCGCCGGCGGCGTGAAGCTCGCGGTCGCCGGTGACTGGGCCGAGACCTGGATCGAGCGCTCCTACTCGGGCACGCTCGCCTCCATCGGCTCGGTCGTCGACTTCGAGGCGACGCCCTCGCAGTACGTCGGCATCCACCTGACCACCGCCAAGGGCGAGATCACCTACGAGAAGGACGCCTCGTACGACGGCAAGTGGTGGAGCACGTCCGACTTCGGCGTGGACAGCTCGTTCTACCGCTCGTTCGCGTCGCTCGACGACTTCGTCACGGCGAACCCGACCCTCCAGGTCACCAAGGTCCGCCTGCTCTACACGAACGGTTCCGCGGCCTCGACCGTGATCAAGAACGCCACGTTCGGCGGCACGAGGTACACGTTCACCCGCGCCGGCACCGCGACGGTCAAGGCCACCCCGGTCGCAGGCTCGGCCAACAAGGCCGGCTCGCTGGCCGTCTCGGTGGTCGCTCCTGACGCCGTCGTCTCCGGCACCGTCACGGTGACCGAGGGCAAGACGGTCCTCGGCACGGCGACCCTGGTCGCCGGGAAGGCCACGGTGAAGCTTCTGCCCCTCACGGCCGGAACCCACACCGTCGCGGTGACGTTCACCTCCGCGACCACCACGGTCAAGGGCGCGAGCACCACGGCCACGATCGTCGTCGCGAAGGCGACGTCGTCGGTCAAGGCGACCTTCGCCACGAAGCTCACCTACGGCACGTCGTCGTCGGTCTCGGTCAAGGTCTCCGCTGCCAACGGCCTCGCGGCCACCGGCAAGGTCCAGGTCCGCGAGGGCACCAAGGTGCTCAAGTCGGCGACGCTGAAGAAGGGTGCGGCGACGATCGCCCTGCCCAAGTCGCTCAAGGTCGGCTCGCACAAGCTGACGGTCGTCTACGTCGGCACGTCGCAGATCGCCTCCGCGAAGGCGAGCAAGACGGTCAAGGTCGCCCAGGCGAAGTCGAAGGTCTCCTACACGCTCGGCGCGCAGCGCACCGTGGTCGTCAAGGTCTCCGCGACCGGCGTCAAGGTGACCGGCAAGGTGCAGCTCGTGGTGGACCCGTCCGCCCCGGGCGCCGCGACCCTCGTCACGACCGCCACGGTGAAGAACGGCAAGGCGACCCTCACCCTGCCGCGCGTCGTCTACGGCACGTACAAGGTCTCGGTGAAGTACCTCGGCACCAAGGACGTCACGTCCTCGAAGTCGTCGGCCCAGACGCTGAAGCTGTCCTGATCGTCGTCTGACCAGAGCGGGGCGGTCCGGGTTCTCCCGGGCCGCCCCGCTTCGTCGTCCCGGCGGTCCCCAAGGGGCGGACGGCGGCCCTCGCCGTGGGCCGTGGCCCCCTATCCTGTGGCTCAGTCGTCCCCCTGATCACCCGGAGGTCCCCGTCGTGCCCGACAAGCTCAAGATCGCGCTGCTCGGGTGCGGCGTCGTCGGCACGCAGGTGGCCCGCCTGCTCACCGAGCAGGCCGCCGACCTCGCGTCACGCGTCGGGACGCCGCTCGAGCTCGTCGGGATCGCTGTGCGCGACCTGTCGGTCGAGCGCGAGGGCGTGGACGCCGCGCTCCTGACGACGGATGCCGAGGCGCTCGTCGCCGGCGCGGACGTCGTCGTCGAGGTCATGGGCGGGATCGAGCCCGCGCGCACGCTCATCCTGCGCGCGATCGAGCACGGTGCGTCCGTCGTGACGGCCAACAAGGCGCTGCTCGCGCAGGACGGCCCCACGCTCTACGCCGCGGCCGACGCCGCCGGCGTGGACCTGTACTTCGAGGCCGCCGTCGCGGGCGCGATCCCGATCGTCCGTCCCGTGCGCGAGTCGCTCGCCGGGGACACCGTGCGCCGCGTGCTGGGCATCGTCAACGGCACGACCAACTACGTGCTCGACCGCATGGCCACCGACGGTCTCGACCTCGACCAGGCGGTCAAGGAGGCGCAGGCGCTCGGCTACGCGGAGGCCGACCCGACCGCGGACGTCGAGGGCTTCGACGCCGCGGCCAAGGCCGCGATCCTCGCGTCGCTCGCGTTCCACACGCGCGTCTCGATCGACGACGTGCAGCGCGAGGGGATCACCTCGCTCACCGCCGACGACGTCGCCTGGGCGGCAGGCACCGGCCACGTGATCAAGCTCCTCGCGATCGCCGAGCGCAACACCGGCGACGACGGCGCCGAGGGGATCCAGGTGCGCGTGCACCCCGCGCTGGTGCCCGCCGACCACCCGCTCGCCGGCGTGCGCGGCGCGTTCAACGCCGTGTTCATCGAGGCCGAGGCCGCGGGCGAGCTCATGTTCTACGGGCGCGGCGCGGGCGGCGCCCCGACGGCGTCGGCCGTGCTGGGCGACGTCGTCTCCGTGGCCCGCCACCGCGTGCTCGGCGGCCGCGGCCCGGTCGAGTCGTCCTACGCGGACCTGCCGGTCCTGCCCGCCGAGGCCGCCCGGACGCGCTACCAGGTGCGCCTCGAGGTCGCCGACCAGCCGGGCGTCCTCGCGCAGGTCGCCGCCGTCCTGGCCGAGCACGGCGTCTCGATCGAGGCGGTCCGCCAGACCCCGGCGCCCGACGAGCACGTCGCGCGCCTGCTCATCACCACGCACGCTGCCAGCGAGCGCGCGCTCGCCGGCACGGTGGAGGCCATCGCGGGCCTCGACGTCGTGCGCGCCGTGGTGTCCGTCCTGCGAGTCGAGGGAGCCTGATGGCCCACCAGTGGCGCGGCGTCATCGCCGAGTACGCCGACTTCCTGCCCGAGCACCTCAAGACCCACATCGTCACGCTGGGGGAGGGCGGTACGCCGCTCGTGCCCGCGCCGGTGCTCTCCGAGCGGGTCGGTGGCGAGGTCTACGTCAAGGTCGAGGGCATGAACCCGACCGGGTCGTTCAAGGACCGCGGCATGACGGCGGCGATCTCCGCCGCCGCGGCGCGCGGGGCCAAGGCCGTCGTGTGCGCCTCGACCGGCAACACCTCGGCCTCCGCGGCTGCGTACGCCACGCGCGCGGGCATGGTCTGCGCGGTGCTCGTGCCCGAGGGCAAGATCGCGATGGGCAAGCTCAGCCAGGCGGTCGCGCACGGCGCGACGCTGCTGCAGGTCGACGGCAACTTCGACGACTGCCTCGTCGCCGCCCGCAAGCTCGCCGAGGCCTACCCGGTCGAGCTCGTGAACTCGGTCAACCCCGACCGCATCCAGGGCCAGAAGACGGGCGCGTTCGAGATCGTCGACGCGCTCGGAGACGCGCCCGACATCTTCGTGCTGCCCGTCGGCAACGCGGGCAACATCACCGCGTACTGGAAGGGTTTCCAGGAGTACGAGGCTGCCGGGCTGGCGACCAGGACGCCCGTCGTGTGGGGCTTCCAGGCCGCCGGCGCGGCGCCCATCGTGCGCGGCTTCCCCGTGGACGAGCCCGAGACCATCGCGACCGCGATCCGGATCGGCAACCCCGCGTCGTGGCAGCAGGCCGAGGACGCGCGCGACACGTCCGGCGGGCTCATCGAGGCCGTCACCGACGAGCAGATCCTCGCGGCCCACCGCGTGCTGTCCGCGGAGGTCGGGGTCTTCGTCGAGCCCGCGTCCGCCGCCGGTGTCGCGGGTCTGCTGGCCCTGTCCGACGCGGGCCGCGTGCCCGCGGGCGCGCGCATCGTCATCACGGTCACGGGCCACGGGCTCAAGGACCCGCAGTGGGCCCTGCGCACGCCCGACGGCGGGGACGTGCAGCCCGTACGGGTCACCGCGGACGTCGTGTCCATCGCGACCGCCCTCGGCCTGGACTGATCGGAGTGCGCCTCGGTGCGGACCGCGTCCGCGTGCGCGTGCCCGCGACCAGCGCGAACCTCGGTCCCGGCTTCGACGCCCTGGGCCTCGCCCTGGCGCTGCACGACGACCTCGAGGTCCGGCTGCTCGGCTCGGCGGACGTCGTCGTCGAGGTGACGGGAGAGGGTGCGGGTGACGTGCCCGACGACGAGCGCCACCTGGTCGTCCAGGCGCTGCGTGCCGCGCTCGACCTGGTCGGCGCGCCGCAGGCCGGGCTCCACCTCGTCTGCCACAACCGGATCCCGCACGGTCGCGGGCTCGGCTCGTCGGCCGCTGCCGTCGTCGCCGGCATCACCGCCGCCCGCGGGCTCGTCTCGGAGCCGGAGGCGCTGTCCGACGAGGTCGTGCTCGCGCTGGCCACGCAGATGGAGGGCCACCCGGACAACGCGGCTCCCGCGATCCACGGCGGCGCGACCGTCGCATGGAGCACGGCCGGGGGAGTCGGGGCCGCGCCGCTCGCCGTCCACCCCGACGTCGCGCCGATCGCGATCGTCCCCGCGACCCGGCTGTCCACCGAGTCGGCGCGCGGCGTCCTGCCGGCGACCGTGCCGCACCGCGACGCCGCGTTCCAGGCGGGCCGTGCGGCGCTCCTGGTCGAGGCGCTCGGTCGTCGGCCGGACCTGCTCCACGACGCGACCGCTGACCGGCTCCACCAGGACTACCGCCGCGCGGTGATGCCGCACTCGCTGGCCCTGGTCGACGCGCTGCGCGCAGCCGGGGTGGCCGCGGTCGTCTCGGGTGCCGGGCCCACGGTGCTGGCGCTGGCCCGTCGCACGGGCGCCGGGACCGACGCGGACGACGCGATCGCCACGGCGTTCGGCCCGACGATGGGCGGGTGGCGGGTCCTGCCGCTCGCGGTCGACACCGACGGCGTCCAGGTCGCTCGAGCCGCGAACGGGTGAAGTGCGCATAGGGGGGTCATGGCGGCTGTCGCCCGGGTCGACAGTGGTAATATCGGCGCGTTCCCCGGATCGCATCCTCCGGCCGCCGTGCCGGGACAGCCGACCGGACTCTTGCGAGATCCGGTCACCCGGGAGCACCCCAGCCCTCGTGCGCAGGACGTCATCGACGTCGTCGTACGCCGCACGTGCGGCTTCCATCTCCGTCTCGGTCGTCTCGACCGGACGTCGGCCAGCACCCGGATCCAGGGTCATGGCCACCGACGAGGGGAAAGGTCCTTCGTGACAGACACCATCGATCCCGCCGTGAGCACGTCCGGCGGGTCCTCGCAGTCGATCTCCGCGCTGCGTCTGCCCGAGCTGCAGGCCATGGCCTCCGGCCTGGGCGTCAAGGGCACCTCCAAGATGCGCAAGGGCGACCTCGTGGACGCCATCACCGCGGCCCGCGGCGGCAGCCGCCACGGCGCCTCGTCGGCGCTGGACACCCGCCGCGAGCAGACCGTCGCCGTCGCCGACGAGGCGCCTGCCGCCCCGGCGCGCCGCCGTGTCACGCGCGAGTCCGGCTCTGCCGCGGCCCCCGTGCGCGTCGAGGCGACCGCCGAGCAGGCCGAGCCCACGCGTCAGCCCGTCCGCCAGCCCGACGCGCTCGCCGGCCTCGAGGCCGCGCTGGACGCCAAGCTCGGTCACGACTCCCGTCCGGCCGCCTCCGAGGCGCACGCCGACGAGTCGCGCGACGACCGTGCGGCCCGTGCTGCCGACGCCGTCGGGTCCGTGACGGGCGAGCGCCGCACGCGCCGCTCGGGCCGTGGCACGGGAGCGCCCCAGGGCGCCGACGAGCAGGACGCACCCGAGAGCCCGCGTCAGGACGGCCAGCGGCAGCAGGCCACCCAGCCGCGCCAGGGCGAGCAGGGCACCCGCCAGCAGAACCGGCAGGGCGGCCAGAACAACCAGGGCGCGCAGGGCGGCCAGGGCAACGGCCAGGGCAACCAGAACCAGGCGTCGCAGAACCAGGCGAACCCGAACCAGCAGACGCAGGGCGAGTTCGACGACGAGACCGGCGGCCGCCGCCGCCGCTCGCGCGACCGCTACCGCGACCGGGACCGCAAGCGCGGTCGCGGCACCCGCGCGGGCGGTCCGGACCTGTCGGGTCTCGACGAGATCGAGGTCAGCGACGACGACGTGCTGCTGCCCGTCGCGGGCATCCTCGACGTGCTCGACAGCTACGCGTTCGTCCGCACCTCGGGCTACCTGCCCGGCCCCGGCGACGTGTACGTCTCGCTGAACCAGGTCAAGAAGGCCGGCCTGCGCCGCGGCGACGCGATCACCGGCGCGGTGCGCCAGCCGCGCGAGGGCGAGCAGATCCCGCAGGGCAACCGCCCGAGCAAGGTCAACGCGCTCGTCCGGCTCGACTCGGTCAACGGCCTGGACCCCGAGCAGGCGCGCACGCGTCCCGAGTTCAGCAAGCTCACGCCGCTGTACCCGCAGGAGCGCCTGCGCCTCGAGACCGAGGCCACGCGCCTCACGCCGCGCGTGATCGACATCGTCGCGCCCATCGGCAAGGGCCAGCGCGGCCTGATCGTCGCGCCTCCCAAGGCCGGCAAGACGATCATCATGCAGCAGATCGCGAACGCCATCGCGATCAACAACCCCGAGGTCCACCTCATGGTCGTGCTCGTCGACGAGCGCCCCGAAGAGGTCACGGACATGGAGCGGACGGTCAAGGGCGAGGTCATCGCCTCGACGTTCGACCGCCCCGCCTCGGACCACACGATCGTCGCCGAGCTCGCGATCGAGCGCGCCAAGCGCCTGGTCGAGCTGGGCCAGGACGTCGTCGTGCTGCTCGACTCGCTGACCCGCCTGTCGCGCGCCTACAACCTGGCTGCCCCGGCGTCCGGCCGCATCCTGTCCGGCGGTGTGGACGCCTCCGCGCTCTACCCGCCCAAGCGGTTCTTCGGCGCGGCGCGCAACATCGAGAACGGTGGCTCGCTCACCATCCTGGCCTCGGCCCTGGTCGAGACCGGCTCCAAGATGGACGAGGTCATCTTCGAGGAGTTCAAGGGCACCGGGAACATGGAGCTGCGCCTGTCCCGCTCGCTCGCGGACAAGCGCATCTTCCCGGCGGTCGACGTCAACGCGTCGAGCACCCGCCGCGAGGAGGTCCTGCTCTCGCACGACGAGCTCAAGATCGTCTACAAGCTGCGCCGCGTGATGGGTGCGCTCGACCAGACGCAGGCCATCGAGCTGCTGCTCGGCAAGTTGCGCGAGACGAAGTCCAACGTGGAGTTCCTGCTCCAGGTGCAGAAGACGACGCCCGGAAGCTGGGGCGAGGAGAACGCGGGCCGCACGGTCTGACGCGCACTCCGATCGGCCCTCACCCTCGACGGGGGTGGGGGCCGATCTGCGTTGTCGGACCCCGGTGCGACGATCGAGGTCCGAGCACGAAGGAGGGCGTGATGTTCGACGAGGCGTTGGCGGACCGGGTGCGGCCCCTGCTCGCAGGGCTTGCCGAGGTCAGCGAGAAGCGGATGTTCGGCGGGCTCGCGTTCCTCGTCGGCGGGAACATGGCCGTGGCGGTGAGCAGCCACGGCGGCCTCATGGTCCGGGTCGCGCCCGACGAGACCGCCGAGCTGCTCCGGGAACCGGGAACCAGCCCCATGGAGATGCGCGGTCGCCCGATGAAGGGCTGGATCCGCGTGGACGCCGGCGCGGCGCAGGACGACGACGAGATCGCCCGGTGGGTCGGGCTCGGCGTCGAGCGGGCGAGCGCGCTCGGCTGAGCTACACCAGCCGGTGGAACAGCTCGGCCGCGGTGGCGGCGTTCGTGCGGGCCGGCCAGTGCTGGACGAACGCGCGGCTGTGGCCGCAGCGCACGCACGTGAACGTCCGCGTGATGTGGGTTCCGGGCTCGGGCGTCCGGCCGTCGGGGTCTCCGCGGTAGACGTGCAGGCACACCGTCATTGGTGCTCAGCTCCTCGGTGGGATCGGTGAGCCCATCGTGGCCCTCGGTCACCCGCCCCGGCGCGTGTGCGCAGCGGGGGAGCGCACGACGTCCAGCATGTGAGATCTTCTGGCCTCGATGACCGGTGACCTGCGGCGGCGCGTGTCCGAATCGGCGTCGTCAGGAGGCGCCCAGGTACTCCCGGCACGTCGCGGCGATGTCGTCCCACTGCCAGTCGGCCTGCGCGCGCGCCCGGCCGGCCACGCCCATCGCCCGGGCCTTGGCCGGGTCGGTCAGCAGCTCGACGATTCGCGCGGCGATCTCGTCGGGCGAGGTCGGGTCCACGACGTAGCCGGTGACGCCGTCGTCGACGGCGTCGGGCGCACCGCCGGAGCGGCCCACGATCACCGGCTTCTCGCACGAGGCGGCCTCGAGGAACACGATCCCCAGCCCCTCGGGCTCGAGCCCGGCCAGGCGGGTGCGGGACGGCATCGCGAACACGTCTGCCGCGTCGAAGTAGGGCGGGATCTCGGCCCACGTGACGGCCCCGGTGAAGGTGACCGCGTCGGCGAGGCCGAGCCGCGCGACCTGCTTGTCGAGCGCCGCGCGATGCTTGCCGTCGCCGACGATCAGCAGCCGCGCACCGGGCACCGCGCGCTGCACGTCCGGCCAGGCGGCGATCAGCTGGTCCTGCCCCTTGCGAGCCACGAGGCGCGCGGCGCACACCACGAGCGGGACGTCCTGGAGGCCGAGCGACGCGCGGACGGTGTCGCCACCGCAGCCGGGGTAGAAGCGGGCCGAGTCGACCCCGGGCGCGAGCCGTTGCTGGTGCGAGCGGCCGGTGTCGGACAGGCCGCGGGCGATCTGGTCGCGGCACCAGCCGGAGATGTACGTGAGCACGTCGACCGAGTCGCCGATCCGGCGCAGAAGGCTGCGCATCATGGGGACCCGCGCCCACCAGACCTCGTGCCCGTGCGTGATGGCGACGACCCGCTGCGCACCCGCCTCCCGCAGCGCCGGAGCCAGCAGGCCCAGGGGCGCCGAGGCTCCGAACAGCACGCGGTCGCAGCCGTGCTCGCGGAACGCCGCCACCACGTCGCGGCTCACCCGCCGCGTCGGCAGCAGCATCGACGTGCGGTCGCGGATCACGGGGTAGGGCAGTGTCGCGTCGTAGGCCGCGTCGCCGGGCATCGCGGAGGTGTAGACGACGACCTCGCCCGCCGGGAAGCGGTCGCACAGCGCGGCGACGAAGGCCTCGATGCCGCCCTGGCGCGTCGGGAAGTCGTTGGTCACGACGAGCGTGCGCGGCACAGATGTCCTCCAGGTGTCGGGGCCGCCCCATCCTAGGTGGACGCAGGTAGCCGCTCCTGTGACACGAGTGATCCCCTGGGGCGCGGACCGGCCCCAGGAGGTGACTCAGGTACCCAGTGCGGCTACCTCGGGCCGGGTCGGCGCGCGGGGTCACGACGAGGCGGCGTGGCGCGACTTCGGGCCAGGACGCCAACCACGTGGGGTGGATCCGGGCCGCGGATCGGGAAGATTTCGGGTACCGGCCCTGTTCTGGCAGAATGTCCCGCTGGTCTGCGGTTCACCCGCGCGAGTCACGTGTGGGACCCGGAGACACCCGAACGAGGAGATCCTTGTGAAGTCTGACATCCACCCCGAGTACGTGGCCACCGAGGTCACGTGCACGTGCGGCAGCACCTTCGTCACCCGCTCCACCGTGACGAGCGGCAAGATCCACGCCGACGTCTGCAGCGCCTGCCACCCGTTCTACACGGGCAAGCAGAAGATCCTCGACACCGGCGGCCGCGTCGCCCGCTT
>Ga0160439_1000300_pt1 | contig 28275 bp, 24 predicted proteins | sample HID1975M_E0MG_FD_108201 | JGI IMG/M metagenome (GOLD analysis project Ga0160439, IMG submission 108201) | Enriched soil microbial communities from UW Madison campus, WI, USA - HID1975M_E0 MG | ecosystem: Environmental > Terrestrial > Soil > Unclassified | place: USA: Madison, Wisconsin... | reverse complement strand
GTTGCTCGAGTTCCACCACCTCCCGCACCGCCACGCGCCCAACGGGACGCAGGGCATGGGGGACCACCGCGCGGGCACCACGGGCGCGGACCTGGTCATCGGCGTCCCGGACGGCACGGTCGTGAAGTCGCCCGAGGGTGACGTCCTGGCCGACCTCGTGGGCCTCGGCGCCCAGTACCTCGTCGCGCCCGGTGGCCGCGGGGGCCTCGGCAACGCCGCGCTGTCGTCTCCGCGTCGCAAGGCGCCGGGGTTCGCGCTGCTGGGCGAGGAGGGCCAGTCGGCCGACGTCGTCCTCGAGCTCAAGACGATCGCCGACGTCGCGCTCGTGGGCTACCCGAGCGCCGGCAAGTCGAGCCTCGTCGCGGCGGTCTCGGCCGCCCGCCCCAAGATCGCGGACTACCCCTTCACCACGCTGGTCCCCAACCTGGGGGTCGTGCAGGCGGGGTCGGCGCGCTACACGGTCGCCGACGTCCCCGGCCTGATCCCCGGCGCCTCGCAGGGCCGCGGTCTGGGCCTGGAGTTCCTGCGCCACATCGAGCGCTGCGCCGTGCTGGTGCACGTGCTCGACTGCGCGACCCTGGAGCCGGACCGCGACCCGATCTCCGACCTGGACATCATCGAGGCAGAGCTCGCGCACTACGCGGGTGACGTCATCGAGGGTGGTCGCGTGCCGCTGAACGAGCGCCCGCGCATCGTCGTGCTGAACAAGATCGACGTCCCCGAGGCGCGCGACCTCGCCGAGCTGGTCCGGCCCGAGCTCGAGGCCCGCGGTCTGCGGGTGTTCGAGGTCTCCACGGCGTCGCACGAGGGTCTGCGCCCGCTGACGTTCGCCCTCGCGGAGATCGTCGAGAAGGCGCGCCGCGAGGCGCCGGTCCCGGAGGCCACGCGCGTCGTGCTGCGTCCCGTCGCGGTCGACGACCACGGCTTCACCGTCAAGCGGCGCGAGGGTGGCGGCACGGTGTGGTTCTCGGTGCGTGGCGAGAAGCCGGAGCGCTGGGTCCGTCAGACCGACTTCTCGAACGACGAGGCCGTCGGCTACCTGGCCGACCGGTTGGCGCGGCTCGGCGTCGAGGAGAAGCTGTTCGCGGCCGGTGCGGTGGCCGGCGACGAGGTCCGCATCGGGCCGGACACGAACGCCGTCGTCTTCGACTGGGAGCCCACGCTGCTCACCGGTTCCGAGCTGCTGGGCGGCCCACGCGGCACGGACCAGCGCATCGAGGAGCGTCACCGCCCGACGCGTGGCGAGAAGCGCGCGGAGTACAAGGACCGCATGGACGCCAAGACGCTGGCCCGCGAGGAGCTCTGGACCGAGCGCGAGCAGGGCCACTGGGCCGACCCGGCGAGCGACGACTGAGACGATCCGTGGACCTCACCGGGGCGTGCGCGTCGCGGACACCTGGGCCAGCGGCGACGCGCGCATGACGTCTGTCGTCGTCGGGGGGTATGCGTAGAGGACGAGGACGCGACCGTCGGCCTGGCGGTGCAACGTCAGCCCGATGCTCGGCCAGCAGATCTGGTCACCGAGCGCGGCGAGCCCGGACCGCAGCGTGAGCTCGGGCGCGCCGAGCGTGGTCATCGGATCGGCGGAGAGGGCGGGCTCGCGGGTCTCGACCAAGGTCACACGGTCGTGCTGGAGCCACACCACCACCCCGAACGGCGCACCGGCCGACGCGGGGAGAAGGACCGAGGTCGCGGGCTGACCCAGGAGCAGGCGGTGGGCGATCGGTGGCTCGCCGGTCGGTGCCGCCGCCGTCAGGTCGTCAGCGGTCGCTGCGTCAGGGAGCGGCTGCCACGCGTCGAGGTCGCCCGCCGCGAGCGCGGCGAGCGCCACGCGCAGGGCGGTGGCCTCAGTGGACGGGGATCCGGACAACGGTACCCACCGGTGCAGTCGGCCAGGCCAGGCCGGGGTTGGCGCGTCGCAGCGCCTCGACGCTGATGCCGTGCTGTCGCGCGATCTGGTCAGGTGTCTCGGTCCGAGTGTCCGTCACGATTCCCCTCACGTCCTTCTCCGTGGACGCGACCACCGTATGCCGACGCGCGCCGGGGACGTGGACGGACCCGACGGGGACCGATGCGGCCGTCATCGGCGGGTTCGCGGCGACGATCGTCGCGGTCGTGCTGCCCATTGCCACCGCGAGGCCGAGCACGGAGGTGATGCCTGGGGGCACGGTCACCACGTCGTCCGTGCCGACGGCGGCGGGCGCTGCGACGGCACCCGCGGGGGTGAGACCGACGAGCTCGACATGTCCCTGGAAGAACGCCGCCTTGGCCGCTGCGAGGCTCGTGACACCCACGAGCCGGTCGACGTTGGCCAGGTAGTCCGTGTACATGCCTGAGCTGTAGTCGTGCACGAGCGCCGCGCTGAAGCCGGGGAACACCCGACCCCGTGCGTCGGTGCCCTCGACCTGGGCCTGGATCGCTCGGTCGCCGGCGCGAGCCCTCGGGATCGCGGCCCGGAGCACCTCCCGGGTGAACAGCTCGCAGAAGCCTTCGATCAACACGCGCCGACCCCTGCTGGCGCCGCTGAAACCGGAGTGCTCCAGGGTGTGGATGTATTCGTGCACGAGCGTCTGCCACCAGTCCCAGCGTGCGGCACGCTCTGCGGGTGACGGGCCACCGGTGGCGGGTGCCGCGGTGTCGCCGAACAGTGCGGGAACCATGCGGATCTGCCGGCCGATCGTGATCGCGAACGAGGTCTTGTCGTAGATCGCCAGGTCAGCGTTGTGCGCCGCGACAAAGGGTGCCACGACCTCGGTGGCGAGGAAGGTCTTCTCCTCAGGGCTGCGGGTCGCCTCGAAGTGGTGCGCCGCGCTGGCTCTGGCGGCAGCGGGGTCCGTCTCGGCCATCCAGCCCGCGACGTCGGTCGGGTCCGGCGTGTAGTGCGCGGGGTTGGTCAGGTCGAGGAGCTCGGTCCCTGCCCGGAAGCGGAACGCCGCCTGGGAGGCGTGCTGACCGGCCGTGACCGCCGCCTGGCCCGTCGCCTCGCTGAACGTCTGGTCGACGACCTGCTTCGCGGCGAGGCCCGCGCCCTCGAAGGAGGTCACGGGGGCCTTCACCGCGGCGTCGGTCTGTCGCGCGCGGGGCATCGCGCGACGCAGGTGCTGCTCGAGAGCGTTCGTGAGCGCGGTCTTCAGGGCGGTCCTGTTGGTGGCCGACCGCGGGTTCGCCGGCGCGCCGTCCCAGGGCTGCGCCGCCGCGTTGACGACGCCGCCCGCCGCAGCGGGTTCGAGCACGGACCGGATGGTGCTCGCGGCGGCTGCGTCGGGTGAGGTGATCCCGACGCGAGAGTCGGTGGCGAGGAGGCCGCGGGGAGCTGCGAGGAACGTCTCGACCTCCGCCACCTGTGCGCCGATCGGGCCGATGAGCGGTGCGAGCGCCGCGACCTTGGCCGGGTCGTCGGTCTGTCCGGCGAGCTGCAGCCGCACGGCGGTGAACCCGACGGTCAGACGGTTGACGTCGAGCCCGCGGGCCGCGTCGAGGTGATCCGTCAGCGCGCGCAGCCTGCCCGCCCTGGCCAGCGCGAGCATCGTCGTCAGCATGTCCGTCATGCTCAGACCGTTGAGGATGCGCCAGGCCGTCGTGAAGTCGCCGTCGCGGTTGAAGACCCATCCCTTGTCGTCGAGCGCAGCGATCACGTCCGTCTCCGGTGTGCGCTGCACGACCGGACGGTTCGGTCGCGCGGGCGCAGGTGCCACGGGAGAGCGGGCCGCGAGGACCGCGGCCACCGCGTGATTCCCGCCGTGGCGTGCCAGCGCTGCGACGTCCGCGGACCGCAGCACGACAGGCAGTGCCGTCAGGGACCGCGCCGCCGTCCTGCGGGTTGGGGTCCCGGTGGCGGGACGCACGCCGGGGCGGGCCACGCGCGTGGCCGACGACAGCTCGCCCATGGTCACCCCCTTCTTCCATCGTCGTGACGCACGGTGCCGGCGACCCGCACCGTGCGGGCATCCGCAAGGGCCGCGCCGCTGCGCGATCGGGCACCGCGTCCGCGCTGCCGTCCGCGCGTCGGATGTGCGGGGACGGTCCTGCGCGCCGCAGGGCACAATGCGCTGGTGACCGCTGCCGCCCTGCTCGACCGCCGCGAGCTGCCGGACGCCACCCGGATCGTCGTGAAGGTGGGCTCGTCGTCGCTGACGGGGCCCGACGGGCGGCTGGACGTCGATCGGCTGCGCGCGCTCGTCGACGTGCTGGCGGCTCGCCGAGCCGCGGGGGGGCAGGTCGTCCTCGTGTCGTCAGGTGCCATCGCGGCAGCGATCGGTCCGCTGGGTCTCCCTGCCCGGCCGCGGGACCTGGCGACCCAGCAGGCGGCCGCGTCCGTCGGGCAGGGGCTGCTGGTCGCGCACTACACGCGCGCGTTCGCGGACCACGGCCTTCGGGTGGGCCAGGTGCTGCTGACGGCCGACGACACGGTCCGGCGCGGTCACTACCGCAACGCGCACCGCGCCCTGAACCGGCTGCTGGACCTGGGCGTCGTGCCCGTGATCAACGAGAACGACGCGGTCGCGACCGACGAGATCCGGTTCGGCGACAACGACCGGCTCGCGGCGCTCGTCTCGCACCTCGTGCACGCCGACGCGCTGGTTCTGCTCACGGACGTCGACTCCCTGTACACCGGGCCGCCGTCACGTCCGGGTTCCCGGCGCATCGCCCGCGTGGACGGTCCGGCCGACCTCGACGGGATCGACGTCGCGTCGCGGGGGAGCGCGGTGGGGACGGGCGGCATGATCACGAAGCTCGACTCGGTCGCGATCGCGACGCAGTCGGGCATCCCTGTGGTGCTGACGTCCGCGGTGCAGGCGGCGGGCGCGCTGGCGGGGGACGACGTGGGTACCTGGTTCTCGGCGACCGGTCGGCGCACGTCGATCCGGCTGCTGTGGCTGGCGCACGCGGCGAAGGCGAACGGTCGGCTGGTCCTGGACGACGGTGCCGTGCGCGCGGTCGTGGACCGGCGGACCTCGCTCCTGCCCGCTGGCGTCACGGGGTTCGAGGGTGAGTTCGAGGCGGGGGATCCCGTGGAGCTGGTCGGCTCGGACGGCGTCGTCGTCGGCCGTGGTCTGGTGGCCTACGGGTCCGACGAGGTGCCGCGCCTGCTCGGTCGGTCGACGGCCGACCTGCGGGTCGAGCTCGGAGCCGGGTACGACCGCGCGCTCGTGCACCGCGACGACCTGGTCCTGGCGCGCCGCCGCCGTTGATCGTGTCCACGTGGTGGGACGCTGTGTCCAATCGTTGACCACAATGGTCCGGATATCTACGTTCCGGGCCCATGAGAACCCTCCTTCCTTCATCTGCACGCACCCGTGCGCTCGGCGCCGCCGTCCTTGTCAGCCTCCTCGCCGCGTGCGCGGGCTCGCCGGGGCAGGGCGGTGCCGCGTCGTCGTCCACCTCCGCCGAACCCGTGCACGGCGGCACCTACGTCCACGCGCTCGAGGCAGACCCGCTCGGCTGCCTCGACGCGCCGCAGCAGCGCTTCCACGTGGCGCTCAACATCACGCGCCAGCTCGCCGACTCCCTCGTCGACCAGGACCCGAAAACCGGCAAGATCGTGCCGTGGCTCGCCAAGAGCTGGGAGATCAGCGACGACGCGAAGACGTTCACGTTCCACCTGGTCGACGGCGCGACCTTCGCCGACGGCAAGGCGGTCGACGCGGCCGCGGTCAAGGCCAACCTCGACCGCATCGTCGCGCTGGGGGCGAAGGCGGTGGGCGCCGGCCCGTGGATCCAGGGCTACCAGAGCACCGAGGTCGTCGACCCGAGCACCGCCAAGGTCACGTTCGACCGTCCCAACGTCCAGTTCCTCCAGGCGCTGTCCGGCTCGTGGTTCGGCCTGATCTCGCCGGCTGACACCGGCAGGTCGGCCGAGGAGCTGTGCAAGGGCACGTACGCCGGATCGGGTCCGTTCACGCTCGACCACTACACGCCCAACCAGGAGGCGGTGCTGGTCAAGCGGGCGGGCTACGACTGGCCGTCCAGCCTAGCGTCGCACCACGGCGAGGCATACCTCGACAAGCTCCAGTTCACGTTCGTGCCCGAGGCGAGCGTCCGGTCCGGCTCGCTGACCTCCGGGCAGGTCCAGTCCGTCTCCCTCGTGCAGCGGCAGGACGAGGAGACCCTCAAGTCGGCGGGCGATGCCCTGCTCACCGCGCGGCAGCCGGGCCTCACCGAGTCGTGGGTGATCAACCAGCAGTCCTGGCTGGCCGACGACGAGCCCGTCCGGCAGGCCATCCGGTACGCGATCAACAGCCAGGAGATCGTCGACACCGTCTACGGGCCCACGTACCGCAGCCGCACGGCACCCCTGAACAGCACGACGCCCGGCTACGTCGACCTCAGCTCCGAGCTGGCCTACGACCCGAAGAAGGCCGCGCAGTTGCTCGACGACGACGGGTGGAAGCCCGGCGCCGACGGCATCCGCGTCAAGGACGGCAAGCGGCTCAGCCTGAACGTCGTCGCGTCGTACACCGATCTCGAGCTCATCCAGCAGCAGCTCAAGGCCGTCGGCATCGAGTACAAGATCCGTCAGCTCGACGCCGCCGCGAACGCCAAGGCGACGCTCGCCGGCGACTACGACATCTACGCGTGGACCATGACGCGCGCCGACCCGACGGTGCTCAACGCGCTCTTCTCGTCGGACTGGACCTCGCTCGGCTACGCCAAGGCGAACCCGTCCGAGCTGGACGACCTGCTCGCGACGCAGGAGTCGACCGTCGACGTGGATGCGCGTGCCTCGGCGGCCGCCGAGGTGCAGAAGTACATCGTCGAGCACGCCTGGCTTGTCCCGATCGTCGACCGCGCCTGGACGTACGGCACGGGCCCGACGTCGCACGGCCTGCGGCTGGACGGCGAGACGAAGCTGGTGTTCTACGACGCGTGGGTCGGCAAGTGACCTGCGGCTGAGCCTGTGACCGAGGGGCCGCGCGACACCCGTCGCGCGGGCCCTCTCGCATGCCGGCGCGGCCCGCCATGCCCGACCGGGCCGGCGATGCAGGGTCTCTGGTCGTTCTACGCCCGCGATTCCTCCGCGAGACCCGTGGTTGCAGGGATGGTTGCCTCGCTCGCGCCCTCCACGGGCACGGCCGACGCAACCATCCCTGCAACCACCTGGTCGGGCCGGTGACGTGCGGCGCGGAGCGGCGGGACCGGTCTCGTGCGTCGGCGTTCTCGTCTCGGCGGTCGTGCGTCGGGGGTGGTGCCTGGGGGCGCCGACGACGACGAAGGGGCGGGTCCGCGTGGATGCGGACCCGCCCCTCGTCGGCGAGCGGTGACGAACGACCCGGGTCAGTCGACCCAGGCGGTGGAGAGCTGGTCGAGGCGGGAGTCCGCGCCCAGCTCGATGCCGTGCGCGTCCTTGGCCAGCCCCAGGTAGGTGGTGAGCTCGTGCACGGGGATCACGTGGTGCTGCGTGACCAGGCGCTCCTGGGCCTGGGCGAGCAGGTCGGTCCGCTTCGCCTCGTCACCGGTCGCGAGCTGTTCCTGCAGGAGCTTCTCCAACGTCGGATCGTCGATGCGATAGAAGTTCGTCGCCGTCGTCGAGTACTGCGTCCGCAGCACGTCGCCGTCGGCCCGCGACAGGTTGCCCCAGACCAGGTCGAACGACCCGTCCTTGAGCTTGGCCTGGAAGTCCGGCACGGCACCCGACCAGAGCGTCGCGTCGATGCCGACGGCCTTGAGCTCGGACTGGATCAGCTCGACCGACGTCTGGTTCGGCGAGAAGTTGGTGATCCACGCGAGCACCGGCGCCAGCGTGGTGCCACCCTTCGCGTAGATGCCGTCGGCGCCCTTGCTCCAGCCGTCGGCCTCCAGGACGGAGGCGGCCTTGGCGGGGTCGGTGGTCAGGTGCGAGGACTCGTCGGCGACGCCGGGAGTGGTGCTCGCGAGCGGGCCGACCGCCACCTTGAAGCCGTCGGACAGTGCCGTGTCGCGGATCTCGGTGGGGTCGACCGCCAGCGCGATCGCCTCGCGGACGGCGGGATCCTTGCCGAGGTCGGAGGACTCGTTGAACGTCAGGCCGAACGGGATGCCGGGGTTGGCGCGCGAGACGAGCGGGAGACCGGCGTCCTGCAGGGTCGGGATGTCCGTGGGCTGGACGCCGCCGATGGCCTGGACCTGTCCCGACGTCAGGGAACCGGTCCGCACGCTGGCCTCCGGAGCCACCTGGAACGTCACCTTCGCGAGGTGGGGGGCGCCGGCGCCCTTGCGGTCGGCCGGGGCCCACGCGTAGCCGTCGCGCGCGGTCAGGACCGTCTCGGTGTCCTTGGTGTAGTGGTCCAGCACGAACGGGCCGGTGCCGACGACGCCCTTGCCGGACGCGCGCTCGTCGAAGGGGATCGCGAGGGTCGAGTCGGCGACGAAACCGAGCGCGACCGTGCTGGTCGCCTGGGGGAAGGCTGCGTTCGGCGACGTGAAGGCGACCTTCACCGTGTGGTCGTCGACGACGGTGGTGCCCTGGTAGCCGATGAAGTTCGCCGCGGCCGAGCTCTTGGCGCCCGCGGCGACGGTGTCGTCGAAGTTGGCCTTCACGGACGCTGCCGTGAAGGGAGAGCCGTCCGAGAACGTCACGCCGTCGCGCAGGGTGAACGTGAACTCGGTCTGGTCGGCGTTCGCCTCCCACTTCGTCGCGAGCCACGGCTTGAGCGAGCCGTCGGCCGGGTCCTGCCACGTCAGGGAGTCGACGAGCTGGCGCGTGACGTAGAACGTGTCGTTGCCCGAGCCGATGCCGGTGGGGTTCAGCGAGATGGGGTCGTTGCCGATCGCGAACGTGAGGTCGCCGCCGTCGACGGGGTTCGCGGCGGACGCCGACGAGGACGACGTCGACGAGGGTGTCTCGTCCGTGCTGCACGCCGTCAGCGCCAGGCCGAGGGCGGCCAGGCCGGTGGCGATGCGCAGCGTGCGGGGGGACAGGGGTCGTGCGGACATGAAGCGTCTCCAGGGTGAGGGTGAGGTGCGCGTCAGCGCGGGGCGGGGCGACGTGACGGACAGCAGCCGGGACAACAGGCGGTCATCGCTCACCTCCTGCGACCAGGCCGGCCGTGGCCGGCTCGAGCGGGCGGCGTGCGCCCGGGATCGCGGCCAGCAGCTCGGCGGTGTACGCGTGCTGCGGGTCGGCGAAGACGTCCTCGACCTTGCCGCGCTCGACGACGCGGCCCTGGCGCAGCACCACGACGTCGTGCGCGACCTGCCGCACCACGGCGAGATCGTGGGAGATGAACAGGTACGTGACGCCGAGCTCGCGCTGCAGCTCGGCGAGCAGGTCCAGGATCTGGGCCTGCACCGACACGTCGAGCGCGGAGACGGGCTCGTCGAGCACCACCAGGTCGGGCCGGACGGACAGGGCGCGGGCGATCGCGACGCGTTGACGCTGTCCGCCGGACAGCTCGGCCGGCCGGCGCTGCGCGACCGAGACGGGCAGGGCGACGAGGTCCAGCAGCTCGGCCGTGCGCGTCGCGCGGGTACGTCGGTCACCGACGCCGAAGGCTCGCAGCGGCTCGCCGACGATCTGGCCCACGGACCAGCGCGGGTCGAGCGACGAGTACGGGTTCTGGTAGACGACCTGCATCTGCCGGCGCAGCGCCCGTAGCTCGGAGCCCCGCGTGTGGCTCACGTCCCGGCCGCCGACGAGCACCTGGCCCGCCGTCGGCTCGGCGAGCCGCAGCGCCAGACGCGCGGTCGTCGACTTGCCGGACCCCGACTCGCCGACGAGTGCCAGGGTGCCGCCGCGTGGCACGCGGAACGACACGTCGTCGACGGCCCGCAGGGTCCCGCCGCCGCCGGAGCGCGGCAGCGGGAAGTCCTTGACGAGCCCGCGGACCTCGAGGGCCGGCGGTGCGTCGAGGGCGACGGGGACCGAGACGGGACGCGCACCGCGCAACGACGGGGCGGCCGCGAGCAGCTGTCTCGTGTACGCCTCGCGCGGCGAGCCGAGCACCTCGTCGGGCGTGCCCGCCTCCACGACGCGTCCCTGCGACATGACGACGATCCGGTCGGCACGGTCGGCCGCGACGCCCAGGTCGTGCGTGATGAGCAGGACGCCCGTGCCGGTCTCGGCGGTCAGCGTGTCGAGGTGGTCGAGGATCTGACGCTGCACGGTGACGTCGAGCGCGCTCGTCGGCTCGTCGGCGACGAGCAGGCGCGGGCGCGCCACGAGCGCGATCGCGATGAGGACGCGCTGGCGCATCCCGCCCGACAGCTCGTGCGGGTACTGCCGTGCCCGCAGCTCGGGCTCGGGCAGACCGGCGCGGCGCAGCGCCTCCACCGCCTCGATCCCCGCGGCGCGGCGGTCGGCCAGCCCGTGGATTCGCAGCACCTCGGCCACCTGGTCCCCGATGCGCTTGACGGGGTTGAGCGAGACGGTGGGGTCCTGGGGGACGAGGCCGACGAGCAGGCCGCGGACCGCCTGCAGCTCGCGCGGCGACGCCTGCGCCACGTCGCGTCCCAGCAGGTCGATGGTGCCGCGCTCGATGCGCGCGGCGGGCGCGAGCAGGCGCACGACGGCGGCGGCGGTGGTCGACTTGCCGGAGCCCGACTCGCCGACGACGGCCACGGTCTCGCCCTCGTCGACGTGCAGCGAGACGTCACGGACCGCGTGCACGTCGCCGTGCCGGGTGCGGTACGAGACGGCGAGGTCGTCGACGGTGAGCAGGCGCTCGGGTGCGGTGGTCATCGGTTCCTCCCGGGGTCGCCGTCGAGTGCGCGCGAGATGCGGCCGGCGGCCAGCACGGTCGCGACGATGGTCAGGCCGGGCAGCGTCGTCAGCCACCAGGACGTGCGCAGGTAGTCGCGGCCGCCGGCCACGAGCGCGCCCCACTCGGGCGCAGGCGGCGGTTCGCCGTACCCCAGGAAGGACAGGGACGAGACGGCCAGGACCGCGGCGCCGAGCTCGAGCGCGGCGAGCACGACCACCGGCCCGATCGCGTTGGGGAGCACGTGGCGCCCGAGCGTCGTCCACCACCGGCTGCCGCTGGCGTGCGACGCCTCGACGAACACCGAGGTGCGCACGCGCAGCACTTCCGACCGCATGATGCGGGACACGGACGCGACGTTCGCGAGGCCGACTGCGATCGCGACGTTGATCGTGCCGAAGCCCAGCACCGTGATGAGGGCGAGCGACAGGAGCAGCGCGGGGATCGAGAGCAGCACGTCGACCACGCGCATCGCGACGTCGTCGACGACGCCCCCCACGAACCCGGCGACGAGCCCGACCAGCGCCCCGACGACGAGTCCGACGAGGACGGCGGTCAGCGCGGCCGCCAGCGTCAGGTGCGTGCCGTGCACCACCCGCGTGTACAGGTCCCGGCCCAGCTGGTCGGTGCCGAACCAGTGCGCCGACGACGGTGCCTGGAGCTTGTCGGCGGGGACGCCGTCCAGCGGGTCGCCGGGGGCCAGGAGCGACGGCACGAACGCCGCGAGCAGGATGACCGCGGACCACACCAGCGCCAGGACGAGGCCGGGCTTGCGGACCAGGTCCTCGAACCGGGTCCGCCACGGGCTGCGGCGGGCCAGCGGGTCCTCGCGCTCGAGCACCGCGTCGGCGAACCGCTCGGCCGACGTGGCCGCGAACTTGTCGGCCCGCGTGTTCGGGTCCAGGGCCGTGGGGACGAACGCCTCGGTGGGCGGTTGGGGCCCGCGCTCGCCGGCGGTCAGGGCGTCGAGGCTGCTCATCGGGTACCTCCGGCGGTGACGGGAACGCGGTCTGCTGCGGGCTCGGGCGCGGCGTCGGCCGACCGAGGTGGCGGTGGTGGCGTGGCCCGGCGGCGGGAGCCGGTCACGATGCGCGGGTCGAGCAGCGGGTAGACGATGTCGATCAGCAGGTTGACCAGCACGTACACGGTGGCCGCGACGAGCACGACGCCCTGCACCACCGGGATGTCCTGCGCCGAGACGGAGGTGGCCGTCAGGCGGCCCAGGCCCGCGCGGCTGAACACCGTCTCCGTGACGACGGCCCCGGACAGGAGCCCGCCGATCACCAGGCCGGTCACCGTCAGCGCGGGGAGCGCGGCGTTGCGCAGCGCGTGCCGCAGGTGGACGCGGGTGCGGCTCGCGCCTTTGGCGAGCGCGGTGTCGACGTACGGCTCGCGCAGCGTGTGCAGGAGGCTGCGCGAGAGCATCTGCGCGATGAGCGCCGACGTCGGCAGGGCCAGCGTGACCGCGGGCAGGACGGCGGAGGCGAACCCCTGGTTGCCCAGCGCCGGGAACAGCGGGATCTGGAACGAGAACCACTGCACGAGCGTCAGGCCGAACCAGAACGACGGGACGGCGACGCCGAGGGGCGGCAGGGAGAGCAGGAACCCGGACAGCCGGCGGCTGCGGGTCGCGGTCGCGACGACCGCGAGGCCCCCGCCGACGACGATCGCGAGAACGAGAGCCAGCCCCGCGATCTGAGCCGTCGGCGGCAGCGCGTCGGCGATGAGGGTGGTCACGGGCTGGCCGTTGACCACGGAGCTGCCCAGGTCTCCGTGCAGCGCGTGGCCCAGCTGGGTCACGTACTGGACGGGCAGCGGCTGGTCGAGGCCGTACTGGGCGCGCAGCGCGTCGAGCTGCTCCGGTGTGACGTCGCTCGACTCGCCGCCGTACATGATGGAGACCGGGTCACCGGGCAGGGCGTACAGGACGAGGAACGTCACCGTGTACGCGGCCCACAGGACACCGGCGGCCAGCAGCAACCGGCGCAGCAGGTAGCGGCTCACGGGTTCACCGCCTGCGGTCGTTCGCTCATGGGGTTCTCCTCGTTCGGGACGCGCGTGATGGCGCCGTCGGGCTGCGTGCTTGCACGACGGATGTCGTGCCCGGTCGTCACTTGGAGCACCCCGCCACGTGCGGAGGGTTGCTGCCCGACCAGCCAGGGCTCGACGTCGGGACTCGAGACCGCGGCGAACCTAGGAAGCCGGGCGGACCGGATCAATGCCGGGCCGCGAACGTCTCACAATCCGGACTGAATCGGTCGGAAATAAGACGCGACCCGTGGGTCGCTCGCACCGAGAACACTGGGCGAGCGACCCACGGGTCGCGTGGGTGGGGATCAGGCGTCGACGAGGGCCCCGCGGTGCGGGACCGGCGCGCGCAGGCCCAGGTGCTCGCGCAGCGACGTGCTCGCGTACGCGTCGCGGTAGGCGCCGCGCTCCTGCAGCGCCGGGACCAGGTGGTCGACGACGTCGTCCAGCCCGGTCGGCACCAGCCACGGCGTGATGTTGAAGCCGTGGCTCGCGCCGCCCCGCACCCAGCGGACCAGCTCGTCGGCCACGGAGTCCACGCTGCCGACGAAGCCGCGCTGCCGGTCCTGGGCCAGCACGAGCTGCCGGATCGACAGGTTCTCAGCCTCGGCCCGCTCGCGCCAGGCGCGGGCGAGGGCGCGCGGGTCCGCGCCGTGCCGCGCCGAGCCCCGCGTCTCACCGACCAGCTCGATGCGGGGGTCGTGGGCAGGCAACGGGCCGTCGGGGTCGTACGACGACAGGTCCTCGCCCCACACCTGACCGAGCAGCGAGAGCGCGGTGGCCGGCGTGACCTGCTGCTCCTTGACCCAGCGCGCCTTCTCGCGGGCCTCGGCGTCGGTCGCGGCGAGGATGAACTGCGTGCCCGGCAGGATCTTGAGGTCGTCCTCGGGGCGGCCGGCCCGCACGGTGCGGGCGCGGACGTCGTCGGCGAACGCGAGCGCGTCGTCGTAGTCCGTGCCGTGCGCCGAGAAGATGACCTCGGCGTGGCGGGCGGCGAAGTCGCGTCCGTCGGGCGAGTCGCCGGCCTGGAAGAGCACCGGGTGGTCGCTCAGCGCGACGGTCGGGGAGACCGTCAGGTCGACCGTGCTGCCCGTGTAGGACACGCTGCGGCCGAACCCGTCCCAGATGGCCTGCGCGGCCTCGACGAACTCGCCCGCACGCTCGTACCGCTGCGAGTGGTCCAGCCATCCGCCCCGGCGGAAGTTCTCGCCGGTCCAGGCGTTGTCGGTCGTGACGATGTTCCACGCGGCCCGGCCGCCGGACAGCGCGTGCAGGCTCGCGAGGCGGCGGGCCAGGTCGGCCGGGTCGTTGTAGGTGACGTTCTGCGTCGCAGCCAGCCCGATGTGGGTGGTCACGGCCGCCAGCGCCGCGAGCTGCGTGATCGCGTCGGGGCGGCCGACGACGTCGAGGTCGTGCAGGAGCCCGTTCTGCTCGCGCAGCCGCAGGCCCTCGCCCAGGAAGAACGCGTCGAACAGCCCGCGCTCGGCGGTCTGCGCCACCTGGCGGAACGTCTCGAAGTCGATCTGCGACCCGCTGGCGGGGTCCGTCCAGATCGTCGAGTGGTTGACGCCCTGGAAGAAGACGCCCAGGTGGACGTGGGCGTTCGGGTAACGGTCGTCGGACACGGTCGTCTCCTTCAGGCGGTCGCGGCGAAGCGCGAGGTGGGTCGGGGCAGGCCGAGCGTGTCGCGCAGGGTCGCGCCGGGGCGCGGGGTCGGCGCCGCGCGGGCCACGCGCAGCGCGGGCAGGACGTCGCGGACCAGCACGGGCACGTCGTCGTCGATCACCGAGGGCAGGATCCGGACGCCGTCGACGACGCCGCGCAGCGAGGTGAGCAGCTCCACGAGCCCCCTGGCGGGGCCCGCGTAGACGAGGGCGTCGGGCGCGTGAGCGGCGGTACGGTCCAGCGCGGACAAGCGCTCGGCAGCCGCCGAACCGTCGGTGTCCAGGGTCACGGCGACGTCGACGAACACGAGCGGGGCACCGGTGCCCTGGGCCTGCCGGAGGGAGGAGACGAGCGCGATGTCGAGCAGCTCGCCCGGCACGGCGCCGGCACGGCCGACGACGACGGACTGGCCCTGCGGGCCGCGGGGCACGATGAGCGGTCCCTTGACCGTGAAGGGAGCCCGTCGGCCGTCCGGTGCGGTGCGCAGCGCGGGGGAGGCGGCCGGGCCGTCGCCACCGCTGACGAAGTCGACGTAGTGCAACCGGTCGCGGTCGATGTACCGGCCCGTGGCGGTGTCCCGGATCACGGCGTCGTCGTCCCACGAGTCCCACAGGTCGCGCACCACCGTGACGACGTCGGCGGTCTCGTCGGCCAGGTCCTGGCCGTCCGCGACCGGACGGTCCAACGCGGCGCGTGCCCCGGGGACCGCGCCCGCGCCGACGAGCCAGCCGGACCGGCCGGTGCTCGCGTGGTCGAGAGCCGCGAGCTGGCTCGCGAGGTGGAACGGCTCGGTGACGGCGGGGTGGACGAGCGGGACCAGACCGATCCGGGACGTGAGAGGCGCAGCGAACGCCGCCCGCGTCACGGCGTCGACCCGGTGCGGGTCGCGGCCGGCGACCGGGACGAGCGAGTCGTCGAACGTCACGAACGTGACCCCGGCGTTCTCGGCGGCGGCGACCACCGCGCGCAGGCGGTGGGCGTCGGGGGTGACGCCCGGTCGGGCAGCCGGGGTCGCGAAGGTCGTGTGCGGGTCGACGAGGTGGGCGGCCGGGTGCTGGCCGGCGCCGTCGACCTCGAGGGCGATGTGCAGGACGGAGGTCATCGAGTTCCTTCGATCGGGGTTCAGCGGACGGAGTCGTAGGCGTCGCCGAGCCGGTCGACGAACGCGCGCAGCGTCTCGACCGGGTGGTTGCCGTAGGCCAGGCGCAGATGGTCCGCGAACTCGCGGCGACCGCTCGAGGCGAAGAACTCGCCCCGCTGGTAGGTCGCGCCGCGCTCGGCGGCGGCCTCGTACAGGCGCGTCGGATCGATCGCGGGATCCGTCAGGCGCGGCCACAGGAAGAATCCGCCGTCGGGTCGGCGCGTCTCGATCAGGTCGCCGAACCGGTCCGTCAGCGCGTCGACCACGGCGTCGGCGCGCTCGCGGTACAGCGCGCGGGCGCCGACGAGCGTGCGGTCGAACCACGTCGCGTCGTGCGTCAGCAGGTCGATCACGATGCGCTGCTCGAGCGTGGACGTGTGCGAGTCCTGCCTGTTGCGCAGGCGCACGAACGCCTGGGCCAGCCGCGGGGGAGCGACGACCCAGCCGAGCCGCAGGCCGGGGCCGAGCGTCTTCGAGAACGTGTTGACGTGAACCACGTGCTCGGAGGAGTTGAAGGCGCCGAAGTCCTCGTCGGCGCCGCGGAACCGCAGCTCGCGGTACGGGTTGTCCGCGATGACGACGAAGTTGTACCGCTCGGCGAGCTCGACCAGGCGCACCCGGGCCTCGGCCGGCAACGTGCCCTGGCTGGGGTTGTGGAAGTCGGGCACGGTGTAGACGGCGGACGGGCGCGCGCCTCCCACCAGGCGGGCCTCGAGCTCGTCCACGTCCAGGCCGTCGGGTCCCACGCTGACCGGGAGCGTGGCCGCCTGGGACAGCTCGAGCGCCCGCAGGAACAGCGGGAAGACGGGGTTGTCGACCGCGACCAGGCCGCCGCGCTCGACGAGCGTCAGCACCGCGAGCGACAGGCCGTGGAACCCGCCGTTCGTGACGATGACCCGGTCGGCGTCGACACCTTCGCGTGCCGCGATCCACGCGCGCAGCTCGTCGAGCCCCGCCGACTGCGAGTACTGGAACGAGCCGGGGCCGGACACGGTCCCGGTCAGCACCCGCTCGGTGGCGGCGAGGACCTCGTGCACCGGCAGCGCCGAGTCGTCGGGGATGCCTCCGAGCAGCTCGATGTCGCCCGGCTTGCGGCGACGCAGGCTCGCGTCCCCGAAGCCGTGTGGCTCGGGCAGGCCGAGCGAGAGGGCGGTCAGCGCGGGCAGTGCGAGTTCGGCGGTGGTTGTCATGGCACGTTTTTCTCCCTGGTGGGACATCGCTTGCGACCGCGGTCGCGGACGCCAGGTCGTGCTCGGGAGCACCCCGCCGGTGTCGTGGGGGTTGCTGTTCCGCCTGCCGAGCCAGACGGCGGAACTCGGGACCGCCGCGCAAGTTAGGTCGCCAGACCCGGGTCGTCAAGGGTTCGCCGCGGTCGTCTCACGAACGCGCCCGACCCCAGGTCAGAGCCCTGACGTCCGTGATGTGAGACGGAGCGGAACGACCGTTGACTTGGCACCACGGCGCGCGGATTCTCCCCGCCAGGTCACGAGCCCCGCCGTCTGGCCCGGCAGGCGAGGCAGCAACCCCCACGACACCGCGGGGTGCTCCCGGGCAAGACCGGGCCCGTCGCACGACGGGCAAGGAGTGTCACGAAAGGGAGCACCCATGTCTGTCTCGAGCACAGCCGACCTGCGCACGGCGTCCGTCGACGAGCTCGTCCGCAGCCGTTACGGCGACGAGCCCACGGGCGACCTGCCGGTGACCGAGGTCATCGTCCAGCAGCTCGCCCACCGGTCGGTGCGTCGTTACCTGCCCGACGAGGTCGGCGACGCGGAGCTCACCGCGATCGTGGCCGCGGCGCAGTCGGCCGCGACGAGCTCCAACCTGCAGCTCTGGAGCGTCGTGGCGGTCCGCGACCCCGGCTCGCGCGCCACGCTGTCGGCGCTCGCCGGCGGCCAACGGCACATCGTCGACGCGCCGCTGCTGCTGGTCTGGCTCGTCGACCTGTCTCGCGCGCGGGCCGTCGCCGCCGCGCACGAGGCACCCACGGAGGGCGCCGAGTTCCTCGAGACCGCTGTCGTCGGCTTCGTCGACGCCGCGCTCGCGGCTCAGAACGCGACGCTCGCCGCCGAGTCGCTCGGGCTCGGCACGGTCTACATCGGGGCGCTGCGCAACCGCCCCGAGCAGGTCGCCGAGCTGCTCGGGCTGCCGCCCCACGTCTTCGCGGCGTTCGGGCTCGTCGTCGGGCACCCCGACCCGGGCGAGGCGCCGCGCGTCAAGCCGCGTCTCGCCCAGGCCGCGGTCCTGCACCACGAGACGTACGACACCGACGTCCACCTGCCGCAGGTCGCCGCCTACGAGGGCCGCATCGCCGCCTTCTACGCCGACGAGGGCCTCGAGCACTCCTGGACGTCGCGCGTCCTGGCGCGGCTGTCCGGACCCGACGCGCTGAGCGGACGCGACCGGCTCGGCGAGGCGCTGCGCGCGCAGGGCTTCGAGCTGCGCTGAACCGTGAGCACAGCCGAACCCGCGCGCCTCGCCGCCGCGCCCGTCGAGGCGCCGGCGTCGCGCACGCAGAACCGGGTGCTGGCGGTCTGTCTCGTCGTGGGTTTCGCGACGCTCGTCGACCAGTCGATCCTGACCGTCGCGATCCCGTCGCTGCGTGCGTCCCTGGGTGCCGGCACGGCGCAGGTGCAGTGGATCGTCGCGGCCTACTCGCTCGGCTTCGCCGTCGCGCTGGTGCCTGCCGGGCGCCTCGGGGACGCGTTCGGGCGGCGCGGTCTGCTCGTGGCCGGCGTCGCCACGTTCTCCGCGTTGAGCATCGTGGCGGCGACGGCGACGAGCGCCGACGTGGTCGTCGTCTGCCGCCTGCTGCAGGGCGTGGCCGCCGGCACGGCGAACCCGCAGGTCATCGGCCTGATCCAGGAGCACTTCACGGGGTGGCGGCGGACTCGCGCGCTCGGCGCGTACGCGACGGTGGCGGCCTTCGCCGGCGTCGTCGCGCCACTTCTCGGCGGGGCGGTCGTCGGCCTGGCCGGGGAGGCCGGCGGTGCGTGGCGCTGGGTGGTGGTGCTGAACGTGCCGTTCGGGCTCGCGGTGGCGGTCCTCGGCGTGGCGTGGTTGCCCGGGCACGCCAGCCGCGCAGCCGGGCCGGGACGCGTGCGGCTCGACGCCGTCGGGGCCGTGCTGCTCGGTGCGACGACGCTCGCCCTCCTGGTCCCGGCGGTGAGGCTCAGCGGCGGAGGTTCCGCGGGCTGGGGGAGCGTGGTGGTCGTCGTCGTCCTGGTGGCACTGCTCCTGCTGTGGGAGCGGCGGTGCGCCCGACGAGGCGGGCTCCCGATCCTGGCACCCGACCTGCTCCGGCTGCGCAGCTTCGCCACCGGGACGCTCGTCGCGACCTTCGCGTTCGGTTCCGCGCTGGGCACGTCGCTCGTCCTCGTGCTGTTCCTCCAGGAAGGCCTGGGGCTCAGCGCGTGGGAGGCGGGTCTCGTCGGCGCTCCCGGGGCGGTGGTCGGTGCCTTCTGCTCCGCCTGCGCCTGGCGCGTCTCCTCCCGGTACGGGCGGCCAGCCGTGACGCTCGCGCTGGCGGCCGTCGCGACCTCGCTGCTCGTCGGCGCGGCGCTCGTCGCGTGGGCCCCGCCCGCGGTGCTCGTGGGCGGCCTGGTCGTCACGCAGGTCGTCGCGGGCGCCGGCGGCGGGCTCGTGCACGCCCCGAACCAGGCGCTCACGCTCGAGGCAGTCCCGCTGCGGTCGGCCGGGCTCGCCGCCGGGTTCCTCCAGGTCGCGCAGCGCATCTCGGCCGTGCTCGCGCTCGCCGTCCTGGGCGGCCTCGTCCTGGCGTCGGCCACCGTCGGCGACCTCGACTCGTACCGGCGGGCGACGGTCGTCGCGCTCGGCGTCACGTCGGCGCTCGTCGTCGCGGCGGCGGTCGCCTCGAGCACGGACCGGCGGGCGTCGAGCACACACGGCGTCGTGGCGCTCGAGTGCGCCGCCACCTGAGCACGTCCGCGCCAGACCTGATCCGCCTCATCGACCACACACCGCACCGACCACACCCCGCACCGTGAAGGAGAAGGAAAGCCATGACCAGCACCGCACCGATCAGCACGGCACCCGCCCAGGACCTGACTCTCGAGGAGGCGACGGCGCTCGCACCGGCGCTCGACGCCGTCCACGCGGCCGCCCGCGTGGCCGAGGGCGCGGTCCTCGTCGACGTGCGCAGCGCGGCCGGACGTGCGTCCGTGGGAGAGATCCCCGGCGCGTCGGTCGTCGACCGGTACACCGTGGACGAGACCTTCGACCTGACATCGGCGACCCGGCTGGCTCCCGTCGTCTCGCTCGACACCCCGGTCGTCGTCGTGTGCGGGTCGGTGCGCGGTTCCGGTCCGGTCGCCGCCGCGCTCATCGCCAAGGGCTACACGAACGTCGTGCACGTCGACGGCGGTGCGGGCGCGTGGCGGGACGCGGGCCTGCCGTTCGAGCCCGGTGCGCAGGGCGCCGCGCAGTGACGACGACCGACGCGCCGTCGAACCGGGTGAGCACGGCGTTCCTCGACGAGCTCCACGAGCTCACCGAGCGTCGCCGTGCGGCCTTCGTCCCGCTCTCGTCGCCGTTCGCTGGTGCGCGTCCCGACGACGTCGCCCGCGTGCGCGCCGCGGCGGCACTCGGCGAGAGGGAGGCGCTCACCCTGGCCCGCGACGTGCACGGCTACGCGGAGGAGGCGTACCGCGAGGTCCGGTCCGTCGCTGCCGTGGCCGACCTGCTGCGCACGCACGGCGTCCCCGCGGCGGTCGGCACGCACGGCGTCGCGACGTCCTTGCGTGCCGGTCTGACGGCTGACGGGCCCGACGACGGCAGCAGCACGGACGGGCCGACCATCGCGATCCTCGCCGAGTACGACGCGCTGCCCGACGTGGGACATGCTTGCGGGCACCACCTCATCGCGGCCGCCGCCACGGGCGCGTTCCTGGCGCTGCGGCGCGCGGTCGCCGACGGGCTCACTCTCGCGGGCCGCGTGCTGCTCCTCGGCACACCCGCCGAGGAGGGCGCATCCGGCAAGGAGGTCCTGGCCCGGGCCGGGTTCTTCGACGGTGTCGACGCGGCGATCATGGTGCACCCGTTCGGCTACGACGTGGTCGACCACCCGTTCCTGGGGCGCCGCCAGCTGCGCGTCACCTATGAGGGTGTCGCCGCGCACGCGTCGGCGAGCCCCTTCATGGGCCGCAACGCGCTCGACGCCGCGACGCTCAACTATCAGGCGGTCGCGATGCTGCGTCAGCACATCCCGCCGAGCGACCGGGTCCACGGCGTGATCCGGGAGGGCGGTCAGCGCCCCAGCGTGGTCCCCGAGCGCGCGAGCGTCGAATACTACGTCCGCTCCGCGAGCCCGGCGACGCTGAAGGATCTGAGCCGGCGTCTCGAGGACGTCGCGCACGGCGTCGCGCTCGCCACGGGCACGACGGCCCACCTGGACTGGGACGCCGCGCCGTTCACGCTGCCCGTCCGCACCAACGGCCCGCTCGCGGCACGCTGGGCGACCCACCAGGCGGCGCAGGGACGTACCGCGCTCGCGGGTGGCGTGGTGCCGAAGATCCTGGCGGCGTCGACTGACTTCGGGAACATCAGCGTCCGGCTGCCGGGCATCCACCCGATGATCGCGGTCGGCGACCCGGACGTCGCGCTGCACACGCGCGAGTTCGCGGAGGTCGCGGCCGGTCCGCGGGGCGACGCGGCGGTCGTCGACGGGGGCCTCGGGCTCGCCCTCACGGCGCTGGACTGGTTGGCCGACCCGGTCCTGCGTGAGGCCGTGCAGACCGACTTCGAGGCCGCCGGCGGGGTGCTCGACGTGGCGGGGTACTTCGCATGAGCGGGGGCCCGGAGGTCGTCGTCCGCCTCGTCGAACCGCACGAGATCGACGACGTCAGCCGCCTGTCCGTCGAGGCGTACGCCCACGACTACACGTTGAGCGACGGCTACCGCGCGTCGGTCGCCGACGTCGCCGGCCGGGCCCGCGAGCACGAGGTGTGGGTCGCGCAGGACGTCGCGAGCGGCGAGCTCGTCGGGACGGTCGCGACCCCACGGGTGGGTGGTCGCCTCTCCGAGCTGGCGCGCGACGACGAGGTCGACTTCCGCCTCCTCGCCGTCGCACCGCACGCCCGGGGCCGCGGCATCGGCGAGCTCCTCACCCGGCACGTGATCGCGCTGGCACACGCACGCGGAGCGCGGCGCGTCGTCATGAACTCCGGCCCACGGATGGTCGGTGCCCACCGCCTGTACCAGCGGCTCGGCTTCGTCCGCCTGCCCGAGCGGGAGACCCGGTTCGTCGACGGCGCGACCCTGCTCGCGTTCGGCTACGACCTCGGACCCGCCCCTGCCATCACCACAAGCCCTGTCCCACCCCTCACCCAAGGAGCACCCGCATGAGGTTCCAGGTCCTCGACATCGTCCCCCACGCCGCCCACCCCGTCACCGGTGAGCAGCTCGACCCCTCGACCCGGCTGGAGCGCGTCGTCGAGACCGCGGTGCTGGCCGAGGAGCTCGGCATCGACGCCTTCGCGGTGGGGGAGCGGCACGCAGGCGACTTCCTGTCCTCGTCGCCCACCGTCCTGCTCGGCGCGCTCGCCCAGGCCACCGACCGCATCCTGCTGAGCACGGGCGTCACGGTGCTCTCGCTGCTGGACCCGGTCCGCGTCGCCGAGGACTACGCGACGATCGACCTGCTGTCCCGGGGGCGCCTCGAGATCGTCATCGGCAAGGGCAACGAGGACAAGCACTTCCCGCTGTTCGGGCTCGACATCGACCACCAGTACGACTACCTCGAGGAGAACTACGGCCTGTTGCGGCGCCTGCTCTCCGAGGAGCACGTCGACTGGCAGGGGACCTTCCACGCACCGCTGACCGACGCGACCACGCTGCCGCGCCCGTTCGACGGCCCGTTCCGCATCTGGCACGGGTCCGCGACCAGCCGCTTCGCGGTCGAGCTCGCGGCCAAGAACGGGGACCCCATCGTGTCTGCCAACGCCCTGCAGCCGCGCGAGGCCTACCAGGTGCTCATCGACCACTACCGCGAGCAGCTCGAGGTCCACGGCCACGACCCGGCGGTCGGCTACGTGGGCGCCGGGTCGGGCGGGCTCTTCCTCGCCGACACCACCGACCAGGCCACCCAGGAGTACCGCGCCGTCTACGAGGCGTTCGCGGCGCGCAGCATCGCCAAGCACGCCGGCGACACGCGGCCGGGCAAGTCGTCGTCGTTCGCGAGCATCGAGGACGCCGTCGAGCGCGGGCCGGCGCTGGTGGGGTCCTCGGAGCGGGTGGCCGAGAAGATCGTCGACTACCACCGCTCGTTCGGGCACGACTTCCAGTCGGTCTCGCTCAACCCCGTCCTGCCCTACGAGCAGCAGCACGACGTCCTGCGCCGGTTCGCCGAGGAGGTGGTCCCGCTGGTGCGTCGTGAGGTCTCGACGACGCTGTGGGGTCCGCGGGACCCGGGCCGTGCCCGGGGGATCGCGGCGGCACGGCAGGCGGCCGGGCTGCCCGACGACGACCTGGCCCCGCAGCCCGCCGCGGGAACGGGCGCGTGACAGGGGCGACGAGCAGGACGACGGTCGCGGCGCCGACGGGCGGACGCACGCCCCGGCGCCGTGACCGGCGGACTACGCTGGCCCGATGACCACCTCGCTGGACACCGCGCAGGCCGCCGCCGCGGGCTCGGACACGGGCCCGCAGGAGGGGCTGCCTGACGTCGCCGGGCAGGTCGAGCAGGTCGCCCGACGAGCCCAGCGCGCCTCGCGTCGTCTGGCGACGGCCAACCGCAGCACCAAGGACGCGGCCCTGCACGCGATGGCCGACGCGCTGGTCGCGGCCACGGACCGGGTGGTGGCGGCCAACGCCGAGGATCTCGACCGGGCGCGCGCCGGCGGCATGGCCGCGGGTCTCGTCGACCGGTTGGCGCTGACGCCCGAGCGGATCGTCGCGATCTCCGACGCGCTGCGCGAGCTGGCCGGCCTGCCGGACCCGGTGGGCGAGGTCGTGCGTGGGTCCACGCTGCCGAATGGCCTGCGGCTGCGCCAGGTGCGCGTGCCGATGGGCGTCGTCGGGATGATCTACGAGGCGCGCCCCAACGTGACCGTCGACGCCGCGGGCCTCGCGCTCAAGAGCGGCAACGCCGTGATCCTTCGCGGCGGCTCGGCGGCGGCGTCCAGCAACGCCGTCATCGTCGAGGTCCTGGCGCAGGCCCTCGAGTCCCAGCACCTGCCCGGCGACCTCGTGCAGTCCATCGACGCCTGGGGGCGCGAGGGCGCCGTCGCGCTCATGCGGGCGCGCGGGCTCGTCGACGTCCTGGTGCCGCGCGGCGGCGCGGACCTGATCCGGACCGTCGTGCGTGAATCGATCGTGCCCGTCATCGAGACCGGCGTGGGTAACGTGCACGTCTACGTCGACGAGAGCGCCGACCTGGGCGACGCGCTGCCGATCCTGCTGAACGCCAAGACGCAGCGTGTAGGCGTGTGCAACGCGGCGGAGACGCTGCTGGTGCACCGTGCGATCGCGGACGAGTTCCTCCCGACAGCCATCGCGATGCTGGCCGACGCCGGCGTGACGATCCACGGCGACGAGACGACGCTGGCACTCGCGCCGGAGGAGGCGGACGTCGTCCCGGCCACCGACGAGGACTGGGGGACGGAGTACCTGTCGCTCGACCTGGCCGTCCGCGTGGTCGAGGACCTCGACGAGGCCATCGAGCACATCCGCACGTGGAGCTCGGGCCACACCGAGGCGATCCTGACGCGCGACCTCGCGGCCTCCGAGCGGTTCGTCGCCGAGGTCGACTCGGCCGCCGTGATGGTCAACGCGTCCACGCGCTTCACCGACGGCGGGCAGCTGGGCCTGGGCGCCGAGATCGGCATCTCGACCCAGAAGCTCCACGCCCGCGGGCCCATGGGCCTGGCCGAGCTGACGACCACCAAGTGGATCGTGCACGGCGACGGCCACGTCCGCCCCTGACCCCACAGACCCACGTGCGACACTGAACGTCAACCCCCACGAGCACAGGAGGAACCACCGTGCACGCTGCTGTGATCGCTGCCGAAGAGGTAGTGAACGAACTGCCGGTCGACCCGATCATCTACGGGCTCACCGCCTTCGGGACCCTGATCGTGCTGCTCTTCGTCACGTACGCCTTCCGCAGCGTCGGTTCCAAGCACTGACCGCGCCGGCTGGTCCAGGCGCGATGACGAACCGGCGACCCCGGCTGGGGGTGATGGGCGGCACGTTCGACCCCATCCACCACGGCCACCTGGTCGCCGCGTCGGAAGCGGCTGCGACCTTCGGGCTCGACGAGGTCGTGTTCGTCCCCACGGGACGTCCCACGTTCAAGCTGGACCAGCAGGTCACGCTCGCGGAGCACCGCTACCTGATGGCCGTGGTCGCCACGGCGGCCAACCCGCGCTTCACCGTGAGCCGGGTGGACATCGACCGCGACGGTGTGACGTACACCGTCGACACGCTGCGCGACCTCAAGGAGTCGCGGCCTGACGCCGACCTCTTCTTCATCACGGGTGCGGACGCGATCGAGCAGATCCTCACGTGGAAGGATGCTGCCGAGCTCTTCTCGATGGCGCAGTTCGTGGCGGTCACCCGTCCGGGGCACGCGCTGTCCGTGGACGGGCTGCCGCAGGACCGGGTGCACGTGCTCGAGATCCCGGCCCTGGCCATCTCGTCGACCGACGTCCGCGCGCGCGCCCAGGCGGGCAAGCCCGTGTGGTACCTCGTCCCGGACGGGGTCGTCCAGTACATCGCCAAGCACAGGTTGTATCGAGGTTTGTCATGAGTGAACCGGGAGAGCGGCGCAGGCGTCGCGACCTCCATCGCGGACCCGACACGGGAGCCGTCGAGCAGGCGACCCCTGCTGCGACGCCCCCCGCCGCCCCGTCCGCGGATGCGTCCACGGGTTCGACGGGCGCCGTCCCGTCGCCCGGCTCGCGGCGCGCCCGCCGCGTGAGCGAGGACACCGGGGCTGCGCCGGTCGCCGGCGGATGGGGTGCACAGCAGTCGGCGCCACGGTCCGCGCCTCAGACGGCGCCTCAGACGGCGTGGCCGCACGCGGGCAGCCCGGCAGCGTCGGGGTCGTCGGATGCTCGTCCTGCGCCGCGTACCGCCTGGGGGGCGCCGACGGCGCACGCCGGCCCGGTGGGGTCTCGCCCGGACCAGCCCGCGGCTCAGCCTGCGGCTCAGTCCACGGCTCAGCCGCAGGCCTCGGGCGCCGCGGCGCCGACCTCTCGTCAGGCGCCGCCGCCGGCGCGTTCCCAGGACGACGAGGCGAGGTCGCGCCGCTCCTACCGCGACATGACGCTCGACCCGACGCGATCTCCCCGACCCGCGACCGGGTGGTCCGCGGCGTCCGCGGGCGCCACGACCGCCGCGGGCCCGTCGCCCGCGAACGGTGCGTCGGCCCCGACGACAGCCCGGCCGGCCGGCCACGGGACACCGTCCTGGTCGGCGCCCACCCCCCGCACGGCACCGGCGAGCGAGACTCCCAGCCAGGCACCCGCGCGCCAGGCACCCGCGAGCCCGACGCCACCCGCATGGGGTGCGGCGGCGAGCGCGCAGCCCGGTGGTGCGCCGTCGTCGGCCCAGCCGGTCCGTCGCACCGCGACGTCGGCGGCGGGACGCTCGGGCCAGCCCGGCCAGCAGCCCGCACAGCAGCAGCCCGCACAGCCGCAGCTCGGTCAGCAGCGCCCGGTCCAGCCGCAGACGCAGCAGGGTCAGGCCGGCTGGCCGCACGCCTCCCAGCCGCAGGCCGAGGCTCCCGGAGGGCAGACGTGGTCCCCGACCCGTCCGACGTCCGGGCCGGCTCCGACGCGGGGCACGGCGTCCGCATGGTCGCCGACCGTCGCGGGCCAGGCCACCACGCACGCCGCCGGCCAGCAGTCCGCGCACCCGGCCGCGGGCGTGCCCGCCCACGCGACCGGCTGGCCCGCAGCACCGGCCGCCGGAGCAGCGACCGCCGCCGCGGCGTCCGCGACCGGGGCGCACGGTCCGGCCTCGCCCTCCTCCTTCGCCCCGGCGACGCCCGGGAACGCGCCGAGCGCGCCCGAGGCGGATGTCGACGACGCCGTGCTCACGCCCGCGTGGCCGTCCCCGACCCAGGAGGCCCCCGGCCAGCCCGCGGCCTCGCCGGCGATGGGGTGGACCGCGCAGCCCGACGAGCGTCCGGTCGCCCGCTCGGCGCAGGCGGCCCCGGACCCGGTCGGCGCCGGGGGCGCCTTCGGTCCGACGGGAGCGGACGACGAGGACGACGACGTCGACCTGGAGGACCAGCGACCGCGACACCCGTACACGTGGCTGCACCTGCTGGTGCTCGCCCTGGTGGCGTTCGTGCTCGGCTTCCTCATCATGCTGCTCGTCGTGAACGGCCGCGGCGACAAGGACGGCGCGAACAAGGGTGCGGCGACCACGTCGGCATCCGCGTCCGTAGCCGCCGTCGTGCACACCACCTGACCAACCTGCCTGTCCGACCTGCTTTGCACCGGCGCGCCTGACCGGCCCGCCTGAACCAGCCCGAGGAGAACCGTGCCCGCCACCGAGAGAGCCATCGAGCTCGCCGTCGCCGCCGCCCGCGCGGCTGCCGACCGCAAGGCCGAGGAGATCATCGCGCTCGACGTGAGCGAACAGCTCGTGCTGACGGACGTCTTCCTCATCGCGTCAGGGAGCAACGAGCGTCAGGTCGGCGCCATCGTCGACGCGGTCGAGGAGGCGCTGTTCCACCTGGGCGCGAAGCCGGTGCGTCGCGAAGGCAAGTCGGCGGGTCGGTGGGTGCTCGTGGACTTCGGCGACGTCGTCGTGCACGTCCAGCACGCGGAGGACCGCGTCTACTACGCGCTCGAGCGGCTGTGGAAGGACTGCCCGGTGATCGACCTGCCGCAGGACGCCCGGCCGGGCGAGGCGTCGGACGACGAGACGGACGCCACCGCGTGACGGCCCATCGCCTGCTGCTGTGGCGCCACGGGCGCACCGCCTACAACGCGGAGGCCCGCCTGCAGGGCCAGGTCGACATACCGCTCGACGACATCGGGCGCTGGCAGGCCCGCACCGCGGCCGCGCGCATGCTGGAGCGGCACGAGCCCACGCGCATCGTCAGCTCCGACCTCAGCCGTGCGGCCCAGACGGCCCAGTACCTGGCCCGTGCCGCGGAGGTCGAGCTGGAGACCGACGTGCGGGTGCGTGAGCGTGCCTTCGGCGACTGGGAGGGCCTGACGGGCGACGAGATCGAGGCCCGCTGGCCGCAGGAGTTCGCCGTGTGGCGTGCCGGCGACGAGCCTGGCCGCGAGGGTGCCGAGACGCGCGCGGAGGTCGCCCGACGGACCGCCGAAGCGATCACCGAGCACGCAGAGCAGCTCGGGCGCGACGACACGTTGGTCATCGTCTCCCACGGTGCGGCGATCAGCTCCGCGGTCGGAGCACTGCTCGGCATGCCCGCGGAGTGGCGGGGGATCGCCGGCATGCACAACGCGCACTGGGCCGAGCTCGTGTCCTCGTCGGCCGCGGGCCAGGCGCCCTGGCGCCTAGTCGGCTACAACCTGGGCCCCAGCGACGCCTCGTCGGACTGGAACGCCGGACCCGACAAGGCCCACGATTCCGAGGCCGACGCGCAGACGAGGGACCCCGCCTGAGCCCGATTGGCTTTTGAGGCCGGGATCGGCCTAAACTCTCCGAGCGCCCGCAAGGGTGTGGTGGCCCGCTCCGGTGGGTCGCGGGGCTGTGGCGCAGCTGGTAGCGCACCTGCATGGCATGCAGGGGGTCAGGGGTTCGAGTCCCCTCAGCTCCACC
>Ga0160439_1000297_pt1 | contig 28633 bp, 22 predicted proteins | sample HID1975M_E0MG_FD_108201 | JGI IMG/M metagenome (GOLD analysis project Ga0160439, IMG submission 108201) | Enriched soil microbial communities from UW Madison campus, WI, USA - HID1975M_E0 MG | ecosystem: Environmental > Terrestrial > Soil > Unclassified | place: USA: Madison, Wisconsin... | reverse complement strand
AGCGAACAGTTGATTCTGTTGTGTGATTTTGCGCACATTACCGCAGCATGCCGTATTAACCATTGCAGCCTCAGCATCTCAATGATAAAACCGAATATGTGGTAAAACTTATGACTCTAAGCGTGGTGAGGGGAAATGACTCAGGTATACAATTTTAGTTCCGGCCCGGCGATGCTACCGGCTGATGTACTTCGTCGTGCACAAAATGAACTCTGTGACTGGCAAGGTTTAGGCACCTCCGTAATGGAGATAAGCCACCGCAGTAAAGAGTTTATTCAGGTTGCTGAAGAAGCTGAAAAAGATTTTCGCGATCTGCTGCAAATCCCCTCGAACTACAAAGTTTTATTCTGTCACGGTGGTGGTCGCGGACAATTCGCGGGCGTTCCGCTCAATATTCTGGGTGACAAAACTACCGCTGATTACGTTGACGGAGGCTACTGGGCGAGCAGTGCAGTAAAAGAAGCACATAAATACTGCAACCCCAATGTTATTGATGCCAAAGTCACTGTTGACGGTCTGCGCGCCATCAAACCGATGAGCGAATGGCAAGTTTCTGAAAACAGTGCTTATCTGCATTTCTGCCCAAACGAAACCATTGATGGCATTGCTATTCATGAAGCGCCAGATTTTGGCGACACCGTTGTTGTTGCTGACTACTCATCCTCTATCTTGTCGCATCCGATGGACGTTAGCCGCTTTGGCGTAATTTACGCTGGCGCGCAGAAGAACATCGGCCCGGCGGGTCTGACGCTGGTCATCGTGCGTGAAGATTTGCTCGGTAAGGCGCATAAAGCGTGCCCGTCGATTCTTGATTACACCGTGCTTAATGACAATGATTCTATGTTTAACACCCCGCCAACCTTCGCCTGGTATCTTTCAGGTCTGGTGTTTAAATGGCTGAAAGAGCAGGGCGGCGTTGAAGCGATGGACAAAATCAATCGGGCGAAAGCAGAACTGTTGTACGGCGTGATTGATAAAAGCGATTTCTATCGTAACGATGTTGCTTCGGCGAACCGTTCACGCATGAACGTGCCATTCCAGTTGGCTGACAGCGCACTCGACAAACTGTTCCTCGAAGAGTCCTTTGCTGCGGGTCTGCATGCGCTGAAAGGCCACCGCGTTGTCGGCGGGATGCGTGCCTCCATCTATAACGCCATGCCGCTTGAAGGCGTTAAAGCATTAACCAACTTTATGGTCGATTTTGAACGTCGCCACGGTTAATTGCTGTTAGTTGTGATTATCCCCGCGACATGCTTCGCGGGGTTTTTATTCTGTTTTGAGTTGAGAGTATTTTCCCCATGCTGGAATCCCTGACGTTACAACCCATCGCATTGGTCGACGGCACAATTAACCTCCCAGGTTCAAAAAGTGTTTCTAACCGAGCACTGCTACTTGCAGCGCTGGCTAATGGCACTACCGAACTGACTAATTTGCTGGATAGTGACGATGTGCGTCACATGCTTAACGCGCTGAAAGCCTTGGGGGTGAGTTATGCACTTTCCGCGGATCGTACGCGTTGTGAAGTCACAGGAATGGGTGGCCCGTTACAAGCCTCAGGTGAGCTGGAACTGTTTTTAGGTAATGCGGGTACAGCAATGCGCCCACTGGCCGCGGCATTATGTCTGGGCAGTAACAACATCGTGCTGACGGGTGAACCGCGCATGAAAGAACGTCCAATCGGCCATTTGGTTGATGCTTTACGCCAGGGCGGCGCGCAGATTGATTACCTGGAGCAAGAAAACTATCCGCCGTTGCGTCTGCGTGGTGGTTTTAGTGGCGGGCAGGTTTCTGTCGATGGCAGTGTCTCCAGCCAGTTCTTGACTGCACTTTTAATGACGGCGCCACTGGCAGCAAACGACACCGAAATCACTATCAAAGGTGAGTTGGTATCGAAACCTTATATCGACATCACACTGCACCTGATGAAAACCTTCGGTGTAGAAGTGGAAAACCGGGATTACCGTAGTTTTGTGATTCGTGGCAGCCAACAGTACACTTCACCAGGCGCTTATCTGGTGGAAGGTGATGCTTCATCAGCGTCCTATTTCCTCGCAGCTGGTGCCATTAAAGGTGGTACGGTAAAAGTGACCGGTATCGGGCGCAATAGCGTCCAGGGTGATATTCGCTTTGCAGATGTGCTCGAAGCAATGGGTGCAAAAGTGACGTGGGGAGAGGATTTTATCGCCTGCGAGCGCGGAGAACTCAACGCTATTGATATGGATATGAACCATATTCCTGATGCAGCGATGACCATTGCAACTGCGGCTTTGTTTGCTAAAGGCACCACTACATTGCGCAATATTTATAACTGGCGCGTGAAAGAGACTGACCGCCTGAGTGCAATGGCTACAGAGTTGCGCAAAGTTGGAGCGGTGGTGGAAGAGGGCGAAGATTACATCACTGTGACTCCCCCCGCTCAGCTACAAGTTGCAGAAATCGGGACTTATAACGATCACCGCATGGCGATGTGTTTCTCGCTGGTGGCATTGTCGGACACACCGGTCACGATTCTTGATCCGAAATGTACAGCCAAAACCTTCCCTGACTACTTTGAACAATTAGCACGCATCAGCACTCTCGCGTAGCGTACAATATTATGCTCCGGTCATTGCGTGTACCGGAGCCTATTTTAACTACACCGCTTAGTATCAATCCCACGCTTAATATCAACTCCGTTTTCATACCCCTGCTTTTATTGCACCAGCGTGTACCGCTGTTAATCTCGCTTCCGATTTGATCGACAAATCAATGATTTGTTTCATGTATAGCTCATCAATGGAAGATAACTATGAAGACGTTAAAAATGGCACCCCTGTTAATTACAAAGTGTATTTGACCAGCGATGTAAATGCCTGGGCAATGGCTAACGGTTGTGTGCGTGTGTATAGCGGCCTGATGGATATGATGACTGATAACGAAGTGGAAGGCGTTTTGGGCCATGAAATGGGACACGTTGCGATGGGTCACACTCGAGAAAAAATGCAAACGGCGTATGCGACAATGGCCGCTCGTGATGCAGTCTCAGCAACCAGTGGTGTCGCTTCGCAGCTATCTCAATCGCAACTTGGTGATTTGGCCGAAGGGGTCATCAATGCAACATTCTCGCGTAGTGAAGAATCTGAAGCGGATGATTTCTCATATGATTTGCTGAAAAAACGCGGCATCAGCACGCAAGGTCTTGCCAGCAGTTTTGATAAACTGGCAACGCTGAGTGGAACAGCAAAATCTATGTTTGATTCACATCCACCTTCCACGGAACGTGCGCAGCATATTCGCGAACGTATAGCAGCTGATAAAAAATAATCTACCTCTCTGATTTTAGGGCTGGTTTTTTCCAGCCCTGTCTCAATTCGCGCAATTCTTCTACACTCAGCCCTATTAACGACGATAATTGGCACGAAAGATAACGGTCAGGGTTCTGGCGGCGTATAATACGCGGCGTTTCTATTTCAGGTCCGCAATTCCAGCGAGAGGAGAGTAAGATGACGGCACCCGCCCCGGTAATAACGATTGATGGCCCAAGCGGCGCAGGTAAAGGCACGCTTTGTAAAGCCATGGCGGAAGCGTTGCAATGGCATCTGCTTGATTCCGGCGCGATTTACCGCGTTCTGGCATTAGCGGCTCTACATCACCAGGTAGATGTGACCTCTGAAGATGCATTGGTTCCGTTGGCCGCTCACCTTGATGTGCGCTTTGTTGCCAACAATGGCAATCTGGAAGTCATCCTCGAAGGCGAAGATGTCAGCGCTGAAATCCGTACCCAGGAAGTTGCCAACGCTGCTTCTCAAGTCGCTGCTTTCCCGCGTGTCCGCGAAGCCTTGTTGCGTCGCCAGCGTGCTTTCAGAGAAGCGCCAGGCTTGATTGCTGATGGACGTGATATGGGGACGGTTGTTTTCCCTGATGCCCCAGTAAAAATATTCCTCGATGCGTCTTCCGAAGAGCGTGCGCACAGACGTATGCTACAGTTGCAGGAAAAGGGCTTTAGTGTTAACTTTGAGCGCCTTTTGGCAGAAATTAAAGAACGTGATGACCGTGACCGTAACCGTGCAGTAGCACCGTTAGTGCCAGCCGCAGATGCGTTGGTGCTGGACTCAACCAGCATGTCCATTGAAGACGTCATCAAACAAGCGCTGAGTTATGCGCAGAAAATTTTAACACCAGCACAATAGTCAATATTGTGCTGGTGTGTGTTTTGTCATATTTGTCATGATATTGCCATAGTGGTATCCTGACATATCGGGTAGTTTTTTACCCCTGTAACCTAAACCCTGTCGGCATGGAGCCAATGGCGGGGTATGTGAAACAACCCCATTCGGCGGGATGCTAAATGGACGTTAAACTAAAGAACCTTGAAGATTAACAACATGACTGAATCTTTCGCTCAACTCTTTGAAGAATCCCTGAAAACAATCGAAACCCGTCCGGGTTCCATCGTTCGTGGCGTAGTAGTTGCTATCGACAAAGATATCGTACTGGTTGACGCTGGTCTGAAATCTGAGTCTGCAATTCCTGTAGAGCAGTTCAAAAATGCTGCTGGCGAACTGGAAATCCAGGTTGGTGACGAAGTTGATGTTGCTCTGGACGCTGTTGAAGATGGCTTTGGCGAAACTCTGCTGTCCCGTGAAAAAGCTAAGCGTCACGAAGCTTGGATCACGCTGGAAAAAGCTTACGAAGAAGCTGAGACTGTGGTCGGTATCATCAACGGCAAAGTTAAGGGTGGCTTCACTGTAGAGCTGAACGGTATTCGTGCGTTCCTGCCAGGTTCACTGGTAGATGTTCGTCCGGTACGTGACACTCTGCACCTGGAAGGCAAAGAGCTTGAGTTCAAAGTCATCAAGCTGGACCAGAAGCGTAACAACGTTGTTGTTTCTCGTCGTGCAGTTATCGAATCTGAAAACAGCGCAGAACGTGATCAACTGCTGGAAAACCTGCAAGAAGGCATGGAAGTTAAAGGTATCGTTAAGAACCTTACTGACTACGGTGCATTCGTTGATCTGGGCGGCGTTGACGGCCTGCTGCACATCACTGATATGGCATGGAAACGCGTTAAGCATCCAAGCGAAATCGTGAATGTTGGCGATGAAATTACCGTTAAAGTACTGAAGTTCGACCGTGAGCGTACTCGTGTGTCTCTGGGTCTGAAGCAACTGGGCGAAGATCCATGGGTCGCTATCGCTAAGCGTTATCCAGAAGGTACCAAACTGACTGGTCGCGTGACTAACCTGACTGATTACGGCTGCTTCGTAGAAATCGAAGAAGGCGTTGAAGGCCTGGTTCACGTTTCCGAAATGGATTGGACCAACAAAAACATCCACCCATCCAAAGTTGTTAACGTTGGTGATGTAGTGGAAGTTATGGTTCTGGATATCGACGAAGAACGTCGTCGTATCTCCCTGGGTCTGAAGCAGTGCAAATCTAACCCATGGCAGCTGTTCGCTGAAACCCACAACAAGGGCGACCGCGTTGAAGGTAAAATCAAGTCAATCACTGACTTCGGTATCTTCATCGGCCTGGACGGTGGCATCGACGGCCTGGTTCACCTGTCTGATATCTCCTGGAACGTTGCAGGCGAAGAAGCAGTACGTGAATACAAGAAAGGCGACGAAATCGCGGCTGTGGTTCTGCAAGTTGACGCAGAGCGTGAGCGTATCTCCTTGGGTGTTAAACAACTCGCAGAAGATCCGTTCAACAACTACGTTGCACTGAACAAGAAAGGTACTATCGTTACTGGTAAAGTAACAGCAGTTGACGCGAAAGGTGCTACAGTTGAATTAGCAGATGGCGTAGAAGGCTACCTGCGTGCTTCTGAAGCTTCCCGTGACCGCGTTGAAGATGCAACTCTGGTTCTGAGCGTAGGCGACGACGTTGAAGCTAAATTCACCGGTGTTGACCGTAAAAACCGTGTTGTGAGCCTGTCTGTTCGTGCTAAGGACGAAGCTGACGAGAAAGATGCAATCGCTACTGTTAACAACAAACAGGAAGATGCACCGAACTTCTCTAACGCTATGGCTGAAGCATTCAAAGCAGCTAAAGGCGAGTAATCGTCTGAGCACTAAATCAGGGCGGCTACGGCCGCCCTTGTTCGATTGATAGCTGTAAGTTAATTTTCCTGAAAGGAAACCGGAGGAATCATGACCAAGTCAGAATTGATAGAAAGACTGGCAACTTCGCAATCTCACATTCCGGCGAAAGCTGTAGAAGATGCAGTGAAAGAGATGCTGGAGCATATGGCCTCTACTCTCGCCCAAGGTGAGCGTATTGAAATCCGGGGTTTCGGCAGTTTTTCCTTACACTATCGCGCACCTCGCACCGGACGTAATCCAAAAACTGGCGATAAAGTGGATCTGGAAGGCAAATACGTTCCGCACTTTAAACCAGGTAAAGAATTGCGTGACCGCGCCAACATTTACGGTAATTAAGTCTTCGGACTTGATCCTCAAGAGCGGCACCTTAGGGTGCCGTTTTTTTATACTCAAAATCTGTCTTTTCGAGCAGACTCGCAAAATTCATGAGCGTTACTTTTTAGAGCGTAAAACCCTGGAACCCTCATCGGAAAGTCAATAAAACCTGACTGACTCTAATGATTAGATATCTCAGACTGCCCTCAACAAGGAGGTTCTGTGAACAATCTAATCGGTATGTGTTTTTGCATAATTATTGGCATTATCCCCTTAATGGTGCTGCCTGCTATTCCTGCTGGCAACGTCATAGCCGCACTGCTTGTTATCGCCCTGTGCCTGGCTTTTATTCCATTCCGATTGATGCGTTTCGCTGCAATTATTGTGATTTGTTTTGGCTGGGCGCTTTTCAGTGCAAGGCAGAGTCTTATGCCCTTCGAAAGGTGGGCGGCGAAACCCGTTGTCGTCGAAGCGACGGTTACTCGCACTGATGGAAAACAGAATCATGAGCTGCAAATAATCTCGGTAGAAGGCAAATCCATTTTCCCAACCTTTGGTATCAGAAGTCAGGGAACTTACCTGGCAGAAAGTGTGTGCGCAGGGCAGCGCTGGCGCATGAAAGTCCTGCTTCGCCCGGTTCATGGCCAACTTAATGAGGGCGGTTTTGATAGCCAAAGATACGCACTTGCACAGCATCAGCCTTTTAGTGCACGTATTATTTCGGCTCAACAAATCTCTGAAAAATGCAGCCTGCGAGCACACTGGCTTACTGCAGTGGAGGGAGTGACCGAATCATTGCCTTATCAGGGAGTCATTCTGGCGTTGGCTTTTGGTGAACGTTCTGGCGTGAGCGATGAACAAAAGAACTTACTGCGCCAGAGTGGCACTGCTCATTTGATGGCGATTTCCGGGATGCATATTTCACTGGCGGCCATGGTCGGTTGGTTACTGGCGCGTTTGTTGCAACTGAGTTTTCCGGCCCATCGAATTCATTACAGGATGCCCTTAATAGCCAGTGTCATAGCTGCGGGTGTATATACCTGGCTTGCTGGCGGAAATCCTCCGGCAGTAAGAGCATTGATTGGTTTGAACATCTGGTTATTACTTAAGTTACAAGGCCGAAGCTGGTCGGGATGGGAAGTCTGGTTGTGTTGTATTGCCGGTATCCTGATTTACGATCCGCTAGCGGTATTATCAGACAGTTTTTGGTTATCGATACTTGCCGTGGCGGCACTTATTTTTTGGTATCAATGGATGCCGCTTCCGCGCAGTGTGGCAACGGCGCGATGGTTCTGTCGATATCCGCTTTATTTATTACACCTACAAATTGGCATTATGCTTTTACTGATGCCGCTCCAAATTTTTATCTTTCACGGAATCAGCCTCAGTGCGCTGTTTGCCAACGTGTTTGCGGTCCCGCTGATTTCATTTATCGTTGTCCCATTGCTACTTGCCGGATTAGTATTGACCCACGCTCCGTGGCTCGGTGAACACTTATGGTGGGCAGTTGACCGCTTTTTAGCACTGTTATTTAACGTTTTATCTCTGTTACCAGACGGTTGGCTGACTGTGGACAGGCGCTTCCAGGCATTGAGCCTGAGCGGTTGGTTAATTGTCGTTATCCATCGTTTATCACTTTGGCGGAGCTCATTTGTATCAGTAGTGGCTCTGATGTTGTCTCTGGCTGCTTCTACAATGCGAGTAGATAAAAAAGATGATTCATGGCAGGTGGTTATGCTGGATGTGGGGCATGGGCTAGCTATCGCGCTGATCAGGCAAGGAAAAGTGTTTTTATATGACACCGGGAATGCCTGGCCTGGCGGTGACGCTGCGCAACAAGTCATTATTCCATGGTTGCGTTGGCATCATTTGTCACTCGAGCAAGTTGTCATAAGCCATGAACATCTTGACCATAGAGGGGGGTTAAACAGCCTACAACGTGAATGGCCTGCTATAAAAGTTCGTAGCCCTTTACGCTGGGCGGGGCATAATCCTTGTTTTCAAGGTGAGAAATGGCAGTGGCAGAAATTACAATTTACCGTGCTCTGGCCACCCGTTTCACCCACTTCGACCGGTAATAATGGCTCATGTGTTGTGATGGTGAGCGACGGACATTTTCGTATTTTATTAACCGGGGATGTGGAAGCTGAAGCAGAATTGGCTATGCTGAAGAGGCGATGGGGCATCTTACATGCTGATATTATTCAGGTACCTCATCATGGCAGCCGTACATCATCTGGTGCTCCCTTACTACGAGCAGTCGCTGGAACTGCGGCACTTGCCTCAACATCGCGCTATAACGCATGGCATTTACCTTCTGGAAAAGTAGTCAAACGCTATCAGTCGCAGGGGTACACCTGGTACGACACTGCGCAATCAGGCCAACTTACTATCGATATAAATAGTGATAAATGGCAAATCAATAGCCTCAGAGCTCAAATTTCACCCCGTTGGTATCATCAGTGGTTTGGTGTATCTCGGGATAATGGGTAGAATATGCGGCTATTTCATCTAATGCTGGTTTACTGAATGCATAACGATAAAGATCTTTCCACATGGCAGACCTTCCGCCGCCTTTGGCCGATGATTGCTCCTTTTAAGCCAGGTCTGATTGTGGCTGGTATTGCGTTAATCCTCAACGCTGCCAGTGATACCTATATGCTGTCTTTACTCAAACCGTTACTGGATGATGGTTTTGGAAAAACCGATAAATCGGTTTTGCTCTGGATGCCTTTAGTTGTTATCGCACTGATGGTGCTGCGTGGCGTGACAAGCTATGTTTCCAGCTACTGTATCTCCTGGGTTTCAGGGCACGTGGTTATGAACATGCGTCGCCGTTTGTTCAGTCATATGATGGGGATGCCTGTTGCATTCTTTGACCAACAGTCAACGGGGACTCTGCTCTCGCGTATCACTTATGACTCCGAACAAGTTGCCTCGTCTTCTTCCAGCGCATTAATAACAGTTGTCCGTGAAGGTGCTTCAATCATCGGCCTGTTTGTATTGATGTTCTGGTATAGCTGGCAGCTTTCGCTGATTCTGATTGTGCTGGCACCTATCGTTTCTTTTGCTATCCGCTTTGTTTCAAAGCGTTTTCGTAATATCAGCAAAAATATGCAGAACACGATGGGCCAAGTGACAACCAGTGCTGAGCAAATGCTGAAAGGTCATAAAGAAGTGTTGATCTTCGGCGGTCAGGATGTTGAAACCGAACGTTTCAACAAGGTCAGTAACCGTATGCGTCTTCAAGGCATGAAACTGGTGTCTGCATCGTCTATCTCTGATCCGATCATTCAGCTCATCGCTTCTCTGGCTCTGGCTTTCGTCATTTATGCGGCAAGCTTCCCAAGTGTTATGGAAACACTGACTGCTGGTACTATCACGGTTGTGTTCTCTTCCATGATTGCACTGATGCGTCCGTTGAAATCATTAACCAACGTCAACGCACAGTTCCAACGCGGTATGGCCGCATGCCAGACGCTGTTCTCTATTCTCGATACTGAGCAAGAGAAAGACACCGGGACTCGCGTGATTGAGCGTGCTAAAGGTGATGTTGAATTCCGTGATGTGACCTTTACTTACCCAGGCCGCGATGTGCCTGCACTGCGCAGCATCAACCTGAATATTCCAGCAGGGAAAACGGTAGCGCTTGTCGGGCGTTCGGGGTCGGGGAAATCCACCATCGCAAGCCTGATGACGCGTTTTTACGATATTCAGGAAGGCAACATTACGATTGATGGTGTGGATATTCGTGAATACACACTGTCTTCTCTGCGTAATCAGGTAGCTCTTGTTTCGCAAAATGTTCATTTATTCAATGACACTATTGCGAACAACATTGCCTATGCGCGCAATGAACAGTATTCGCGTGCAGATATCGAAAAAGCTGCGCAAATGGCTTATGCCATGGACTTTATCAGTAAGATGGATAATGGCCTGGATACCGTCATTGGTGAAAATGGCGTGCTTCTTTCAGGCGGCCAACGTCAGCGTATCGCCATTGCCCGCGCACTGTTACGCGACAGTCCAATTCTGATTCTTGATGAAGCAACATCTGCTTTGGATACCGAGTCAGAACGTGCAATTCAGGCTGCACTGGATGAACTGCAGAAAAACCGTACCTCTCTGGTCATCGCTCACCGTTTATCAACTATTGAACAGGCTGATGAAATTGTCGTGGTAGAGGACGGTCGCATTGTGGAACGTGGTGCTCACGTCGAACTGCTTGAACACCGTGGGGTCTATGCGCAACTGCATCGGATGCAATTCGGTTCATGATTGAACGCATTTGGTCGGGAAAATCTCCCCTCTATCTTTTGCTATTACCGCTCTCCTGGCTTTATGGCCTGGTGAGCGGTGCTATTCGTCTTAGCTATAAAATAGGGTTACAAAAAAGCTGGCGCGCTCCTGTGCCAGTGGTGGTGGTCGGGAATCTGACTGCGGGTGGTAACGGCAAAACTCCGGTTGTTATCTGGCTGGTTGAGCAACTACAGCAGCGTGGTATTCGTGTTGGCGTGGTCTCGCGGGGTTATGGCGGTAAAGCAGAATCCTACCCATTGTTGTTGAACCCGGATACCACTACTACCCAGGCGGGTGATGAACCCGTACTTATCTATCAGCGCACTGGTGCCGCAGTCGCTGTGGCACCCCGTCGTAGTGATGCGGTAAAAATACTGGTGGAAAAAGTACAACCGGAATTGATTATTACCGATGATGGTTTGCAGCATTACGCGCTGGCCCGTGATAAAGAAATTGTGGTTGTTGACGGCATCAGGCGATTTGGTAACGGCTGGTGGTTACCGGCAGGGCCAATGCGTGAACGCACAGGCCGTCTGGCGTCTGTGGATGCCGTTATCACAAATGGTGGTGTGGCAAAAGCGGGAGAAATCTCGATGGCGCTCTATCCCGGTGATGCAGTCAATTTGTTGACCGGAGAAAAGCGCCCGGTACATCTGTTGACAAATGTGGTTGCAATGGCTGGCATTGGACATCCACCACGCTTTTTTGCCACGTTGCAGCAATGTGGTGTAAATCCGGTTCACACAGTCAGTCTTAGCGATCACCAGGCACTGAGCGAAAGTGATGTGGAAAAACTCGTTCAGACGGGGCAAACCTTGTTAATGACCGAGAAAGATGCGGTGAAGTGTCGTGCTTTCGTTAACGGTCATGATAACTGGTGGTACTTACCGGTCGATGCGCATCTGGCGCAACCTCAGGCCGATGAATTATTGCACTCATTATTGGCGCTGGTGCGCTAAACAAAAGTTCGCGCACCAGAATTCAAGTTTGCTGACGACAGGTACTCTTTCATGTCTGTACCGCAACTGACTTTACGTGCAGCCCGCAACCTTCATCTGGCAGCACAGGGCTTATTACAAAAACCTCTCCGTCGTCCAAAACCTTCCGATGTTACCGCTGCGATTTCGCGCATGTCACTGCTTCAGATTGACACGATCAATATTGTTGCTCGTAGCCCTTACCTGGTTTTATTCAGCCGCTTAGGCAGCTATCCGCAAAGCTGGTTAGATGATGCTCTGCTTGGTGGTGAGTTAATGGAATATTGGGCGCATGAAGCCTGCTTTTTGCCGCGAAAAGATTTCGCGTTGATACGCCACCGGATGCTGAATCCAGAAAAGATGGGCTGGAAATATCGCCCTGAATGGATGGTAGAACATGCCGCAGAAATCGAAAAACTTTTAGCCCATATCGAATGCAACGGCCCTGTTAGATCTGCCGATTTTGAACACCCGCGCAAAGGCGCTAGCGGGTGGTGGGAATGGAAACCACATAAAAAGCACCTTGAAGGTTTGTTCACCGCAGGAAAAGTTATGGTGGTTGAACGACGTAATTTTCAAAGGGTGTACGATCTCACCTCACGTGTTATGCCGCACTGGAATGATGATTTGCATCTCATTCATCAGCAAGATGCGGAACAACAAATGCTTGCAAACAGTGCCCGTAGTCTGGGGATTTTCCGTCCCGAATGGCTAGCTGATTATTACCGACTAAAGAATATCTCGCTCAAACCCCTGCTTGCACAATGGCAAGAGAACGGCATCGTGACTCGGGTCGATGTGGAGGGGATTGGTGAAATGTGGCTACATCATGAACAGTTGCCATTAATGGAAAAAGCCGAGAAAAATACCCTACGCGCCACGCATAGTGCGGTGCTTTCTCCTTTCGATCCGGTGGTATGGGATCGCAAACGTGCTGAAGTGTTGTTCGGATTCTCATATCGCCTTGAATGCTACACGCCTGCTGAAAAGCGCAAATACGGTTACTTTGTGCTTCCATTATTGCATCAAGGGGCTTTAGTCGGTCGTATTGATGCAAAAATGCATCGTAAAACCGGTGAGCTGGAAATTATCAGCCTCTATCTTGAAGACGGCGTTAAACCGGGTCAGGCATTGATCAATGGCTTGCACTCGGCACTGACAGATTTTGCGCAATGGCAAAATGCGAGCCGGATTCTTCTTGGAAATATTCCCGCCGTTTTAGCTTCATCCTGGGGTGAAGGCTGGGAAATTAGCCCGGAAAGCCCGTGAATTATGTTATTCTGCTGCCTTTGATGGCAGCCATTCTGGAGTAACCATGGATCATCGATTACTTGAAATCATTGCTTGCCCGGTATGTAACGGCAAGTTGTACTTTAATCAGGAAAAGCAGGAGCTTATCTGCAAACCTGATCACCTGGCGTTTCCCCTGCGCGATGGTATTCCAGTGCTGCTGGAGACTGAAGCTCGAGTATTGACTTCTGACGAGACGAATCCATGAGTTTTGTGGCAATTATTCCTGCTCGCTATGCTTCGACACGTTTGCCGGGCAAACCTCTGAAAGACATCAACGGTAAACCGATGGTGGTGCATGTTCTGGAGCGCGCCCGCGAATCGGGTGCCGATCGCATCATCGTTGCAACCGACCATGAAGATGTTGCACGTGCGGTTGAAGCGGCTGGTGGTGAAGTTTGTATGACCCGCGCGGATCACCATTCTGGCACCGAACGTCTTGCTGAAGTTATTGAAAAATATAATTTTAGTGATGATACTGTGATTGTGAATGTGCAGGGCGATGAGCCGATGATCCCTCCGGTTATCATTCGCCAGGTCGCGCTCAATCTGGCAAACAGTCAGGCAGGAATGGCGACACTGGCTGTGCCAATCGACTCTGCGGAAGAAGCCTTCAATCCCAACGCAGTAAAAGTCGTGATGGATGCGCAGGGTTATGCACTTTATTTCTCCCGTGCGACGATTCCATGGGATAGAGATCGCTTTGCCCAGTCGCGTGAAACGATTGGTGATTCTCTGCTGCGCCACATCGGCATCTACGGCTACCGCGCCGGTTTTATCCGCCGCTATGTGACCTGGGAACCTAGCCAGCTCGAACAAATCGAAATGCTCGAACAGTTACGCGTTTTGTGGAATGGTGAAAAAATCCATGTTGCGGTCGCTAAAGAAATCCCGAGCATTGGCGTTGATACGCCGGAAGATTTGGAACGCGTTCGTCAGGCAATGCGCTAATCCTTCTTCTCTAATAAAAAACCGGCGCTCAGCGCCGGTTTTTTATTATCGTCAGTCAATTTGATCTGAATGGATGACATCCTGCGTTCTCAAGCTCATTATAAAAACACCAGTGTTGTAAGGGGTAATGAGTCATGGAGTTGCTACGCAAGGAATTGAGTCATCTACTGGGTGAAAAACTAAGCCGGATTGAGTGCATCAATGAACAGCCAAACACCGCTCTGTGGTCGCTATATGATAGCGACGGGAATGCGATGTCTCTGCTGGCAAAAAGTTTTAGCACCCCCGGCATTGCTGCTCAGTTAGCCTGGAAAATGTCGATGCTTGCACGATCCGGCACAGTGCGTATGCCTGTGGTTTACGGCGTTGTGACTCACGATGACACTCCAGGGCCGGATGTACTATTAATGGAGCGTTTACGTGGCGTACCCGTTGAAGCTCCCACCCGCACGCCAGATCGTTGGGAGCATCTCAAAGATCAAATTGTAGAAGGCCTGCTAGCCTGGCACCGGGTTGATAGCCGTGGCTGCGTCGGGAATGTCGACAACACTCAAGAGAATATCTGGCCTTCATGGTATCGGCAGCGGGTCGAAACGCTTTGGGCCACCATCAATCAATATCCGAATAATGGCCTGACTATGCAGGACCGGCGCATCCTGTTCCGCACACGGGAATGTTTGCCGCGTCTGTTCGAAGACTTCAACGACAATTGCGTGTTGATCCACGGCAACTTTACCCTCAGCAGCATGCTAAAAGATGGTCGTAGCGATCAGTTACTGGCAATGGTAAATCCGGGTATGACGCTTTGGGCACCGCGGGAATATGAAATATTCCGCCTGTATGAAGCAGGGCAGTCTGAAAGTTTGCTGTGGCATTATTTGCAGCGTGCGCCCGTGTCAGAGTCATTCTTGTGGCGGCGTTGGCTATATGTTCTGTGGGATGGTGTCGATCAACTGCTACAGACGGGCCGCTTAAATCGACCCGCCTTTGATGTGGCTGCGAAAAATTTACTTCCCTGGATCTCCTGAGGATCCTTTCATCCACTGCCAGATGCGTCCCAGAGTTTCATAACCAGCCCGGTCGCTGTGCATTAGCCACACTGGAGAAGGGATGATTCTCTCCCAGGGATTTAACGGAGACTCAATCGCCAGTTGGTTCGCGGGTGCCGGAAGGGGATGTAAACCTGCATTGTGGAAGAAAACCATCGCCCTCGGCAAGTGAGAGGCGGAAGTCACCAGCAAGAACGGTTGCTGCCCGATGGCTTTCTCCACCGCAGCCGCTTCTTCTTCGGTATCTTTTGGCGAGTCCAGAGTGATTATCTCGGAGCGTGGAACGCCCAGACTCTCAGCCACTCTGGCACCGGCTTCAGCGGTACTTACCGGATTTGTCATCGCTCTTGCCCCGGTAAAAATGAGCTTCGAACCAGGGTTTTCCTGCCATAACCGAATGCCTTCAGTCACGCGTGGCAAACTATTATTGATGAGATTGGAACTCGGCGCCCATTCTGGGTTCCACGTATAGCCACCGCCTAAAATCACGATGTAATCCACTTTCTCGCTACCGCGCCAGGTCGGGTAGGTATTTTCGATAGGCTTGAGCATTTTGTCGGCTACGGGCTGTAAGCTAATCAGCAGCAAAACTAACCAACTCACGCTTAACAGCGCTTTTGCGCTTTTTTGCCAACGGGTGAACCACAACAAGCAAAGTGCCACGCCCATCATCAATAATAAAAAAGGTAAGGGCAGAAGCAGTCCCCCGATAAATTTTTTCAGGATAAAAAGCATGAATTATGGGTCCTTTTTTAGCCATACAGCAGGTAAACGCAGGTGATCTTACACCAGACGGGTTCATTCCTGGCGCAGCTGTGCCAAAATACCCACCGATCTCGGATAATCCCTTTTCCCCCATGGAGCCGTACCCGTGCGTGACCGCAATTTTGACGACATTGCTGAGAAGTTCTCACGCAACATTTACGGTACAACCAAAGGACAACTTCGCCAGGCCATCTTATGGCAAGATCTTGATGCTTTGCTCTCCACCATGCCTGAGAAATTACGGGTTCTGGATGCAGGCGGCGGCGAAGGACAAACTGCCTGCGGTCTTGCGCAGCGGGGTCATGAAGTTCTGCTCTGTGATGTTTCCGCTGAGATGATTTCTCGCGCTCAGGCACAAGCCTGTGAGAAAGGTGTGAGCGAGAACATGCATTTCGTACATTCCTCCGCCCAGGATATTGGTCAACATTTGGAAAAGCCGGTTGATCTGATATTGTTTCACGCTGTGCTGGAATGGGTCGTAGATCCTCAGGCCGTACTGAAAACATTGTGGGATTGTCTGGCACCCGGCGGTGCTTTATCCCTGATGTTCTACAATGCTAACGGCTTACTGATGAGAAATATGTTTGTCGGTAACTTCGAATATGTTCTCCAGGGCATGAAAAAGAATAAGCGAAAGACTCTGTCGCCTGACAATCCGCTACAGCCAGAACAGGTGTACCACTGGCTGGAGCAAATTGGCTGGCAGATAACCGGGAAAACCGGTGTGCGAGTGTTCCACGATTACTTGCGCGATAAGCACAAACAACGCGATGGTTTTGAGAATTTGCTTGAACTGGAAACGCGTTATTGCCGCCAGGAACCTTTTGTGAGCCTCGGCCGCTATATCCACGTGACAGCTATCAAGCCGCTTGAGCCAAGGAAAAATTATGAGTGATGTTTCCCAGACAGTGCCGGAGCTGGTTGCCTGGGCCAGGAAAAATGACTACTCGATTTCACTTCCAACAGAGCGCCTGACGTTCCTGTTGGCTATCGCCACTCTAAACGGTGAGCGCCTGGATGGTGAGATGAGTGAAGGCGAGCTGATAGATGCTTTCCGTCACGTCAGCGAAGGTTTCGACCAAACCAGCGAAACCATTAACGTTCGCGCTAATAACGCCATCAATGACATGGTGCGCCAGCGTTTAATCAACCGTTTTGTCAGCGAAATCAATGAAGGCAATGCGATTTATCGCCTGACGCCGCTCGGCATTGGTATTACTGATTACTACATTCGTCAGCGCGAGTTTTCGACGTTGCGTTTATCCATGCAGCTGTCGATTGTCGGGGGCGAATTGAAGCGCGCGGCAGATTCAGCGGATGAAGATGGTGATGAATTCCACTGGCATCGCAACGTTTTTGCGCCACTGAAATACTCGGTCGCCGAGATTTTTGACAGCATCGATCTCACCCAGCGCATCATGGATGAGCACCAACAACAGGTTAAAGATGACATCGCACAGCTGCTGAACAAAGACTGGCGTGCGGCCATTTCTAGCTGCGAAATGTTGTTATCCGAAACTTCCGGTACGTTGCGTGAGTTGCAGGACACCCTTGAAGCCGCAGGTGACAAGCTTCAGGCAAATCTATTACGCATCCAGGATGCCATTCTGGGGCGTGATGATCTGCATTTTGTTGACCGCCTGGTGTTTGATTTGCAAAGCAAACTGGACCGCATCGTTAGCTGGGGCCAACAGGCCATTGACCTGTGGATCGGCTATGACCGTCACGTTCATAAATTCATTCGTACCGCTATCGACATGGATAAAAACCGTGTTTTTGCGCAGCGTCTGCGCGTTTCGGTACAAAACTATTTCGATGCCCCTTGGGCACTGACCTACGCCAACGCCGATCGTCTGCTGGATATGCGTGATGAAGAAATGACGCTGCGTGACGATGAAGTCATGGGCGAGCTGCCAAGTGACCTGGAATTCGAAGAGTTTAATGAAATCCGCGAACAGCTTGCTGCCATGATTGAAGCTGCACTTCAGGTCTATAAAACCAGACAAGTGCCGCTGGATTTAGGTGTGGTAATGCGGGACTATCTGGCGCAATACCCACGCGCCCGCCATTTCGATGTGGCGAGAATCGTAGTCGACCAGGCTGTTCGTCTGGGTGTGGCTGAAGCAGACTTTACTGGCTTGCCGCCACAGTGGCAGGCAATTAACGATTACGGAGCCAAGGTACAGGCGCATGTCATCAACAAATATTGAAAAAGTGATGCCAGTAAAACTGGCACAGGCGTTGGCCAATCCGTTATTTCCAGCACTCGATAGCCAATTACGCTCCGGAAGGCACGTCGGGCTTGATGAACTGGATAATCATGCCTATTTGATGGACTTCCAGGATGAACTGGAAGAGTTTTACACCCGCTATAATGTGGAGTTAATTCGCGCGCCGGAAGGTTTCTTCTATTTGCGTCCGCGCTCCACCACGCTGATTCCGCGCTCTGTGTTATCCGAGCTGGACATGATGGTCGGGAAAATCCTTTGTTACCTGTATCTCAGCCCGGAACGCCTGGCTAACGAAGGTATCTTTACTCAGGCTGAACTCTACGACGAGTTATTGACGCTGGCGGATGAAAGTAAGCTGCTCAAGCTTGTGAATAACCGTTCTACTGGCTCCGATCTGGACCGCCAGAAGCTGCAAGAAAAAGTGCGTGCCTCGCTAACCCGTCTTCGCCGTCTCGGCATGATCTGGTTTATGGGGCATGACAGCAGCAAATTCCGTATTACCGAATCCGTATTCCGCTTTGGTGCCGATGTGCGCGCCGGTGACGATGCGCGTGAAGCGCAGTTACGCATGATCCGTGATGGAGAAGCGATGCCGGTAGAAACTCGTTTGCAACTCAATGATGAAACAGAAGAGTCGCAAATTGTTCAGGACAACGCGGAGGATGAACAGGAATGATTGAACGCGGAAAGTTTCGCTCACTAACGCTGATTAACTGGAACGGTTTCTTCGCGCGTACTTTTGATTTAGATGAACTGGTTACTACGCTTTCAGGCGGTAACGGTGCCGGTAAATCCACCACAATGGCGGCGTTTGTCACTGCGTTAATCCCCGATTTAACGCTGCTGCACTTCCGTAATACCACCGAAGCTGGGGCCACATCAGGCTCACGCGATAAAGGTCTGCACGGTAAATTAAAAGCCGGTGTCTGTTATTCCTTGTTGGACGTGGTTAACTCCCGCAATCAACGTGTCGTGGTCGGTGTGCGTCTGCAACAAGTCGCAGGTCGCGACCGCAAAGTCGACATCAAACCGTTCGCCATTCAGGGGCTGCCGACTTCTATTCAGCCAACACAATTGCTGACGGAAGCGCTCAACGAACGCCAGGCGCGCGTACTAAGCCTGCAAGAGTTGAAAGATAAAGTGGAAGCCATCGACGGCGTTCAGTTTAAACAGTTCAACTCGATTACCGATTACCACTCGCTGATGTTTGATTTGGGCATTGTGGCGCGTCGTCTGCGCAGTGCGTCAGATCGTAGCAAGTACTACCGTCTGATCGAAGCCTCGCTTTACGGCGGGATTTCCAGCGCGATCACCCGTTCACTGCGCGACTATTTATTGCCTGAAAACGGCGGCGTGCGTAAAGCCTTCCAGGATATGGAAGCGGCTTTGCGTGAAAACCGCATGACGCTTGAAGCGATTCGCGTCACTCAATCAGACCGTGACCTGTTTAAGCATTTGATTTCTGAAGCCACTAATTACGTGGCCGCAGACTACATGCGTCATGCCAACGAACGCCGCATTCATCTGGATAAAGCGCTCGAATTCCGTCGTGAATTGTTGACCAGCCGTAAGCAACTGGCTGCGGAACAATACAAACATGTCGAAATGGCACGCGAGCTTGGCGAACACAGCGGTGCGGAAGGGGATCTGGAAACAGATTACCAGGCGGCCAGTGACCACCTGAACCTGGTGCAAACGGCGATTCGCCAGCAGGAAAAAATCGAGCGCTATGAAGCCGACCTCGATGAACTGCAAATGCGCCTCGAAGAACAAAATGAAATTGTTGCTGAAGCCTCTGAGCAACAAGAAGAAAACGAAGCCCGCGCCGAAGCCGCAGAGCTGGAAGTTGATGAACTGAAAAGTCAGCTTGCCGACTACCAGCAAGCGCTTGATGTGCAGCAAACTCGCGCGATTCAGTACCAACAAGCGTTGCAGGCGCTCGAGCGTGCGCGTTCACTGTGCCATCTGCCAGATTTAACCGCTGAAAGTGCGGAAGAATGGCTGGAAACCTTCCAGGCTAAAGAGCAGGAAAGCACTGAGAATCTGCTCAATCTTGAGCAGAAAATGAGTGTGGCGCAAACCGCGCACAGCCAGTTTGAGCATGCTTATCAGCTGGTGACGGCCATCAATGGCCCGGTGAGTCGTAGTGATGCCTGGAACGTTGCGCGTGAATTACTGCGTGACAGCAATAATCAGCGCCACCTGATGGAACAAGTTCAGCCATTGCGTGCTCGTCTTAACGAACTCGAGCAGCGCCTTCGCGAGCAGCAAGAAGCTGAACGGATGTTTGCTGAGTTCTGCAAACGTCAGGGTAAACACTTCGATCCCGAAGATCTGGAAGTGTTGCATGACGAGCTTTCTGAACGCATCGAAACCTTGCAGCAACGCGTTGCTGATGCCAGCGATCAGCGTGCCAATTTGCGTCAGGAACAAGAGCAAATTCAGGCGCGTATTAAACGCCTGCAACAGCGCGCACCGATTTGGCTGGCAGCGCAAACCAGCCTGACTCAGCTTTGTGAGCAAAGCCATGAGCAGTTCGAGAGCAGTCAGCAAGTTACTGAATATATGCAGCAACTGCTTGAGCGCGAGCGTGAAGTCACCGTTGAACGTGATGAAGTCGGCGCCCGTAAGCGTGCCACCGATGAAGAAATCGAACGTCTCAGCCAACCAGGCGGTGCTGAAGACTCACGTTTAAATGCGCTGGCTGAACGGTTTGGCGGCGTACTGTTGTCGGAAATTTATGACGACATCAGCCTCGACGACGCACCGTACTTCTCTGCGTTGTATGGCCCATCGCGTCACGCCATTGTGGTGCCAGATTTATCGTTAGTGCGCGATCAACTCGATAATCTCGAAGATTGCCCGGAAGATTTGTACTTAATTGAAGGGGACCCGGCTTCCTTCGATGACAGCGTTTTCACCGTTGAAGAGCTAAATGCCGCGGTTCTGGTCAAAACTGCCGAACGCCAGTGGCGCTATTCGCGTTTGCCTCAGCTGCCATTGTTTGGTCGCGCGGCCCGTGAAAACCGTCTCGAAAAGCTGCATGCAGAGCGTGAAACTCTGGCGGAACGTTTTGCAACGTTGTCATTTGATGTTCAGAAATCTCAGCGCTTGCACCAGTCATTCAGCCGCTTCATCGGCCAGCATTTGGGCGTGGCATTTGACGATGATCCGGAAGCGGAAATTCGTCAGCTAAACACTCGTCGTGGCGAAGTTGAACGTGCTATCAACAGCCATGAAAACGACAATCAGCAACAGCGCCAGCAATACGATCAGGCTAAAGAAGGCGTTGATCAACTTAACCGCCTGTTGCCGCGCATTAGTTTGTTAAATGATGAAACACTGGCTGACCGTTGTGATGAAATCCGTGAGCGTCTTGACGAAGCGGAAGAAGCGGCTCGTTTCCTTCATCAGTTTGGTAATCCGCTGGCGAAACTCGAAGCAGTGGCGTCGGTACTGCAAAGCGATCCGGAACAGTTCGAGCAGTTAAAAGAAGATTATCAATACGCGCAGCAAGTGCAGCGTGACGCGCGTCAGCAGGCGTTTGCGTTGACTGAAGTTGTGCAGCGTCGCGCACACTTTAGCTACTCAGATTCCGCCGCTATGCTTGATGGCAACAGCGATTTAAATGAAAAATTGCGTAACCGTCTTGAGCAGGCCGAAGCAGAACGTACTCGTTCACGTGAAGCGCTGCGCAGCCATGCTCAGCAATTGAGTCAGTTCAGCCAGCTAATGGCGTCGCTGAAAAGCTCCTTTGACACTAAAAAAGAGCTGCTGACCGACCTCCATAAAGAGTTACAGGATATCGGGGTTCGTGCCGATCTCGGTGCGGAAGAGCGCGCACGTGCGCGTCGCGACGAACTGCATACTGCGCTAAGCAACAACCGCTCTCGCCGTAATCAGCTTGAAAAAGCGCTGACGATGTGTGAAGCGGAAATGAGCAACCTGACGCGTAAACTGAAGCAACTGGAGCGCAGCTATTTTGAAATGCGCGAACAGGTTGTGACAGCGAAAGCGGGTTGGTGTGCCGTCATGCGTATGGTGAAAGAGAACGGGGTTGAGCGCCGTCTGCATCGCCGCGAACTGGCGTATGTGACCGGCGACGAGCTGCGTTCTATCTCGGATAAAGCATTGGGTGCTTTGCGACTGGCGGTAGCGGATAACGAGCATCTGCGTGATGTCCTGCGTATGTCTGAAGATCCTAAACGTCCTGAACGTAAAATTCAGTTCTTTGTGGCTGTCTACCAGCATCTTCGCGAGCGTATCCGCCAGGATATTATCCGTACTGACGACCCAGTTGAAGCCATCGAACAGATGGAGATTGAACTGAGCCGTCTGACTGAAGAATTGACCTCACGCGAGCAGAAACTGGCGATCAGTTCCCGCAGCGTGGCGAATATCATTCGCAAGACGATTCAGCGCGAGCAGAACCGTATTCGGATGCTCAATCAGGGTCTGCAAAGCGTTTCATTCGGCCAGGTAAACAGCGTTCGCCTGAATGTGAACGTGCGTGAAACCCATGCGATGTTGCTGGATGTGCTTTCAGAACAGCATGAACAGCATCAGGATTTGTTCAACAGTAACCGCCTTAGCTTCTCAGAAGCATTAGCGAAACTGTATCAACGCCTGAATCCGCAAATCGATATGGGCCAGCGCACGCCGCAGACCATTGGCGAAGAACTGCTGGATTATCGCAACTATCTTGAAATGGAAGTTGAAGTTAACCGTGGTTCAGATGGCTGGTTGCGTGCGGAAAGTGGCGCGTTATCTACCGGGGAAGCCATCGGTACCGGGATGTCAATTCTGGTTATGGTCGTTCAAAGCTGGGAAGAAGAGTCGCGCCGCCTGCGCGGAAAAGACATTTCCCCATGCCGTTTGCTGTTCCTTGATGAAGCGGCACGACTGGATGCCAAGTCCATTGCGACGTTATTTGAGCTGTGTGAACGACTTGAAATGCAACTGATCATTGCGGCACCAGAGAATATCAGCCCGGAAAAAGGCACTACTTATAAGCTGGTACGTAAGGTTGTTCAGAACCACGAACACGTACACGTAGTCGGGCTGCGAGGCTTTGCACCGCCGCTTCCCGAACCGGTTGCCGGAACAATAGATGCGTCATAAATAATCGCGGGCTACGGCCTGCGTTTTCTTTTCTCGATAGTTCTTAATCTTTAATTTTATTTACATTTATACGGGCAAATAATATTCGCTGTTTATATACTGAGTTTAAAACCCAGCGCTAAAAGCTGGGGAATGTAATGTGTATAAACAGGGGGCAAAGGATGTTGCTAAAAAAAACGCACGGTTTTCGACTGTCAGCGCTCGGTTACGGGCTGGCACTCAGTTTCGCTCCACTGTTTATGGCGCAGGCCGATGAGCCAGCGGTAGTTCCCTCTGACAGCTCTGCTGTAAGCATTGAACCAGCCAGCTCACCTGACCAGCCATTACCACAATCAACCGCTACCGCCACGATGGTGGGCGTGCTCCCGCTTAATTCTACCGGTATGTCAGCCGCGCAAAGCCGCTCTCAGCTCGTGGCGCATCTGCCTGCGGGTTACACACCGGTTTATTTGAATGCGCTATCAGCCTTCTATGCCGCACGTGAAATGAAGCCGATGTGGGAAAATCGCGATGCAGTTAAGGCCTTCCAGCAACAGCTCGCGGAACTTGCCATAGCCGGTATACAGCCTCAATTTACGACCTGGGTTGAGTTGCTGACCGACCCCTCCGTTACCGGTATGAGCCGCGACATCGTTTTATCTGATGCGATGATGGGCTATCTGCAATTTGTGTACGGTATTCCAACCGAAGGCAACCGCTGGCTTTACAGCACCAAGCCATACAAGATGCAGACCCCGCCAATTTCCGTAATTAACCAGTGGCAGGTGGCTGTCGATCAAGGAACGCTGGTGAGTTTTGTTGAGACCTTAGCGCCTCAGCATCCGCAATATGCCAAATTACATCAATCGCTCGTGCACTTGCTGAGCGACTCGCGCCCCTGGCCTCAATTGACCGGGAGCGAAACACTGCGCCCTGGCCAGTGGAGCAACGACGTGCCAGCCCTGCGTGAAATTCTTGCGCGTACCGGTATGCTGCAAGATGAGCCATCTATTCCTCTGCCTGAGCGCTCGGGCAGAGGCGATACCATTGCGGCGGTTAGCCCGTCAGCGATTCAGTTAGACAGTGACCAGACCGCGCAACAGGTTCCAGATGCCGTCGCCGGGAAGAAAAAGAAATCAGCACCTGCTGTTCGCAGTTCCTATAGCAAAGAGCTGATTGAAGGGGTTAAGCGCTTTCAGAAATGGCAGGGACTGGGTGTTGATGGCGCAATTGGTGCGCTAACACGCGACTGGCTGAATGTGACACCACAGCAGCGTGCATCGCTGGTGGCGTTAAATATTCAGCGTTTGCGCTTGCTGCCGAAGAAACTCGATACCGGCATTATGGTTAACATTCCTAACTATTCCCTGAGCTATTACCTTAACGGCAGTGAAGTATTGGCTTCGCGTGTGATTGTTGGGCGCCCGGATCGTAAAACTCCGATGATGAGCAGTGCGCTCAATAATGTGGTGGTTAACCCGCCATGGAACGTGCCACCAACGCTTGCGCGGAATGACATTCTGCCAAAAGTGCGCCAGGACCCGGGCTATCTCGAAAGACACGGCTATAGCGTACTGCGTGGCTGGAGTAACAATGCCGAATCTATCGACCCGTGGCGCGTTGACTGGGAAACCATCACGGCCAGCAATTTGCCTTTCCGCTTCCAGCAAAAACCGGGCACGCAGAACTCGTTAGGGCGTTATAAGTTTAATATGCCCAGTTCTGATGCGATTTATTTGCATGACACGCCAAATCACAACTTGTTCCAGAAAGACGCAAGAGCGCTGAGTTCAGGCTGCGTGAGGGTAAACAAAGCTTCTGAGCTGGCAAATATGCTGTTACAGGATGCGGGCTGGAACGATGCGCGGATTTCGAGTCAGCTTAAAGACGGCAGTACGAAGTATGTAAACATTCGTCAGACCATCCCGGTGAACCTTTACTACCTGACTGCTTTCGTTGGTGAAGATGGGCGCACCCAGTACCGTACAGATATTTACAATTATGATCTCACCGCGCGATCTGGCGCACAAATTCTTCCAAAAGCTGAACTATTGATCCGGTAAATGCAGTAATTCTAATGAATTAGCGGTCGTAATAATTGCGTAACCCAATTGGGGCCTCTACAGGCCCCGGTTTTACTGGGTTTAGCGCGCCTTGACTCGCATTGTTTTGGCAGTTAAGGTTCCCGGCAGTGCGCCTGAAGTGCATATTATTCGATCGTTTTTTACCTGTAGACCTGGACATCATGGACAAATTTGACGCAAACCGCCGCAAGCTGCTGGCGATGGGTGGCGTGGCTTTAGGTGCCGCTCTGCTTCCGTCGCAAGCGTTTGCCACACTCTCAACACCGCGCCCGCGCATTCTGACTCTCAATAACCTGCACACAGGTGAGTCATTGAAAGCCGAATTTTTCGATGGTAAAGGCTATATTCAGGACGAATTAGCAAGGCTTAATCATTTCTTCCGTGATTATCGCGCGAACAAAATGAAATCCATCGACCCTAAATTGTTTGATCAGCTTTATCGTTTGCAGGGTTTGTTGGGGACCAACAAACCGGTGCAATTGGTATCAGGCTATCGTTCGCTCGACACCAATAATGAATTACGTGCCCACAGCCGCGGTGTTGCTAAAAAGAGCTATCACACCAAAGGCCAGGCCATGGATTTCCATATTGAAGGGATTTCGTTAAGCAATGTTCGCAAAGCAGCATTATCTATGCGCGCTGGTGGTGTAGGATACTACCCACGCAGCAACTTTGTGCATATTGATACCGGGCCACTAAGGCACTGGTAAAACAACGGAATCCGGCGATTGCTGCCGGTATTGGAGTGTCATGAACTATCACATTATCCCGGTCACTGCATTCGGCCAAAACTGTTCACTGATTTGGTGTGAAGAAACTCAACAGGCAGCGTTGGTTGATCCCGGTGGTGAAGCCGAAAAGATCAAACAGCAAGTTGCAGCGAAAGGGGTGAAACTCACGCAAATCCTGCTAACGCATGGTCATCTTGACCACGTTGGTGCGGCTGCTGAACTGGCCGAGTTTTATGGCGTTCCTGTTGTCGGGCCGGAAAAAGAAGACGAATTTTGGTTGCAGGGATTACCTGCACAAAGCCAAATGTTTGGTCTGGAAGAATGCCTGCCGCTGACCCCCGATCGTTGGTTAAATGAAGGGGATAGCGTGTCAGTGGGAAATGTAACCTTACAGGTGTTGCATTGCCCAGGGCACACGCCTGGTCACGTTGTATTCTTTGATGCGCAATCTCAGTTGCTGATTTCCGGTGATGTGATTTTCAAAGGCGGAGTGGGGCGCAGTGATTTCCCGCAGGGCAATCATGCCGCGTTAATTGACTCCATTAAGCGTAAGTTACTGCCGTTGGGTGATGATGTGACGTTTATCCCAGGGCACGGCCCGCTTTCAACGCTCGGTTACGAGCGCCTGCACAACCCGTTCCTGCAAGACGAATTACCGGTCTGGTAAAGTCTGGTGAAATAAAAAAAGCCGCTTTAATCAGCGGCTTTTTTGTCTCTGCTATTTGTTTACAGCACAGCGACGATGGCTTCGCACAGCGGTGCCATGTTATCTGGCGTCATACCTGCAACGTTCACACGCCCGGATGCAACCGCATACACACCAAACTCTTCACGTAAACGCAGCACCTGCTCTTTGGTCAGGCCGCTGAACGAGAACATGCCGTTCTGGTTGATGATAAAGCTAAAGTCGCGGTCAGCGCCTTTCTCTTGCAGAGTATTCACAAACAGCTGGCGCATGCGATGAATACGCTGGCGCATGTCAGACAGTTCCTGCTCCCAGATAGTACGCAGTGCTTCGTTGCTCAAAATGGTAGCAACAACAGATGCGCCGTGTGCTGGCGGGTTAGAGTAGTTAGCGCGAATCACTGACTTCATCTGGCTGAATGCACGGTCAACGGTATCGGCATTCGCGGCAACCAGCGTACAAGCACCTACGCGCTCATTGTACAGGCCAAAGTTCTTGGAGTACGAACTGGCAACAATCAGTTCCTGGTGGCTTGCAGCAAAGATACGCAGGCCTTCTGCATCTTCTTCCAGACCACGAGCAAAGCCCTGGTAGGCGAAGTCAAACAGTGGTAGCCAGCCTTTAGCCTGAGACATCTCTGCCAGGACCTTCCACTGTTCAGCCGTTGGGTCGATACCGGTTGGGTTGTGGCAGCAGCCATGGAACAACACGACGTCGCCAGCTTGTGCCGCTTGCAGACTGCTAACCAGGCCATCAAAATTCAGAGAATGGTTTTGCGCGTCGTAATAGTCATATTCGCAAACTTCCAGACCCGCTGAATTAAATACGCTTTTGTGGTTCGGCCAGCTTGGATTGCTCACCCACACACGTTTAGCCGTGGTGTTTTTAGCGAGGAAATCAGCGGCAACACGCAATGCACCTGTGCCACCTGGGGTTTGTGCAGTGCGGGCGCGTTTGGCAGCGCTCAGCGCGTTGCCTTTCCCGAACAGCAATTCCTGGGTGCAATGACCGAATTCAGGAATACCGTCGATACCGAGGTAATTCTTGGTGTTCTCATTCTCAAGAAGATACAGCTCTGCTTTTTTAACGCTGGTCAGAACCGGAGTTTTACCCGTTTCATCTTTATAAACACCAATGCCGAGGTTAATTTTTGTCGGACGGTCATCGGCGCGAAACAGATCGGCCAAACCAAGAATTGGATCAGCAGGGGCTGCGGTAATGTTCTCAAACATGACGGGTTTCCATTTTGATATCGAGGGAGTAACGCTCTCAGGTTAACTGCTGTTTTAGCAAATGCCAACCGTTTGCAACAAAAAGAAACAGGCTCCGTCACAAGTAATTTTTTTCATCTTTTCAGGCATAAAAAAACAGGGCCGAAGCCCTGTTTTTAAATCATCCTTGCAACAAAGTTGCGGGATAATTAGAACTGGTAAACGATACCAACTGTGGTCTGGTCGTCAGTTTCCAGACCAGTAGCAGCGCTGTATGCGTTATCATCCAACAGGTTGAATTTATACGCAGCGTATACGTTCATGTTTTTGTTGAAGTAGTACCAGGTACCCACTTCGACGTATTTAACCAGGTCAGCATTGCCGCCGTTGAAGCCATTACGTGCAACCAGGTCTTTACCTTTAGACTGAACGTAACCAATGGATGGACGCAGGCCGAAATCGAACTGGTACTGAACTACAGCTTCGAAGTTCTGAGTTTTGTTCGCGAAGTTAGCATCTGCTTCGCGAGTCATGTTGGTAGTCTCTGCATACTGGATAGCTGCGTAGACGTTGTTTGCATCGTATTTAGCAGCAGTAGACCATGCTTCAGCTTGATCACCGCTTGCGCCGCCGTTGTAACCAACACCAGCTGGAGTCGAAGCTGTTAATGCATTTTTCTGTGCATCGGTACGGTCAGAGTTCGCATAACCCGCAGCAACGCTGAAGCCTTCTGCAAAGTCATAAGTTACAGCAGTGCTGTAGCCTTCGCCGTTAGCTTTAGCGCCGTTACCGCTCAGGGCTATTGACGTTGGAGTACCAGTATTGTTGTCGAACTCAACAGTCACTGGGCTGTTACGTTCGT
>Ga0160439_1000296_pt1 | contig 28807 bp, 28 predicted proteins | sample HID1975M_E0MG_FD_108201 | JGI IMG/M metagenome (GOLD analysis project Ga0160439, IMG submission 108201) | Enriched soil microbial communities from UW Madison campus, WI, USA - HID1975M_E0 MG | ecosystem: Environmental > Terrestrial > Soil > Unclassified | place: USA: Madison, Wisconsin... | reverse complement strand
CGCGGTCATGGTGCCGGCCAGCAGGAACGACACCCACGTGGCGGACCCGGCGACCGCGCCGGCCTCGCCCAGCAGCGCGAAGATGCCGGCGCCGACCATCGCGCCGACGCCGATGACGATCGCACCGCGGACGCTGAGCTGCGCCTTCGGCGCCTCGGACGTCCTGGCAGGGTTCACCACGGGCACCTCCACCGATCGAACCGGTCGGCGGCCGCCGACAGCCCGACGATAGCGCTGCGGGTGGGTGCGGTGGGGCGTGTCAGGGCGTCCGACCTGCGACGAGGCGCGTCGGGCTCAGCGTGGGCGCAGCCGTCCGAGCTCCGACCCGACGACGTCGCGCAGGACGAGCTCCGACCCCTCCCACGCGACCGACCGCGCCTCGGCCACCCAGGTGCCGACTCCGACGCCGACGCACGCCACGAGCGTCGTCGGTCCGCTCGTCGCGACGAACGCGCCACGGTCCGTGACCGACCACCGCCCGGTCGTGCCGTTGCAGCCGTCGGACGCGACGTACTTCCCGTCGGCGTCGAACGTCACCCCCGGTTCCGTCTCGCCGTCGAAGCCCACGGGCGCCCACGCGCCCTCCAGCTCGGCGGCGGTCGCACCGTGGGCCTGCGGGAGCACGGCGGCGCGGTCGAGCACCGCCAGCGCGCTCGGGGCCGGGGTCGGGACGCCGGTCAGGTCGGCCGCGATGTCCCCGGTCGTGACGGGCGCCCCGTCCGTGGTGAGGGTCGCGACCACGTCACCGTCCGCATCCAGGAGCACCACGCCGTCCCCGTCCACGCGGTATGCGCGCGTATCGTCCAGCCAGGGGGCCTCGGGGTTCCGCGCCGTGCAGGCCGACGACCAGCCGTCGATGCTGCCCACGAAGGCGGAGCCCGCGGCGCGCCACGAACCCATCAGCTCGCCGCACGGTCGGAAGAGCAGAAGGTCGTCGACGTCGAGGCGCAACCAGGTTGCGGGCACCTCGCCCCGCGCACCGGACACCTTCCACAGGCCGACGAGCTCGGACGGCCGTGCGGTCGGCGCGGCGGTGCCGCTCGGCGCGGCCGGTGCGGTGGCGCACGCCGTCAGGCTCGTCGCGACCGCGACGCACAGCACGGCCCCCCCGCTCGTCCTGCGCATGTGCTCTCCTTCGTCGTCGGACGTCCTGTCTGTGTCGCTCGGTGGAGGTTCCTTGCACAATGGCCGCATGCCCCTGCTGACGAGCGCGGTCGTCCTGCCCGGAACGCTCGCGTCGTCGCCGCAGCCGACGCTCGCCGCCGACGACCTCACGCTGCGGCCGTGGACGCACGACGACGCCGACGCGCTCGTCGCCGCGTACGCCGACCCGACCATCAGCTATTGGCATGCCCGGACCATGGCCGATCGCGACGACGCGGTCGCGTGGGTCGACGAGCGCCACGCCCGCTGGGCGCAGGAGGTGGGGGCGGACTTCGCCGTGGCTGACGGGCCGGCGCTCGTCGGCCGGGTGGCCGTCCAGCACCTGAACCTGCACGAGGGCGTCGCCGAGATCGCCTACTGGGTTCTTCCTTCAGCGCGGCGACAGGGCGTCGCGAGGCGCGCGGTGGGCGAGGCGGTCCGCTGGGCGTTCGACGACGTGGGCTTCGTGCGGCTCGAGCTCGAGCACTCGACGCTCAACGAGCCGTCGTGCCGGGTGGCCCAGACGCTGGGCTTCGACCTCGAGGGCGCCCGCCGCGCGCACTACCTGCAGCCCGACGGCCGCCACGACACCCACCTCCACGCCCGCCTGGCGCGGGGTGCCGGTTCCGTGCGGGCGCCCCGCACGGCGACGTGAGCGACGCCGCCGCGTCCGCGCCGGGTCGGCATCGGAGGGCGGGGTGGCGCCGCTGGCAGCGCGCACCCGATCCCTCGCGTCCGCCGATGCGCTCCCGGCTGATGACGGGTCTGCTCGGAGGTGGGCTCATCCTCGGGGTGGTGGCCGTCGGGGCAGGGGTGATCTACACGCCGGGCGACTACGAGCTGAGCCGGCTCGCGCACCGTCTCGACGCCACTGGCGCCGAGACGACCGCGCACGGTGCGGAGATCTGGCACCGGTGCACCTACAAGGGATGCACCGACAGTGATCACGTGCGGGCGGTCGTCGAGCTCCCGTCCGGTGCGGACAGGGTGACGCTGCGTGGTTCGCGTCCCGTCGTCGACGACCTGCCGGAGAGCGAGTGGTCCGCCGCGACCCCGGCGACGGGGTATGACGGCACAGTGGATGTGCTGTTCGACGCGGCCGACCCCGGCGGGACTGTGATGGCGACGACGGACGTCACGTCATGGGTGACGGGGGACAGCTCGACGATCGTCACCGAGGACGTCGTGGCGATCGTCATCAGCGCTGCCGTGGCCCTCGGGTGCGGGTGGGGCCTGGCGTGGCGCGCCGGCTTCCGCATGCGCAGCGTCCTGGTCGGACGGCGGGGCCGTCACTCCAGTGAATGAACGAGCGCGACGGGCCTCGAGGTCCCGGCGTCGGTGGTCTTGACGGCGGCCGCCTGCTCCGCCATTGTTCAGAGTGTCTGGTCAATGAACTTTGGGGGCACGAGATGGACGGCTTGATGCAGGGCTTGGCGACGCTCGGCGCGATCGTCGTGATCGCTTCGGTGACATCACTCTGGCTGGACCGCGCCCACTCGACGGCACCGAACGACGACGCGCGGCGAGCACAGCGCCACGCCGCGTACACCTCGGCCGCAGCGGTCGCCTGCCTCGTCGGTGCGCTCTTGGCGACGCTGGGCATCGGCTTCGCTGCCAACGTCTACGGTCCGGGCCAGCTGTGGGGTCTCAGGAGGATCCTGGCCGCGCTCCCCGCCACGGCGGGCTTGATGTTCATCGGGGCGCACGCGATCGGTGAGCTGACGTGGCCTTGCCCACGCGGGCCCGTCCGCGAGGCTGCGCTGGTCGCACGAACGCCGCGTGACGTCACGCCCGCCCGGCTGCTGCGCTGGACGTGGACCGTGGCGGCACTCACCCTCACCGCGGTCGTGGCGTTCATCCTCGCCGCGTCGGGACCACGCACCGTCACGCGCGTCGTCGGCGCGCAGTCCTTCTCCTGGCAGCCGTTCCCTGGCACCTGGTTCGGGGTGCCTGTGCTCGTGGCATCGACGCTCGTCGGGATCGCGGCAGCCGCGACGCTGTGGATCATCGCCTCACGGCCGGCCGTGCGGGGCGCCTCGCAGGCGTGGGACATGTGGCTGCGACGCCGTTCCGCGCGTCGAGTGCTGCGCGGCGCCCAGCTCGTCGGTTGCCTGACGGTGGCCGCGATGTGCCACTTCGCGGCCGGCGCACTGCAGTACCTCGGGAACATCGACAGGTCCTGGGAGCAGGTGCCCCACAGCTCCGGCTACGTGGTGGTCGGCCTCCTCGTGCGGGGCGCCGGGCTGGCGCTCGGCCTCGTCGGCGTCGTGGTCGCACTCGTGCCCGCTCGCGACCCTGCACCGGAGATCGTCACGCGCGATCAGACGGTCTCCTCGGTGGCGTCATGAGTGCGTTGGTGAGGATCGACGTCACCTCCGCCACGCCGCAGTACGAGCAGGTCCGTGCGCAGATCGCGGCGCTCGTGACCGCCGGGGTGCTCCGTGAGGGGGACCGTCTTCCGACGGTGCGGGTCCTGGCCAACGACCTCGGCATCGCGCCGGGGACGATCGCGCGCGCCTACGGCGACCTCGAGGCGGCCGGGCTCGTCGTCAGCCGGCGCCGTGTCGGCACCGTGGTGACTGCGCAGCGGCCCGCCAGCAGTGCGCCCGGCGCTGCTGCCGCGCAGCTGGCGGAGGTGGCCCGCGCGCACGGGCTGACGGACAACGAGGCGCACGACCTGCTCGCCGCGGCGCTCATTCTCCACACCTCTGGGGTCGCGCCGGCTCAGTAGTCCTCGACCGCCCGGATCTCGACCACGGGGTGTGCGCGGAGCAGCACCTGTGAGGCGTCGACGAGCGCCTCGGCGTCCGCGCACGTGACCAGGAAGAACCCCGACAGCTGCTCGGTCGTCTCGGCGAAGGGCCCCTCCACGACGAGCGGTTCTGCTCCGTGCCGTCGTCGCAGCGTCCGCGCCCGGCTGCTGTGGGTCAGTGCCGCGCCTCCGACGACCGCGCCGCCGGACGCCGTCAGCAGGCGTGCGAACTCGGCGTCGGTGTCGAACGTCGCCTGGTGGTCCGCCTCGGTGCCCGCAGCCCACTTCTCCTCGTCGTCCGCGGGGAACATCACGGCGTAGCGCTGCATGGTGGATCCTCTCGTCTCGTCGAGCCGTCACCAGGGGTGACGGACGGGTGGTGCGCGGATCGACGTCCGGTCGCTGCCGACCGTCGTCGCGCGTAGCGTCGAAGCGTGCCCGCCATCGTGCCCGTCGTGCCCGCCGCAGGCCAGGAGTCCGTGTGGGACTACCCGCGCCCGCCGCGCATCGAGCCGTGCCACGACCTGCTCACGATCGAGCTCGGTGGCGTGATGGTCGCGCGGACCACCACGTCGTGGCGGGTCCTGGAGACGAGCCACCCGCCGACGTACTACCTGCCGCGCGACGTGTTCGCCCCCGGTGTGCTGCGTCCCGCCGAGGGCTCGTCGTGGTGCGAGTGGAAGGGGCAGGCGGGGTACTTCGACGTCGTCACGCCCGAGGAGGTCGCGCTGCGCGCCGCGTGGACCTACCCGCATCCCGACGTGGGCTACGAGGTCCTCGCCGGTGCGGTCGCGGTGATGCCCGGCGCGATGGACCGCTGCACCGTCGGCGGCGAGCTGGTCACCCCGCAGGAGGGCGGCTTCTACGGCGGCTGGATCACGTCGGCCGTCGTCGGCCCGTTCAAGGGCGGCCCGGGCACCCAGGGCTGGTGACCTGAAAGCGCTGGACGCCACCCGCGATACTTGGACCCGTGAACGACCTGCGCACCGCACTCGTCGCAGGCTTCCAGTGGCGTTCCGACCCGCCGGTCTGGCCGGCGCGACGTCAGTACTACGCCGACTACAGCGCATGGTGGCGCGATGCGGAGATCCTGGCGGGTATCGGGCCTGCGCTCGCCGGTCTGTTCCGCGACGTGGAGCCGACCGTGATCGTCGGCACCGAGTCCCACGGGTTCCTCCTCGGCCCGCTCGTCGCCACCTTCCTGGGCATCGGGTTCGCACCGGTGCGCAAGCAACCGGAGCGGACGTCGGACGACGAGGTCTGGCTCGTGCGTCGGACGCCGCCCGACTACCGCGACCGGCACCTCGACCTCGCGGTTCGCAGCTCGGTGCTCCGCCCCGGCGACCGTGCGCTGCTCGTGGACGAGTGGGCGGCGACGTGCGGTCAGGCCCTGGCCTGCCGACAGCTCGTCGAGGACGCGCGGGCCACCTGGCTCGGCGCCGCCGTCGTCGTCGACGCCGCGGAGAGCTCAGCCGACCGGCGAGCGCTCAACCTGCGCGGCCTGCTCCACGTGCGCGAGCTCAGGAGCCGATGACGAAGGGCCCGCGACTCGCATTGCTGCAGGTCACGGGCCCTTCGATGGCGGAGGATGGGGGATTCGAACCCCCGAGGGCTTTCACCCAACACGCTTTCCAAGCGTGCGCCATAGGCCACTAGGCGAATCCTCCTCGCTTCTCCCGAGCGCTGCCACGAAGGGCAGTCGAACGGTCGGAAGCGGGTCAAGCGTACCGGACGCGTGAGGCTGCTCCCGACGTCGGGCCCGAGTCCGCCGCCACACCGACCTGCGGCCGACCGCCGCCCGTGTCAGGAGCGCAGGGGCCAGGGGGCCCAGCCGTCCGGCGCGACGGCAAGCACGGCGCGGAGGCGCTCCGCCTCGGTGGAGGAGAAGCGTGCCTGGCTCGTGACGCCGGAACCTGCGCGAGGGCCGGCGTTGCGTCGGTGACGGCGCGAGGCGATGCTCGTCGTCAGCTGCCGGTCTCGAACGGACTCCGACAGGCCGCCGGAGACGACGGCGAGCACGGTGCCCTCGAGCTCGTCGAGCAGGGACTCGATGTCGTCGTCGCACGCGTCGCACCCGCACGCGGGCAGGGCGACGTCTGCCGCCGCACCCGCGTGGAGGCGGATGCCGGGGAACGGCGTCCACGCGATCGTCAGCGGCGGGGCGTCGTCCGTCGCCGGCACCAGGCCAACGACGCGCACCACCGCGAACGGGTCTCCCGGGAATGCGTCGAGGGGTGGGTCGTCGTCGATCGTGACGTCGTACGTCTCGACGAGGTGCGTGAGCAGGGCGTCGGCGACGGCGTGCAGCGGTGCGAAGCGCTCGGGGTGCGAGACGCGGGAGTACGTCGCCTCCGGGGTCGGGTCCGGCCAGTCGTTGCCGTAGGGCAGGCCGTCGTCCCTGAGCTGCGGGCCGAGATCCAGCCCGGGGCGCACGTAGGTGGGCACGCGCGCAGCGTAGGCGCGCGCGGTGGCGCCTCGCCACGGGTTTGCCGCGCACGTGCGTCGGGGGCGTCGCAGACTGGGCCGATGGTGACCAGGCGGGTGGTGGTGCGCGGGCGTGTGCAGGGCGTCGGGTTCCGGTGGGCGGCGCGCCGCGAGGCGCAGGCACGGGGCGTCGGCGGGTGGGTGCGCAACGCCGACGACGGGAGCGTCGAGGCGCTCGTCGCGGGCGAGCCCGACGCCGTCGAGGCCATGGTCGCCTGGCTGGGCAGGGGCCCGGACGGCGCGAGCGTCGAGGACGTCAACGTCAGCGAGCCCGCCGACAGCGCGTCCGCGGAAGAAGGGTTCGAGATCCGGCACTGACGCCGCGGCGCGTGGCGACGCGTCAGGCCGGTACGACGAGCACGTCCGTCGCCCGCAGCGGCGCGAGCACGGCTGCGGCCTGTGGGTCCGTGGGTGGCTCGCCCTCGGCGTGCTCGTAGTACGCCGCGAGGAAGTCGCGCAGCGGCTCGGTGGGCAGGTGCCAGGTGCCGTCGTCGGTCACCACCGACGCGCGGACCGACAGCGCCAGCAGCTGCATGCCGGGCACTCGCGCGAGCCCGGGGGCGAGCGCCGGCTGGACGTAGGGGACGGGCAGCGCGCGGGCGCCGCGGCGCAGGTAGAAGCGGGCGCGGGCGGCGGGGTCGCCGTGGTCGTCGGCCGCCGACGTGCGCGCGTCCGGGTCCTCGATCTCCGCGAGGACGACGAGGGGGTCGAACGTGTCGCGCCAGCGGCGCAGCGCCTCGTCGTACAGCTCGCCGCCGACCCCGCCGCCACGCGTGCCCGGCGCGACCGCGAGGTAGGACAGCAGCATCACCTGCTCCGACCGCGTCCCGACCGCCACCGCGACCGGCACGCCGGCGTCCGACGACGACACCAGCGCGACCGTCCGCCCCGCGACGAGGTCCGCGCACATCGCCTCGACGTCCTCGAGCTCGTCGGACGGGAAGGAGGGGGCCAGCAGGGCGGCGTGCAGCGCGCGCAGCTCGTCGGGGGAGGTGACCTCGGCGATCGGCATGGCTTCGACTATGCGGGTGAGCCGGGGCGGTCGCAACGCGGCGACGGGCCTGGACACCGGGCGCGCCCGCACGGTAGACCGCTTTCGCATGGCGTCGACGTCGCAGCACATCGGACGCGTCGAGTGCGGCGAGCCCGTCGAGGGGCGCGCGTGGTTCGCCGACATCCCCGCCGTCGCGCAGGTGCTGGCGCACGGCTGGGACCTGGCGCCGATCACGGTGCTGGTGGGCGACAACGGGGCCGGGAAGTCGACGCTCGTCGAGGCGATCGCGGTCGCCTTCGGCCTCGGCGCCGAGGGCGGCTCGACGGGTGCCCGCAACGTCACGCGCCGGACGGAGTCGGACCTCGCGGAGCACCTGCGCCTGGTCCGCGGCATCGGTGCGAGCCGCATCGGCTTCTTCCTGCGCGCCGAGACGATGCACTCGTTCTACACGTACCTCGAGAACAACCCCGGTGGTGGGCGCGAGCCGGTGTTCCACGAGATGTCCCATGGTGAGTCGTTCCTGTCCCTCGTCGGGAGCCGGATGTTCAAGCCGGGTCTCTACGTGCTCGACGAGCCCGAGTCAGCGCTCTCCTTCGACAACAGCCTGGCGCTCGTCGCGCACCTGTCCGACCTCGCGGCGAACGGCTCGCAGGTGCTGCTCTCCACGCACTCACCGGTCCTGGCCGCCATCCCCGGCGCCGCCATCTGGGAGATCGGCGAGTGGGGGATGCGCGAGTGCGCGTGGGAGGACCTGGACCTGGTGCGGCGCTGGCGCGGGTTCCTCGAGGAGCCGGGGCGCACGCTGCGTCACCTGCTCTAGGAGCCGGCGTCGATCGTGCCGGCGTCGCCGTCGAACGGCCGCAGGGCTGCTGGCGCGGGGAACGGCAGGACGTACGACGGCGTCGCGGCACCGACGTCGCCGAAGTCGTCGACCTTCACGACGACGCGCTCGGGCGTGACCTCGACGATGCGCACGCGCTCGCGGGAACCGTCCGGCCGGTCGAGCTGCCACAGGTCGGCCATCCAGGCGAGTCCGCGCTCCTCGAGCGCCTCTTCCGCGGCGAGCCAGTCGACGACGCCGGTCACCTCGCGCCCCATCAGGTCGAGCGCCACGAACCCGTCGTCCTGGGGCCGGATCCAGCCCAGGCGCTCGCGGTCGCCGGGGCGGACGTGCTCGATCCAGTCGTCGTCGGGCATGGGGCCACCGTACGGCTCAGACGCGGCGATGCACGACGAGCGGGAGCACCGCGGTCGCGCCCGCGCGGCGCAGCGCGGCCGCGGTCACGGTGACGGGCCACAGCGAGGCCGTCGCGTCGACGACGACGAGCACCGCTCGGCCGCGCACGGCGTCCGGCTCCGGCACGGTGACCGCGTCACGCCAGGCCGCCGCCTCGGTCGCGGACGTGAGGTCGCGCGACGAGCGGGCGGTCCGGACGGCCTCGTCGTCGATCGCCAGCTCCGCGGTAGCCATCCGTCCGATCTGCGCGATGCGATCGGTCAAACCGTCGACCAGCACCGGGAACCCCGCGGCGGGCAGCCCGACGACGACCGCGGGCCGCTCGCCCCACTCCCGGCCCCACCCGCGCAGCAGCCCGACGAGCGCGTCGACGAGCTCGTCGGGCGGTGCCGCGTCCCGCTCGAAGAGCACCGCGACGAGCTCGCGCCACTCGGGTGCGTCGGCATGGATCAGCGCCCGCCCGGGCGCCGCGAGCTCGCCCTGGGCGATCCGACCCGACGCGCCGAACGCGCCACCCGGCCACATCTTGCGCGGCTCGACGGGGTGCGCCTGCGTGCGCAGCAGCCCGGCCACGGCGCGCGTCGTCTCGATCGACGGCTGCTCGGGCAACCCGTCGGGCAGCGCGTGAGTGCACACGCTGCACCGCCCGCACGGCTGGGCGCTCGGGTCGTCGAGCGACTCCTGCAGCAGCTGCATGAGGCACCGCCGCCCGCTCGCGTAGTCGCGCATGATGTCGGCCTCGCGCTGCCGCACCGCCAGCACGCCCGCGTAGTGCGCCTCGTCGTACTCCCACGCCTTGCCGGTGGCAGCCCAGCCGCCCTCGCTGCGCTCGACCACCCCGTCCACGGCGAGCTGCTTGAGCATGAGCTCCACGCGCGTGCGCCGAAGCCCCGACTCCGCCTCGAGCGCGGGCACGCTGACGGGTGTCGTCGGCAGCACGTCCAGCAGCCGCCGCATCGCGCGCGGCTCGGGGATCGAGGCCGTCGCGAAGTAGTCCCACACGCCCGCATCGGCCGACGACGTGAGCAGCACGACGACGGCGTGGTCGATCCCACGGCCCGCACGGCCCACCTGCTGGTAGTAGGAGACGGGCGACGGCGGCGCGCCGACGTGGACGCAGAAGCCCAGGTCGGGCTTGTCGTAGCCCATGCCGAGTGCCGACGTGGCGATGAGCGCCTTGAGCTCGTTGCGCCGCAACGCCTCCTCGAGCCGCTCCCGTTCGGCGCCGTCGAGCTGGCCGGTGTACGCGGCGACGGGTAGCGCGTCGCCGTGCTGCGAGCGCACGGCTTCGGTCAGCCGCTCGGCGTCCGCGACGGTCAGCGTGTAGACGATGCCGGAACCGGGCAGGTGGGGGAGCTGCTCGGCCACCCACGCGTAGCGCTGCAACGGGGTGAGCGAGTCGATGACGGCGAGCTCGAGGCTGCTGCGGGCCAACGGTCCGCGCAGGACCAGGGTGTGCTCGCCGAGCTGGGCGGCCACGTCGTCCGTGACGCGTTCGTTCGCCGTGGCCGTCGTCGCCAGGACCGGGGTGTCCGGGTTGAGCGCGCGCACGGTGTCGGCGACGCGGCGGTAGTCGGGCCGGAAGTCGTGTCCCCAGTCCGAGACGGCATGCGCCTCGTCGATGACCAGCATGCCGAGGTTGCCGGTGAGGGCGTCGAGGACCCGTCGGCCGAACCCCGGGTTGGCGAGCCGTTCGGGGGAGACGAGCACGACGTCGACGGAACCGGCCCGCAGCGCGTCCTCGATCTGCGCCCACTCGCCGACGTTCGACGAGTTCAGCGTGGCGGCCGTCAGCCCGGCGCGCGCCGCGGCGGCGACCTGGTCGCGCATCAACGACAGCAGGGGCGACACGACCAGCGTGGGCCCCGCACCCTCCGACCGGCGGATCGCGGTCGCGGTCCAGTACACGGCCGACTTGCCCCACCCGGTGGCCTGCACGACGAGCACGCGGGCACCGGGCTCGAGCAGGCCCGTCACGGCGGTTAGCTGGTCGTCACGCAGCTGTGCCCCGGGGCCGGCCAGAGCCTCGATGACCGTCGTGGCGGTCACCTGGCGGGAGGGCGTCAGGGCGGTCGTCGTCATGGCGCCCACCGTAGGCGCCGCCTCGGACATCCGGGCGCCGTCGTCCCCAGGTTGACGTGCTGGACAGATCTGTCTACCGTCCAGTTAGACAGACCGGTCTACCCAAAGGAGTGGTCGTGGAACGCCGAACCTCGCCGACAGCCGCACTGGCCCTGCTCGTCTCGATCGTCATCACCTTCCTGGCCTCGTCGGCCGCTCCCACGCCCCTGTACGCCACGTACGGCGCCGAGTGGGGCTTCGGGTCGCTCGGCACCACCCTCGCGTTCGGTGTCTACGCCATCGCCGTGCTCGTCGCGCTCCTCGTGCTCGGTCGCCTCTCGGACCACCTGGGTCGACGGCCGGTGATCCTGGCCGGGATCACCGGCCAGGTCGTCGCGCTCGTCGTGCTCACGACGGCCGTCGACTATGGCGCCCTGCTCGCCGGACGCGTGCTGCAGGGCATCGCGACCGGTGCGGCGGTCGGTGCGCTCGGGGCCGCGATGCTCGACGTCGACCGCACGCGCGGCGCGATCGCCAACGGCGCCGCACCCGGCGCGGGCACCGCGACAGGCGCCCTGCTCGCGGGGGTCGTGGTCCAGTTCGCTCCCGCACCCACGCACGCGATCTACCTGCTGGTCATCGCGCTGCTCGTGGTGCAGGCGGTCGGGGTGCTGCGCCTGACGGAGTCGGCCCCCCGCCTGCCCGGAGCCGCAGCGCGAGCGCGGGCGAGCCTGGTCCCCGAGATCCGGCTGCCGCGGACCGTGCGGCCGCGCATGCTCGTCGCCGCGCCCGTCGTGCTCGCCGTCTGGGCGCTCGCCGGCCTGTACGGCTCGCTCGTGCCGTCGCTGGTGCGGCAGCTCGGCGGCCACGGGGTGCTGCTCGGGACGCTCGCGCTGACCACGTTGGCGGGGGTGGCGGCGGCGGCCGGGCTGGTCCTGCGCGACCGGTCACCGCGCACGCTGATGCTCGTCGGGATCGGGTCGGTTGCGCTCGGCGTGACCGCCACGCTCGCCGCCGTCGAGGCGGGGTCGCTGGCCGGGTTCTTCGCCGGGTCGGTCGTCGCGGGCGTCGGGTTCGGGGCCGGGTTCCAGGGCGCCGTGCGGACCGTCGTCGGCGCGGCGGCCCCGCACGAGCGGGCCGGGGTCCTGTCGGCCGTGTACGTGGTCGCCTACCTCGGCATGGGCGTGCCGGCGGTCGTCGCGGGCTCGCTCGTCGGGCGTGTCGGGGACGTGACCGCGGTGGTGCGCGACTACGGGATCGCCGTGGTGCTGCTCGCGCTCACGGCGCTCGTAGGTCTGCTCCGCCGGGAAGCGCCGGTCGCTGCTCGTTGCGTCGAGGCCGTGGAGGCGTGAGCGTGGCTATGGTGGACAGATCTGTCCAGGAGGAGGCGCGTGCGATGGTGACGACCGACCGGACGCCCGCGCGCGAGCGACTGCTCGCCGCCGCGAACGAGCTCTTCTACGCCGAGGGCGTGCACGCGGTCGGCATCGACCGGGTCATCGAGAAGGCGGGCGTCGCCAAGGCGTCGCTCTACAACACCTTCGGCAGCAAGGACGCGCTCGTCGGCGAGTACCTGCGCGGCCGCCAGGACGCCAACCGTGCACGCATCAGCGCGGCCGTCGCGGCCGCCGACTCGCCGCGCGCGCGGCTCCTGGCGGTGTTCGAGGCGCAGACGGCGTTGTTCGCGCGGCCCGGCTACCGCGGGTGCGCCTTCGTGGCCGCGAGCGCGGAGGCCGAGCCCGGCGGCACGGTCGAGCAGGTGTCCGACGAGTACCGGGCCTGGCTGCGCGGCCTGTTCACGGACCTGGCGCGCGACGCCGGCGCACCCGACCCGGCCGCGCTCGCCCGTCAGCTCTACGTGCTCTACGACGGCGCCGGCATCGCGGTGCGGATGGACCGCGACCCGTCCGTCGGCGCGACGGTCCGCGAGACCGCCGCGCTGCTCGTCGATGCAGCCCTGGGCGCGGCGGCCTGACCCGGCAGCGGATGCGGACCGGCCCGGGGGCCGCCGACACTGGGGGATGACCTCAGCACCGCGCCAGCCCGTCGTCCTGCTCGACGTCGACGGCACGCTCGTCGACTCCAACTACCTGCACGTCGATGCCTGGGTGCGCGCGTTCGCGGACGTCGGCCTCGCCGTCGAGGGCTGGCGCGTGCACCGCTGCATCGGCATGGGCTCGACGCAGCTCGTCGACGCCCTCGCAGGCGACGACGCCGACCGCGTCCGCGACGACGTGACCGACGCCCACTCCCGGCACTACGCCGCGGCCGCCGACCTGCTGCGCCCGTTCGACGGCGCGCGCGAGCTGGTTCGCACCCTGTCCGAGCGCGGTCAGCGAGCCGTGCTGGCGACGTCCGCGTCGCCCGACGAGCTCGACCGCCTGCGCGACGTCCTCGACGTCGAGCCGGAGCTGCACGCGATCACGAGCGCGCAGGACGTCGAGGAGGCGAAGCCCGAGCCCGACCTCGTCCACGTCGCCCTGGAGGCCGCGGGCGTCGAGCCGTCGGGCGCGGTCTTCGTCGGCGACACCGTCTGGGACGTCGAGGCCGCGAAGAAGGCCGGGGTGCCGTGCGTCGCGGTGCTCAGTGGTGGCATCGGCGCCGACGAGCTGCGCGCGGCCGGTGCCGTCGCGATCTTCGACGACGCCGCGGCGCTGCTCGCGGACCTGGACGCGAGCCCCCTGACCGTCACGAGCTGAAGCGCGCCACCTGCCGGATCTTGTTCGTCGCGTCGAGCGCCGCGACCTTGTACGCCTCGGACAGCGTCGGGTAGTTCAGGACGGTGTCGACGAGGTAGTCGATCGTCCCGCCGCACGCCATGATCGCCTGCCCGATGTGCACCAGGTCCGTGGCCTGCGTCCCGAAGATGTGCACGCCCAGCAGCTCGCGGGTGTCGGTGTTCACCAGCAGCTTCAGCATCCCGTAGGAGTCGCCGACGATCTGCCCGCGCGCCAGCTCGCGGTAGCGCGCGATGCCGACCTCGTAGGGGATCGACTCCGTGGTCAGCTCGTCCTCGGTGCGGCCGCAGTAGCTGATCTCCGGGATCGTGTAGATCCCGATGGGCTGGACCGCCGCAAGCTCGCGGGCAGGCTCGTCGAACGCGTGGTACGCCGCGAGGCGGCCCTGGTCCATGCTCGTCGCCGCCAGCGCGGGGAAGCCGATGACGTCGCCGACGGCGAAGACGTGCGGGACCGACGTGCGGTACTCGCCGTCCACGTCGATCCGGCCGCGCTTGTCCGCGGACAGCCCGGCGGCCTCGAGGTTCAACGACGCGGTCTGCCCCTGCCGACCCGCCGAGTACATGACGGTGTCTGCGGCGATCTTCTTGCCCGACGCCAGCCGCGTCACGGTGCCGTGCGTGTTGGAGTCGACGCCGGCCACCTCCTCGCCCAGCCGGAAGGACACCGACAGGTCGCGCAGGTGGAACTTGAGCGACTCGACGACCTCGGGGTCGCACATCTCGAGCATCGTCGGCCGCTTGTCGATGACCGTCACCCGCGTGCCCAGTGCCGCGAACATCGACGCGTACTCGATCCCGATGATCCCGGCGCCGACCACGACCATCGAGTTGGGGACGCGCTCGAGCGCCAGGACCCCGTCGGAGTCCACGACCGTCCGCTCGTCGAACTGGACGGTGTCCGGGCGGTGCGGCTTGCTGCCGGTCGCGATCACGACGAACCGCGCGGTGACCTGCGTGCGCCGCACGCCGTCCTCGTCGAGGACGCCGATGGTGTGCTCGTCGACGAACGAGCCCGTGCCGGTGAGGATGTCGACGTGGTTGCGCAGCAGCTGGGCGCGGACCACCTCGATCTCGCGGCCGATGACGTGCTGCGTGCGCGCGAACAGGTCCTCGACGGTGATGTCGCTCTTGACCCGGTAGCTGGCGCCGTACATGTCGCGCTGCGCCATCCCCGTCAGGTACATGACGGCCTCGCGCAACGTCTTGCTGGGGATGGTGCCGGTGTTCACCGAGACGCCGCCCATCATGTGGCGCCGTTCGACGACGGCCACGCGGTGACCCAGCTTCGCCGCCGCGATCGCCGCCTTCTGCCCGCCGGGGCCGGAGCCGATCACGACGAGGTCGTAGTCGTAGCTGACGTCCTGCTCGGGCTCGGGTGCGGGGGTGCCGTCGCTCATGGTGGAAGTCTGCCGACGTCGTGGCGATCCCGACAGTGGGACGAGGCACCTCGCCACTGGGTTAGGATTTTCGGCAGACCCCTCGTGCGGCGTCATCTCGCTGAACCCCCCCAGGGCCGGAAGGCAGCAAGGGCAGGTGAGCTCTGGCGGGTGTGCGGGGGGTCCTTGCATGCCCGGGTTCGGAATGTGCTCGCCTGCGGCTCGCCCAGGCGCCACGCTGTGGCCGTGCACGCGCTCACCCTAGGCCTGGTCGCGGGCCTCGCCGTCGCGATGCCCCTCGGTCCCGTCGGGGTGCTTCTGCTGCGCGAGGCGCTCGTCGCGGGCCGACGGCGAGCGGTCGCAGCCGCCCTCGGGGTCGCGACGGTCGATGCCGCGTACGCGGTGCTCGCGGTGCTCGTCGGAACCCGCCTGTCCGCGGTGGTCGAGTCGCACGCGAACCTGCTGGAGGTCGTCAGCGGGCTGGTCCTCGCGAGCGTGGGTGTCGTCGGGCTCGTGGGGTGGTGGCGCTCGCGGGGGACGCCCGTGACGGCCGACGAGAGCGTGCTGCGCTCGTCGCGGACCTACCTCCGCTTCGTCGGGCTCACCGCCGTCAACCCCCTCACGCTGCTCGTGTTCGCGACCGTCGCCACGGGTGCCGTCGCGGGCCTGGGGGACGGTCGGCCCGGCGCGGGCGCGGCTGTGGCGTTCGTCGTCGGCGTCGCGGTCGCGTCGGCGGCGTGGCAGCTCCTGCTGGTCCTCGCGGGCGGGATCGTCGGCGCGCGGCTCGACGAGCGGCTGCGGTCCTGGGTGTCGCCGATCGGCTCGTTGCTCGTGATCGGCCTCGCGACGTGGGTGCTGGTGGGGTGAACCCGTCCACATCGGCGTCGTCGCGTGTCGGTGGGGGCGTCTAGGGTGCGGGGGTGAGCACAGCCCTGTACCGCCGTTACCGGCCGGAGAACTTCGCCGAGGTCATCGGGCAGGACCACGTCACCGCGCCCCTGCGGCAGGCCCTGCGCAGCGGCCAGGTCAACCACGCGTACCTGTTCTCCGGACCGCGCGGGTGCGGCAAGACGACGTCCGCGCGCATCCTGGCGCGCATCCTGAACTGCGCCCAGAACACGGAGCAGACCCCGACGGACACCCCGTGCGGCGTGTGCCCGTCGTGCGTCGAGCTGGCGCGCGGGGGACCGGGGTCGCTCGACGTCGTGGAGATCGACGCCGCGAGCCACGGTGGTGTCGACGACGCGCGCGAGCTGCGGGAGCGCGCCACGTTCGCGCCGGCGCGCGACCGGTACAAGATCTTCATCCTCGACGAGGCGCACATGGTCTCGCCGCAGGGCTTCAACGCCCTGCTCAAGATCGTCGAGGAGCCGCCGCCGCACATCAAGTTCGTGTTCGCGACGACGGAGCCGGACAAGGTCATCGGCACCATCCGCTCGCGCACGCACCACTACCCGTTCCGGCTGGTGCCGCCGGACGTCCTGGTGCCGTACCTGGACCAGCTCTGCGCGACCGAGGGTGTGCCCGTCGGGTCGGGTGTCCTGCCGCTCGTCGTGCGGGCCGGCGGGGGATCGGTGCGTGACACGCTCTCCGTCCTGGACCAGCTGATCGCCGGCGCAGGGGAGGGCGGCCTGGAGTACGCGGGCGCTGCTGACCTGCTCGGATACACGCAGGCGTCGCTGCTCGACGACCTCGTCGAGGCGATCGCCGCGCGCGACGGAGCCAGCGCGTTCCGTGTCGTCGACCGCGTCATCTCGACCGGGCACGAGCCGCGCCGGTTCGTCGAGGACCTGCTCGAGCGCCTGCGCGACCTCATCGTGATCGCGGCTTCCGGGGACGCCGCTGACGCCGCGCTGCGCGACGTACCGTCCGACCAGATGGCCAGCATGCGCGCGCAGGCCGGCCACCTGGGCGCCGCCGAGCTGTCCCGGTCCGCCGACCTGGCCAACGCGGCCCTGACCGAGATGACCGGTGCGACCTCGCCGCGGCTGCACCTCGAGCTGCTCATGGCGCGACTGCTGCTCCCGGCCGTCGACGACGACCGCTCCGGGCTGGGCGCCCGGCTCGACCGGCTGGAGCGCGGACTGCCCGCGGGCTCCGGCGCGCCCGTGCGATCTGCCGACGCGCCCGGTGCCGAGGCCTCGGCGGACGCGCTGGAACGCGACGACGTGTCCCGAGCCGCTCCCGCACTGCGGCCGGAGTCGACTCGCACGGCCCCGGCACCCCGACCGGAGTCGACCCGCTCGGCCCCCGCACCGCGGCCCGAGTCCACCCGCCCAGCCGCCGCGCGGCCTGAGTCCGACGTCCTCGCGTCGGCGCCGCAGGTCTCGGCCGCTGCAGCGGACGCCGCCACGCCGGCCGATGCCACACCGGCCGATGCCACGCCGGCACCGGCCGACCAGTCTTCGGCGTCGGCCACCGAATCGACCCCCTCCTCCGAAGCTGCCGGCGCTTCCGAGCCTGTCGAGGCGGCTGCTCCTCCCGCACCCGTCACGCCTCAGGCTCCCGCCGCCGAGCCGATGGCCGAGCCCGAGCGCGCTGCCGCGTCGCACCCCTCTGCTGAGCCCGGCGCCGCTGCTGAACCCGAGTCTGCTGCCGCGCCCGACGTTGCTGCGCCCGAAGTTGCTGAGCCCCAGCCGGCTGCTGCACCTCAGTCGGCTGCGGTGGCGGCGTCGAGCGGCGGACCGGACACGGAGATGCTCCGGCGCCGGTGGCCGGAGGTGCTCGAGACGATCAAGGGCCTGCGCCGCGTGACGTGGGCGCTCGTCGACCCCCGCAACGCGCAGGTCGCGGACCTGGACGCGACGACGCTGCGGCTGTCGTTCGACACGGCCGCGCTCGCCGCGACGTTCCGCAACGGCGGGCACCCGGACGTCGTCGCGCGTGCCGTGCGCGAGACCCTGGGCTTCGATGTGCGGGTCGAAGGGGTGCTCAAGGAGTCCGTCGACCGTGGTGGCCAGGGCCCGAGCGGTCAGGCGCCGGCGATCGACGCTCCGGCCCGTACGGCCCCCGCGACGCGCAGCGGGGCGCACGACGCCGAGGCGACGCGCCGCGCGCAGGCGTCGTGGGACGACGTCCCGCCGCCGGCCGAGCCGCCCGCCGACGACGCGGACGACCCGTGGATGACCGCGCCGCAGGACGAGGTGCCGCCGGCGGAGGAACCCGCCAGCACCGCCGGACCGGGCACCGCCGGACCGGGCGGCAGCGCGGCGTCGTCGGGCACCGGCGCTCCGCCGTGGGACACCCCGGCAGCGCCGGGCTCCGCGCAGGGGAGCGCGTCCGCGCCGGCATCGGACGAGCGCGGTGCCGCGAGCCCGGCGCCCGATCCGGGCGCCCAGTCGGCACGCGAACGCGGCGTCGCCGCCGCAGCCGCTGCCGCATCCGCGCGGTCGCGGGCCGTGGAGATCGACGACCCGTCACCGGACGACCCGGACATCACGTCCAGCAGCCTGGTGGGTGCTCCGCTCATCGCGCAGATGCTCGGCGGCACGGTCATCGACGAGCAGGTCGACGACCCCCGCGGCTGATCACGCCGACGGGTCGGACCATCGCTCTGCGATTGTTCGCGCAGATCGAACATTCGCAGAGCGATCGTGTTGTCGACGCGGGACGGCGCAGACCGAGCGGGTCGGGGGTGGTGCCGGTCAGGCGCGCGCGTTGAACTCGAGAGTCGCCACCAGCTCGCCGGACTCGACGGACGCCTCGTAGGTGACGCGCCCGTAGGCGCCGTGGGCCGGTCCGGCGCCGGCGGCGATCACCGGGTCACCGGTCTTCGCGGCGTCGGCGGCGCAGGTCGTGGCCATGTTGGACGTGTCGATGGTCGACGGCCACTCGCGCGTGGCGTGCTCGAACCACGCGACCAGGTCGGCACACGCGGCGTCGGTCGCGGAGCCGGTCAGCGGGGCGACCCACCGCACCTGCACACCGGCGGGCTGGTCGCCGGCGGTCATCGTCACGGGCACACCGTCGACGGTCGTGTCCGTGGTGTCGTCGGTCGGCTGCGCGGCGACTGTGTCGGCGGCCCATCCGCTCGGGCCGCCGAAGGAGACGAGAGCCTGGGCCTGGTCCTGCGCGGGATCCGAGCCGGCGCACGAGGTGAGCACCGTGCCGGTCAGGGTCGCGACCGCCACGGCGGCCAGGAGCACGGAGGTGCGACGCACGGGATCTCCACGGGAGGCAAGGGGAACGTGAGAAGCCGAGCATCCCGCCGCACGCTGGGAAGAACCTGGGAGCGGCGTGGGCGCGCGCCGGTCCGACCGCGCCCCGCACGCCGTAGGCTGGCGGACGTGTACGAGGGTGCGGTCCAGGATCTGATCGACGAGCTCGGGCGGCTGCCCGGGGTCGGTCCCAAGAGCGCGCAGCGCATCGCGTTCCACATCCTCGCAGCGGACCCGGCGGACGTGCGGCGGTTGTCGGACGCGCTCGTCGAGGTCAAGGAGCGCGTCCGGTTCTGCGAGATCTGCGGCAACGTGACGCAGGAGGACCAGTGCCGCGTCTGCCGCGACCCGCGACGTTCGCCCGCGTCCATCTGTGTGGTCGAGGAGTCGAAGGACGTCGTCGCCATCGAGCGCACGCGTGAGTTCCGCGGGAAGTACCACGTGCTCGGCGGCGCCATCAACCCGATCGCGGGTGTCGGGCCCGACGACCTGCGGATCGCGCAGCTCATGTCCCGCCTGGCCGACGGCACGGTCACCGAGGTCATCCTGGCGACGGACCCCAACGTCGAGGGCGAGGCCACGGCCACCTACCTGGCGCGGCTGCTGGTCCCGATGGGGCTGACCGTGAGCCGGCTGGCGTCCGGTCTCCCCGTGGGTGGAGACCTGGAGTACGCCGACGAGGTGACGCTGGGCCGCGCGTTCGAGGGCCGACGACGGATCAGCGCATGAGGGGGAGCGACGCATGAGCGAGACCTGGACGGCTGACGCCGACGTGCGGGACATCGCCCGCGCCGTCGCGGACCAGTCGCGCGACTACCTGACGACCATCACCGAGGTCGGTGCCGGGCACACGCCGGAGGCCTCGCTGCCGCTGCTGCTCCTGGCCGTCTCCGACCTGCTCGCCGCGGGTGCGCGGCTCGGCGCGACGACGGACGTCGTCCCCTCCGAGCGGTTCGAGCCTGACGTCGGCCCGGACCCGGACCTGGAACCGCTGCGCGCCGCCCTGGTCAACGCGCTCGAGGGCATCGACGACTACACGGAGGTCGTCGACCCGCTGCTGGGCGCGGACGTCGAGACGACGACGCTGTCCGGCGACCTCGTCGCCATCGCCGGTGCGCTGGCGCAGGGCCTGCGGCACTACGAGCGCGGCGGCGTCCTCGAGGCCCTGTGGTGGTGGCAGTTCTCCTACCTGTCCGACTGGGGCGAGCGTGCGTCGAGCGTGCTGCGCACGATCCAGGTGATCCTGGGCCACCTGCGCCTGGACGTCGCCGACGACGTCGCGGCCGAGGCGGAGTACGACGCGCTGCAGCCCTGACGCGTTTCGAGAAAGCGTGGCGTCGGACGGGCGGATGCGTCTAGCATCACCGCGACACACAAGAACCGGCGGACCGTTGAGAGAGACGGCGGCCGGCGACAGATGGAGAAGCACGTGGCACTTGTCGTGCAGAAGTTCGGCGGATCGTCGGTAGCGAACGCCGAGAGCATCAAGCGCGTGGCCAAGCGGATCGCCGCGGTCAAGCGCGCCGGGAACGACGTCGTCGTCGTGGTCTCGGCCATGGGGGACACCACCGACGAGCTCATCGACCTCGCCCAGCAGGTGACCCCGCTGCCCCCGCAGCGTGAGATGGACATCCTGCTCACCGCGGGGGAGCGCATCTCGATGTCGCTTCTCGCCATGGCGATCAACAACCTGGGCGTCAAGGCGAAGTCCTTCACGGGCCAGCAGGCGGGCGTCATCACCGACGCCGTGCACGGCCGGGCGCGCATCGTCGACGTGGTGCCCGTGCGCATCCGGGAGACGATCGCGCGCGGGGAGGTGGCGATCGTCGCCGGCTTCCAGGGCGTCACGCAGGAGACGAACGACGTCACGACGCTGGGTCGCGGGGGCTCCGACACGACCGCCGTCGCGCTCGCGGCGGGCCTGGGTGCCGACGTCTGCGAGATCTACACCGACGTCGACGGCGTGTTCACCGCGGACCCGCGGATCGTGCCGTCGGCCCGCAAGATCGATCACATCACCTACGAGGAGATGCTCGAGATGGCGGCCAGCGGAGCCAAGGTGCTCGTGCTGCGCTGCGTCGAGTACGCCCGCCGCTTCGGCGTCCCGGTGCACGTCCGCTCCTCGTTCTCGACCCATACCGGCACGCTTGTCCAGGGCCAGATGCCCGAAGGAGGAACCGTGGAAGAGCCGATCATCTCGGGCGTCGCGCACGACCGCTCGGAGGCCAAGATCACCGTCGTCGGCGTCCCCGACGTCCCGGGCAAGGCCGCCCGCATCTTCGAGGTCGTCGCCGGCGCGGGCGCCAACATCGACATGATCGTGCAGAACGTGTCGATGGCCGCCACGGGGCTGACGGACATCTCCTTCACCCTCCCGGCCACGGACGGGGCGCTCGCGACCACCGCCCTGACGGAGCGCCAGCCGGACATCGGCTTCTCGTCGCTGCAGTACGACGACACGATCGGCAAGCTGTCGCTCGTCGGCGCGGGCATGAAGTCGTCGCCCGGCGTCTCGGCCAAGCTGTTCGCCGCGCTGTCCGACGCAGGCATCAACATCGAGATGATCTCGACCTCGGAGATCCGCATCTCCGTGGTCACCCGGGCGGACTCGCTCGACGACGCGGTGCGCGCGGTGCACACGGCGTTCGAGCTGGACTCCGCCGAGGACCAGGCCGTGGTGTACGGAGGGACGGGACGATGAGCGGGCTGCGCGTAGCGGTGGTCGGCGCGACCGGGCAGGTGGGTGCCGTGATGCGCCGCCTGCTCGACGAGCGCGACTTCCCGGTGGGCACCATCCGGTACTTCGCCTCCGCCCGGTCGGCGGGCACGACCCTGCCGTGGCGCGGCGAGGACGTGGTGGTCGAGGACGTCGAGACGGCCGACCTGAGCGGCATCGACATCGCGCTGTTCTCCGCAGGAGGCGGGACGTCCAAGGTCCACGCGCCGAGGTTCGCCGCGGCGGGCGCCGTCGTCGTCGACAACTCGTCGGCCTGGCGCCGCGACCCGAACGTGCCGCTGGTGGTCTCCGAGGTCAACCCGGAGGCGCTCGACGACGCCGGTCAGGGCATCGTCGCCAACCCCAACTGCACCACCATGGCCGCGATGCCGGTCCTCAAGGTCCTGCACGAGGAGGCGGGCCTGCGCCGCCTCACCGTCTCGACCTACCAGGCGGTGTCCGGCAGCGGGCTGGCCGGTGCGCAGGAGCTGGACGGCCAGATCCGCGCCGCGGTCGAGCAGGACACGCTCGCGCTGGTGCACGACGGCTCGGCGGTCACGTTCCCCGATCCGGTCAAGTACGTCGCGAACATCGCGTTCGACGTCATCCCGCTGGCCGGCTCGATCGTCGAGGACGGGTTGAACGAGACCGACGAGGAGCAGAAGCTGCGCCACGAGTCGCGCAAGATCCTGGGCATCCCGGACCTGCTCGTCTCGGGCACCTGCGTGCGCGTGCCCGTCTTCACGGGGCACTCGCTGTCGATCAACGCGGAGTTCGAGCGCCCCCTGTCCCCGGAGCGCGCCACCGAGCTGCTCGCCGACGCGCCGGGCGTCCAGCTCACCGACGTCCCGACGCCGCTCGCCGCGGCGGGTGCGGACCCGTCCCTCGTCGGGCGGATCCGGGCCGACGAGGGCGCGCCGGAGGGCCGCGGCCTGGCGCTGTTCATCAGCAACGACAACCTGCGCAAGGGCGCCGCGCTGAACGCGGTCCAGATCGCCGAGCTCTTGGCAGTCCGGTTGGCCGCCCAGGTCTGACTCAGGTGCGTCGTTCCCGCCCCGGCGGGAACGACGCACCTCAGCTCACGTCAGGCTGCCCACCACCCCGGCGGCGTTCAGCAGGTCGGTCATCCCGAACTCGTCGCCCGAGCCGTAGGTGGGCGTCCAGTCCGGGTCCTGCGACAGGTACGACGAGGGGTCGCCGTCGATGAGGCCGTGGAACACCTCGGCGACGATGCGCCCGCCGACCGCACCCAGGTGCTGCCCACCGGCCTGTACCTGGGCCTCGCGCAGGACGTAGAACCACAGCGGCGTGCGCTTGTGCAGGCCGTACGGCTCGAGGTCGGCCAGATCGGCCGCCGCCAGCGGTGTCTCCTGCATGGCGGCCGCGACGCGCTGACCCGACGGCACCTCCATGGTCAGCGCGCGGATCAGGTTGCGGATCGCGAGCGAGTCGGGCTCGTCGGACGGCTGCCCCAGCAGGTGGAACATCGCCGACGAGAGCCGGGTGTCGATCAGCTTGTTGCGCCGCACCCGGCCGTCTCCGAAGTCGAAGAACGTCTGCCAGTCGATGAACCTGCGCGGCGCGCGGCAGCCTCCGCGCAGGTCGTCGGGATCTGTTCCCGTCGCGGTGTGCACGAAGATCCGCGCGAAGAACTGCTTGGACGGGTCGGTCGCCGACGTGCCGAAGTTGGCGCGGTACGACGGGCGAACCTGCGAGTGCCCGAACCGGTACGCGGCCACGGAGAACTCGACGGGGATGTAGGGGGAGTTGTGCCAGTCGTAGAACTTGCGCCCGTTGGTCATGATGTCGGCGACGAGGGCGTCACCGCAGGTCAGCGGCAGGAACTGGTGCAGGATCAGCCACTGGTAGTGCCAGCGGACGATGCGCTGCGCCTCCGCGAACAGCTCCTGCGGCGTGGCGAGCACGCCCAGGTCGTCGCGCACGTCGGCCACCACGCGGTTGTGGAACCGGAGCACCGCCAGGTGCAGCTGGTCCACGATGAGGTTCTCGTCGTTGCGGGGGTCGCCGATGAGGGCTGTGTTCTGCGCGTTGCGCGGGACGTCGTAGCGCACCTTCTTGTCGATGCAGTGCTTGTCCGACTTCGCGATGGGTTCGACGAGCATCGTCGTGCGCCCGTGGTCGACGCTCTGGTCGAACAGGTGCGGTGACGCCCCCGGGCCGCCGCCGTAGACGCTGTCCAGGTCGAGGGCCGGGATGCGGAAGTTGCGGATCGACTCGGGATCCTGCGCGCGGGCCAGGCTCGACGTCGGGTCGAACGTCATGTCGTGGTCCAGGAACTGGCCCAGGAACGTCATGCCCGCGCTGAGCCGCGGGTTGTCGGGGTTGTCGGTCTGCAGCGTGGGGTCCGTGATGAGCGCGACCGGGTCGGTCGACGTCTCGTTCGCGTCCATGAGGCCGCCGGGCTTGCCGAGCTCGACGAGCTGCGCGCGAACGGTCGGCGTGTCCGCCGCGAACGCCGGCAGCGTCGGGAAGAGCCGCCCGAACCGGCCCTGGTCGTAGAAGGTGGATCTCGGTGTCCTGATCCCCTGGTCAGCGTCTCCGTGCGGCATGGCGGAACCTCCCCGTCGTTGGGTGGGTGGATACAGGCGAGGAGTCGAGGGCGTCCTTCGCAGATACCTCTCCTGCGATGCGGGCGGGTGGGTGCGCTCCCACGCGAAACGTTTAAGTGTCTGGACGCTGCCTGTGAGTGGCCCAAAGGTGGGGGACGACCAGCCGTCTGCTCGTCGTCGCGCACCGGAGCGGGACTGCCAGCCGACGGGGGTCTTCGAGCACCTCCGACACCGTCCGCCTCGGCATGCCGACGGGCGGACGGACCGTACCCGCGACGAGGCGGGCGGTCCGGCAGCGCAGAAAGGTACGCCTGATGTCCCCATCGAACCGCCGGCGATACGCCAGGGTGGCCACGGCCACGCTCGGGGTGTCGTCGCTGCTGGCGATCTGCGGCATGCAAGCCGCGCACGCCGCACTCCCGGCCGCCGTCCCGGCGACCATCGCCGTCCCCGCGGCAGCCCCCGTCGCCACGGCCGACGGTGAGTACACGCAGCGATTCCTGACGATGTACAAGAAGATCAAGGACCCGGCCAACGGGTACTTCAGCCCGCAGGGCATCCCGTACCACTCGGTGGAGACCCTCATCGTCGAGGCGCCGGACTACGGCCACGAGACCACGTCCGAGGCCTACTCGTACTGGCTGTGGCTCGAGGCCCTGTACGGCCAGGTCACGCAGGACTGGGCGCCGCTGAACCACGCGTGGGACACGCTCGAGAAGTACATGATCCCGACGAGCGCGGACCAGCCCACCAACTCGTTCTACAACCCCAACAGCCCGGCCACGTACGCCTCGGAGTACAACACCCCGGCGCAGTACCCCTCCGCTCTCGACAGCGGCGTGAAGTCGGGTGTCGACCCCATCGCCAACGAGCTGAAGAGCACGTACGGCACCTCGGACGTCTACGGCATGCACTGGCTCGCCGACGTCGACAACAAGTACGGCTTCGGCGCCACGCCCGGTGCGGGCTGCGAGCTCGGCCCGAGCGCGACCGGCACGTCGTTCATCAACACCTTCCAGCGCGGCCCGCAGGAGTCGGTCTGGGAGACCGTCCCGCAGCCGTCGTGCGACGAGTTCAAGTACGGCGGCAAGAACGGCTACCTGGACCTGTTCACCAAGGACTCGTCGTACGCCAAGCAGTGGAAGTACACCGACGCCCCCGACGCCGACGCGCGCTCGGTCGAGGCCGTCTACTGGGCCAACCAGTGGGCGACGGCCCAGGGCAAGCAGGCCGACGTCGCCGGCACGGTGGCCAAGGCCACCAAGATGGGTGACTACCTGCGGTACGCCCTGTTCGACAAGTACTTCAAGACCGTCGGCTGCACCTCGCCGTCGTGCCCCGCGGGCACGGGCAAGGACAGCGAGCACGGCCTCCTGAGCTGGTACTACGCCTGGGGCGGCGCGCTCGACACGTCGGCCGGCTGGGCCTGGCGCATCGGGTCCTCCCACGCGCACTTCGGCTACCAGAACCCGCTCGCGGCCTGGGTGCTGTCCACCGACCCGACCATGACGCCGAAGTCGGCGACGGCCAAGTCCGACTGGAGCTTCTCGCTGGGCCGCCAGCTCGAGTTCTACAAGTGGCTGCAGTCGTCCGAGGGCGGCATCGCCGGTGGCGCGACCAACAGCTGGGACGGCGCGTACGCGACGCCTCCGGCGGGCACGCCCACGTTCTACGGCATGGGCTACACCGAGGCTCCCGTGTACAACGACCCGCCGTCGAACAGCTGGTTCGGCATGCAGGCCTGGGGCATGGAGCGCGTCGCGGAGCTCTACTACGCGTCGGGCAACGCCGACGCCAAGGCGATCCTCGACAAGTGGGTCCCGTGGGCCGTCGCCAACATCAAGGTCACCGGGAACGACTGGTCCATCCCGTCCGACCTGACCTGGACGGGCAAGCCCGACACCTGGAACAAGACCAACCCGGGCACCAACGCCGGGCTGCACGTGACCGTGAAGAGCTCGGGCCAGGACGTCGGCGTCGCCGGCGACCTGTCGCGCACGCTGCTCTTCTACGCCGCGAAGGCGAAGGACACGGCCGTCCAGGCCAAGGTCAAGTCGCTGCTCGACGCGATCTGGAACTCCGACCAGGACTCGCTGGGCGTCTCGACGACGGAGACCCGCACGGACTACGCGCGGTTCGACGACACCTACGTGGCCGGCGGCAACGGCGTCTACATCCCGTCCGGCTGGACGGGCACGATGCCCAACGGCGACGCCATCAAGCCGGGCGTCAGCTTCCTGGACATCCGCTCCTGGTACAAGCAGGACCCGCAGTGGTCCAAGGTCCAGACGTACCTGGACGGCGGCGCCGCGCCGTCGTTCAACTACCACCGGTTCTGGGCCCAGACGGCCATCGCCGGCGCCATGGCGGACTACGACCGCCTGTTCACCAGCACGCCGACGACGGACACGACGGCGCCCTCGGTGCCGGCGGGTCTGACGGCCGGCACGGTCACGGACACCTCGGTGGCCCTGACGTGGACGGCGTCGACGGACAACACGGGTGGGTCGGGCCTCGCGGGCTACGACATCTACCGGGGCACGACGAAGGTCGGTTCCTCGACCACGGCGTCGTACACCGACACGGGCCTGACGGCCTCGACCGCGTACTCGTACACGGTCCGGGCCAAGGACGTCGCGGGTAACGTGTCGGCGGCCTCGTCGGCGCTGGCCGTGACGACCAAGGCGGGCACGACGACGGACACGACGGCGCCCACGGTGCCGACGGGTCTGACGGCCGGCACGGTCACGGACACCTCGGTGGCCCTGACGTGGACGGCGTCCACCGACGCGGGCTCCGGCGTGGCCGGGTACGACATCTACCGGGGCACGACGAAGGTCGGTTCCTCGACCACGGCGTCGTACACCGACACCGGCCTGACGGCGTCGACCGCGTACTCGTACACGGTCCGGGCCAAGGACAACGCGGGCAACGTGTCGGCGGCCTCGTCGGCCCTGGCCGTGACGACCAAGGCGGCCACGACGACGGACACGACGGCACCCACGGTGCCGACCGGTCTGGCGGGGACGACGACGGAGACGTCGGCGACCATCACGTGGACGGCGTCCACCGACAACACCGGTGGTTCGGGCGTCGCGGGCTATGACGTCTACCGGGGCACGACGAAGGTCGGCTCGTCGACCACCTCGTCGTACACCGATACCGGCCTGACGGCCTCGACCGCGTACTCGTACACGGTCCGGGCCAAGGACGTTGCGGGCAACGTCTCGGCTGCTTCGGCCGCCCTGGCGCTGACCACCAAGACGCCCCAGACCGCCAGCTCCTGCAAGGTCACCTACACGACCAACGACTGGAACGTGGGCTTCACGGCTTCCGTGAAGATCACGAACACCGGCACCACGGCGATCAACAACTGGAACCTCGGGTTCTCGTTCGCCGCCGGCCAGAAGGTCACGCAGGGCTGGAGCGCCAACTGGACCCAGACCGGCACCGCGGTGTCCGCGACGGGCATGTCCTGGAACTCCACGCTGGCCCCCGGCGCCAGCACGGACATCGGCTTCAACGGCTCCCACACGGGCCAGAACCCGAAGCCCACGGCGTTCACCCTCAACGGAGCGACCTGCACCATCGGCTGATCCGCTGACTCACCCGGAGGCCCGGTCCCGCACCACGCGGGGCCGGGCTTCCGGCTGTCTGTCCGAGTCCCTCGGGGAGGACTGGGAGGATGGGGGCATGAGCGCGAGAACGGACGTGACCACCCTCGAGCTGGTCGGGGGTGTGGAGCCGCTCGTCGTCGGGCTGCACGCGTACGACGAGCGGTGGGTGGATCGCTACCTCGAGCACAGCGGACGGATCGCAGCGGCCCTCGTGGCGTCGGACGTCGTGATCGAGCACATCGGCTCGACGTCGGTCCCCGGCCTGGCGGCGAAGCCGATCGTCGACATCGTCGTCGCCGTCGACGACATCACGGCCGAGGAGGACTACCTCGAGCCGCTGCTGGCGGCCGGCTACGTGCTGCGCGTCCGCGAGCCGGGCCACCGCCTGGTGCGCACGCCGGAGCGCGACGTCCACGTGCACGTCTACGAACGTGGCGCCGCGGCCGTCGACGAGTACCTGCTGCTCCGTGACCACCTGCGGCGCGACCCCGCCGACCGCACGCTCTACGAGGACACCAAGCGGGCGCTCATGAACGAGCAGTGGGACGACATGAACGCCTACGCCGACGCCAAGACCGAGGTCATCGAGGCCATCAAGGCTCGTGCGCGGGCCGCCGGGGGATCCTGACGTCCGGCCGCACCCCGGGACGAGAAGAGCCGGTGACCCGCATCGCTGCAGATCACCGGCTCTTGTCCACGGTCGGGGTGGCGGGATTTGAACCCACGACCTCTTCGTCCCGAACGAAGCGCGCTACCAAGCTGCGCCACACCCCGTGGAGCCTGGCAAGGATAACCGACGCGACCCCCAGTCACGAAACCGGATCCGTCAGGCGGCGGTCAGTGTGAGCAGGGTCGCCTCCGGGCGGCACGCGAAGCGGACCGGCGCGTAGGGGGAGGTGCCCAGGCCGGCGCTGACGTGCAGCCAGGTCGAGTCGGCTCCGCCGACCCGGTCCGGGCGCG
>Ga0160439_1000294_pt1 | contig 29076 bp, 28 predicted proteins | sample HID1975M_E0MG_FD_108201 | JGI IMG/M metagenome (GOLD analysis project Ga0160439, IMG submission 108201) | Enriched soil microbial communities from UW Madison campus, WI, USA - HID1975M_E0 MG | ecosystem: Environmental > Terrestrial > Soil > Unclassified | place: USA: Madison, Wisconsin... | reverse complement strand
GGCGCGCGCAACTACACCCAGTGCGATTCGCTGCTGATCGGCAAGAAATCCGGCGCGCATACCTTCCCCTATATCGAGGTGAAGAACCCCAGCGCGACGGTCGAGCACGAAGCGACCACCTCCAAGATTTCCGATGACCAGCTGTTCTATTGCCGCGCCCGCGGCATCGACCAGGAAAACGCGGTCTCGATGATCGTCGATGGCTTCTGCAAGCAGGTCTTCCGCGAGCTGCCGATGGAGTTCGCGGTGGAAGCCAAGAAGCTGCTGGAAGTCAGCCTGGAAGGCTCGGTCGGATGATCCGTGCGCTGATGAGCCTGAGCCTGCTGCTCGGCGCTGCGGCGCCGGTGGCCGCACAGGATGTGGCGTGCGATCCCGGTGGCAGCCAGCTCGAGCTCAACGCCTGCGCCGATCGCGCGTTCAAGCAGGCCGATGCCGAGTTGAACGCGGTCTACCGCCAGATCGTGGCCAAGCTGGCCGGCGAGCCGGTGGCACTGGCGAAGATGAAAGCGGCGCAGCGGCTGTGGATCCAGCTGCGCGATGCCGACCTGGAGGCGCGCTACCCGGTGGGCGAGCAGGAGAACCCGCGGTTCCTGTACGGCTCGATGTACCCGATGCTGTATTCCGACGCGAAGGCCGCCTTGACCACCGCGCGTGCCGCCTACCTGCGCAACGAATTCCTGGAGCGCAGCGAATACGACCTCTGAGTCGTGCTGCCGCCATACCCCCTATCTGACAAGACGATTATCGACATGTTGAAGATCGACAACCTCCACGCCCGCATCGGCGAAAAAGAGATTCTCAAGGGCCTCTCGCTGGACGTGAAGCCCGGCCAGGTGCACGCCATCATGGGCCCCAACGGCGCCGGCAAGTCCACCCTGGGCAACGTGCTGGCCGGCCGCGACGGCTATGACGTGAGCGAAGGCACTGTGCAGTTCGAAGGCAAGGACCTGCTCGAGCTGGCGCCGGAAGAACGCGCCGCCGCCGGTCTGTTCCTGGCCTTCCAGTACCCGGTGGAAATCCCCGGCGTCAACAACACCTACTTCCTGCGCGCCGCGCTCAACGCCCAGCGCAAGGCGCGCGGCGAGGACGAACTGGATTCGATGCAGTTCCTCAAGCTGGTGCGCCAGAAGCTGGCCGTGCTGCACCTGAAGGACGAACTGCTGCATCGCGGCGTCAACGAAGGCTTCTCCGGTGGCGAGAAGAAGCGCAACGAGATCTTCCAGCTGGCCGTGCTTGAACCCAAGCTGGCGATCCTGGACGAAACCGATTCGGGCCTGGACATCGACGCGCTCAAGAGCGTGGCCGACGGCGTCAACGCGCTGCGCTCGCCGGACCGTTCGTTCATCGTCATCACCCACTACCAGCGCCTGCTCGACTACATCAAGCCGGACGTGGTGCACGTGCTGGCCGACGGCAAGATCGTGCAGAGCGGCGGCCCGGAACTGGCCCTGGAACTGGAAGCCCACGGCTACCACTTCCTGAAGGACCGCGTGGTGCCGGAGGCAGCGGTCTGATGAGCGCCCTGCTCGATTCCCTCGCCAGCGGCTTCTGCGGCAGCGACGCGCGCCGCGCCGAACTGGACGCCGCCCTGCAGGCCGGCCTGCCCGGCCCGCGTACCGAAGCCTGGAAGTACACCTCGCTGCGCCAGCTGGAACGCCGCAGCTTCAGCCCGGCCCCCCTGGCCGCCACCGACGTCGATGCCGCGCTGCTGGCCGACATTCCGTCGCCGCGCCTGGTGTTCGTCAACGGCCGTCCGTCGCAGGCGCTGAGCGATGTGGCCGCGCTGCCGGCCGGCATCCAGCTGCAGACCCTGTCCTCGGCGCTGGCCGCCGGCGACGAAGCCCTGCGCTTTCTCGGCCGCCGTTTCGAGCGCAGCGACGAAGTGTTCGCCCGCCTCAACGCCGCCCTCGCCGATGAAGGCGTGGTGGTGCGCGTGGAAGACGGCGCACAGGTCGAACTGCCGCTGCAGCTGGTCTTCATCAGCGTGCCCGGCGAGACCGACCTGGCCTGGCACCACCGCCACCTGATCGAACTGCGCGCCGGCGCCGCGCTCGGCGTGGTCGAACACCACCTGCACGTGGGCGATGCCGCCCACCTGGGCAACACCCTGGTGCACGTGCACCTGGCCCAGGACGCCGTGCTCTCGCACGCCCGCGTGCAGGCCGACAGCGGGCGCGCCACCACCCTGCTGCGCACCGACGCCATGCTCGCCCGCAACGCGCAGTACCGCCGCATCGACCTCGAACTGGGCGCCGCATTGAGCCGCCACGAGCTCAACGTGCGCCTGGAAGGCGACAACGCCCAGCTCACCGCCAACGGCGTGTTGCTGGGCAATGGCCGCCGCCACGTGGATACCCGCCTGGGCATCGAGCACATCGCGCGCGACACCAGCTCGCAGATGCTGTGGCGTGGCGTGGCTGCCCACCGCAGCCGCGTGGTGTTCCATGGCGGCATCCACATCCGCGCCGGCGCCGATGGCACCGATGCCAACCTGTCCAACAAGAACCTGCTGCTGTCGGCCGATGCCGAGATCGATACCCAGCCCACGCTGGTGATCGACGCCGACGAAGTGAAGGCGGCCCACGGTGCTACCGTCGGCCAGCTCGATGCCAACGCCCTGTTCTACCTGCGCTCGCGCGGGTTGGCCGCCGACCAGGCCCAGCAGCTGCTCAGCGCGGCGTTCTGCCATGAACCGCTGAACGCACTGGATGCGCGCCTGACCGAACAGCTGCGCCGCCAGCTCGACATCGCCCTGGCCCAGGCAGGCGTGGCATGAACCTCTCCACCGCGCGCCCGGCGCCCGATACCGCGGTGGCCCCGGACTGGGACCGCGTCCGCCTGGACTTCCCGCTGTTGATGCGCGAAGTGCACGGCAAGCCGCTGGTGTACTTCGACAATGCCAACACCGGCCAGAAGCCGGTGCAGGTCATTGGCGCGGTGGATGAGTTCTACCGCCGCTACAACGCCAACGTGAGCCGCGCGGTGCACGCGCTGGGCACCGAGGCCACCGATGCCTACGAAGGCGCGCGCAGCAAGCTGGCGCGCTTCCTCAACGTGCGTGCCAGCGAACTGGTGCTGTGCAGCGGCACCACCTTCGCGCTCAACCTGGTGGCGTACTCGTGGGCCTTGCCGCGGTTGAAGGCCGGTGACGTGATCCTGGTGTCGCGCATGGAACACCATGCCAACATCGTGCCGTGGCAGCTGGTGGCCGAGCGTACCGGCGCCACGATCCGCGTGGCCGAGATCACCCCCGACGGCGCGCTCGACCTGGACGCCCTGCGCCGTGCGATGACCGCCGAGGTCAAGCTGCTTGCCGTGGCGCACGTCTCCAACGTGCTGGGCACGGTCAACCCGGTCCGCGAGATCTGCCGGGAAGCGCGCAAGCGCGGCATCATCACGGTGGTGGACGGCTCGCAGGCCGTACCGCACCGCAAGGTGGACGTGGCCGCGATCGGTTGCGACTTCTATGCCATCACCGGCCACAAGATGTGCGGCCCCACCGGCACTGGCGCACTGTGGGCACGCCGCGAGCACCTCGACGCGATGCCGCCGTTCATCGGGGGCGGCGAGATGATCAAGGAAGTGAGCTTCGAGGGCACCGTCTTCAACGATGCCCCGCACAAGTTCGAAGCCGGCACCCCGAACATCGCCGGTTTCATCGGCCTGGGCGTGGCGGTGGACTACCTCGAATCGCTCGGCCTGGACCACGTGGAAACCCGCGAAACCGAGCTGCTGGCACACTTCAACGAAGAGCTGGGCAAGATCGACGGCCTGCGCATCTTCGGCACCACGCCGGACAAGGCGGCGGTGGTCTCATTCCTGATCGAAGGCGCCCACTCGCACGACCTGGCCACCCTGCTGGACCTGGAAGGCGTGGCGGTGCGGTCGGGCCAGCATTGCGCGCACCCGCTGCTGCAGTATTACGGGGTGGCGGCAACCTGCCGTGCGTCGCTGGCGTTCTACAACACCCACGACGAGATCGAGCGCTTCATCACCGCGTTGAACAAGGTGCGCAAGCTGCTGGGCTGACAGCACCCCAACGCTGGGTACCCGGGACGCCGCGAGAGATCGCGGCGTTCTGCGTTCGGGCGCTCCGGGTGGGCCCAACGCCCCCTCCGGGCACCGTAGCCCAAGTCCGCCCACCGGCGGCCCAACAATGCGATAATGCGAACACTTCTCATTTGCGCACTTGGCGATGCCGTTCCCCCTCCTTCGCACGGGCCAGCCGCTCGTCGGTCCGCCGTGGTCGCCCCGCCCGCCTGCGTTCGTCGAACGCCATGCGCGTGCCCTCGCGGCCGGCATCACGGTGCTGGCCCATGTCGGCCTCTTCGTGGCCCTGCTCTGGACGCAGGCCTATTCGCCGGCTGACCTGCCGCCACCGCCGGCCGAGCGCACCCAGCTGATCCTGCTGCCGCCGCGTGCGCCGGAAGTCCCGCTGGAAGAGATCGTCGCCCCCACCCCCAGCAGTGCCGCCGCAGTGCTCAAGCAGAAGCCGGAGCCGCCGCGCCCGCTGCCGCAGACACCGCCGCGCGCCACCGCCAACTGGATCATTCCCCCGCCCACGCCACCGCAGCCCACGCCCGATTCCCCCGCGCCCCAGCAGCAGGAGGCCTCGGTCGCCGCCGCACCGCCCAGCCCGCCGCTGCCCGCCGGCCCCAGCGAAGCCACACCCGGTCGCGACAGCTGGGAGGGCCGGGTAATGGCGCGCCTCGAGCGCTTCCGGCGTTACCCCAACGCCGCGCGCGCGCGTCGCCAGGAAGGCATCGCCCAACTGCGGGTCAGCGTGGGCCGCGATGGCAGCCTGCTGGCGCTCTCGCTGGAAGCCACCTCCGGCTTCCCGCTGCTGGACCAGGCCGCGCTGGAGACCTTCCGCCGCGCCGCGCCATTGCCCAAGGTGCCGGAGGACCGCCCGGCACCGGTGGAACTGTCGTTCCCGGTGGAATTTTTCATGCGGTGAGGCGCGTACCGGCCAACGGCCGGTACCTACCCGCCATCGCGCCCCCCGCCTAGAATGGGCGGCATGAGCACCCTGACCTTCCGCGCGGCCACTGCCGCCGACATCCCCGCCCTGATCGCCCTGGTCACCTCGGCCTATCGTGGCGACGCCAGCCGCGCCGGCTGGACCACCGAAGCCGACCTGCTGGACGGCGCCCGCATCGACGCGCAGGGCCTGCAGGCCGACCTGGCCAAGCCGCGTTCGACCATCCTTCTGGCCGAACGCGAGGGCCAGCTGGCCGCCTGCGCGCACGTGGCCGACGACAACGGCAAGGGCTATTTCGGTATGTTCTCGGTCGACCCCACCCAGCAGGGGGGCGGCATCGGCAAGCAGATGATGGACGCCGCCGAGGCGCACGCCGCCCGCGAATGGGGCGTGCCGGTGATGCAGATGACCGTGATCGACGTGCGCGAGGAGCTGATCGCCTTCTACGAGCGCCGTGGCTACGCACGCACCGGCATCAAGAAGCCGTTCCCCTATGGCGACGAACGCTTCGGCATCCCCAAGCGCGACGACCTGCGCTTCGAAATCCTGGAAAAGCCGCTGGTGGTTCCCGCGTGAGCGACACCTGGACCTTCGTCTGCGCCAGCGCCGACCTGCTGCCGGGCGAGATGAAAAGCACCTTCGACGAGGTCACCGGCACCCCGATCGTGGTGTTCAACCTGGACGGCGAGCTGTACGCCCTGGAAGACCAGTGCACCCACGACGAATTCGAGCTGTCCTCGGGCACCTTCGACACCGCCGAGGCCAGCATTGAGTGCGTGCTGCACGGCGCCCGCTTCGACATCCGCGATGGCCGCGCCCTGTGCGCCCCGGCCTATTCGCCGGTGGCCAGGTTCCCGGTCAAGCGCGAACACGACGGGGTCTGGGCCCGCGACGACCGCGACTGAACAGCGGCCTTTTGAAAATGGGAATCGCTAGCATTACCATGTGCGCCGCGGCCGCCCGGCCGCGCCTGCCCGGTACCCTGTGTCCGCCACCCGTTCCGCCCTCGGTGTTGCTGCCCTGTGGGCCACGCTCTGCGTGGTGCTGCTGGCCGCCGGCTGGCTGAGCGGCGCACGCGCCGGCGTCCCGCTGGCACCCCAGGCGTCGGCGCTGTCGGTGATGGCCCTGTCCCCGGACAATGCCGCCGCGGCGATGCCGCAGGCACCGGCCCCCTGCCCGGAACCCCCGGCCAGTGAACCGTCTGCCGCCACCGAAGGCGGAACCGATCCGGACACCAGCGCCCACGGCGTGACCCTGCGCCTGCGCCGCACCGCCTGGGTGGCGGTAGTGCCGCTGTGGCCGGCCGATGCGCTGCGCTGGCAGCGGATGGAACCGTCGCTGCGGCTCAACCCCGGCCACGCCCCTCCCCACGCCTGATCCCGCTGCCACGCACCGCGTGGTGGCCCGGCCCTGCCTGCGCGTCGCGCAGCCAGCGGCCACGCCTGTGTGTCCTGCCTGCATGCACCGCCGGTCGCCCCGTCCGATCGCTGCATGCCCCTGCTGCCCTACCTTCGCCCTTCTGGACTGTCCTCCATGATCAAGAGCCGCAAGCACTCTCCCTCTTCGCGCAGCGCCGCCTGCCTGGCCACCGCCGGGCTGGTCACCGGCCTGGGCCTGGCCGCACTGCCGGTCGCAGCCCTTGCCCAGTCCAGCAACGCCACACCACAGACCCTGGACCAGGTGCACGTGCTCGGGGTGCGCGGCTACAAGGCCGACAAGGTCGCCTCGCCCAAGTTCACCCAGTCGCTGCAGGACACGCCGCAGACCATCCAGGTGATCACCGCCGATCTGTTCAACCAGCAGGGCGCCACCACGCTGACCGACGCACTGCGCAACAGCCCTGGCGTGGGGACGTTCTATGTCGGCGAGAACGGCAACACCACTACCGGCGACAGCATCTTCATGCGCGGCTTCGACACGTCGAGCAGCATCTTCGTTGATGGCGTGCGCGACATCGGTTCGATCTCGCGCGATGTGTTCAATACCGAACAGGTGGAAGTGGCCAAGGGACCGGCCGGTACCGACAACGGCCGTTCCGCCCCCACGGGCGCGATCAACATGGTGAGCAAGCAGGCCACCCTGCATGACGCGGTGTCCGGCACCGTCTCGGCGGGGACCGACAGCCAGGCGCGTACCACCGCCGACTGGAACCAGACCCTGGGCGCGACCAGCGCGCTGAGGCTCAATGCCATGTGGCAGGACAACGACCAGCCGGGCCGCGACCATGTCAACAACAGCCGCTGGGGCATCGCCCCGTCGCTTGCCTTCGGCCTGGGCACCGCCACGCGCTACTACCTCAACCTGCTTTATGTGGAACAGGACAACGTGCCCGACGGCGGCGTCCCCACGCTCGGCCTGCCGGGCTGGACGCCGCAGCCTACGCTGGAACAGCTGGCCGGCCACCCGGTGGACCCGGAAAACTTCTACGGTACCCGTGCCGACCACGACGATGTCACCGCGAAGATGGCCACGTTCCGCATCGAGCACGACCTCAACGACAACGTCCGCCTGACCAACACCGCGCGCTGGGGCCGCACCGACCAGGACTACATGCTGACCGCCTTCATGGGCACCGGCACCCGCGGCGCCAATGGCGCGGCGACCGGCAACATCCGCTACACCTCCGCCGCCGACCTGGGCAGCTACACCCTCGCGCGCAGCCTGCCGACCTTCAAGGACCAGCAGAACACCATCCTTACCGACCAGCTCAACCTGCGCGCCGACTTCGCCACCGGTACGGTCGAGCACAACCTGAGCACCGGCCTGGAGTTCACCCGCGAAGAACTGAAAAGTTTCGGGCAGGCTGCCACCGGCGGCAGCGTGTGGTCAGCGGCCAACCTGTACGCACCGGACTGGAACGCCACCGGCCTGACCTGGGCACACAACGGCGCCGACAGCCATGGCAAGACCACCACGTCGTCGGCGTACCTGTTCGACACGCTCAACATCGGCGAGAGCTTCCTGCTCACCGCCGGCCTGCGTGCAGATCACTACAAGACCGAGTACCAGAGCGCGTCGGTCTGCGGTGGGCGCGGGCCGGCCTGTGGCAGCAATCCAGTCGGCACGGTGATCCCCAATCCGTCGCTGGCGCATTCGGACACCCTGCTCAACTGGAAAGTGGGGGCGGTGTACAAGGTCGATGACCTGGTCAGCCTGTATGCCAACTACGCCATCTCGCAGCAGCCCCCCGGTGGCAGCAATTTCCAGCTGAGCGCCTCGGCCAGCAGCGCCGACAATCCCAGCCTGGACCCGCAGAAGGCAAAGACGTTCGAGGTGGGCACCAAGTGGAGCTTCCTGGGCGACGCACTGGCCTTGAACGTGGCGCTGTTCAAGACCGAGGTCAGCAACGAGATCAACACCCAGGTGCTCGATGACGCCGGCAACCCGACCCAGACCGGCAAGAAGTCGGTACAGGGCATCGAGGTGTCCACGGTGGGCCGCATCACCGACAACTGGTCGGTGAGCGCCGGCTACAGCCACCTCGATACCGACGTGGAGGAAGGCGCCAACGTTGCCGCCGACGGCACCCGCAACCTGACCTACACGCCGGGCGACACCTTCACCAGCTGGACCAGCTACACCTTCCCGTTCGGCCTGACCCTCGGCGGTGGCGCACGGTATGCGGGCCAGATGCATCGCGGTACCGATGGCGCAGTGGGCACCCCGGCATTCACCAAGTCCTACACGGTCTACGACGCGGTGGCCTCGTACACCATCAACCCGCACCTGGTGGTGCGCTTGAACGCCTACAACCTGTTCGACAAGCAGTACGTGGCTGCGATCAACAAGAGCGGGTACCGTTACACCCCGGGCGCGCCGCGCTCGTTCCTGCTCAGCGCCGACTACCGCTTCTGATGCGTGGGCGGCGCGGGCAGCCCCCGCGCCGCGTAGAGGATCCCGCCATGCTGCTGCATGTTCCCAACGTACTTTCCGCCGATGAACTGGCCCATCTGCAGCGCGCGCTTGCGGCGGCGGACTGGGCCGATGGCCGCGAAACCGTGGGCGCGCAGGGCGCGCAGGTCAAACGCAACCAGCAGCTACCCGATGCCTCGCCCCTGAAGGCCGAGCTGGGGCGGCTGGTGCTGGCGGCGCTGGAACGGCACCCGCTGTTCTTCGCCGCAGCGCTGCCGCTGCGGATCCTGCCACCGCGCTTCAACCGCTACCAGGGCGGTGGCGAATACGGCCTGCATGTCGACGGGGCGGTGATGATCACCGGCCACGGCGAGCAGCGCTCCCACCTCCGCTCGGATGTGTCCTGCACCCTGTTCCTGAGCCCGCCGGAGGCCTATGACGGCGGCGAACTGGTGGTCAGCGATACCTATGGCGAGCACGAGGTGAAGCTGCCTGCCGGCGACCTGGTGGTCTACCCATCCAGCAGCCTGCACCGGGTCAACGCGGTGACACGCGGTGCCCGGCTTGCCTCGTTCTTCTGGGTACAGAGCATGGTCCGCGACGACAGCGCGCGGCGCATGCTGCTGGAAATGGACAGCGCCATCGAGATGCTGCGCACCAGCGGTGCCGACGCGGCCGCCGTGCTGCAGCTCACCGGCGTGTATCACAACCTGCTGCGCCGCTGGAGCGAGGTCTGATCGTACCGGCCGTTGGTGCAACGCCACGGCATCGCCCTTAATCGCAAATCATTCCCATTTGCACCCGGGAACGTATCTCACTACAATCCCGGCGCGTTGCGTCCCGAAGCTCCGGGCCGCCGTAGACTGGACACGCCCCCCTTGCGCCACCCGCACCGCCACCGCAGCTTCGCCCCCGCCATGCGCGGGCAGCGTCCGGCGTTGGCGAGCGTGCTGGCCTGGCTGGCCCTGCTGGCGATGCTGTTCACCGGCCTGCCGGTGCTGGAACACGCCGTACCTGGCAGCACCGCCGTGGTGCTGCAGATGCCGGTGGAAGAACGCCCCGCCGGCGGCGGCGAAACCGCACCGCAGGAAGACGCACCGGCCAAGCTGCGCCGCGTGGCCAGCGCGCGGGCGGCAAACACGCCGCTGCCGCCGCTGCCCGAACCGGTGGATGCACTGGGTGCGCTGATGGCCACCCTGATCGCGTTGCCGCCGCAGGTATCGCCATCCGTTGATTCGGCGCCGGCCACGCCGCTGCCGTCGGCCCCGGGGCTGCGCGTACAGCGCGGCCAGGCGCCACCGCAGGGCTGACCCCGCGCATCGCCTGCGGCGCCGTCGCGCCGTCGATGCCGATCACCGCCTGCCTGCCCGCCCTGCGGGCTTCTTCCTGATCTGTGGTGCGTGGCGTGGCCTGCCGGCCGCGCCCGCCTGCGTCCGTCTGCTTTCCTTCGAGGTTATTGCCATGGCCCAGCGCCAGCGTCGTCGCACGTCCCTTTCCCGTTGCTCGCTGAGCATCGCCCTGCTCGGCGCGCTCAGTGCCCCGGCCTTCGCCAACGGTGCCGCTGCCGGCGCGCCGACCACGCTGGACAAGGTGGTGGTCACTGCCGCCGGCTTCGAGCAGAAGATCACCGACGCCCCGGCCAGCATCAGCGTGGTCAGCCGCGAGGAACTGAGCAAGCGCCCGTACACCAGCCTGGTGGATGCGCTGCGCGACGTGGAAGGCATCGACGTGGGCATGGAAACCACCGACAAGAACGGCCGCGCCACCATCTCCATGCGCGGCATGCCGTCCGAATACACCCTGGTGCTGATCGACGGGCGCCGCCAGAGCAACGTGGGTCAGCTGTACCCGAACAACTTCGGCGGCGGCCAGTTCGCCTACCTGCCGCCGCTGGATGCGATCGAGCGCATCGAAGTGGTGCGCGGCCCGATGTCCACCCTGTATGGCTCCGATGCGATGGGCGGGGTGATCAACATCATCACCCGGCGCAACCAGGACAGCTGGCACGGCTCGGTCACCCAGGGCTTCACCGTGCAGCAGGACGACCAGTTCGGCGATGCACGCACCACCGACGTGTACCTGACCGGCCCGTTGCTCAAGGACCGCCTGGCCCTGGCAGTGCGCGGCAGCTACTACGACGCCAAGGCGTCCAACCCGGAGTGGGACGACCTGCCGCTGCCGGACGGCACGCTGTGGGAACGCAGCATCGGCTTCGGCGGTGGCGGCAAGGCGGTGGCCAACACCAACTGGAACACCGGCCTGCGCCTGAACTGGACGATCAACGACGACCACGACCTGAGCCTGGACTACGACGTCTCGCGCCAGAAGTACGACAACAGCGAAGGCCAGACCGGCACCCTGGACAGTGCCGCCAGCCTGTGGCGCGTGGGCAATGCGACCCTTCCCAACCCGAACGGCAGCGGCACGATCACCCGCCGCGTGGTGCAGCCGCGCGTGGGCTACACCGCCTACCAGCGCTACGAGCGCGACCAGCTGGCGCTGAGCCACCAGGGCCGCTACAGCTTCGGCACCTGGCAGACCACGCTGACCCACACCACCAGCAACAACCTCGGCCGCTCGCTGCCGCTGACCCTGGACGAGCGCGCGGACCTGCAGACGTTGTGGAACGACGTATGCCGCCGCACCGGCGCGGCCGCCAACTGCGCCGCGGGCCGGGGCAATGCGCTGACCGCGCTCAATGCCAGCGAGCAGGCCCGCCTGCAGGCGTTCCTGCCGCGCCCGCTGCGCACGATGGAGCTGGAAGGCTACGTGCTGGACACGATGCTGGACATGACCTTCGGCGCGCACAAGCTGACCGTGGGGGGCCAGTACAACGACACCGACATGGTGGACGGCGTGTTCGGCATGGACGGCGCCGGCTACCGTGACAACGTCAAGCAGCAGCACCGGATGTGGTCGGTGTTCGCCGAGGACAACTGGTCGCTGACCGACACGCTGACCGCCACGGTGGGCGTGCGCTACGACGACCACAACATTTTCGGCAGCCACGTCAGCCCGCGCGGTTACCTGGTGTGGAACGCCAGCGATGCGTGGACGATCAAGGGCGGCGTGAGCACCGGCTACAAGACGCCGCGCCCGGACCAGCTGTTCCCCGGCGTGACCGGCTTTGGTGGCCAGGGCGTGCTGCCGCTGGTGGGTTCGCCGAACCTGCAGCCGGAAACCAGCACCAACTACGAGGTGGCGGCGTACTACGAAGGCAGCGACTGGGGCTTCAACGTCACCGGCTTCCGCAACAAGTTCGACGACAAGATCGCCAGCGGCGGCACGTTCCCGAACTGCGAAGTGGCCCCGGCCGGCAGCGGGTACTGCGTGGACGTGGGCCCGGGCTGGGCGGCGTTGGGCTACAGCACCTTCAGCCAGAGCGTGAACATCGACAAGGCCGAAACGCGCGGTGTTGAAGCGGCGGCTTACGTGGACCTGCTGGACAGCCTGCAGCTGCGCGGCAACTACACCTATACCAGGTCCGAGCAGACCAGCGGGGTGGACAAGGGCAAGCCGGTGGGCGGCACGACCACGCCGGCCAGGCACATGGCCAATGCCAGCCTGAACTGGCAGATCAACGATGCGGTCAGTCTGTCGCTGATCGGCGAAGGCCGTTACGACCGCTACCGCGACACGCTGGTGGGCAACGTGGGCGGAGTGAGCACCTCGCAGGTGCGCTACTACGACGACTACACGATCTTCCACCTGGGTGGCAGCTGGAACATCAACCGTTGGCTGACGCTCAATGCGCGGGTCAACAATCTGTTCGACAAGAACTTCGTGTCGCAGTCGTGCGTGTTGATCAGCGACAGCGAGTACAACTGCGTGGACGATTACGCGACCAAGGACCAGCGCCGCAGCTACTGGGTGTCGTTGAACGCGAAGTTCTGAGGTACAAGTGCGTCGGGGCTGATGGGTTCCTGAGGTGGGTCGGTGGGGGTGGGGTTATGGGGCACGCTGCAAGTACGTCCATGTAAGCTCCGTCGCCGCATCCATGCGGCTCAGGGCCCCATAACCCCACCCCCACCGCCCCCAGACAGTTGGTCGGGGGCCCCGGCGCAGTCAAGGGCGGGGGAGCAAGAGCAGCCGAGCAACGCTCGGCTCTACCCCACCGCAGTTCGGCCATGTTGCAGCCTGGTAATGCCGAGCCACGCTCGGCAGCCCTCAACAAAAAAAGCGGCCAACAGCCTGCTTTTCCCGTGCGCGCCGACGCAGTGTCCACGTGACGGCGGGTATGGGTTCGCGGGACCCTCCACCGCATGGGTCCGACGCATGCGTCGGACGGGCTGGGCAGGACGCCCAGCCCCGGCCTTGCCGAGTGCGCAGGATTGCGCACTCGCGCAAGCGGTGGCGGAGCCTACAGGGACGTACTTGCGGCGTGTCCCGTGAACCCATACCCGCCGTCACGCCCCCACACACCAACGTGCCGCTCTGCTTCAAGCTTTGGCACCACAAATTGCGAACCATTCTCATCAATGGTGTAATTCGCCATTCGATAAAAGCCTACCCCCTGTGCCCACTCCCACCTCCAGCGTGCAGCAGCAACAAAGTCGTGGCTTCTGGCTGCGCACCCTGCACCAGTGGCACTGGATCAGCTCGGCCGTCTGCCTCATCGGCATGCTCCTGTTTGCCGCCACCGGCATCACCCTCAACCATGCCGCCCGGATCGAAGCCACCCCGCAGGTCGTCAACCGCCAGCTGGACCTGCCCCCCGACCTGCTCGCCGGGCTCGGCGAGCGCGCCGACGGCAACGCCCCCCTGCCCCGTGCCGCCGCCCGCTGGCTCGATGCCCAGTTGAACATCTCCATCGGCCGCCGCCCCGCCGAATGGTCCGATGGCGAAATCTACCTCTCCATGCCCAGCCCCGGCGGTGACGCCTGGCTCAGCATCGACCGCGACAGCGGCGCCGTCGAGTACGAAGCCACCACCCGCGGCTGGGTCTCCTACTTCAACGACCTCCACAAAGGCCGCAATGCCGGGCCCGCCTGGGGCTGGTTCCTCGACGTGTTCGCCGGTGCCTGCCTCGTCTTCTGCATCACCGGCCTCTTCCTGCTCCACCTGCATGCCCGCCAGCGGCGCATGACCTGGCCCCTGGTCGGTCTTGGCCTGATGATCCCCCTGCTCATCGCCCTCATCCTCATCCACTGATCGCCCCACGGAGCCGCACCATGCGCGTCACCCTGACCATCGCCCTGAGCGGCCTGCTCGCCACCAGTCCCGCCTACGCCGCCACCCTCGACATCAACGTCGAAGTGCCCAAGCTCACCGTTGCCGAGTATCACCGCCCCTACGTCGCGGTGTGGCTCGAAGGCGCTGACCAGAAAGTCGCCGCCAACCTCTCGGTCTGGTACCAGCAGACCGGCAACAGCGAAGGCCATGGCACCAAGTGGCTGCCCGACCTGCGCCAGTGGTGGCGCAAGAGCGGCCGCACCCTGGACGTGCCCGTCGACGGCGTCACCGGCCCCACCCGCCCCGCCGGCAAGCAGGCCCTGTCGTTCAACGACAAGCAGCCCGCGCTGAAGGCCCTGGCCCCCGGCAACTACACCCTCGTGGTCGAAGCCGTGCGCGAAGTCGGTGGCCGCGAACTGCTCAAAATCCCCTTCACCTGGCCGGTCACCGCCGTCCAGAACGGCAAGGCGCAGGGCGCCACCGAACTCGGCCTGGTCACCCTCAGCGCCAAACCGTGACCTTCCGCCCGCCTTCGCTGGCGGGCACACCGCATCCCCGCACCGCCGCGTAGCATCGGCGGTCGGACCGTTCCCCGTTCACCAGGCATGTCCCTCGCACCTGCCACCTACATGGAGTTGTTGATGAAGCGCTCGCTCGTCCTAGCCGCCGCCCTGGCCGCCGCACTTCCGTTCTCCGCCCTGGCCCACAAGGCCTGGCTGCAGCCCTCGCAGACCGTCGTTGCCGGCGAGACGCCGTGGATCACCGTCGATGCGGCCGTGTCCAACGACCTCTTCTACTTCAACCACGTGCCGCTGCGCCTGGACAACCTCATCATCACCGCCCCGGACGGCAGCCTGGTGCAGCCGCAGAACGCGGCCACCGGCAAGTTCCGCAGCGTGTTCGATGTCGAGCTCACCCAGCAGGGCACCTACCGCCTGGCCACCGTCAACAACGGCCTGTCGGCCAGCTGGGAAGAAGACGGCAAGCCCAAGCGCTGGCGCGGCACCCCCGCCACCTTCGCCACCGAAGTGCCGAAGAAGGCCAAGAAGCTGCAGGTCTCCCAGTCGGTTGGCCGGGTGGAAACCTTCGTCACCAACGGCACCCCGAACGACACCGCGCTGAAGCCGACCAAGCAGGGCATCGAAATGGTTGCGCTGGGCCATCCCAATGACCTGGTCGCCGGCGAAGCGGCCCGCTTCCGCGTGCTGGTCGACGGCAAGCCGCGCGCCGGTCTGGCGTTCGAGATCACCCGCGGCGGCACGCGCTACCGCAACGCCCAGGACGAGATCAAGGTCACCAGCGACAAGAAGGGCGAGTTCAGCGTCACCTGGCCCGAGGCCGGCATGTACTGGCTGGAAACCGGCAGCGAGGACAAGAAGACCTCGCTCAAGCAGGCCAAGACCCGCCGCCTGAGCTATGTGGCCACCCTCGAAGTGCTGCCGCAGTAACACAACGCGCAGTTCCGCTTGAGGCCGCATCTGCGGCACGCCCCCTCCCCGGTGGAGGGGGCCTTTACCAGGATCGATGAGGGTGCGGGCCGCATGCCCTCCCTGCCCCAGCCCATGAACGACGAACACCTCGACATCGCCAGCCTCGGTGGCCACACCATGGGCACCACCTGGCAGGTAAAGCTGGTGGTCGCGCGCACGCGCGATCTGCACCCCCTGCATGCCGGCATCCAGGCCCGGCTCGACGCCATCGTGGCGCAGATGAGCACCTGGGAAGCCAACAGTGACATCAGCCGTTTCAACCGCGCCGCGCCCGGCAGCGTGCAGCGCGTGCCCGAGCTGTTCGCGCACGTAGTAGACGCCGCCGTGGACATCGCCCGCCGCAGCGCGGGTGCCTTCGACCCCACCGTGGGGCCGCTGGTCGCGCTGTGGGGCTTTGGCGCGCACGCGCTCGCACAGCGGATTCCCGACCCCGCCACGCTGGCCGCCACCCGCGCGCGCTGCGGCTGGCAGCGCCTGCACTGGGCCGATCAGACCCTGCAGCAACCCGGTGGCGTGGAACTGGATCTGTCCGCCATCGCCAAGGGCTTCGGCGTGGATCAGGTCAGCACCTGGCTGCGCCAGCAGGGCGTGCACGCCGCGCTGGTGGAAGTAGGCGGTGAACTGCACGGTTACGGCCGCAAGCCCGATGGCCAACCCTGGCGCGTGCTGGTCGAGGCCGGTCCCGAAGAAGAAGCCAGCACCGCATTGCCGCCACGGGTGCTCGCGCTGGACGACCTGGCCGTGGCCACCTCCGGCGACCGCTGGCACCACTTCGAACAGGACGGCGCGCAGTTCAGCCATACCCTGGACCCGCGCACCGGCGCGCCGGTCACGCGTGCGGCCGCCGCCGTCACCGTGGCCGCACGCGACGCGATGCATGCCGACGGCTGGGCCACCGCACTGACCGTGATGGGCGTCGAGCAGGGGTTGGCCTTTGCCCGCGAGCACGCGCTGGCCGCGCGCTTTGTCAGCCGCGGCGCGCACGGCGTCGAAGAGCACCTGAGCCCGGCCTTCGCACAGCTGCTGGATGCACCACAGGCGCCGCCCGCATGAGCCGTCCGTCGCGCGCCACCGTGGGCAACCTGCTGGTGATCGCCGTGCTGGCGGTGCTGGCGTGGCTGCTGCTGCGCCTGCACCTGCAGGCGCCGTGGTGGCAGGGTCCACCGCTGGCGTCGCACTGGCGCATCGCCGCCGCCAGCGTGTTCGGCTATGCCGTGCTCTGCGCCGCGATCTGGTGGCGGGGGCGTCCACGCGACGATGCCGCGGTAGCGGGCGGGCCGGTACCGCTGCTGCTGGTCTGGGCCAGCCAGACCGGCTTTGCCCAGCAACTGTGCGAGCGCAGCGCCGAGGCCCTGCGCGCGGTGGGCGTACCGGTGCGGCTGCGCGGCCTGCACCAGGTGGACGCCAGCACGCTGCAGCAGGCCACGCAGGTCCTGTTCATCGCCAGCACCACCGGCGAAGGCGACGCGCCCGACCACGCGCTGCCGTTCCTGCGCACGGTGATGCCGCAGGCGCTGGCACTGCCACAGCTGCAGTACGGCGTGCTGGCACTGGGCGACCGCAGCTACGGGCACTTCTGCGCGTTCGGCCACCAGCTCGATGCGTGGTTGCGCCAGCACGGCGCGCACCCGTTGTTCGACACCGTGGAAGTGGACAACGCCGACCCGGCCGCGCTGCGCCACTGGCAGCAGCTGCTGGGCCAGCTGGGCGGCACCGCTACGGACCTGCCCGACTGGACCCCGGCCGATTACCTGCACTGGCAGCTGCGCAGCCGCACGCTGGAAAACCCGGGCAGCCCCGGTGCCGGCACCTGGCGCGTGTCGCTGGTGCCCGCCGACGGCGTCCTGCCCGCGTGGCAGGCCGGCGACGTGGTGGAAATCGGCCCACGCCATGCCGCGGCGGCGGTGGATGCGTGGCTGGCCACCACCGCGCTGGACGGAACGCAGCAGATCGACGGCGACACCCTGCACGCGCACCTGTCGCGTGCGCACCTGCCCGATGCCGATGAAGCACCGGCCAACGACGCGGCTGCGTTGGTGGCGTCATTGCGCCCGCTGCCACACCGCGAATACTCCATCGCCAGCATGCCCGGCGAAGGCCACGTGCAGCTGTTGCTGCGCCGCCAGCTGCGCCCGGATGGCACGCCCGGTCTGGGCAGCGGCTGGTTGTGCGACCACGCCGCGCTGGGCGGCCGCATCGACCTGCGGTTCCGCAGCAACCCGAATTTCCACGCCCCTGCGCCGGACGCCCCGCTGATCCTGATCGGCAACGGCACCGGCATCGCCGGCCTGCGCGCGCACCTGCGTGCCCGCATCGACGCCGGCGCGCGGCGTACCTGGCTGCTGTTCGGCGAGCGCACGCAGGCGCACGACTTCTACTTCGGCGACGAACTGACCGCGTGGCAGCAGGCCGGCTGGATCGAACACCTGGATACGGTGTTCAGCCGCGACGGCGGCGAACACCGCTACGTGCAGGATCGCCTGCAGGCCCGCATCGACCGGCTGTGGGAGTGGTCACGGCAAGGCGCCACGATCCTGGTCTGCGGCAGCCTGCAGGGCATGGCCCCGGCCGTGGACGCGGTGATCGAACGCGCCCTCGGCCGCGAAGGTAAGGAAGCGCTGATCGTGGCCGGGCGCTACCGGCGCGACGTGTACTGAGCGCACGGACGCGCCAGCACCGGTCCGCAACGGACACGTTTTTCGGCGCAGGTCATGCCATCACCGAACGTTGCGCAGGTTATCGGCAGTCGATCGGGATGCGACCCTATCGCGCGCTCAGCCGGATCGCGAGCAGTTCACCGCCGCCACGCAGCGCAAATCGTCTGCGCGGGCCGGCCGCCAGCCAGGCGGTGTCGCCGGCGTCCATCGGCGGCAGGTCGGTGTCGCCCTCGAACTGCGCCTGCCCGGCCAGCAGATGAATCGCCCAGGCCACCGCCGGTTCGGTGAAGAAGAACATGCTGCCCACCAGCGGCCGGTGCAGCAGTTCGGCCTCCAGCGCGTCGCGGCGCCACATCAGGTTGAAGTCGTGGGTAAGCCCGTCCACCAGCTCGCCATGGATCTCCGCTTCGCCGGCAAACCGCATCCGGTCGTGCGGCGGCAGCAGCGTATGCACGGCCCCGTCGGCAAAGCGCAGGCGCAGGCCTTGCCCGCGCAGCAACACCAGTTCGCGCTCGATGCCGGGGAACGCGGAGAACGCCGCATCCTGCTCGATCTCGGCAATCGACAGGCGCACCTGCCACTCCTCGGTATCGGGCACGCGCAGGATTTCCCGCGTCCAGCCCAGGCCATTGCGCCAGCGCTCGCGGCGGTATTCGAAACTTGGAATCACGCGCGTGGCCGCGCTCAGGACGGTATCGGTCGACATGCCGGCATTGTGCCTCAGCCGGCGCGGCCGCCGCAGTCCGGGCCCAGCAGCTGCGAACGTGCCAGCCAGTCCTTGTCGGGGTAGTAGGCGAACACCATCGCGCCGTCACGCAGGCTGTTGATGAGTGGCTTGGCCACGGTCAGCCGTACCGCCGGGCAGCCGAGGCTGCGGCCCAGCCGGCCCTGCAGCCGGGCCATGGTCGGGTTCACGTACGGGGCGCCATGGATGACGATGGCGCGGTCGCGCGCATGGTCGTTGAAGCCCGGCTCCAGCCCTTCCAGGCGCAATGAATACCCATTGCCGCCCATGTAGGTTTCCTTCGCGGTGAACGCGCCCAGGCTGGACATGAAGCTGCCATCGCGATTGGAAAAATGTTCGGTCTGGTTGCCGCCGCTGTTGCGGCCATGCGCCACCCATTCCTCGAACAGCAGTTTCTGCCGGGCCAGGTCGAACACCCACATGCGTTGTTCGGTGGACGGGCGCGAGTAGTCAATCACGCTCAGCCGGGTCGGGTCGATGCCCAGTTCCGGCCGTCGCAGTGCGCAGGTCATCGCCTTGGCCGCCAGCTGCAGCACCTTGCGGTCGGCGCCCGGCGCCGCGCGCGCCAGCATGTCGGCCAGCTGTGCCGGCGGCAGGGTGGCAGGCGCGGCGGCCGCGCACGCGCCCACGGCCGACCCGGCCAGCGCCAGTCCGCACAGGACAGTTCGAGTTCTCCGGGTCACGCGCATGGACGACATACCAACAGGGCCATTCCTTACAAGGTGGACCCGCCCGCGTCCGATTCCAACACCGGCTGCAGGTTCTGTTCATCGGCCACCGGGCGTACCGCCGGCAGGCTGGTCACCAGCAGCGTGGTGCCCGGTACCAGCGCCTTGTACAACTGCTCGGCAAATTCCGGCGGCAGCGCCATCGGCAGGCTGGGCGTGGCCAGCAGGTCCGGGCTGGCATTGCCCGCGCTCTGCCCCAGCAACGGGTAGGCGGTCCACTTGTGCAGGCGCTGGTGGGCGTCCAGCGGGCTGGGCACATCCGAGTAGCCCTGCTGCATCACGAACAGGGTGGTGCCCTCGAACGCCGGCAGGGCCTTGGCCTCCAGCCGCGATTCGCCGATCAGCACGCCATCGCGCAGCACGTACAGGCGCTGGTCGTGCAGGCTGACCAGAATGCCCACCTGGCCACTCGGCGCGGCCGCGTCGTTCCAGTAATGCGCCGGCGCATCGGTGGTTTCCACCAACGGCTTGCCGGTGCTGTTCACCGGGGCCAGCACCGCCGGGTAGGCCAGCGTCATCGGCGCGCTCTTGGCGTCGGCCACCACCACGGTGTCGCCGCGCCGGGTTTCACCGAACAGCTTCTGCGCGAACGCCTGTGGCAGGCGCACGCAGCCGTGCGAGGCCGGGTGCCCGGGCAGGTTGCCGCCGTGCAGCGCGATGCCGTCCCAGGTCAGCCGCTGCATGTAAGGCATCGGCGCACTGTTGTAGAGGTTGGACTTGTGGTCCTTGTCCTTCTGCAGAATGGTGAACACACCGGTCGGGGTTTCATGCCCGGTCTTGCCCGAGCTGATCGTGCTCAGGCCAATGGCGATGCCGTTGCGGTACACGTAGGCGCGCTGCTCATCCAGGCTGACCACCAGCACGATCGGCCCGGCCGGCGAGATTTCCGGATGCCAGAGAAACTCGCCCGGCTTGAGATCGGTGGGCCCACGCGGTGCGGCGGTGGCTTTTTCAGCGCTCGTGCTCGCCGGCGGCGCAGCAGCCGCGGCCGAGCAGAATCCGCTGGCGAACAGGGTGGCCAAGGCCAGGGTAAGCAACGCGCGGCGTGGTGCCATGGGGTCATTCCATCCAGTGATGCGCAGACGCTACACCAACGCACTGCATGAAACAGGTGTTCGCAGCGTCTTGATCAAGACAGCCACGCATGGCGTGGCGTTGTCGGCGCGAGCACACCACGCCGCCCAAAAAGAAATTGCCCGGCCACGCATCCCTGCGCAGTACCGGGCAATCGTCACATCCTTGTCGGCATCCCGCCTTCCCCCTGTGCATCCTGCCCAGTATGGGTGCCGGCCATGCTCCCTGCACTCGGCCGTATCCTGTTCCGCCATCACAGCCCTTCCCGGGTCTGGATGCCACCGTCCTGGTGGATCCGCGCCATTCCTTCCGCGCCGCATCCCTGCGCACCGCGTCCCTGCGTATGTCGGTGTCACCGCGCGTCCTGCGCGGCGACCAGTGACTGGCTCCCTGCCTGTCCCCGACCTGTCCTGTCTGGTCAGCGCCTCGGTACGGATGCCGGCAACGCCCTCCTGGGCGGTTCCGCGGCGGGACTCTTCATGATCCCCGTCGTCATCCGTTGTCGATTCCGTTCGACCGTTGCTGTCCCTATCCCCTTCACCCGCGTCAAATCCTCGACGCGAAGGAAGTGGCCGTGTTGTCGCCGGTACGCGACGATCGCGTCGGCCTTGCGTGGCCCCACGTTCGCCAATCCCTGCTGCAGCGTCGACGCATCTGCTGTATTGATGTCGATCCGGTCGGATGCTTGCGCAGCGGCCATCAGCAACAGTCCCAGCACCAGCGCCTTACACGAAAACCAAGGCCCCACCTTGCTACTCCTTGTGGCTCGGCACCCGGTGCCTGCCGGCTATCCCGTCGGAAGCGCCAGCGTGCCTCGCCACATACACACAGCCTATCGTCCACAGCGGCTTCACACAGCCAGCCAAATACCTGACGTTGTGTAGGGAAATCCCTACCCCTCTCCCGGGCGTAGAATGTGAGGACTTGCCAATGCATCCGGAGTGTCAGATGGACAGCACCAAACTCGGCCAATTCGTCAGTGAGAAGTGGGACAGCGAAATCGTCCCGCAATTGGTCGATTACATCCGTATCCCCAACAAATCGCCGATGTTCGACGCCGATTGGGTGGCCAATGGGTACATGGAGCAGGCCGTCACCCTGATGGAAACCTGGGCCCGTGCCCAGAACCTGCCGGGCCTGACGGTAGAGGTGGTGCGCCTGGAAGGCCGCACGCCGCTGCTGCTGCTGGAAATCCCCGCCTCCGGCGCCGAGACCGGCGACGACACCATCCTGCTGTACGGCCACCTGGACAAGCAGCCGGAAATGACCGGCTGGGACGACGACCTGGGCCCGTGGGTGCCGGTGCTGCGCGGCGACAAGCTGTACGGCCGCGGCGGCGCCGACGACGGCTACGCGATGTTCGGTTCGCTGGCCGCCGTGCTGGCGCTGCAGGAACAGGGCCTGCCGCATGCGCGCTGCGTAGTGCTGATCGAAGCCTGCGAAGAATCGGGCAGCTACGACCTGCCGGCCTACGTGGACCACCTGGCCGACCGCATCGGCAAGCCGTCGCTGGTGGTGTGCCTGGATTCGGGTTGCGCCAACTACGACCAGCTGTGGTGCACCACCTCGCTGCGTGGCCTGACCGGCGGCAACTTCTCGGTCAAGGTGCTCAACGAAGGCGTGCATTCCGGTGATGCCTCCGGCGTGATCCCGTCCAGCTTCCGCCTGCTGCGCCAGCTGCTGTCGCGCATCGAGGACGAGAACACCGGCCGCATCCTGATCGACGGCATGAATGTCGAGATCCCGGCCGAGCGCCTGGAACAGGCCAAGCGTGCCGCCGACGTGGTGGACACCGCGATCTTCGAGAAATTCCCGATGGTCGACGGCCTGAAGCCGATGAACGAGGACCTCACCGAGCTGGTGCTCAACCGCACCTGGCGCCCGGCGTTGTCGGTGACCGGCGTGGACGGCATGCCGCCGCTGGCCTCGGCCGGCAACGTGCTGCGCCCGCATACCGCGGTGAAGCTGTCGCTGCGCCTGCCGCCCACCGCCGACGGCAAGGCCTGCGGCGAGCTGCTGAAAGAAGCGCTCCTGCGCGACCCGCCGAACGGCGCGGAAGTGAAGCTGGACCTGGAAAAGGCCTCCAGTGGCTGGAACGCCCCGGCGATGGCGCCGTGGCTGACCCAGGCCATCGACGACGCCAGCCAGACCTTCTTCGGCAAGCCGGCGATGTACATGGGCGAAGGCGGCTCGATCCCGTTCATGGGCATGCTGGGCGAGAAGTTCCCCGGCGCGCAGTTCATGATCACCGGCGTGCTCGGCCCGCACTCCAACGCGCATGGCCCGAACGAGTTCCTGCACATTCCGATGGGCAAGAAGGTCACCGCGTGCGTGTCCAAGGTGATCAGCGAGCACTACGCGGCCAGCCTGCGCGGTGAGACCAGCGGTTCGCCGGTCGCCGCCGACAGCGGCACCCGCCACGGCGGCCACGGCTGCTGCTGATTGCGTCACGCCGTGACGGACGCAGCCTGGCCTTGCTAGGCTGCGTCCATCCTTCGACGGCGTAGATGGCATGAACGGACTGTTTGGCAGCACCAGCTGGCTCTACATCATCCTGGTCGGCTTTTTCGTCGGCCTGCTCGGGCGCTTCTTCATGCCCGGCAACAACCGCATGGGCTGCCTGCTGACCATCGTGCTGGGCATCGTCGGCGCGCTGCTGGCCGGCTGGTTTGGCCAGTACATGGGCTGGTATGCCGCCGGTGAGCCGGCCGGCTTCCTCGGCGCGGTCCTCGGTGCGGTGGCCGTGCTTGCCGTGCTGCGGCTTGTGAGCGGCGGCGACAAGCGCTGAGCCCGCGCACTTCTCCTATTCCCCTGGCGCCACCCGGTGCCGCTTCGACGTACCTGTCCATGAACGATCCTGCTTCCGATCCCCAGCGCGCCGAACTTCGCCGCCAGTGGGCCTGCACCGCGCTGAACGACCCGCAGCTGGCGCTCGACCGCGCCTCGGTCGACGCCGGGTTCCGCAGCTACTGGCGTGCCACCAGCACGCGCGGCAGCCACATCGTGATGGACTCCCCGCCCGGGCTGGAAGACGTGCGCCCGTGGCTGCGCATGCATGACCTGCTGGAACCCAACGGCGTGCGCGTGCCCCAGGTGCTCGAGCGCGATGTCGAACAGGGCTTCCTGCTGCTGGAAGACCTGGGCGGGCCCACGCTGGCCCGGCACATCGACGACAGCAATGCCGATGCGTGGTTCGATGCCGCCTTCGCACAGCTGATCCGGCTGCAACAGATTCCCGTGCCCGAGGGCATGGGCAGCTTCGGCGAGGCGCTGCTGCAGCGTGATGCCGGGCTGTTCGACGAATGGTTCCTGCAGCGCCACCTGGGCCTGCAGCTCGACTGTGGCGAGCTGGAGCAGCTGCAGTTGGTGCACCGCCGGCTGATGGACAACGCCCTGAACCAGCCGCAGGTGCTCACCCACCGCGACTTCATGCCGCGCAACCTGATGCCGGTCGACGGCGGCCCGGCCGTGCTGGATTTCCAGGACCTGGTGCGCGGACCGATCGCCTACGACCCGGTAAGCCTGTTCAAGGACGCGTTCCTGAGCTGGCCGCTGGACAAGGTGGATGCGTGGCTGGCGCGCTACCACGCCCAGGCGCTGGCCGCGGGCCTGCCGGTGCGGCCGTGGCCGCAGTTCCTGCGCGACGCCGACTGGATGGGCGTGCAGCGCCACCTCAAGATCCTGGGCCTGTTCGTGCGCCTGCGCGACCGCGACGGCAAGGGCCACTACTTCGACGACGCGCCGCGCTTCATCGCCTACCTCGACGAAGTACTGCCGCGCCATCCCGAACTGGCCGCGCTGGACGACCTGCTGCAGCGGCGCATCAAGCCGGCGTTGGCGCAGCTGGCCAGCCCGGTGCTGGCGCGCCCGTGAAGGCGCTGATCTTCTCGGCCGGCAAGGGCGAGCGCATGCGCCCGCTGACCCTGCACACGCCCAAGCCGCTGCTGGTGGCCGGCGGCAAGCCGTTGATCGCCTGGCATCTGGAAAAACTGGCGGCCGCGGGCATCCGCGAGGTGGTGGTCAACACCTCGTGGCTGGGCGACCAGTTCGCCCCCGCCTTGGGCGACGGGGCGCGCTGGGGCCTGCGCCTGCACCTCATCGACGAAGGCGCGGTACCGCTGGAAACCGGCGGCGGCATCCTCAACGCGTTGCCGCTGCTTGGCGATGCGCCGTTCCTGGTGGTCAACGGCGATGTCTGGACCGATCTGGCGTTCAGCACGTTGCCCGACGCGCCGGCGGGCGATGCGCACGTGGTGCTGGTCGACAACCCGGCCCAGCATCCGCGCGGCGATTTCATCCTGCGCGGCGACGGCCAGGTCAGCGACGAAGGCGACGCTGCGCGACTGACCTATGCCGGCATCGGGGTGTACCGGCCGCAGATTCTCGATGCGTGGCGCGCCGTGATCGGCGACACCGTCGGCGCGCAGGCGCAGCCGCCGCAGTTCGGCCTGGCGCCGTTGCTGCGGCATGCCATGGCGCAGGGCCGCGTGAGCGGGCAGCACCATGGCGGCCAATGGACCGATGTGGGCACGCCGGCACGGTTGGCGCAGTTGGACGCGCAGCTGCAGGCCCGGCACGGGTAACTGCGCGGAAACCCACCCTGGGCAACCCGGCGGCTCTACCGCCGGTGGGGGCTGTCTTCCGCGCAGCCGACCAACGGTCGGCTCTAACGCCGGTGGGGGTCGCCTTCGGTGCAGCCGACCAACGGTCGGCTCTACAGGCGGTGCGGGCCGTCTTCCAGGACCTGCCGCAGGAACGGCACGGTGATGCGTCGCTGTGCGGCCAGCGATTCGCGGTCCAGCCAGTCCAGCAGGCTGACCAGGCTGCCCAGTTCGCGGCCGGTACGGGTGAGCAGCCATTCGATCGCCGCCTCGTCGATGGCCAGGCCACGGCGCAGCGCGCGTTCGCGCAGCACCGCCGCGCGGCCTTCGTCATCCAGCGGCTGCAGCTGCACGCGGACGCACTGCTGCAGGCGCGAACGCAGGTCCGGCAGCACCAGGCCAAGCTGGTCCGGGCCGTGCTGGGCGGTATACAACAGGGTGATGCCGGCACTGCGCGCGCGGTTGTGGAAATCAAACAGCGCCACCTCGTCCTCGCGCTGCCCGGCCACTGCATCCAGCCCGTCCAGCGCGACCAGGTCGCGCCCTTCCAGCGACTCCAGCGCGGCGCGGGTACGGCCCACCACCGCCTTCAGCGGCAGGTAGGTCGGCTGGCGGCCGGCCTGTTCGGCCAGCGAGCACATCGCCAGCGCCTGGTGGGTCTTGCCGGTACCGGCCGCGCCTTCCAGGTACACCCAGTCGTGCGCGGCCCCCACCGCGATCGCACGCAGCTGCGCCAGCGCACCGTCCGGTGCACCGATGAAGGTTTCCAGTCGCTCGTCCTGCGGGTAGCGCAGGGCGAGCGGCAGCTGCGGAACGACGCTCACTGCAGGTCAGGCGCCTTCGGCGAGGTGTCCACGATGATGGTGGGCTTGTCGATGTAGGAATCCAGCACGATCGCCGACTTCTCGCCGGCATACAGGTCGCTCTGGCGGTAACGCTGGTGCGCATAGCGCAGCAGCACGTTGCTGACCGCGGCCACCGGCAACGCCAGCAGCATGCCCAGGAAGCCGAACAGCTGGCCACCGGCCATCACCGCGAAGATCACCGCCACCGGGTGCAGGCCGATCTTGTCGCCGACGATGCGCGGGGTGAGCACGTAGCTTTACAGCAGCTGGCCCACGGTGAACACCACGCCCACCAGGATCAGCAGCTTCAGGTCGAAGCCCTGCGCCTGCACCAGCGCCGCACCGATGGCCATCACGATGCCGGTGGTGGCGCCCAGGTACGGAATGAAGCTGATCAGGCCGGCCACCAGGCCGATCAACAGGCCCAGCTTCAGCCCCACCAGCGACAGGCCGGCGGCATACACCACGCCCAGCGCGATCATCACCAGGAACTGGCCGCGGATGAACGCGCCCAGCACCTCGTCGGACTCGCGGGCCAGCTTGGTGATGGTGCCGATGTGGTTGCGCGGGATCATCGACGCCACCCGCTCCACCAGCTTGTCCCAGTCACGCAGGAAGTAGAACGCCAGGATCGGCAGCAGCAGGATGTTGACCACCCAGGTCACCATCGTGAAGCCCGAGCGCGACACGTAGCCGAAGAAGGTCTTGGCGAAGCCGCCAGCCTGCTGCCAGTGGCTGCGTACCCATTCGATCAGCCGGTCCGGGTCCATCCACTGCATGATCTCCAGGCCGGTCTTCTGCTCGAACCACGGAATGCCGGTCTGCATCAGCCATTGCTGGGCCTGCGGGATGGCCGCCACCAAGGTGGCGATCTGGCGCTCGATCATCGGCACCAGGATCAGCAGCGCGGCGGTGATCAGCAGGATCATCGCCACGAACACCAGCACCACGCCGGTATTGCGCGAGCGGCCGGTGGCCTCGATCCGGTCGACCAGCGGGTCGCCCAGCCAGGCCAGCGCCAGGGCCAGCACGAACGGGGTGAGGATCGGGCCCAGCAGCCAGATCACCCAGCCCACCGCCAGCGCCGCCAGTACGTATTTGAGGCGGCGCAGGAACTGCGCGATCTCGGCTTCGGGAGTGAGGATCATCGCAGTCGGTACTCGTTGCTGGCCGGGGGCGGCGGCGTGCCGGGCGCGTCATCGCCATCGACCGGCACCGGCAGCGGGGCCAGCGGCACGATCACGCCGTTGTCGCCAAGCATGCGGTTCAGGCCGGACAGGCCGGTGGTCATTTCCAGCGACAGCTCCAGGCGGTTGCCCGACGCGCGCAGCGGGGTGATGGTGCGCACCACCGGGTTCTCACGCAGGCCGGCGGCCAGGCGCAGGTAGTCCTCGGCACTGTCCAGCCCGCTCACCACGATGGTGTAGCTGCCGGCCGCGCCGGTGGCGGCCCCGGCCTTGGCGTAGCGCCGGACCAGCGCGTCGGCGGTGCCGTCGGCGCCACTGGCCATGGCCCGGCGGGCATCGCTGTCCTTGGTGGTCCACTTGTTCAGTTCCTTGCCACCGTCCACGAACACCCAGTCGGCCACCCAGCCGCCGTTGGCGCGGTACAGCTTGCCCACCAGCTGCATCGGCGGGGCATAGCGCGAGGAGGCACGGGCCACCGCGGCGGTGTCCTGGCGCCAGATCGCGCCCACCAGTGCCTGTTCGGCGGCGCTGCCGCCGGGCAGGCCCAGCTTGTAGCCGCGCTCGATGGCCCGGTTCAGCAACGGGCGGGCCGCGTTGGCCTGCTGCACGCTGACCAGTCGCGGGCCGCTGCCATCGTCGATGGCCAGCCAGACCACCGGCTTGGGCCGCGGCTGCGGCCACAGCGGCAGCCCCAGCGCGGAAATCAGGCCGTCCACGTCGTCCTGGCGGAAACGTGCCACCAGCGTGGTGCGGAAGCTGGGCGCCCCGCTGGCCGAGGTGCTCTGGTCCTGGCGGTAGTCATAGCTGGCCACGTAGTCCTTGGCCCCGCGCAGGGCCTGGGCCACGCCCGGGCGGCCCATCACGCTGCGGTCGCCGGAGAGCTTGGCCAGCACATTGCCCAGCGCGCGCGCCAACGCGCCGTTGCGGTCGGCGTCAGCCTGGCTGTTGACCGGCACTTCGGCCTCGTAGGCGCCCGTGGCGCTGGCCACGTCGCCTTCGGTACGCAGGCCGCTCTGGGCCATCGTGGCCACCGGCAGGCATAGCGTGAGGAGCATCATCAAAAAGAGGCTGCGGCGCATCAGGACTTCCATTGAGCGTATCCGGGGGGAATTGTTGCCCGAATAGGGCCTGCGCGCCAACGTGGCCTGTTAAAATCGCCGATTCACCCCAGCGCAGCGCCGACGCCCGTGACCAACTCCCCGTCCAACCCCTCTCCCCTGACCTACCGCGACGCCGGTGTCGACATCGACGCGGGCAATGCACTGGTCGAGCGCATCAAGCCGCTGGTCAAGCGCAGCTTCCGCCCCGAAGTGATGGGCGGGCTGGGGGGCTTCGGCGCGCTGTTCGACCTCTCCAACAAGTACCGCGAACCGGTGCTGGTGTCGGGCACGGACGGCGTGGGCACCAAGCTGAAGCTCGCACAACAGCTGGGCCGCCACGACACCATCGGCATCGACCTGGTGGCCATGTGCGTTAATGACCTGGTGGTTCAGGGCGCAGAGCCGCTGTTCTTCCTCGATTACTACGGCACCGGCAAACTGGATGTGGATACCGCAGCCAGCGTGATCAGCGGCATCGCCGAAGGCTGCCTGCAGTCAGGCTGTGCGCTGGTCGGCGGCGAAACGGCAGAAATGCCGGGCATGTATCATGGCGAAGATTACGACGTGGCCGGCTTCTGCGTGGGCGTGGTCGAGAAGTCTGAAATCATCGACGGCAGCAAAGTGGCCGATGGCGACGTTCTGGT
>Ga0160439_1000290_pt1 | contig 29350 bp, 30 predicted proteins | sample HID1975M_E0MG_FD_108201 | JGI IMG/M metagenome (GOLD analysis project Ga0160439, IMG submission 108201) | Enriched soil microbial communities from UW Madison campus, WI, USA - HID1975M_E0 MG | ecosystem: Environmental > Terrestrial > Soil > Unclassified | place: USA: Madison, Wisconsin... | reverse complement strand
CGGAATAAGGGCCGCCCTGCGGCCCAATCGCCGGCAAGCCGGCTCCCACAGGATCTGCACAGCCATTGAGGGCAGTGAGCACCCTGTGGGAGCCGGCTTGCCGGCGATGAGGCCACGACAGAACGCCAGAAACGACAAAGCCCGCCACCGTTTCCGGTTGCGGGCTTTGACTTACTACATATGGTGGGTCGTGTAGGATTCGAACCTACGACCAATTGGTTAAAAGACAATTGGGATCTAGGCCAAAATGTCCATCTAGGGAGGGGTTTTAAGCACCATTCCAGCCCCTAGGCACGCAGCCTCTAATGAAATCCACATTAGAGGCATCGCAATGACACATCCGAAGAAAGCTAAACGAGCAGGTCAGGTCTCCACCAAAGGCGGCACCGGCAAATCCACCGGGTCCACCAACCTGGGAGCATTCACTGCGGACGCTGGGCTACGCACCCTTCTCATCGATCTGGACCCCGTCCAACCCTCCGCGTCATCCTATTACCCCCTTGAGTACACCGCCCCAGGTGGCATTTTCGAACTGCTGTCCTACAACGAGACCGACCGGGACAAGATTATCTCCCGCACGTCGATCAAGAACCTGGACGTCATCATCTCGAACGACGCCAACAACCAGCTGAACAACCTCATACTGCAGGCGCCCGACGGAAGACTTCGACTAGCGAACCTGATGTCGGCATTCGATGCCGATTACGACCTCATCCTCTTCGATACCCAGGGCGCCCGATCGGCCATGCTGGAAATGGTCGTTCTTGCGTCTGATATCATCCTCTCCCCGCTCCCCCCGAACATGTTGGCCGCACGCGAATTCAGCCGTGGAACCATCCATATGATGGATGGCCTGCGCAGTTACGCACGTCTCGGCCTCACCATTCCCCACATCAACATCATCATCAACGGCCTGGATGAAACCGCCGACGCACGCGAGATCCATCGAACCGTGCGCGAAATCTTCGATGGGAATCCGGACTACACAGTCATGCAGTCGATCATTCCAGATGCAGTGATCTTCAAGAAGGCCGCTAGCCAAGGTGTGCCGGCCCATCGACTCGAATATCGTCAACCATCGAACCGTAAGTCTCCTTCGGCGTTGAGCGTCATCCGCAGCCTGGCTATCGAGGCCTTCCCTGAATGGGCAGACCGCTTGGAAGCAATGACCGAAGAGCGAGTAGCCGAAATCGTCAAGGAGGCTCGCCGTGACTAAGCCTCCACTAAAAAACCAAGCAGTAGGTGTAACACCTGACGAAGTTGCGCGGCTCGGAAATCTGTTCAGTTCCAAAGATCTGCGCAGCGTACAGACAAAGCTCACCGTGACAGCGACTGAGTTGCGCAATCTTGCAAACGGACGCCAGCGTGGCGGTGGTCTCATAGCAAATTTGGCCGCACTTCTGACTCCAGATCAGTGCCAACTGCTGCTGGATGCCTCCCGACTTGTTGACTCGGTTGGGCAGAGCGTGACCCATGCAAAAGAAAAGCGGGTTCGGACCGAGAAGGACGCGAAACGCCGACAAGATGCGCGGGACGCACTGTCGAAGCAGTTGGTCGCCCGCACATTCCCATTGCCTACCGAAACTCACGAAGAACTGCTGGAAACCATCAAAGCTGCGCTCATCCTGAATCGTGCACGGCAGTTCCATACGTCATACACCCCTTCCGAGTTCAACCTCTACATCAGAGATGACCTGAAGATACCTGATCGGCTGTATGGGGTTTCTGCGGAGCAACACCGAGTCGGAAATATCAGATCACTCCGCTACTTCATGATCAGCGACCTGACCCGCCACCTTGCTTATGACGATGGTTCACCGGTTGAGGAACGCCTGCGACTCCTGCAGGACAAGGTGGCAGAAGCTATTGCCCTGGCAGTCCTGACAACAGACGAACGCGAGACACTGCGCCTCTGGCAAGAGGCCCTGTTGCCTGCTGCGAATAGTCAGGAGGGCCGGACATGAGCACGATGGACAAGCAGAAGGTCCTCGACAAAGTCACCAAGCTGATGGCCTTAGCCAACAGCCCAGGAGCAAACCCGAACGAGGCCGCGACCGCAATGCGCCAGGCCCGCTCGCTCATGGCTCAGTACAACATCGAGTCCGATGAGCTACGTGCTAGCCAGGTTCTTGAAGCGAGCATCCCCACGGGAACCCGTCGCTCCCCTGCAGATTGGCTGCACTCGCTCGCAGCCGTCTGCGCGGGTGCTTTCGACTCCAGCCATCTGTCGTACTACCACCCAACAAAGGGCTATTGCTTCAAGTTTCTTGGGAAAGGTATAGGCCCAGAAGTGGCGGCATATGCCTACAGCAGCCTCTTCCTGCAACTTCAGAAGGCCCGGCGCGAGCATGTAGCGCAACAGACACGTTGCCAGCTCAAGACAAAACGGCGCCGTGGCCAGTTGTTCGCCGAAGGCTGGATTAACGCAGTAGCACTCAAGGTGAGGGAGTTCGCGGACAACCTGACACCTGACGCTCAGGCCGATATCACCGCCTACATCACCCTTCATCACCCGGGGCTGCGGCACTTCAACATCACCCTGACCGAGGCCAAAGGTCACGACCAGAGCTCATTGGAGGCTGGTTTCAAGCAGGGAAAAAGAGCGCAGCTTCACCGCGGGATTGCTCGTAGGCAACAACCAGCAATTGCCCACGGAGGTGCCAGATGAACGGCCTGGATCTCTCCCCTCCCCACTCTATTGAGGCCGAGCAGGGCGTCCTTGGCGGGTTGATGCTAGATAACGAAGCCTGGGATCTGGTCGGCGATCAGTTGCAGGCTGAAGATTTTTTCAGGGCCGAACACAAGCTAATCTTCACGGCCATCCAGGAATTGTCCGAAAAGAACAGCCCGTTCGACGTCGTTACAATTTCCGAGGCGATGGCTGTTCCGCAGGAAGTCGGTGGTCTGGCCTATCTGGTAGAACTGGCGAAGAACACTCCGTCTGTAGCCAATATCCAATCGTATGCCGAAATCGTCCGGAACCGCGCTCACCTACGGCGCATCATGTCCCTGTGCTTCCAAGGTACCCGGGATGCCGCAGACGCCGCAGCTGACGCGGCGGAGGTACAGGACTCGCTCGAGCAGAAGCTGTTTAAGTTAGGTGAAGGTCGTGTGGTCAGCGAATTCACCGACATGAACGAGGCGCTGCTCTCTGTCGTCGACAAGATCGACGCCAATTTCAACGGCCATGTGACCGTAACAGGCGTGCCAACTGGTATTACTGAACTCGATGAGATGACACGCGGCCTGCAGCCAGCGGATCTGATCATCGTCGGCGCGCGCCCCTCCATGGGCAAGACCTCTTTCTGTTTGAGCATCGTCGATGCCGCACTGACCAATGCGCCTGACGAGATCGTGCTGGTTTTCAGCATGGAGATGCCTACCGAGGCCCTGATCTATCGAATGCTGGCCATTCTGGGCCACATCGATCTGAGCAGGCTGCTATCCGGCCAGCTGCAGGATGAAGACTGGCCCAAGCTATCCGCCGCCGTCCATCGCATGAATGCTTATGGCAACCGACTAGTCATTGATGACAGCGCGAACCTGACACCTGCCGCTATGCGGGCCAAGGTTCGACGTGCTAGCCGGCGCTTCGGGAAGCCTTGCTTGATCATGGCTGATTATCTGCAGCTGATGCGAAGCCCAGGTCAGGAAAACAGGGTCAACGAAATCAGCGAAATCTCCCGATCACTCAAGGGGATTGCGAAGGAGTTCAACTGCCCCTTCATGGCCCTCTCTCAGCTCAATCGGGAACTCGAGCGCCGTCCCAATAAGCGCCCAGTGAATGCTGATCTACGGGATAGCGGTGCTCTCGAGCAGGACGCGGACCTCATCCTCTTTGTCTATCGGGACGAGGTGTACAACGAGGACACCGAACTCAAAGGCGTTGCCGAACTGATCATTGGTAAACACCGCAACGGCCCCGTCGGCTATGTCCGTGCAGCCTTCATCGCCAACCAAACCCGATTCGCAAACCTCACTGCCGATCATTGGCAAGGAGCTGCCGCATGACGTCCATGCAACCCCATCCGATTACGCATGCCTGCCGTAGCTGTGGCCGGCACTTCGCGCTGCATCAAGTACGGCAGGTCCATTCCGCCGAGCACACCCCTGAAGGTGAGGCAGAGGTCCTGGTATGCCCGGTCTGCGGCAGCTACGACCTCGATCCTCTTTCGGAGGTGCCCAATGCAGGTTGAGCAGATCTACCCTTCGATCCCTGCGATCGCAAACACCGACCAATCGGCCTTGTCCTTCGCGCACCAGTCTGGCGTAAACGCGGTTTGGCTGGATGCTCTCGGCCAGGTTGTCTCACGGCTCACCCAGTTCGGTGAAACTACGGTGCCCGTTGAGCTGAATGAGGCTTTGCAAGAGCTTGCACAGCTGCAGTACATCGAGCTGGAAAGCCATGATGCTGGAACCCTGGCAGCGACCCTTCTTGGCCAACCAGCCCTGCTGACCAATTACTTCTGGTCCGTATGGGTACCAAGGCACCTCCTGAGCTGCGGTCTGAAGGTTGCAGTAACCCCCTATCTGACCAGCTCCTTGGACGAGGCTCATCACTGCACCGTGGTCTTCCGCATTCCTGGATCGCGCGAAACTGCACGTGAGTTCCTCACCGACCTGGCCACCCAATACCCGGGCTGCACCCCGGAAATCGTGGCCATTCAAGCCGGTGATGCACTTTGCCCGAAGGAGACCGGATCCAATGCGTAACCTCCTTCGTGGCGCGCACGACAGTGTTCTCCGGCTTGCCGAATTCGCCCTCTCCGAAGGCTGGACTCTTTCCCGCTCCAACAGCGGGCATCTGAAATTCAGCAAGTCCGGCTTTACACCGATCTTCACATCCTGCACGCCCAGCGACCGCCGTACCGAGCGTAATACTCGGGCGCTGCTCCGCCGTGCCGAGGCCCAAAACATCACCTCCCGGGGGATTCAATAATGCCGATCCGACACGCAATCGTTCACCAGCTCGATAAGCAGCCCGACGGCAACCCGGCCGTCCTTCACGCCCGTGACACAGAGCTCCCGGCCACGGATGCCGTCGAGAACCTCCAGGCCGACCTGAACGACAGCTACAACGCCAAGCAAGGCAAAGCGTGGGGCTTCTTCCATGGGGAGTCGGGCGCGTACCCATTCAACGGTTGGCTGAAACAGTACCTGGAGGAGCAGCAAGACTTCACCAGCTTCAGCCGTGTGTCTGTCGAGCACCTACAGAAACTGATCGAAGAGGTCAACCTGTCCACTGGTGGCCACGTGCTCTTCAGCCACTACCAACAAGGTCTGACTGAATACCTGATGATCGCCGTCCTCCAGCAGGTCGAGACCGTCGGCCTGGACGGTGATCTTAATGTTGTGGTCTCTCGCTACCTGGACACCAGCAACTTCTCCTGCGCGGCCCGGATCAACCTGAGCGAGTGGCGCAACAACCCAAACTCGAAGCAGTACATTTCCTTCGTTAAAGGCAAAAACAGCAGGAAGAGTTCGGACTACTTCCGCGACTTCATCGGGTGCCAGGAAGGCGTCGACGGGCCAGGTGAAACCCGCACGCTTCTCAAGGCATTCACCGAATACGTCGAGAATGAAGATCTCCCAGAAGAAAGCGCCCGGGAGAAAACCCACGCGCTACTCGACTATGCCACCACCCAACCGAAGCTGGGGCAGCCCCTCTCTCTTCAAGAGCTGTCTCAGACTCTCGATGAAGACCGCCCTCAGGCGTTTTACGACCACATCCGCAATAGCGACTACGGCCTATCCCCGGAGATCCCGGCCGATAAGCGCACGCTCAACCAGTTCCGCCGTTTCACCGGCCGCGCCGAAGGTCTGTCGATCAGCTTTGAGGCGCACCTGCTCGGTTCCAACGTCACCTACGACGCCGACACCGGCTCGCTGACGATCAAGAACCTGCCCACTCAGCTCACCGACCAACTCAAGCGCCGCCAATAAGGAGAACACCATGAACGCAACCAATTCCCGCACCGCTGACAAATTTGTGGTTCGCCTGCCTGATGGCATGCGTGAACGTGTCGCTCAAGTCGCCCGCGACAACCATCGCTCCATGAACAGCGAGATCATTGAGCGCCTCGAGCAATCGCTGCTCAATGACCAACACAATACTGCTCAGGTCCATGCCGGCTCAGCAGACGACAATCTCAAGTCAGAGCTGGCTCGCGCTTACAAGATCATCGATCGCCTGCTGCAAAACGCCGTTCCTACACAGGACGACATCCAGGAGCTGTTGCACCTGGTCCGCAAGCAAACTCCACTGGCTCTGTCCCACGTTGCTGCGGTAGGAGCTTGACATGGCCGTTACAGACCTCAAATCCAAGCTCCTGGCTCCAGGCTTCAGCCCTACAGGCTCCACCGCTGCCATGAGCGACCCTATCGCTGATACCCCACTCGTGCTGAGCATCGACGAGGTCCTCCCTTGGGAGGACAACCCTCGTACCACCCGTAACCCTCGGTACGATGAACTCAAGGAGTCGATACGCAACCGCGGCCTCGATACTCCCCCGCCTGTAACTCGCCGGCCTGGTGAGGAGAAATACCGCATCCGCAACGGTGGCAACACGCGGATCACAATCTTGAAGGAGCTGTTCCAGGAAACTGGCGACGAAAGGTTCCAGCGGATCAATGTCCTTTTCCGCCCGTGGGATCAGATCCGGGGCGAGATCGTTATGCTCACCGGTCACCTGGCCGAGGATCTCAAAGGTGAGCTCAAATTTATCGAGAGAGCTGTCGCGGTGGGTCGAGCGAAGGCGCTTTATGAGGAGGAAAGCGGCGAGACCATTTCTCAGCGCGAGCTCGCTCGACGCCTGTCTAAAGATGGGTACCCTATTTCTCAGTCCCATATCAGCAGGATGCTGGATACCCTGCAATTTTTGCTGCCAGCAGTGCCTGGTTTGCTCTATTCAGGTCTCGGTATCGACCGGATCACGAAAATAATTGCGCTGAGAAAATCTGCATTGGCTTGCTGGGACAAGCATTACAGCAATGAAGGCGTTGACTTCGAAATGCTGTTCCAGGACGTCCTTGCCCAGTTCGAGGGAGAAGCGGAAGAATTCCTGTTCCAGCGCTTCCAGGACGAGCTCATCGGCACGATGAAAAAGTCGCTGCAGCTCGGCTACGAGGACATTCTGCTGGAGATTACCCAGCAGCAGGATAAGCTCCGTCGCTCAACGCCAGTGGTAGAAGTGCCGAGTACAGGCCAGTCCAGTAATCATTCCTCAAGCCTGTTGGGCACTGGTACAGCTTCACCGGTACCGGCATCGCAACCGCTACCTGAAGCTACTGGGCGTTCGCCGAAGCCTTCTCAGCCTCCCCAACAGCCAGCTGCTCCAATGCCGGGAGCTTCGCTCACACCAGAGCAAGAGCAGGAACGGATTGCAGGGCATATCGCGTCCCCAACGAACCTCAGCCAGCGGGTGATCGAGACCAAATCCAAGGTTGCCGCCCTCAGTGGAGAAACCCTGCCCGATTTCAATGCGAACTGTCTGGTCGCCATCCCCGTACAGGCCGGCGGACTGCACCCCATCACAGACCTTTGGTATATCGAGCGGCAGATTGACCAACCTGCAGAATTGCGCAACCAGGTAGCCCAGTTGGCAGTGGAGATTCTCGAGTCCGTCAACGGCCCAGGTGATATCCAGGCAATCGATGGCGGGATCGGCTTCAAGTACAAACAGCCCGACACCGATGTCGAAATCACTGCAACAGCTCAACATACCGTGACGCTGCTTCAGTCATTGAGCGGAGCCATGGCTATCGCTCTGAAGATGCTAAACGAGCAACCAGATCCTGCCAGTGCATTAGCTGAGTTTGAATTTGCAGCCGGCTTAGGCCAACTGCTGCTGGGCCAGCCCTTGAGTGCTGAACAGTCTCCAGGAGACGACGGCCGTTTGAGCGATGGCGCGCTGGTCAAACTGTTCCGCATCGTTCGACTGGCTCGCCGGTTGATCGACTTGGAAATCGAAGAGTTCAAACGGTCCTCGGAAGCCCAGGGCAACTGAACACTCGATGAGATGAATGGGAGGGAGTCTCAATGTCCAAGTCAACACTTAACGAAGCAGTTCTGTCGCAGCTTCTTGACCTGATGCGCAATGGTCAACTCCAGCGCTGTGTGGAGATGGGGGTTGAACCTGAGGTGCTGGGCCAGATCCAGCATCCCACAGTTCTCAGCTTGCTCCGCAACACACCGGTCAGTTGGGTCAACGTGTCTATCAACAGCTCGATGATCCTCAAGCTTCTGACCGGGGCTGCGCGCTCAGAAGAGGAGACACGTCTTATTGAGCGGGCAATCCGCCTGGGGGCCACTACCAGCTTGCTCAACAAGTTCTTCGGGCTCACACCTCAAGAGATCGCACTGCAGCGTACCGTTATTGGGGTTCGAGCCCCGCGTGGACGGTGGCCCGAGCTTTCCGAGGATCAAGATCATCATATTTGGCACCGCTGGACCAAGTTGATGGATGAAAACCGAGTGGAGCTCGAGGACAGCCTGGCCATGCTCGACGTCGCCATGCTGGTTGCTGAAGAGCTGAGCACAGATGGCTTAACGCTTGCGCAGATCTGGTCTCGTATCACTCAGTGGATCGAACAAGGTCTGTATCCAGGCAGCAAGGAAAAGTCCCGAGTATCTGAGCGTCGACAACTCACTCTGCACGAGGGTGGCATACGCCGTGTCGAAGAGAGCTACCCCGCCTCTGCCCACTTTGGAGAAGGCGTACATAGAAAATGAAGCTCACACGGTTCCCGATTTCCACGCTCCTAGATTCGGCCTCGGGGCAACTCGAGGCCCATGTACAGAAGAAGAGAGCTGAGGACACCGCCCCTACCGCTGCACCTGCTACACCCTACTCCGGGATCATATTCAGCGGTAATCCGCATGAAACGGTCCCGCGTAAGCTCCTGCTCGACAATCGGCTGACCCCCTTGGAACGCAATTGCTGGCAAGTCTTCCGATTACTTGTCAATGAAGATGGCATCACTGCCTTCCCCACCTATGACCAGCTACGGCCATACCTGGGCATGAACCCAGGGAAACATGCCTCTAGAGAAACCGTGGCAAAGGCTTTGACCGTGCTCCGTCTAACCCGTTGGTTGAGCCTGGGTAGGACCGTCCGCAATGAGATCAACGGACAGGTTCAGGGGAATATCTATCTGCTCCATGACGAGCCTGTAACACCGGCAGAAGCCCTGGAGTTCGACAAGGACTACATGACCTTGCTGATGCAATCCATGGAGCATCAGAACAAAGCGATCAAGGACATCGCGGCCATCACCTGGCGCGAATTCACCAGCGATCCCGACGTGGGCCGACGACTTCCCTCGCGCATTGACACGATTAGCGATCGGCTGAATGCCCAGACCTGGGCTTTAGAGACCAAGCAAAATGCGCTGCCCGCCCCTGAGTTCGGAATCCGAACTCAGCAAGTTTTAGCCCCGGAAGGACTGAGTTCGGATTCCGAACTCAGTGCGAACTCAGCGAAACAGGGGGACCTGCCCCTCAGTTCGGAATCCGAACTCAGCCTAAAACCACTGAGTACACCCTCAGTTCGGAATCCGAACTCTGATAGTACGTATACAAATACAGACAAGTCTGTATCTAAAAGCTTTGTACAACCGCGCGAGAATGCAGGTGTGAATTGGTTGCTTGCCCTGGATCTTCTCAAGCCAGAGGACCGTGTGAAGGCACGAGAGATCATGGGGCCAGTACCGGAGCATGTCCGAGAGGCGGTGATCAACCAGTGGAAACATCGATGCACAACTGGGAGCGTGGCCAAGCCGCTTGCATACCTGACGTCCCTTGCTGGCAAGGCCATCAGAGGCGACTTCAATGCCGAGTGGACCCCTGCAGCGCCCGCTGCAACTCCGACGCCAACGCCTCCAGCGGCACGGACGGTTGCACGTCCTGCCCAGCCCCCCGCCCAGAAGCCGGCACCGACAGCGACCGCGATGCAGACAGCGAACTCCGCGCTGACTTCGCTCCAAGCCCTGCTTGACCCACGTCGCCGCGCGGAGCCCACCGATGAGTGATTGGATGAGTACTGAGATCACCCTGGGACTTGGCTCCATCGCGTTGGGCATGCTGGTTGGCCGCCTGTGTGCCTGGGTCGCCTGCTGGCTGCCGACCCTCCTCGAGCACCAATGGCAGCGTGATGCCCGTGAGATGCTTGGACTGGACCTCCATAAACATTCCGCCCCCCAACTGCCCAGAACATCCCGAGCAGAAATCTGGATCGTACAGATCGGCTGCGCTGGGTTGTCGCTCATGGTGACGTTGCACTTTGGGCCAACACGTCAGGCGCTGTTTGCCCTGCCGTTCACCTGGTGCTTACTGACTCTGAGTTTGATCGACAGACAGCACCATCTCCTGCCGGATGTTCTGGTAATGCCAGGCCTCTGGGTTGGCTTGGTAATCAACTAGTTTGGAGTATTCACGACGCTACAGGAGGCACTCTGGGGGTGTGTTATTGGTTACCTGACCTTCTGGACTGTTTATCACTTGGTCAAGCTCATTACTGGAAAAGAGAGCATAGGCTCGGGCGACTTTAAGCTGCTGGCGCTGATAGGGGCATGGAGTGGCTGGCAAGTTATTCCCTGCACCGTGGCTGGCTCGTTAATTATCGCAGTCACTCTCACGGCATACCTGCGCTTCGTAGAAGACAGAGCCAAAAGTGCAAACATGCCCTTTGGGCCTTCCCTATCGCTAGCGGGTTGGGCGGCCTTTCTCGCCACCGCCAATTCTTTTTACTAGCCAGCAATCGGTCCTATACAACCCCTCACATGTACAGAGGCTGGCTCGTTTATGCCTATCCTTTCTCGGCAAATGACGCACCTATGATCTAGTGTAATCCTTGTGGCTCACAGCACTTCAACCCCCTGGTAATGTAACGATGCCAAATCCCCGTGGGCACCGTAAGTTACTGAAGTGATGTGGATCACACTATTTTTCCAGAACCAGCAATGGCACCAACGGCCAACCAGGTGTTGCCACTGGCACCACTCGCAGTGATGCGGCCCGCATCACTCACCGGCCTCGACACCGGCGCCGAGGCCAAGTCGAGTGGTTCCACTGGAAGCACCTGACAGTGATGCGGCCCGCATCACTCCCCGGCATCGACATCGGCACCGACGCCAGGTCGAGTGGTTCCACTGGAAGCACCTGACAGTGATGCGGCCCGCATCACTCACCGGTATCGACACCGGCGCCGAGGCCAAGTCGAGTGGTTCCACTGGAAGCACCTGACAGTGATGCGGCCCGCATCACTCCCCGGCATCGACATCGGCACCGACGCCAGGTCGAGTGGTTCCGCCGGAATCACCTGGCAGTGATGCGGCCCGCATCACTCACCGGCCTCGACACCGGCACCGAGGCCAAGTCGAGTGGTTCCACTGGAACCACCTGACAGTGATGCGGCCCGCATCACTACCCGGCATCGACATCGGCACCGAGGCCAGGTCGAGTGGTTCCACTGGAACCACCTGACAGTGATGCGGCCCGCATCACTACCCGGCATCGACATCGGCACCGACGCCAGGTCGAGTGGTTCCGCCGGAACCAACTGACAGTGATGCGGGCCGCATCACTCACCGACCTGACCATCGGCGCCGACGGCCAACCGAGTGATACCGCTGGCATCCCCTGTCAGTGTTGCGGCCCGCAACACTAGGATGGTGTGCACCGACCAGGACAAATCCAGCAGCCTGGGTTCTTCATTTATTACTGCGCCCCGACCGACCCGGCAGCAGCATGGACATCGTTCACCCACCTTATATAAGGAAACCATGTCCATGGCTGACAACTATCAGCTCAACATCGGCTCCCTCAGGAGCCAGGTCCAGCTGACTCTCCACACTCACCATGCCGCCCGGATCTGGCTGGGTCGCCAGAAGACCGACGACAAACACAGCATTCTTGGGCTGGCTGGCTTCTGCCTCAAAATCAACCAGATCGACCGTGGAGCGGCCCAGGACGACCCGTACTCCGACTGGTGGATGATCAGGATCGAGGAGAAAATCCAGGAGGTAGATGATGCCCTCAAGGCCATCGACAGCCGCCTGGATGGAGTGATGGCCCAACTCCCCAAAGCACTCGAAATCGGCGAGAACCTCTCCATCCAGCCGCTGAAGCTGCCGCTCTTCATCTCCAACCCGCTGGGCTTCAAGGGCGTCCATCTGCTGACTCAGTACGACGAAGTCGTCCGCCGCATCCTGCTGGCTCAGCACGTCGCCATGATTGGTCGCCGCGATGGCGAGATCTGGATCGATGAAGGCGCTCACCTGCTGCGCAGTCTTTTTGGGCTGGCCCAGCTCCATCGCTTCTCCGGCGCATCGCGTGACGACTTCGCCGCCAACAATGCCCGGGCGGAAAACGCGCGCGAAATGTACAAGCGCTACGGCGATATTCCCCAGGACATCCTGGAAGGCACTCGCCGCTCGAACTTCGCCCCGCCCATCCGCCGTGGCTCCGCAGGCCCGGTCGAGGATGTGGATGACGATTTCGAAGGCGAGGCATGACGCTCATGCGATCGGACACCCGATCAACGGAGGCACTGCAACAGGGTGCCTTCAAACCGCTGCAACAGGGTGCCTATCAGCGGCTGCAACAGAGTGCCTCACTAAAAGGCCTTTTAAAGCCCTTTAAAGGTAAGGGGGAGCTGGTCCAGTTGGCGGAGCATTGCGCATCGCTGGAGGCGGGGCTGCGCACCCTTACCCAGGAAGTGCTGGCCCAGGTTCGCCAACATCCATTCGCTCTGCTGCCCGTCAGGCTCATCGAGCAAAACACAGCAGCTGGCACAACCTTTCTTCGCTGGCAAAGCGTGCAAGAGCGGCGCATGGGTGTCGGCGTATGGGCTCAGATGGTCCACGCCCCTAAAACACCAATCCACTTGCTGCAGGACCTGTTTGCCCTGGAGCAACACCGAATCACCCTGAACATGCAGATCAGCCTCATCCACTCCATCGGCAAACAGGCCGCCGAGTGCGCAGAAAAGATGGGGCAGGCCGAGGCCGAATATCAGGCTCGACTGCAGCAGGTCATGAACCCACCTCAACACTGAACGGAGATAGACCATGGGTACACCAGTAGTTTGGGAAGGCAACGTCGGTAACGCAGCTGAGCACCGTTCGTTCGCTAACGGCAACAAAGATCCGCGGCACATGCTGCGACTCAATGTGATGTTCGACAACTCGATCCCTGATGGCCAGGGTGGCTACAAGGATCGGGGTGGCTTCTGGGCAAACGTCGAATGGTGGCACCAGGATGCCGAGCGGTTTGCCGCTCTGTTCCAGAAAGGCATGCGCGTGCTGGTGATTGGCCGCGCGATCATGGATAGCTGGACGGACAAACAGAGCGGCGAGGAGGTATCTGCGCTCAAGGTCGAGGCCAGCCGGATTGCGATTCTTCCACACCGAATCGAACACGTATCTCTCTATGGCGGCGGTCAGCGTCCGACCAATCAACCGCAGGGTCAGCCACGCGGTCAGACCACCGGCGGCCAGGCTCAAAACGTTCCTCAGCCGAGCCCCGAGGACATGCGCCACTACGGCGAAGGCTTTGACGACGACATCCCCCTGTAGCCCCCTTAATTTGGCGCGCCACATCGAGAAGCTGCTGGTGACAAGGATGTTGCTTCGAGTTTCTCCTCTCTTTGATGAAGCATAAGCGACTCACTGAATTTTTACGTTCATGATGCAGATTCAAGGCTTGATGTGAAGAGACTCAGTGTGGCAGATTGCTATCTTCATTCATCAACACTAGGAAGGTACGATGTCAAAGGCACCGATAGGAACCACCGCCAGGACTGGCGAGAAATGCCCGGAGAGTGGGGTATGGAAGTCCCAAGATACCCCATCGACAACTGCCCCGATCGCGAAAGGCAACACAATGCCTCCGCACAATGGCAAAGCGGTGACCTGGAAGCTAACTCAACACGCTTGACTTCCAGGCAGCAGCTCTTTGAGTCGCTGTGCTAATCCAGAGCCCCGCACCATGCGGGGCTTCTTATTTTTCGCCGCCAGTCGCGAAGTTTCTGGGGGCAAGAACAGGTCGTCGCCACCGCCCACTCTTGACTTGGCGTCAGATGCCACACAACTCCGGGCGGCAACGACCTGCTGCCCAGGGCCGCGCGCCTCGGGAAGCTCCCGCAACCAAGACAGCAAGGCGTAGCCGAAGGGGCGCTGCAAGCAGCGCTTGCCCAGGTCAGGGACGCGGTTGAAATCGTCGCATTGGCAAATAACCATTTTCTGAAGGCATCTCCGCCATACAGCTGCTAACTTGTACCGAAATGAGCCGCTGGAGCCGAAATAAAGCGCCTTGTCGCGGATTTTCCGTTATCAAGATCGTTTGAAGCGTAACTGCCCGGCAGTAACGCGGACGCTGATGAGGAGCATCCGATGCAGAATGTAGTTGCCCAGGAGCGAAAAGCGGATAGGCGCCAGTTCAATAACCCCCATCCTGCGGTGGAGGCTACCGGGGTGGAAGCCGCCGAGAAAGGGCTGCCCGTGCTGCATGCCCGTACAAGCACCCCGCCATGCTGGCCTCCTGGCTGAAAGGGTACAAGCGCTCCCAGCAGCTCACACTCAATCTTTGACCCTTCCTCCCTAAGCCTGGCCGCCCCGAATTCCCTCCCTTCCAGTTGACTATTTCGCGTTGTGCCGCCTCCGGCCGGCGGCAAGAGTGCGCTCTGTTCGAACTGTTCAGGGGTCACCTTATGAAACTCATGATCATCGAGGCACCGGGCAAGCTGAAGAAGCTGGGGCCCATGATGAAGAAGATCCGCCCTGGCGAGCACTGGACGGTGGTAGCCACTGGTGGCCACATCCGAGATCTCCCCGAGAAGGGGCAGGACGAGACGATGATCACCACTGGGGTCCTCAAGAACCTCCGGCCCGTGTACGAGATGCTGCCCAGGAGCGCCCGCAACGTCAGCACGATTCGCAAGGCGCTGAAGCATGCCGCCGAGGTTTACATTGCCACTGACCCGGATCGCGAAGGTGAAAGCATCGCCTGGCACATTCAGCAGGCGCTGGGCATCAGCGAGTACAAGCGCGTCACCTTCAATGAAATCACCCAGAATCGTGTGCGTGAGGGTTTGGCTAACCCCCGCAAGATCGACATCCAGCTTGTTGCCTCACAACAGTGCCGTAGGGTGCTCGACCGCTTGGTGGGCTACCCCGTCACTCAGGAGCTGCGCCGAGTCATGGGACAACCCACATCAGCGGGGCGGGTACAGTCACCTGCGCTCTATCTGGTTGTACTGCGCGAGCGGGAGATCCGCAACTTCAAAGTCATCCACCACTTCGGCGCAGAACTGACCTTCAGGGAGGAAGCTTCCGGCTTGGCTTGGACTGCCGTATGGCAGCCGGTGCCGGACTTTGCCAGCAAAGATAGCCCTTACGTCCAGGACGGCACGCTCGCCGCCCGGGTTGCTGCAACCCGCGCAGTTATCGTGGAGTCGTGCGAGGACGGCAAGAAGCGGCGTCCGCCGCCCGCACCGTTCATTTCGTCCACTTTGCAGCAAGCTGCCAGCGTAGCGTTGAAGTGGGCCCCCGACAAGACGATGCAGATCGCGCAACGCCTGTACGAGCAGGGTGTCATCACGTACCACCGGACGGACAACCCCAACTTGGCCGATGAGGCCATGCCTGACATTCAGGCTGTCGCCCGTCGCCAGGGGCTCGACGTTGTAGACGAGCGCCGAACGTTCAAGGCAGCAGACAGCGCCCAGGAAGGTCACCCTGCGATCGCGCCAACCGCTTGGGATGACGAGGTTGCGGGAGAGTCTTCCGACGAACAGGCGCTGTACAAGCTCATCCGGGTCCGTGCACTGGCCAGCCAGCTCGCCGATGCCATCTACGACGTGCGTACCGCAAAGTTGCTGGCCAAGGGGCCGGATCAAAGGCCGCTACGCTTCGCCGCGACGGGTAGCTCGGTAGCCTATCTCGGCTGGATGAAGCTCCTGCGGCAAGACGACACGGATGAGGAGTCTACCGACTTGCCAAAAAATCCAGTGCCGGCGCTGCAACCTAAGCAGATACTCAACGTGCTCCAGGGCGAGGTGTTGAACCAGAAGACCAAACCGCCGGGGCGCTTTACCAAGGCCAGCTTGATCAAGGAGCTGGAGCGTCGTGGGATTGGCAGGCCCAGCACCTTCTCCGCGATCGTTAAAAACATCACCAGCAAGGGCTTGGTCGTCGAGGAAAAACGGAAGCTGGTACCGGGACCGCTGGGTGAAGGTACCGTCGCCCAGCTGGAAGGCCGATTCAGCTTCCTCGAACTTGCGTTCACCAGCACGCTGGAGAAGGACCTAGATCGAATCGCCCGTGGTGAGGATAGGTACGGCCCGGTTGTCGCCAAGTTCTACGAGCACCTCCAGAGTGAGTTGGAAAATCTCCGACGGGCGCCAACAGTGGCGAAGAAAGCCCAGTCGCCAGAATCCTCATCAAGCGCCCAGGGCGGCTACTCCTGCGGCAAGTGCGGGGCGCCACTCGCGCGCCGACAAAAGCGCGGCGATGGCGGTTACGACTTCTGGGGATGCACCGGGTTCAAGATGAACAACTGTCGAGTCAGCTACCCCACAGTGGGCGGCAAGCCAGATATGGCCAAGCCTAGGGGCATGTAGGCGAAATGCTTCGAAGGCGATAATCCATTTCTCCTATAGCCCATTTCCCCCAGCTGCCAATCTGCTCGCTCTTACGGGTGCGGGCAGGCGCACCTTAAATGATGACGTGTTGACTACTCATCCCCCCGGAGGTGCTTGTGGCCCGTTCCAAGAAAGTCATTGATCGGTTGATGGCCGAACAGGCGGATAATCCGAAGGTCCCGCATTATGAGTCCCGGCCAGGCGACTCATGCTGGCCATTACAACCTGACGACATCAAAACCACTGGGTACTGGAAGCAGGAGCACGGACGTGTGCCGAAGGGCGCAGAGCCAGCGGCGTATGTAATCAGTGGCCAGGGAGGGTCGCTTCATGGCTCAGTGCTCTTAACCCGTTGGGTGCCTGCCTACCACCTCGACCAGACGGTGCCGATGAAGTCCAATAGCGCGGACGCCAATTGAAACGGCCACGCCTCCTCAATAGCCAACCAGTGCTGCTCGAAGCCGCTGTATTTGACGGCTACGACATGGGCATTCTCATGCCCTACATCGAAGGCGCGAACAAGGTCATGCTCGCCCGTAGCGGGTTCTTCATCCGCCGCGGCGACCACCCGCTCTACCGCTATTGGCGCGTGCCCAAGGCCAAGTTCATCGATGAGCTGGACCTCGTGTACCACCAGCTAATCGAGCTGGCCGGTGGCAAGATCACAGAGTCATGGCAGGTATTCCGCCAGAAGATCGAGGCAGCGCTGAGTGCTCCTCGACGAGACGCCTTCACCTGGGGAATTCTGCTGCGCATCGCGCCGCTGGCCGACGGCGGTGTTCTGCTATCAGGTGACTACCACCCCGGCGTGGTCGCCGTCGCGCGCCGGATGCGAGGCGTATTCCTGGGCCGATCAAGCTCCTGGCGTATCAATGCGACAGCCGAGATCCTGCGTAGCAACTTGATCCTGGAACTCGGCCTGGTCGAGGAGCAGTTCGAGATCCTGGACGTGGTGCAGGAGCTGCTGGGCGATGGCTCCGTCGTTCCGGCAGCAGATATTCCGCGCATCAGTCTGGGCGGCGCCCCGCAGGAGCCCTCGGCTACCGCCACTGGCGAGGAGACCTCCAACGACATCTACCTCGCTGCCGTCTCGCCGATCGCGCGTACCGAGTTCACCGATGCCGTGATCGCCCAGGCCCTGGTCGGCTACTCCCTGCTTGATCACCAGCCTGCTGGCATCGCTCACCTGTTGCAGCGTACCAGCGCGTTGCTGGCGGACGATATGGGTTTGGGCAAGACACGCCAGGCCGTCATCGCCGCCCACACCAGTGCAGCCGGCCGGCCGATTCTGGTCGTGACCCTGTCATCACTGCTGATCAACTGGCAGCGAGAGGTTCTAGCGGTCTACCCCGATGCAACGATCGCCCTGCAGAAGCACGACCTGCAAGCCCAATGGATGCTGATCAACTACGAGCGCCTCGGTGACTACGTGCTGCTGGCTGAGCACTACCACGTCCTCGTGGTCGACGAGGCTCATCAGTTGAAGGAGCCCAGCGCAGAGCGCACACGTCATGGCTTCGATATCGCCGCCAAGGTACCGAACCGCTACCTGCTGACTGGCACGCCTGTGCTCAATCGCGAGACGGAGCTGCACACCCTGCTGCGCCTGTCTGGGCACCCTATCGGTCAGTTGCCCCTTAGCGATTTCTGTGATCGCTTCGCGGGCAGCCCTGAGTTTCGCCAAAACCTCCGGGCAGAGCTGGGCGACTGGATGCTGCGCCGGCGGAAAGATGTTCTGCCTGGGCTAAAGGGCAAACACAGGCAACTGCTGCCAGTGGCAATGGATGCGGATGAGCGACGCAAGTACGACAGCATCCGCCTCGAGGATAGGCCTATCTTTGCAAGACTTGGCGCGCTTCGCCATTACCTGGAGCAGGTGAAGGTCAGAGTCGCTATGGACCTGCTCGGCGAGCTGGACCCCGAAGACAAGGTCATCCTCTTCTGCGAATTCAAGCCTACCGTGGCGCGCCTCAAGGAACTGTGCGATGGAGCCGGTATCGGGAACGTCACCCTAGTCGGTAGCGACTCGCTATCCAAACGCCAGAAGGCGATCGACAAGTTCCAGGGCGATCCCGAGTGCAGGGCCTTCATCTGCACCACCCAAGCCGCCGGTACCGGGAACAACCTCACTGCCGCGAACTACGTGTTCTTCCTGGGCTTGCCTTGGACACCAGGGCAACAGGACCAGGCCGAAGACCGGGCGTACCGGAACGGTCAACTCCGAACCGTGATCGTGAAGATCCCCCTTGTCGAGAACAGTATCGATCAGCAGCTGTGGCAGTTGCTCTTAGCGAAGCGTCAGGTCAGCTTGGAGCTCATTGAGCCAGAAGATCAACAGGACGCGCTGGCCAAGGCGATGGTCGCCGCGACCATCAGTGTTTGAAACGAAAGGCATCAGTATCGCTCGGTACTCGCCAAAAAAATCTGCGTAGGGCGGCTAAGTATTTACTGCTGCGCCACCCTTACCCACCTGTCACCTTGCCCTCAATGACTACAGGGGGCCTCATGATCAGGCAGTTGACCACTCTCTCGCTCGCCGCACTCGTTGCGGGTTGTGCGATTCAGAAGGCTGAGCAGCCGCCAAAGCCGGCGTTCGATAGCAGCCGCAATCCCGAATGGCTGTCTCCGGACATCTACCCAAACGGAGCAAGTCCGGAGAAGGAGCCGGTCGTTCGGTATGGCCGCTACACCTTGGTGAGCACCCAACCTGACGCGAGCCAGCGCGACCTGATGGCACAGATCATCGACGTGACCATCCCAACGAACATGAACCCCAACGTTCGAGACGCCATGCTCTACGTGGTCGACCGGTCGGGTTACGCCCTCTGCCCGCCCAGCTCGCAGCACGTCAACATCCTGTACACCCGACCTCTACCAGCAGCTCAGTACAAGCTCGGTCCGATGACTCTGCGCAACACCCTGCAGGTCCTCGCCGGCCCGGCCTGGCAGGTGAAAGTCGATGAGGTGAACCGTCAGGTGTGCTTCGTGCTGCGCCCAAGCTACCAATTACCAACCCCATCGGCGCCGACGGGCCAGCTCTTCGCAGACAAAACGCAGGCTCCTGCCACCGGTTCCGCCGCCCCGGCCTCGACGCCAGGCGTTGTCGTCGCTGCTGTACCTGCTCCTGTACCCCTCACTACGACTATCCCCGCTGTCGCAGTCCCAGCGCCAGTGGCCCCCATGCCCCCCCCAGTGGCACCCGCCAAGGATGGCTCTATCACGGCTGCGACAATAACCGCCGCGGCTAAACCTTCGACGCCTGCATCCCCAGCATCGACAGCGCCGACCAAATTGGCAGCCTCCAAGCCTGCGGCTGCCGTCACCAGTACCGCAGTGGTCGCCCCGGCCATCGAAGTCAAACCCGCTCAACCATCCCGGCCGCTGCCCCAGGTATGGACGGCCGAAGTTGGATCAACCCTACGCCAGAGCATCGAGAGCTGGGCCAAGAAGGTCAGCCCAAGTTGGACGGTGATTTGGAGCCAGGACGACCTGGACTACCCGATTGAAGCTCAACTGCGCTTCGAAGGCTCCTTCCAGGACGCCATCAAAGAACTGTTCCCGCTTTACGACAACGCTCCCCGCTCTTTCGTTGTCGATGGTAGCGATGCGCAGCGTGTGTTGCACGTTGATGAGAGGAAGAAGAAATGACCGTATCCCCATGGGTCCGCTGGGCACTTACCCCGCTGACGGTCGCCATATTGGCGGGCTGCGCGGTACAGCGCGTGAACGAGTCCTTTGATCGAGCAGACTTACAAGGTCGCACTGCGGGGCAATACAACAAGTACCTGCAGAACCAGCAACCCCAGCAGGCGCGTGACACAGTTGTGTTCAGCAGCAAGCCTTGGGTATCGACTCAACCGCTCGTAAGCAAACGTGGTTTGCCCTTCTCGATGGACCAGGACATTGCATATCGGCCTGCCGGTGCCGTGTCCATCAGCGAAGTGGCCCAGTACATTTCCAAACAAACCGGCATGCCAGTGATTGTTGCCCCGGACGCCGTAAATCCCACCATCCTCTCCACTGGCCGCACGACTGGTAACGGCGCTCAGCAATCCACCCCCAACCCAGACAGCCTGGCCGGGCTTATGCCCAACGGTGTCATGGGCGCTTCGCCGAACGCCACGAGTGCTTTCGACTTAGGCTTAGGCTCCACCGGTTTGGTCACTGGTCTCGAATTCTCAGGTCGGGTATCCGGACTTCTCAACCAGAGCACCTCGCAACTGGGCCTTTCCTGGCACTTCGACCCTCAGCTCCAAGGTGTCCGAATCACTTACTTCGACACACGCACGTTCGATGTATGGACCTTCGGTGACGAGCTGGAGATCGAGAGCACCGTCAAATCGGGGCTTTTGACATCAACAGGTAGCGGTGACTCGGGTACGTCGTCGTCCTCATCAGGCGCTACCGGTGAGTCCGGCAGTAACCAGAGCACGAAGTCCATCTATAAAACTTCACTGATGAGCGACATCGAGAACGATGTCAAAGCCATGCTCAGCGTGCAGCCTCCCGGTCGGGCGACCCTCTCGCGCTCCACAGGTACCCTCACTGTTACTGATCGCCCGGACGTATTGAACCGGATATCGGCGTACCTCAAGACAACCAACCGGAGCATCACTCGGCAGGTGTTGTTCAACGTCAAGGTTTATGAGGTTACGTTCAACGACCGAGATCAGACCGCAGTCAACTGGACTGCCGTTTACAAGTCCATCTCTGGGAACTGGGGCTTTGACTTGAGCAACACGGTAGCCGGGATTAGCACCGATGCAGTGTCGGCCACCGGCAGCATCCTGGATACCTCAAGCTCTCCATGGGCAGGCTCAAAAGCTGTACTCCAGGCCCTCTCAGAACAGGGTCGTGTCGCCGAAGTGCGGACCCCGTCCATCACTACGTTGAACCTGCAGCCTGCTCCTATCCAGATCGGCAATGTCACTGGATACGTCGCCTCGAGCTCGACCACCTCGACTGCATCAGTGGGGACTAGTAGCAGCCTGCAACCGGCGACCATCACCAGTGGGTTCAACATGATGCTGCTGCCGAAATTGCTGGATAAGGAAAACATGCTGCTCATGATTACACTCAGTATCAGCAGCAAGCCGACGTTCCAGACATTCACCAGCAACGATTCCAGCGTCCAAACCCCGGACTACGACACCAAAAACGTCGCGCCCAAGGTGCAACTGAAAAGCGGCCAAACCCTCGTCATCACCGGCTTCGATGAGGACAGCGAGAACGCTAAGAAAAGCGGTGTGGGCAGTGCCAGCTTCTTCGGCCTGGGCGGTGGCCGTACCCGCTCCACTACGCATAGCGCCATGGTGGTCCTGGTCACGCCGATCGTCTTACCCGACAGTTTGGGTAGCTTAAACTCACATCCGTTCAACTTCGGAGCTGAAAGCCTCGCCGCCAACCAAGACTACCGGAGGTCGGCATTGGTCTGCCGACCACCACTGCGCTCTTGTGAGGCGTTGTAAGTGAGCGGCACCATGAACAATGAAGCCCCAAAAGGTCCAGAGTCCCGCGTTAAGGCGCTCAAGTACCACGGGCGGACCTTTGTGACCGGTATGCGGTGGGTGCCTCTGGGCTCCGTTCCAAACTACATGAAGGAAGCCCGAAAGTACGGCCAGGAACAGAACCTGGACATCGTGGCTATCAGGCGGACCAGCAGCCTTGTTCAAGCTGGGTTTGTTTCGCGCACAGCCGGGGTAAACAAGGGGATGTACTCGCTGGCCGCGACCCTGGCTGGCCAACTGGGTGACTCCTGGATTGCCGCCTGGCGCGTAGTTCCCGATGAAGATCAGTATGCAGTTGTAGCCGTTCACAATGGGTCAATTATTCCTGGTTGTGACCGTGTCGGGACCGAACTGGAGGTGCGCAAGCGGATCGCTCAGCAGAGAAGCAACGGCATCAATTTCAGCCACGAATACCTCCCCGCGGAATTCCAGCTCGGTGGTCAGCCCCTCGACATCGAGGAGCTGCTACAGCCCTCTCACCTCAAGCGCGACTACCGCCTACGCCCTCTGGTATTTGGGCTTTCCAAGGCCGAACTGGCTCAACTCGCCGCACTAGGACTTTTGATCGCCGGCAGCATTACTGGCTGGCTACTCTGGAAATCGCATACGGACGAGCTGGACCGCCTGGCGCGCCTGCAGGCGGAGAAACAGCGCCTCGAAGAGCTGGCCCGCCTAAAGGAACAGACTGGTACTGAACAGCCCATTCAGGCCCTGGAGCACCCGTGGGCAAAACTTCCTTCGGCTGATGCGTTCGTTCGCGCCTGCAGTCGTGTGATGTATCGACTGCCATTGGTTATTGAGGGTTGGCCGTTCATAAACGCCACGTGCAATGGCGAGCAGGTCCTTGCGACCTATCAGCGCACGGGGAACAGCAATGCCCTCGACTTCATTGCCGCTGTCACCGGTTACTTCCACGAACGTCCAGAGTTCTTCGAGAATGGCAAGCACGTCACCTTGAGGTTCAATATCTCTGCTCCCGCGACAGGCGATACCCCCCTTCCTGACGCGTATGAAGCGGTAACGGCGCTGTCGTCCTGGTTCAATGGCTTCTCCCAGGACCCCGATCTCAAGGAAGTCCCTGTTGAGGTACCGCAACAGCCAGCGTTGCCCGGCCAGCCAGCCCCGCCGCCACCTCCGCCACCAGAGTGGAAGCAATTCGAACTGCGCTATAGCAGCGGAATTCTGCCCTACGACTCCTTCAATAGTGCACCTACTCAAGGGCTTCGCCTGCAGGAGATCACCACCGAATACAAGGCTGACCATTTGATCTGGTCCGTCACAGGAGTCCTGTATGCGAAATAAGCCTATCTGGCAGCTCTTCACTGCCTTGCTGGCCCTGACTTCTGTCACCGCCCATGCCGCCGAGGAGACACTCTCTGGCATCAATGTGGGAGAGCTTGGCCGTGTGCAAAGCGACACCATTCTGCTTAAGGCAAAGGCCGAACGTGCCAAGGCACTACGGGACTCTAAAGGTGGAAGCGACCTTGACAGCTCTTTGCCTTCCACGGGTTCATTCCCTACGCCACAGGCGCCCGCCCCGGTGAGCGAGGCACCACGACAAAATTCCAGGCTTCCTGTCGTACAAGCCATCACCGGATCCCCACAGCGACTGCGAGCGAACCTGCTCTACACCGGCGGTTATGAATTCAACGCCGGCGTGGGCAGTGAGCTGCCTGATGGTTACAGAGTCCACCAGATCACGCTGGAAGGTGTGGTGCTGAGTCGTAAAGGTGAACGCTTCCCGCTCGGTTTCTCCAAACGAGCGCCGAGCAGCGATTCGGCAACTGGCGGCCAGACCAGTACCCGGCCCTTCAACATCCCCGGCCAACTGCCAGGCCAATGAGGAACTGATATGAATGACCTCACCCTGCAACCTATCGACGTTGAGGCGTCACCTCTCACCCCAATTACTTCATCCCTTTCGTCCGTGGTGCTGACGGCAAAGGGTGGCCGCTTCGAGATCAAGGATGAACTGCGCCAAGTGTTGGCCCTCACTGCGGATGGCGTACTGCACATCTCGGATAACTACCTTTCCGATCAGTACGTAATGGCGTTCATCGATCAACTGGAACATGAAGAGTTCGACTTCCAACTCCAGTCGGCCTCAATGGTCCAGATCAAATCCCTGTATGACACCGCCGCCCAGCATGCTGGACAAGGTTCGCAAGCAGAGACTCTACGCCAAGCGCAAGCTCTGGAATTGATTGGTCACGCCCATAAAGCCGGGGCCAGCGACATCCACATTGTCGTTGGGCATGACATCACCAAACTCTTCTACCGCGTCCACGGTTTGCTGTGGGAAGCACGCCAGGAAAAGAGTGAAGTCGGGAACGAGCTGTGCTCAGCTCTCTACAACAGCATGTGCGACGTATCGAAGGAACACTATCAGGCTCACATCCCCCAAGACGCGCGAGTGAGTCGTCGTTTCGTTGAACAGCTTGGGCTTTTCGGCGCGCGTATTGCAACTCGGCCCCTGGTCGACGGGCCGCTGATGATCATGCGTCTCCTGTACGACGACGCCTCCAAGCAAACTCTGGAAGAGCTGGGCTTCCTACCTGAACAGATCGAGCACTTCGCTCGCTTACGCAGCCTGCCCTATGGCGTCAACCTCTTCACAGGCCCCACCGGCTCAGGCAAATCGAAGTCTCTCCAGGTCAACCTCAATCTGCTCCACGACGAGACCGAGGGTACGCGCCACATCCTCACCTTGGAGAACCCTCCTGAATACCGCCTCAAAGCTAACCAGTCTGCGCTGGGTGCAGCTGAGACGTGGAGTGAAGCGATTACCAACACGGTACGTCTGGACCCCGACGTTCTCATGTATGGCGAGCTTCGTGACCTGGCGTCGGCGCAGGCCGCATACACGGGGGGCATGACAGGCCACCAGGTGTGGTCAACGCTTCACACCAACGATGCCATTGCCGCGATCCCACGCCTGATCGACATGGGCGTACCGCAGTACCTGGTCACGGACCCCGCGCTGACCACCGGCATCATCAACCAGTCGTTGCTCCCTGTTCTCTGTCCGCACTGCAAGGTCCCATTGCTTGAGCACCAGTCTGCGCTCGACAAAGCGTTGTTCAACAGGCTGGCCAAGCTGCACATGGTCGACCAGGTGTTTTTGACCGGTGAGGGATGCTCCCAGTGCAAGGGGATGGCAGTTGTCGATCGGACCGTTGCTGCAGAGATGCTGCTCACCGATCTGCTGTTCATGAAGGTGTTCACCGAGCAAGGCGCAAGCGCTGCCCGGCGACACTGGGTCAAAGAGATGGGTGGGATCACCAAGATTGCCCATGCTCGGATGAAGATCGCAGCAGGGGTAGTTGACCCTCGCCATGCCGAAACAATGGTCGGCCCACTGGACTTCGATCAACAGCTCGTGGAGCTGTCACATGCGTGATCTGATTGCTGACCTTTGGACCGGCCTACGCGAGGCGTACGCCGACTGGGTAGAAGGCTTCTATGCGAAGCAATTTGGTTCGAATGAGCGGATTCAATTTTACGAATCCCTCATCGGTGTGATCGAGGACTCGATTCCGATCGACGAAGCCCTTGAAACCGTCGAGAACGCATTCAGCAACGAAGGTAAGCAGCTTCATCCGGTGTCGATTATTTGCAGCCGGGTGGCCAGGTCGGTGCGGGGGGGGAAATCTCTCGCGAGTTCATGTCGCGCCTACCTTCCGTTTGACGAGAGCTCCCTGATCGAAACAGGCGAAAAGACTGGAACACTGGCACCCGCCCTACGCGATTGCGTCAGGATCATCGAAGTCCGCCAGAGGATAACTCGCCTCGTCGTCTCAGTCTTCGCTATGCCCACCATAACCTGGTCGCTGATGTTCGCCCTCATGTTTGTGGTGGCTGGATGGTTGGTACCAACCATGGCCCAACGCTCCAACCCCGAGGCATGGATAGGTGTACCTGCATTTCTCTACATCATGTCCAACGTGGTAACGCATTACGGTCTGTACATGGTTGCTTTGACCGTCGGGCTAGCAATCATGTCGATCATCACGTTGCCCTACTTCTGTGGTCTGGAAATTCAGCCCAACAGTCCGGACTGGAAGGTTCAGCTAAGCCATACCTTGCAACGCATCAGGGTGAGCTTCGAGTCGCTTCCGCCCTGGTCAATCTACAAAGTCATGCAAGGCTCGATCTTCCTGCTGAACATGTCGGTCATGCTCCGCACCGGCATCAGCCAGTTGAACGCCTTGAGCATTTTGAGGCGCAGCGCTTCGCCGTGGCTGCGAGAGCGAATTGACGCAATCCACTACGGCGTGAGTTCCGGCAAGGATTTCGGCTCAGCGCTGAAGCTTGCAGGCCATAAATTCCCTGACCAGATGGCCATCCACTTTCTGCAGGTTCTAGCAACCCGTAAAGGCTTTGCCACCTCAATGGAACGCTTTGCCAACAGGTGGCTCGACCAAATGCTCAAAAGAATCGAGACCATCTCAAAAACCTTTGCCTCGATCTCTGCGCTGCTTATGGGACTGCTGATGATCCTCGTCGTGATCGGCATTTTCCAGTTGGCTCTCGGGATCACTGACTCGCTTTAAACACTGCTCAAGATAATCACCAAGGGGTAAATGCAATGATGCGCTCTCGTCGCACTAAACAAGCTGGCTTCATGTCAATCGACGCACTGCTGTGGACCATTTTCGCTGTAGTCGTCCTGGGCTTTATTGCCTATGCGGGCTTCAAGGCGCTCGGAGGAACCGATTCCACCGTCGAGCTGAGCAACATTACAACGATCATGAGCAACACCAAGCAGCTTAAAGGTCGGGCTGGATATGGAACCTCAGGCACCAACCTGATTCCTTCACTTATCGCGATCGATGGCACCGGCAACATGGGCGTGTCGGGCTCTACCGTGACCAACCAATGGAACGGTGCGGTGACCAGCGTCAGCAATGGCATGACCTACACCCTCACTATCACCAATGTCCCCAAGAGCGCTTGCATTTCGCTCGCCACCAAGGTCGCGAAGGACAAACAGACCACGACCAAGATCAACGGGGGGTCGGCGATTAGTGGCGAGGTCCTGACAACCGCGGCCACCACATCCTGTTCCGGAGATACAAACACCCTCGCCTGGACTGCGTATTAAGGACTGTGATGTGAGCCTGATCGCGAGCGCAACTTTCATCGACCTCTATCTGGGGCACGATTTCGCGGATGTTAAGGGGCTGGAGGGCCAGCCCCGACGCGTCGCGGCGCCGGCTGAATGGCAGGAAGAGATCAAACGCTTGAAAGCCCGCTGCCAGGATCAGCTCGATGCCACAGGAGAGCCCGAGTTTTCGATCGTGATCGAGGATTCGGTGCTCTTCCGGGTCACCTACATGCTCGATGTGTACGCGAAGCCTCTGTTCGTCTTGAATCGCTCTGCTGCCAAGATCCTGCCACTAATGGATATCGGACTGCCTGATGCCGTACACAACTGTGTAATGAGCGAAGCCACCAAAGGCCTTGTTTTCATCTGCGGTGAAATGGCCTCGGGGAAGACCACGAGCGCTGCTTCAATCGTGCAAGCCCGCCTGGTGCAACATGGCGGGCTTGCGCTAGCTGTAGAGGATCCGCCCGACACTCCTCTTCACGGGCTCCATGGCAAAGGCCGGTGCGTCCAGGTGCCAGTATCCCGTCGGCAAGGCGGATACGGTGAGGCCCTCATCCGTGCACTGCGAACTCGGGCAGATCTGATTTTCGTCGGCGAGGTACGCGATACCCCGACTGCTGTACAAGCCGTTCAAGCATCAATCAACGGCCACTTCATCATCTGCACGGGCCACGCAGGCAGCGTGGTCATGGGGATCGAGCGACTGGCTGTGCTCGCCCAGCCCCAACTGCCGAATGCGCTGCAAATCCTCTCGCAGGGACTTGTCGCAGTGATCCATCAGACGCTTCAGCGAAGTGATCATGGCCCCGCAAGGCTGACCCTGAAGTGTCTCTCATTGAGCGATGGGGATGCTCCCGCGATCAGAGAGAAGATCCGACAAGGGACGCTACAAATGCTTGAGCAAGACATCGCCAACCAGTCGAGCAGGAACATTTGGAATGATGAGTAAGCGTAAACAGAGGGGCTTTGCGTCCCTCGATGCCATGGTCGGGTTAATCGTCCTTACCATCGTCCTCTCCTTGGCTGGAGGATACGCAATCGATGCAGCGAAGAAGCAGGACTATCGGATCGCTGCAGAACAGCAGAGGACTATGTCAGAAGCGTTCAGCAAATACCTTAAGGACAACTACGCCGTCGTGCTGGCCAGCGCTGGACCCACTTCACCCGTCCAGGTCACAGTTGCCATGCTGCAAAACACCAACTATCTGCCGGCGGGCTTCAGCTCGACCAACAGCTTTGGTCAAACCCTCATCGGCCTGGCTAGGAAGCCCAACCCGAACCAGCTCGAAGCAATAGTCATCACCACGGGTGGCCAGGCCATTCCTGAACTCGGAATCCGCGCCATTGCAGAACACCTCGGTGGACCAGGTGGCTTCATTTCCAAGCTGCAGGCAGGAGTGATCGAGGGCGTGCGCGGCGGGTGGCAAGTAACGTTGAGCAACTATGGTGTCAATCCAGGGGCCGGCCACACGGCAAGCGCGCTCTTCCTGATGGATGGTGACCTGGCCAACGATTACCTCTATCGCAATGCTGTGCCAAACCATCCTGAGTACAACCGGATGAATACTCACCTCGACATGGGCGGAAACAACATTAACAACGCCGGAGCGATCACGGCATCCGGCAATGTCACCACCATAAGTGACGTCTCTGCACGCAACGTAACCGCAACAGGTGAGACGACTACGGGAGGCTGGTTCAGGACCAAGGGTGACACCGGCTGGTACAGCGAAAAATGGGGCGGCGGGATCTACCAGTCCGATGCCAATTGGGTTCGAGTCCTTAACGACAAGGGCCTGTACACCGGTGGTCAGGTACGGGGGGGCACACTGCAGGCGGACGGACGTGTCACTGTTGGTGAATACCTGGACATTGAGAGTACTGCTGTCGAAGGACAGGCGTGCCCAAAGATCGGTATCCAGTCAAAAAACAACGTGGGTGCGCCGCTTACATGCCAATGCCTCACACCTTCTTGCCAATCCAGTGTGTGGAAAGCAACCTCCGGCGCAACGCTCGGTGACAAGGTGATCGGCGGCTATGTTTCCTATCACGACTCCTCACAGTCAGGTTCCGCTTACTGTCCAGAAGGGTCG
>Ga0160439_1000287_pt1 | contig 29477 bp, 23 predicted proteins | sample HID1975M_E0MG_FD_108201 | JGI IMG/M metagenome (GOLD analysis project Ga0160439, IMG submission 108201) | Enriched soil microbial communities from UW Madison campus, WI, USA - HID1975M_E0 MG | ecosystem: Environmental > Terrestrial > Soil > Unclassified | place: USA: Madison, Wisconsin... | reverse complement strand
TGACCGCTACTTCCTCGACAATGCCGCCGAGTGGATCCTCGAGCTCGACCGCGGCCGCGGCATTCCGTGGAAGGGCAACTACACCGAGTGGCTGGTGCAGAAGGACGAGCGCCTGAAGCAGGAAGACAACCAGGAGAAGTCGCGCCAGAAGGCGATCCAGAAGGAACTGGAATGGTCGCGCCAGAACGCCAAGGGCGGCCGCTCGAAGGGCAAGGCCCGCCTCGCCCGCCTCGACGAGCTGCAGTCGCAGGACTACCAGAAGCGCAACGAGACCAACGAGATCTTCATCCCGCCGGGCGAGCGCCTCGGCAACTCGGTGATGGAGTTCAGGAACGTCTCGAAGAAGTTCGGCGACCGCCTGCTGATCGACAACCTGTCGATGATCATTCCGCCGGGCGCGATCGTCGGCATCATCGGCCCGAACGGCGCCGGCAAGTCGACGCTGTTCAAGATGATCACCGGGCAGGAGAAGCCGGATTCGGGTGAGATCGTCGTCGGTCCCACCGTGCAGCTGTCGTACGTCGACCAGAGCCGCGACGCGCTGGAGGGCAACCACAACGTCTTCCAGGAAATCGCCGGCGGCCTCGACATCCTCAACATCAACGGCATCGAGATCCAGTCGCGCGCCTACATCGGCCGCTTCAACTTCAAGGGCCAGGACCAGCAGAAGATGGTCGGCTCGCTGTCCGGTGGTGAACGCGGCCGCCTGCACATGGCCAAGACCCTGCTGCAGGGCGGCAACGTGCTGCTGCTCGACGAACCGTCGAACGACCTCGACATCGAGACGCTGCGTGCGCTCGAGGACGCGCTGCTGGAATTCCCCGGCAACACGTTCGTGATCTCGCACGACCGCTGGTTCCTCGACCGCATCGCCACGCACATCATCGCGTTCGAAGGCGACAGCCACGTCGAGTTCTTCCAGGGCAACTACCGCGAATACGAAGAAGACAAGCGCCGCCGCATGGGCGACGACGCGGGTCCGAAGCGTCTGCGGTTCAAGGCGCTGAAATAATCGTCCTGGCTCTGGATCCGCGCAGGTACACGCGGACCAGATGCCAGGCGGACGTGAGCCCCTCTCCCGCCGGGAGAGGGGTTGGGGTGAGGGCAGCGCAGAAGACCGGGAGCCGCGAATGACCATCCAGACCCTGGAAGAACTCGAAGGCCTCAAGCGCGCCGGCGCACTCGTCGCGCGGATCCTGTCGACGATGCGCGATCAGGCGCTGGCCGGCACCACGCCGCGCGAGCTCGACGCCATCGGCGCCAACATGCTGCGCGAAGCCGGCGCGCAATCCGCGCCGGTGCTGACCTACGGCTTTCCGGCCGCGACCTGCATCAGCGTCAACCGCGTCGTCGCGCACGGCATCCCCGACGCGACGCCGCTGCAGGATGGCGATCTGGTCAACATCGACGTGTCCGCCGAACTCGACGGCTTCTTCGCCGACACCGGCGCCAGCTTCGTCGTCGGCACCGCGAGCGCGGCCCAGCAGCGCCTGCTCGACGCGACCCGCGAAGCGCGCGACGCGGCCATCGCCCAATTGCGCGCGGGCGAACTGCTCAGCGGCATCGGCCGCACCATCGAGACCGTCGCGGCGCGCCGCGGTTTCCGCATCATCCGCAACCTGCAGAGCCACGGGGTCGGCCGGGCACTGCACGAATCGCCCGGCTCGATTCCCGGCTATTTCGATCGCCGCGACACCCGCCGCCTGCACGACGGCATGGTGATCACCGTCGAGCCGTTCCTGGCGACCCACGCCACGCGCACCGAGGATCTGGACGACGGCTGGTCGCTGGTCTGTCCCAAGGGCTTTGGGACGCAGTTCGAACACACGGTCGTCGTCACCCGTGGCGCGCCGATCATCGTCACCTGAGGTCCGCTCCATGACGCACACCTTCATGCAGGCGCTGCGCACGCGCTGGCAGTCCGCCGACACGCTCGTCTGCGTCGGCCTCGATCCCGAACCGGCGAAGTTTCCCGCGCGCTTCGCGCACGATGCCGATGCCGTGTTCGCGTTCTGCCGCGACATCGCCGATGCGACCGCCGAATACGCCTGCGCGTTCAAGCCGCAGATTGCCCACTTCGCCGCGCTCGGCGCCGAAGACGCGCTGCAGCGGCTGATCGCGCATCTGCATGCCGCGCATCCCGGCGTGCCGGTGATCCTCGATGCCAAGCGCGGCGACATCGGCAGCACCGCGCAGCGTTACGTCGCCGAGGCCTTCGCGCGTTTCGAGGCCGACGCGGTGACGGTGAATCCGTATCTCGGCCGCGACTCGGTGCAGCCCTTCCTCGACCGGAGCGACAAGGGCGTCGTGATCCTGTGCCGCACGTCGAATCCGGGCGCCGCCGATCTGCAGGATCTGCCGGTGACCCACGCAGGTGGCACGCGTCCGCTGTACCAGCACGTCGCCGAGACCATCGCGCGTGACTGGAACGGCCACGACAACGTGTCGCTGGTCGTCGGTGCGACCTGGCCCGAACAGCTGCGCGAGGTGCGCGCGATCGTCGGCGACATGCCGTTCCTCGTGCCCGGCGTCGGCGCGCAGGGGGGTGATGTCGAGGCCGTGGTCGGCAATGCGAAGACCGCCGACGGCACCGGCCTGATGGTCAGTTCGTCGCGCGCGATCCTGTACGCGTCGAACGGCGACGACTACGCGGAGGCGGCCGCGCGCGAAGCGCGTGCGTTGCGGGATGCGGTCAACCGGTTTCGTTGAGCGCGCACGCGAAGACCATTCCAGCCCAGATTTCTAGAGCCCCTCTCCCTCCGGGAGAGGGGTTGGGGTGAGGGAGCTCTTGGCGCACTCCTGTGGAGCCCCGCCCTCACCCGACGCGTTTCACGCGTCGACCTCTCCCATAGGGAGAGGTGCCTGTTTTGCGCGATCATGCTGGTGAACGCGCCGCTACCTCACCGCACAACCTCGACGAACACCGGATTCGAATAGAACCACAGGTCCCGCCACGGATCCTCGCCGGCAACATCCGGCATCGGTTCGATCTGCGCATTCGACGTACCGCGTACCCGCACGAAACCGCGCGTTTCCGGGGCAGGCAAAGTGACATCGAACACGATGCGGCCGCCGTCCTGCCGCCACTGCGCGGCACGCACGGTGTGCACGGTCATGGCAGGCGTGCCGTCCGCCGATGCCTGCCCGGCGATCACATCGATGTGGTCGATCGCATTGCGGTCGCCGTTGAAGTTCGCGCCTGCGGGCACCGTGACCGACACCCGTACCGTGACCGGCGCGCCGGGTGCGATCCGCAGCGTGCCGCCCATCGTCGCCGGCGCGGCGCCGTCGGCCGAGACCTGCAGATCCAGCGTGTCGATCAGATCGCCGGTCACCGCGAACATGCGGCCATGCCGCAGACCGTCGAGGATGTCCACGCTGTCGTGGCGTGCCAGCACATACGTCTTGCTGTACTGGCCCGGCCAGAAGTCGGCGCCGCCGATGTCCACATTGCGGTGCGAGTCGGAGGTCGCGGTGATCCAGAAGCGGCGGCCCTCGGCCAGCAGCGTGTCCCACACCCCGCCGAGCTGCGCGGTCATCTGGTCGAAGCCGCCCCAGGTCTTCGCCGCGTCGTTGCGATACAGCCCGCGATGGCGCCGATCCGCCTGATGGCCGGGCGCGCCTTCCATGCCGACGAGCACGTCGGGCGCGGCGTCCTGCCAGGCACGCAGCTCCTCCGGATCGACCTGGCCCCACATGCCGATCCCGGTCGCGGTGCGCGCGGGATGGTTGACGAACATCAACGGCTGCGGCCGCTGCGCCTGCATGTGGCGCAGCGCCGCGCGCATCGCTTCCGGCGTGTCGCGCGCGTCGTCGTCCACTTCGCGGCGGCTGAAACGGCGCTCCAGATCGACCAGCATCGTGTTCTCGTGCGCGCCCGGCGCCATGATCAGCGACGCGTGCTCGCCGGCCGGCACATCGAATTCCATGCCGTGGAACTGCAGGACCTCGGGCACGTCGCGGCGCGCCTGCTGCAGCGCCGGCCATGCGGACGCATGCGTCACCGCCGAATGGTTCGGACCGCCGTGATCGGTGTGCACCATCCACGTCAGGCCATGACGACGCGCTTCCTCGGCATTGCGCGTGCGCGAGTACGGCGAATCGCCGCCGCGGATCGGCGTCGGCGGCGACGTGGAGGTGTCCCAGTCGACGCTCCATTCGCTGTGCACGTGATGGTCGCCGGCGCGCCAGGCGCGGCCATCGGCGTGGTCGGCGGCATGCGCACCGCCGATCAGGGCGAGCAACAGGAGAGAAGAGGACGCGCGGCGCGCGTACCTGGACGGAACGATGTGGACGGTCATGCGGAATCCGGACGATGGATGAACGCGGCGCGAACCACCGCAGCCGCGTATTCCACCGCGGACCCATGTCATCCCGATGAAACCTGTGTGGGTTTCGTGCGCCGATCAGACGGCCGCATCGGCCGGAAATCCGGACACCTGCCGCAGAGACGTCAGATCGCCCGGGTCGCCGGACATGCGCCTGCCCGGCGAATCGCCAAGCCCGACCACGGACTGGAAGTTGCAGCGGACCATCCTGATGACCATGTCCAGCGGCGTCGATCAGGTGCGTGCCGCCATCGAACGCCAGTCTGCAGCGTCCGCGGAAACACGCATTCGACTCCTGTCAGCCGCCCGCCTGCCGCGCGCGGCGCAGCACCGCGAGCGGAAACCGTGCCCAGATCATCGCCCACACCGCGACGCGTTGCGGCCGGGTGCGGCGCGCGGCCTCGAAGCGCTGGAAATAGCGCCACAGGCCGCGATGCTTGTGCCATTCGACGAACACCGGCCGCGAGCGGCTGGACACGCCGCGCACGTGCAGCACCGCGATGTCGTTGGCGACCGCGATGACCGCGCCCGCCTCGCGCGCGCGCCGGCACAGGTCCAGGTCTTCGGCATGCAGCCGGTAGCCGGTATCGAAGCCGTCGATGCGGTCGAACAGCGTGCGCGGCAGCAGCATCAGCGCGCCGGAGATCGCCTCCACGCGCTGCAGCGCCTGCCCGGCATCACGCGGCACGGCGAGCACGCGGGCCTGCGGCTCGCGCAGCATCGAGACGAAGTCGGGATCGCGTCGGCGCGCGGCGGGATCGCGCGCGCCATCCTCGCCGACGAGTTCGGTGCCCAGCAGGCACGGTGCGGCCAGTGCATCCGCGTGCGCTCGCAGACGCGCGAGCGTGTCGGCATCGACGAGGCAATCGGGATTGACGAAGGCGATCCACGGCGCGTCGGCATCGCGCGCGCCCTGGTTGCAGGCGACCGCGAAGCCGGGATTGTCGGGATTGCCGATGAAGCGCACGCGCGCATCGAGCGAGGCATGCCGCTGCACGATGCCCAGCGTGGTGTCGTCGGACGCGTTGTCGACGACGCGGATCTGCGCGACGCCCTCGGCCGCGCGCAGGCGGGTCAGGCAGGCGTCGATCGTGCTGCCGCTGCGGTGGGTGACGACGACGGCGACGATGTCGGGCGTGGCGGGAACTTCGGGGCTCACTTCGGCGGCGTGTCGTCGGCGGGAAATGCATTGTCTGCTGAGCCGGGTGCAGTGGGGGTATCGCGAGCGCCGGCCGCCCTTACCCCACCATCCGCTTCGCGGCTGGTCCCCCCCTCTCCCGGATGGGAGAGGGGCGCAGGCGGGCGGACGTCGTCCGCAGCTTCCTGACGAGCGCCGGTTGCCCTCACCCCACCATCCGCTTCGCGGATGGTCCCCCCCTCTCCCGGGCGGGAGAGGGGCGTCGGCGGGCGGATGTCGTCCGCCGTTTCTTCGTGGAACAACTGCTGTTGCGCCGGCGCATCCTCCAGCGCATCGAAGCCGCGCTGCAGCGCCACGCGCGTCGCGTGCAGCGGGTCCTGCATCAGGAAGGTCGCCAGTCGCGAATGCCAGGACGGCCAGCGAACGCCGAGCGCGTCCATGTCGCCGTCGGCGGGACCGCCCTCGCCGCCGCGGGCGACGAACGCGGTCTCGCACAGCGCATTGCGCCAGCCCAGGCCCGCCATGCGCAGCGACAGGTCGATCAGCGCGGCATACCAGGAGCGGTAGCTCGACGCATCGAGACCGCCGGCCTTGCGTCGCGCGTTGCCGCGCAGCAGCACCGCATGGCCGATCGCGGCCGGCAGTTCGGGATACAGCGGCGGCAGCGCCTGGCAGGCGCGCGCGAGGCGCGACGGATCGTCGGGCACCGGATTGATCTCGCCGATCCGCGGCCAGGCCGCGGACTCGCCGGCGTTGCACCACGGCGTCGCGGTGGCGATCGCGGCGTCGCGAGCGAAACAGGCCGCGAGTGCATTGGCCCAGCCCGGCGCGGGAATCGCATCGGGCGCGAGCACGATGACGTCGGCATCGCCGCAGGCACGCAGCACGTCGTCGAGATGCGCGACCTCGCCGATCGAACGCTGGCGGCAGGTGTAGTCGGCCTGCAGCGGCGTGTCGGCGAGCCAGCGCTGCACGATCTCCGCGCCGCGCGGCCCGATGCGCGCGTCGTCGGCCAGCCAGATCCGCGTGCCCGACGGCGTGCCCGCATCGAGCGCGGCCAGGCACGCGTCGAGCGCGTCGTCGTCGTGCCCGACCGGCAGCAAAATCACCGGCAGCTCAGCCATGCGCAGCGTCTCCGCGCATCGCGGCCCTCAGTCCTGCGGACGCTGCAGGGGCTGCAGCGCGCGGAAGCGGCGCCCGTACTCGTCGGTCAGCTGGCGCGCCTCCTGTGGATTACGCACGATCGTCGGCGTCAGCAGGACGATGACCTCGCTGCGCTCGGTGCGGGTGCTCTGCCGGCCGAACAATCCGCCGAGCACCGGAATGCGGCTGAGACCCGGAAACCCGGTCGAGATCCTGCCGACATCGTCCCGGATCAGGCCGGCCAGCATCACCGTGTCGCCGGCCTGCACGGCAGCCTCGGTCTTCAGCCGACGGGTATCGATACGCACGTTTCCCTGCGAATCCGCGGTGTTCTGCGGCGCCGGAGAACTGACCTCCTGCACGATGTCGAGGAAGACCATGCCGTCACGGGTCACGCGCGGCCGGACCTTCAGGATCGTGCCGGTTTCCAGGTACTGCACCTGGGTGTACTGGCTGTCGCCGATGATCGGGTTGACGCTGGTCGTCGAGATCGGAATGCTCGCACCGACGTTGAATTCCGCCATCGCATTGTTGCGCACGAAGACGGACGGAGACTGCAGGATCTGGACGTCGGTCACTTCGTCGAGTGCGCTGACGACCGCGGCCGCATTGCGTCCCAGGAACGTCCATCCCAGACCTGCCGGACCCGCACCGGTCTCGATGCCGGTGATGTTGCCCGCGATGCCGGCCCACGTCGTCCGATTCACCGCGTTGGGCAGCCCGGCATCCGTGACCGCGCGTTCGAAAAACCAGTTCACGCCGTACTGCAGTTCACCGCTCAGCGCCACTTCCACCACCTGCGCCTCGATGTGTACCTGCATCGGCATCACGTCGAGCCGCTCGACGACATCGCGGATCGAGCGCCACGCCGCCGGTGTCGTGCGTACCAGCAGCGTGTTGGTCTCGTCGACAGCCGACACGCCGACGCGGTCGCCCTCGACTTCCAGCGTCACGCTGCTCGGGCCTTCCTGCTGCTCGTTGAGCTGCATCTCGCCGACGTTGCCGCCCCGCGCGCCACTACGGCCGCCCCGCGACGCATTGTTGCTGCCGAAGCCGCTCCCGCTGTCGAGACCGCCCTGGCCGCTGCTGTTCTGCGTGTTCAGCCCGTCGCTGCGCAGCGAACTCCCGCTCAGACCCGGCATCAGCGACGTGCTGTCCTGGCCGCTGCCGCCGCCACCGCCGAACACTTCCGACAGCCGCTGCGCAAGTTCGCGCGCCTTGATGTACTTGAGCTCGTGCGAGAACAGCCGCGGTTCCTGGCCGGCATTGTCGATCCGCTCCAGCCACTGCTGGATCTCGCCGAGATAGTCGGCCTGCGGCGTGATCACCAGCACCGCGTTCGCGCCTTCGAGCGGCATGAAGCGGAACATGCCCGACACCGGCGATTCGCTGTCCTGGCCGAATACCTTCTCCAGATCGGCGACGACCTGGGTGGCCTTGCCCGACTGCAGCGGGAACACGCCGACCGACATGCCCGACAGCCAGTCGACGTCGAAGATCTCGATCGTGCGCAGGTAGTTGTCGAGCTCCGAACGGCTGCCCGAGATCGTGATGACGTTGCGCGCGTTGTCGGCGGAAACGATCGCGTTCTGTCGCGCATACGGTTCGAGCACCTTCTCCATCTCGGTGGCCGAGATGTAGCGCAGCGGCACGGTGCGGACCTCGAAGCCGCGCGCGGCGCCGGTGCCGCCGGTGCGCGGCGCCACGGTCCCGGTCGCCAGCGCGGTGTCGGCGGCGACGATGTTGTAGCGGCCGTCGCTGTAGATCATGCGGGCGTTGTTCCAACCCAGCACCATCTCCAGCAGGCTCAGCGCCTGCGCCGGACTGACCGGCTGCGGCGTCGCCAGCGTCACCGTGCCCTGCACTTCCGGCGCGATGACGTAGTTCTGGCCCAGCATGTCGCCGAGGATCGCCTTGGCGACGGCGTGCACCGATTCGCCTTCGAAGTTGAACGAGGCCTGCCCGCTGGTCGCGCCGAGCGTGGGCGGCGCGGCGGACGCGGCGCGCTGGTTGAGCACGGTGCCGCTGCCGCGGCGGATCTGCGGCTGCGGGCGTTCGTCGTCGGCGAGCAAGGACTGCGCGCGCGCGCCCGGCGCCGACGCGGTGTCGGCGGACGAAGTGCCCGCCTCCGCGCCCTGGCGCAGGTCTGCATCGCGGCGCATCGACGCGGTCGGCGCGGTCGCGCAGCCGGCGAGCAGTGCGATGCCGGTCCCGAGGGCGATCGCCCGGAGGTGGAAGGCTGACGTCTGGAAAGGCTTCATCGACGGGAGTCTAGTCCTGGGCGGAATTGGATTGCTGTTGCTGGCGCAGGCGTGCGCGCCGTTCTTCGATGCGGCGCCGGATCGCTTCGACCTGGGCTTCGGACGGGCCGGCCGCCTCCGGGGCGGCCACGCCGTTGCCGGTCACCGGTTCGGCGGTTCCGCGCGGCTGCGCATTGCCGCGGGATTGCGCGGGTGCATTGGCGTTCGCTGCGCGTGCCGCGGCCTCGGCGGCCTGCTGCGCGGCGCGCGCGGCCTGCTCGGGCGAAAGCGGCGGACGCGATGCCGCCTGCGCGGGCGACTGGCCGCCCGGTGGCGGCGTCGGCGTCATCGGCGTCGGGGGCTGGCCGCCGCTGCCGTCGAACACGCGCAGTTCCAGCGTGCGCGGACCTTCGGGCGTGGTGAACACCACGCTGCGTGCGTCGACCGAATCGAGCAGCCAGTTCGAGGCCTCGGGCGGGCCCTCGCCGACCTTGAGCCGGATCGACTCGCCACCGCCGCTGGGCTGCAGGATCGCCATCGCGAAATCGGGCGTGCGCAGCACACTGGTCAGCACGTAGTCGAACCCGGTGCCGGCGCCCTCGCCCTCGTCCTGCGGATCGATGAAGAACGGATGCGGACGGCGGTCGCCACTGAACAGCGGGCGCGCGGCGACCTCGCCGAAGCTCGACAGCGGCGGCGCCGGCGCGGCGTCGCCGGGTGCGGGGCCGATCGGCGCGGCGACACTGCCGTCGTCCTCGAGCGTGCCGATACGGCTGCCGAGGCCGGCCAGCGACAGCAGCGCGAACAGCAGTGCCCAGCCGCCGACCGCCGCGACCAGCCAGGTGCGCGCGTTGGTGGCATCAATCCGCATCGGTGCTTCCGTTGGCGGCAGCCGGACGCGCACGCGCCGCAGCGTTGCCGGCAGGCGCCGCGCCCGGCGGCGGCAGCACGTAGCCGGACAGGTCGAAGCTCACGTCGACCCCGCCGCTGGTCGCGCCGGCCGCGAGCGTGTGCCGCTGGCTCAGGATGTTGAGGTTGTCGACGAACAGCCGCGGCGTGCCGGTTTCCAGCGAATGCAGCACCGTCGCCAGTTCCGGATTGCCGCAGCGCAGGCGCACCTGCACGGTCGCGCGCGGGTACTTGTCGTTGCGCTGGCCGGCGATCGGCGAGCGGTTGCTGATCGCGCAGCTGCGGTTGCCGGGGCTCGCCTCGAGCACCGCGCTTTCGAGGCGCTGCACCAGCGCCGCGGTCGCGAGTTCCACACCGGCCTGCGGCATGAAGCCGGGCGTCTCGTCCATCGCCGCGCGCGCGCGTTCGAGCTCGGCGCGCACCTGCGGCGCCTGTTCCAGCTCGCGGCGGATGCGCAGCTCGCGTTCCTGCAGCGTGTCGATGCGGGCGCCGAGTTCGCGCATCGGCTGCGTCCACCACGGATGGATCAGCAGCAGGTAACCGAGCAGCAGGACACCGAGCAGCAGCCCCAGCGCCAGCCAGCGATCGCGGGCCGACACGGGCCTATCGGGCATCGTCCGCACGCACGGACTCCTGTGGGGGGGATGCGGGCGCCGGCGTGGCCGCCGGCGGCACGAGTTCGGCGGTCAGGGTGAAGCGATCCGAGCGCGTACGCGGATCGTTCTGCAGCGCGCCGGCGAGCGCGGGCGCGCGCCACAGCGACGAGCCCGACAGCTGGCCGACCAGCGCCGAGGCTTCGGTGCTCAGGCCGATCAGCAGCACGCGGTCGCCTTCGATCGCGGCCTTCTCCAGCGACGTGGAGTCCGGCAGCCGGCGCGCGAGTTCGTCGAGCACCGCGACGGTCAGCGGCCGCGCGGCGCGCTGCGCCTGCAGGAAGGCCTTGCCCTCGCGCAGGTCGGTCAGCTGCTGGCGCTGCGCCGATGCGGCGCGCGCACGCGTGGCCTCGGACGCGACGCGCGCTTCCAGCGCATCGGCGGCGGCGCTGCGGTTCTCGCGCATCTGCCACAGGCCGAATGCGGTCAGCAGCACCGTGATGCCGAGCATCAGCCACTGCACGCGGCGCTGCGGATCCTCGCGGCGGCGACGGCGCGCGTCGTCGATCAGGTTGACGCCCAGCGGGCCAGCCTCACCGGCGAGATCGATGCCGGCCAGCATCGGCGCCAGCGGCCCGAGCGCGGCGAGCTGCGCATCGATCGCGGCGCGCGGCACCACGACCAGTTCCACATCGATCTGGCCATCGCCGCGCCGGCCGAGCACGCGGTGGTCGTAGCGCACGTCGGCCGCGGCGAACGGCGTCTGCCGGTCGATCTCGAAGCCGAGCACGTCGTGCAGGCGGTTGCCGGCGGCTTCGGGCAGGGTCATCCGGCGACGCAGGCCGGTGCGTGCGGGCAGCAGCAGCCAGCGCGGCAGGTCGATCGAGCGCGACGCGAGCAATGCGGCCAGCGGATCGCCGGCGGTGTCGTCGAACGCGGCGCGCGGCACGCTCGCCAGGTCGCGCACGCCGTCGGCATCCTGCAGCTGCAACGCGATGTCGCCGCCAGTGCCGACCAGCAGCAGGCGGCGGCTCGCGAGCCCGAACAGTTCGCGCACGCGCGCCGGCAACCAGGCCGACAGCGCCGCGCCCCACCACGACAGGAACCCCCGGACACGCGCCGAAGTGCGGCCGTCCAGGCGCCATGTGCGGCGGCCGGGCACGTTCTCGCCCGGGGGTGCGGGTGTTGCGGACATCATCGTGGTGACGCTCCTTCCTCCCAACGCAGCACGGTGTAGGCCGTGCCCGGTACGGCGCCACCGCCGGTCCTGACCACTGCACGCAGCCGCGCGGTCCGCCCCTCCGGAAGCCGCGCCTGGCTCTCGATACTATACGTGCCGCTGCCGCCGCCCAGCAGCGCACCCATCAGCTGCGCACCGGCCGCCTCGCGGGCGGCGAGGATCGGATCGGCCTCGACCCCCATCGCCTGCAGCACGGCCGCCGCGGCGAACTGCGGATCGGGCGCCGGCAGGCGGCTGTGGATCGTCAGATACGGCGCGACCGCCTCGTAGAGCTCGGGCGTCATGCCCAGCACCTGCTCGACTTCGGCCACGCTCTCGAACGGCGCGTTCTTGGCGCCGTAGGGCCGGCCCGCGCTGGCGTAGTCCGCGGCTTCGGCGCCGCCGGTGATCTGCACGAAATCGTCGCCGTCGCGCCAGTCGACGATCGCGCCGGCCACCTGCACCGCGACGGTCTGCTCGGCGCCGGTCGTCTCCAGCAGCGCCGCCAGTAGCAGGCCGTCGGCGGCGTTGAGATCGACCTTGCCGGTCTCGTCGACGAGCCGCAGTTCCACGTCGATGTCGTGGAAACGCCAGGCATAGGGACGTCCGTCGGGCTGCCATTGCAGCGCGGGGTCGTCCATCGCCAGCCGGGTCAACGCGTACTCGAGGCCCGCGCGCGCGGCCTGGTCGCCGGCGATGCCACGGCTCAGCACGCGGCCCTGCTGCTGTTCGATGCGCGCGGTGAGCGCGAACGCGCCGACCAGCGCGGCCAGCAACGTGATCAGCCACAGCACCAGCAGCAGCGCGGCGCCCCGGTGTGCCTGCGCGTTCATGGCAGCGGCACCGCGGCGGGCTGGCCGGTGCCCTGCGGCAGCGTGACGACCAGCGTCGGCCAGGCGCCGTCGCGCTCGGTCTCGATCTGCACTTCGACCTGCAAAGGCAGCGCGGCCGGTCCCCAGCGTTCCTGCCACTCGCCGAGCGCGCCGGTCTCGTCGAAGCCGCGGTAGCGCAGGCGCAGTTCGACGAGATCGTCGACCAGCGGCTCGGGCGGCCGCGGAGTGGCCGCTTCGATCGTGCGGCCGGTCATCACCATGCCGAACGCGGCCGTCAGGCGCTGTGCGCCGCGGACCTCGTCGACGGCGATGTCGTGCAGATGCGGTCCGCCCTGCCCCAGATAGTTCGGCAGATCGGCGACGAAGCGCAGGCGCTGCGGCTCGCCGACGAACAGCGAGATCTCGCCGGTGTTCTCGTCGGTCTGGAACGCGATCTGCTGCGCGGACGCGATGCGCCGGCGCAGGAAGCCCTCGACCGCGCGCATCCGCTCGCTGCGCTGCGACAGCGCTTCGCCGCGATCGACGGTCGCGGTCGCGGCGCGCAGCGTGGTCAGCGCCAGCGCGAGCCCGGCCGCCAGCAGCACCGTCGCCAGCAGCACTTCGATCAAGGTGAAACCGCGCGCGTGCTTCATGGCATCGGCACGCCGGGCGCATCGGGCTCGCGCAGCCGCAGCGTCTGCACCTGCAGGCGCTCGCGCGGACCGCGTTCGCCCCAGTCGACGCTGAGCGCGATCTCGAACAGTTGCCGGCCCGAGGGATCGGCGATGGCCGGCGGCAGTTCGGGATCGACGAACGGTGCGATCTCCAGCGTCCAGCGGTAACGCCCGTCCTCGAACTCGCCGGTGTTGCGGCCGGGCACGACCGGCACGTCGATGCCGATACCGTCGAGCAATGACTGCGCATGCAGCGCCGCGCGTCCGGAATCCGCGGCCCAGCGCACCTGGCGCGTGCCGTTCGACAGCGTGCCGAGCAACAGCATCAGCGCGACACCGAGCACCGCGAAGGCCACGATGACCTCGATCAGCGTGTAGCCGCGCTGGCCGCGGCTGTTCATTCGTCGGCGTTCCCGCGCGAGAGCCGCACCTCGCCGGTCAGCCAGGCCACGTCGACCTGCCACGCGGCATCGCGCAGCAGCACGCGCACGCGGCCGCCGGTCGCCGCGCCATCGGCGAAGAACAGGATCGCGCCCTGACCCTCGCTCGGCTGGATCTCGCGCGCGCCGGTGAATTCGATCGCGAGCGGCTCGGGAATCGTGCCGTGGCGGCCATTGGGCGCCTGCCAAATGCGCGCCTGCGGATCGATGACGAAACGCTGGGGCTCGCCGGTCGAGATCGCCTGCGCCCGCGTGTAGCGCAGCTGCGCGGCGATGGTCTTGCTCGTGGACTGCAGCGCGATGCGGTCGAAGCCGCCGCCCATCGCGGCCGCCGCGAGCACGCCGGTCACGGCGATCAGGCCGACGACCAGCAGGACTTCGAGCAACGAGAAACCGCGAACCCTGGCGATGCGATGCGACATCTGGCGCGGTGATGTTCCGGAGCGGGAGCAGCCCCGGAATCTAGCACCATCGGCCGGGATTTCCGCGCCGCCGGATGCGCTTATTCGTAGCGGATGTCGGCGTTGACGCTGTCGCCGCCCGGCTTGCGGTCGGCGCCGTAACTGACGATCTCGAACGGCTGGCCGTTGCCCGGCATCGTGAACTCGTAGGGCGTGTTCCAGGGATCGCGCAGTTCCGCGTCTTTCGCGTACGGGCCGAGCCAGCCGCTGGCGCCACCGGGCTGGGCGACGAGATCGCCGAGCGCATTGGGCAGCGTGCCGGTGTCCATCTCGTACTGGTGCACCTTCTCGGCCAGCGTCTGCACCTGCGCCTTGGCGAGGTTGACGCGGGCGCGGTCGCCACCGCCGAGGATGCGGGTCGCGGCGAACGCGACGATGCCGCCGATCAGCACCACGACGAGGATGATCTCGATCAGGCTGAAGCCGCCCTGCGCGTGGCGTGGGCTGCCGAAGGGACGCGACCTGCGGATGTGCTGCATCGACACTGCCTCGCTCAAGAGTCCGGATCGCATTGTATGCCGCGTCGCGCCTGAACCTAGCCGATGACGCTGGTCAGGTCGTAGATCGGCACCAGCACCGCGAGGATCACCACCATCACCACCAGCGCGAGCAGCATCGTGATCGCCGGCACCAGCGCGGCGAGCATGCGGTCGAGCGACGTGCCGGTCTGCTGGTCGAAGGTGTCGGCGGTCTTGAGCAGCATCGCGTCGAGCGCGCCGGATTCCTCGCCGACCTGGATCATCTGGATCGCGAGCCGGGGAAAGCGCTTGCCGCGCCCCAGCGCCGTGGACAGGCCGACGCCGTTCTTGACCTCGCCCTCGGCCGCTTCGACATCCGCCGACAGCGCGAGATTGCCCAGCACCTTGCGCCCGATGCCCAGCGCCGCGATCAGCGGCACGCCGTTGCGCAGCAGCGTGCCGAGCGTGCGGGCGAGCCGCGCGGTTTCGATGCGCGCGACCAGCGGCCCGAAGATCCGCCGCTGCAGCAGCCAGCCGTCGAACCGCAGCCGGAATCGCGCGTCGCGCAGCTTCAGCACGAAGGCGTAGATCGCGAGCACCGGCAGCGCCAGTATCAGGATCCACCAGTCGCGGACGAATTCGCCGAGGCCGAGCACGATCTTGGTGAACACCGGCAGTTCCGCATCGAGGCTGTCGTACATCGCCGCGAACTGCGGCACCACGTAGCCGAGCAGGAACATCAGCGACGCGCCGACCATGACGATCAGGATCGCCGGGTAGATCAACGCGTTGACCACGCGGCCGCGCAGGGCGCGCGCGCTTTCGAGGTAATCGGCGAGCCGCTGCAGCGTGTCCTCGAGACTGCCGCCCGCCTCGCCGGCGCGCACCATGTTCACGAACAGGCGCGAGAACGTGCCGTGCTGGCGTTCGAGCGCGGTCGACAACGACACGCCGCCGCGCACCGCGTCGCGCAGCTCGGTGATCGTGCGCTTGGCTTCGGGTTCTTCGGGCAGATCGAGCAGGATCGTCAACGCCCGATCCAGCGGCTGGCCGGCGTTGAGCAGCGTCGCCAGCTGCTGGGTGAACTGCACCAGCCGCTGGCCCGAAAAGGGTTTCGGCTTGAACAGCGCCTTCCAGTCCTCGACCGCCCGCGCTTCGCTGGCCGGCCGCGCCTCGACCGGCAGGTGCCCCTGTTCCTGCAGGCGCAACGCGACCTCGGCTTCGCTGGCGGCATCCATCGTGCCGTCGAGCGTCTCGCCGCGGGTGTTGAGGGCTTTGTAGCGGTAGAGGGTCATGGGGGTCGCGTTCGTCGTGTGTGGAACTTAACGTCCATGGATTCCCGCCTTCGCGGGAATGACGGTGACTACCAGTATCGTCATTCCCGCGAAGGCGGGAATCCATGGACGTTGGCGTTTGGCACCTGCTCCGTGATGTCCGGCCATAGATCACGCCATGACGGGTTCATCTCGTCGATCAATCTGATCTTCCACGCACGATTCCACTTCTTGATCCGCTTCTCCCGCACGATCGCCGATTCCATCGTCTCGTGCAGTTCGAACCAGACCAGGCGATGGACTGTGTAGCGCGCGCTGAAGCCGTCCGTCGCGGATGTCCGATGCTGCCAGACACGCTGCACCAGATTCGATGTGACGCCGAGATACAGGGTGCCGTTGCGGTCGCTTGCCAGCAGGTAGACGCAGGGCTGTCTGTCCATGTCCGTGGGCCTCTTCCTTGAGGTGTGGACGACCGGTCGCCGGAACCGCATGTCCGGGACGCAAAGTCGCTGGATTCCCGCCAGCGCGGGAATGACGACGATTTGCGATGCGATCGAAACGTGTATTCCCCCGGCCATGCCCGTCATTCCCGCGCAGGCGGGAATCCAGCGGCTTTCGCGTCGGCGTCCAGGACATCACGCTTCTTCTGTCACCCGCAGCACTTCCTCGATCGTCGTCTCGCCGGCCAGCGCCTTGAGGATGCCGTCCTCGTACATCGTGCGCATGCCCGATTCGCGAGCGAGCTGTTCGAGTTCCCCCATGCCGGCATGACGCATCACCGCGCGGCGCAGGGTGTCGTTCATCACCAGGAACTCGACGATCGTGGTGCGGCCGAGGTAACCGGTGGGCGCGCCGGCCGACGGGCCGGGGCGATACAGGACGATCTCGCCCTCGGGCTGGAAGCGGCGCAGTTCGAAGCGTTCGATCTCCTCGGGCGACGCGGCATAACGTACGCGATGCGCCGGCTCGAGCTTGCGCACCAGGCGCTGGGCGAGGATGCCGTTGACGGTGGACGTGAGCAGGTAATCCTCGACACCCATGTCGAGCATGCGGGTGATGCCGCCGGCAGCGTTGTTGGTGTGCAGCGTGCTGAGCACGAGGTGGCCGGTCAGCGCGGACTGGATCGCGATGCGCGCGGTCTCCAGATCACGCATCTCGCCGATCATGATGATGTCCGGATCCTGGCGCACGATCGAACGCAGCGCGTGGGCGAAGTCGAGCCCGATCTGCGGCTTGGCCTGGATCTGGTTGATGCCTTCGATCTGGTACTCGACCGGATCCTCGACGGTGATGATCTTCACGTCCGGCGTATTGAGTTGCGACAGCGCGGTATACAGCGTCGTCGTCTTGCCCGAACCGGTCGGGCCGGTCACCAGCAGGATGCCGTGCGGCTGGTCGAGCACCTTGTGGAACTGCGGCAGGAACTCGTCGGTGAAGCCGAGCTTGTAGAAATCGAACACGACCGTCTCGCGGTCGAGCAGGCGCATCACCACGCTCTCACCATGCGCGGTCGGCATCGTGCTGACACGCAGGTCGAGTTCCTTGCCCTGCACGCGCAGCATGATGCGACCGTCCTGCGGCAGGCGGCGCTCGGCGATGTTGAGCCGCGCCATGATCTTGATGCGGCTGATCACCGCCGCCGTCAGGTTCACCGGCGGGCTTTCGCCGTCGATCAGCACGCCGTCGACGCGATAGCGCACCTTCAGCCGGCTCTCGAATGGTTCGATGTGGATGTCCGACGCGCGCAGTTCGACCGCCCGCTGGATGACGAGGTTCACCAGCCGGATCACCGGCGCCTCGGATGCGAGATCGCGCAGGTGCTCGACGTCGTCGACATCGCCGCCGCCTTCGCCGTCGGCCGATTCGATGATCGTGCCCATCGCGCTGCGGCCCTGGCCGTACCAGCGTTCGATCAGGTCGTCGATCTCCGAGCGCAGGCCCACGGCGGGCGCGATGTCGCAGCCGGTCGCCAGCCGCACCGCGTCGAGCGCGTAGTCGTCGTGCGGATCGGACATCCACACGCGCAGGCGGCCGCGGCTCTCGCCGATCGGCAGCACGTGGAACTGGCGCAGGAAGCGCACCGACAGCGGCTGCGCGCCGTCGACGAGTTCCGGCGGTTCTTCGGGCACCGCTTTGGCGGCGAGCAACGGAAGACCGAGTTCGGCAGCGCAGGCCTCGGCATGGTCGCGCTCGGACACCAGGCCCAGGCGACCGAGCAGCGTCAGCAGGCTGCCGCCGGCCTCGGCATGCAGGCGCTGGGCGCGGGCGAGATCGACGTCCTTGAGCCGGCCGCTGGCGCGCAGGCGCGCGACGATCCGCGCCTCGGGCGTGTCGGGGGTCGCTGTGGAATCCTCGAGCACCGCATTCACTGCACGGCCATCCCATCGATTACGGATCGGCCGACTTTAGCAGTTCGCCGGCGCCCGGCGCCGGCGTGGATCAGTCCTGCGGCAGCGCGTCGGACGCGGCATCGGCACCGCGCCTGAGGTCCGCCGGCGGCGGGTCTTCGCGGCGCATCTCGTCGGCGCTCGGCTTGCGGTCGCGGCTGCTCGGCGCGGGCACGTAGAAGCCCACGCGTTCGAAGAAGCGGCGGTAGAAGCCGGTGTCCTGCACGGTGCTGCTGGCCGTGCGCACCAGAGAATCCTCGCGGCTGCCGACCGGCAGCGACAGCGAACCGATGCCGCCGACGCCGACGCTGGCCGAATTCGAACTCTTGCGCAGCACGTAGCGGTCGAGCAGCGCGCTGACGAACAGCAGTGAACGGTCGTTGCCGCGCGGCACGCAGGACACGCGCACCGACAGCTGCGTGTGCACCTCGTCCTCGGGCTGGAAGTTCTTGGTCGCCTCGACCGCATCGTCGCTGGACTTGCCCACCGCGTAGCCCTGGCCCAGCAGCGCGAGGCGCGCCGCGCTGCAGACCTGCGCCGGCGGCAGCTCGTAGGTGCGCGAGTAGGTCTCGTCCGAATCGAAGGATTCGCCCATGAACGGCGCGTCCTCGCGCGCGTTGCGGCCGCAGGCCGCCAGCACGAGTGCGGCGACGACGAGGACGGACAGGCGTGGCAGGGACTGGACGGGATGCATCGTGACGGGTCGCGAACGGGATCGCGGCATGATACCGCCGTGCGCCGCGCCGATCCCGACGCGACCTGCACGGTTCATCGTGCAGACGGACGCGCAGCAGAGGCGTCAGTGCGCGGTGGGCGGCGCCTCCGGTGGCGCGTTGCGGGTGCGGCGCTCGGCTTCCAGCCAGTCTAGGTGCTCGGCCAGCGTGCGCCCTTCGGCCTGCGCTTCCGCGCTCGCGGCGGCATCGAGCGCCTTCGACACCGACAGTCGCGTGGCGATGCCCGCGGCATGACGCGACGCGGCGGTGTGGCGCAGCATCGCGAGCAGCATCGCGGCGCTGGGCGTGGTGGCGACCGGCTCGCCGCGCAGCAGCAGCGTCCATTCGCCGTCGTGATAGGTCGCGCCGGCGAGCACGCGCTCGTCGGGGCCCTTGAGTTGTGCATGGATCTGCGGCGCAGCTGTACCGCTGTCGCTGCGGCGCGGCGCATTGCGACGTCGCGCATCGCGGCGGGACTTGGACGAAATGGACATCGGACTGCGATCGTGCGGAAACCTGGCGCGACAGTATCCCAGATCGGCGCGCACCCGCTGACCGCTCCATCACGTCGGCGCTGCTGGAATGCGGGTTCCCGACGCCGAGGATCCGACATGGCCCATGCAATGCCCCATGTCCGCGCACCGCGCGCGCGACACGCCATCGCAGCGTGGGAACGCGTGCCCGGATGCGCGCTCGACATCGCGCTGGACAGCCGGGGCAGCATGTGGAGACCGGCCGATGCCGCACAGGTATCTGCAGGCATCGAGCCGGCACTGCGCGACTCGTGCAGCGGCGCGTTGCCCACCGTGCAACGGCCTCATCCCGTCCGCCACGGGAGCCCGGCATGAGCGCACCGGACGCGCCGGCGGAAACGCCAGTGCCGGCACCAACGTCAACGCCGACGCCGACGCCGCATGTCGCCTCGGGACGCATCGGCGCGATCGATCTCGCGCGCGGCTTCGCGGTGTGCCTGATGATCCTCAGCCACGGCACCAACGGCCTGATGCCGCTCGACGATTTCCCGGCCTGGGGTCAGGTGCCGGTGCATGCGATCACCAAGTTCTCGTCGTCGCTGTTCGTGATCGTGTTCGGTATCGCGCTCGCCGTGGCCTTCGTGCCCAAGACCACCGCGCCCGACTGGCCGCAGCGGCGCAACCGCCTGCTGTGGCGCGGCCTGGTGGTGCTGTTCTGGTACAAGGTGCTGACGGTCGTGGAGATGTACGGACGCCATGACACCGCGGCGATCGTCGATACCCTGCTGTATCGCGATTTCCCCTCGTTCGTCGAGATCCTTGGCTTCTACGCGATCGCGCTGCTGTGGATTCCATGGCTGCTGCCGCTGTGGGCGAAGACGCCCGCCGTGCTGCGCTGGCTGAGCCCGATTCCGGTCGCGTTCGCCTCGTGGTGGCTGCTGCACCATTTCGATTTCTGGGGCGTGCCGCAGCTGCAGGCCCTGCTCGTCGAGCATCCGGACTACTACACCTGGGGCCAGCTCGCGCGCGGTCCGCTGATCCTGGTCGGCCTGCTGATCGGCGGCGTGCTGCTGCAGGCCTACCGCGAGCCGCGCACCCGCTGGGCGCTGGCGGGCGCGCTGGCGCTGGTGTCGGCGGCCCTGTTCGCGTGGTTCCTGATCCGCGCCGGCGATTTGCGCCCGCTGCTGGTCGAGATCGCCCGCAACGCCGGCAAGCACCCGCCGCAACTGATGTTCATGCTCTTCAGCGTCGGTGGCGCGTTCGCGCTGCTCGCGCTGGCGGTCGCGGGCGGCGAATGGCTGGCGAAGTGGCTGCGGCCGATCGCGGTCATCGGCAGCGATGCGCTGATGGCGTTCATCGTGCACATCAGCGTGATCTTCCTGCTGCTGCGCGAGGCGATGGGCCTGTACCAATCGGTGACCTACGAGCGCGCATTGCTGCTGACCGCATTGCTGCTCGCCGCGACCGCAACCTGGATCTGGCTGTGGGGTGTGATGAAGCGGGCCCTGAAGCGATCGCCCGATCCGGCAGTTCAGCGCGAGTGAAGCGCCCGGTCGCCAGGCTGCCGACCCCATGCTGAGACGCCTGCGCCACGCGTTCGTCGCCGCTGTGCTCGTGCTTCCGTGGATCGGGAGCGCGGCGCACGCACAGCCCGCGACACCCGCCGCGACGCTGACGCTGCCTGCGAGACCCGCGGCCGCCAGACCCGCGCTCGCCCCGCCTCCTGTCGCGACGGCCCCTTGGGTCGCCGACCTCGACCGCCGCGTACGCGCGATCGATGCACGCTTCGCCGGCGATCTGGGCGTGCACGTGCAGCGTCTCGGCGACGGTGCGCGCTACGGCTTCCGCGCCGACGAGGTCTGGTATCTGGCGTCGGGAGTCAAGGTGCCGATCGCGATCGCGGTGATGCGCGAGATCGAGCAGGGCTGGCTGACACTCGACACCCAGGTCACCCTGCTGGCCGACGACATCGTCGACGGCGCCGGCCGCACCAATGCGCACCGCCCGGGCGATCGCCTGACCGTCGAGTGGCTGCTCGAGCAGATGATCGTCTACAGCGACAACACCGCGAGCGACATGCTGATCCGCACCGTCGGGCTCGGGCAGGTCAACGCGGTGGCGGCGGAACTGATCGCGACGCGCGGCGTCCGCATCACCTCGCTCGCCGACGTCCGTCGCCTGGCCTACGGCATGTTCCACCCCGGCGCCGCGCGGCTCACCTCGCAGGACATGCTGGCGCTGCAGCGTGCGCCCAGCGGCCAGGCGCGCGTGCGCAGGCTCGCGCAGATCCTCGGCGTGACGCCGGCCGATTTCCTGCTGCCGGATCTCGACAGCGCGTTCGAGTCCTACTACGCGACCCACGTCAACAGCGCCACATTGCGCGACTACAGCCACATGCTGGCGGCGCTGCAGCAGGGGCGTGCACTGGAACCGGCGAGCACCCGCTATCTGCTCGACGTGATGACGCGCGTGCAGACCGGCCGCCAGCGCATCCGCGCGGGCCTGCCGCCGAACGCGCGTTTCGCGCACAAGACCGGCACCCAGTACCGGCGCATCTGCGATTCGGGCATTGTCACGATGCCGGGCCATCCCGGCGGCGCGCAGGTGCAGGTCGCGATCGCCGCGTGTGCCCGCGGCGCCGGCACCGCCGCGAGCGAGCGCGCACTGCGCGAGCTTGCCGCCGCTGTCACCGCGTCCGGGGTATTGGATCCGTCCCTGTCGCCGTTGCCTGTCCGATGAACATCCCCGCGTCCGCACGTCGCCACCGCCGGTTCGTTCCCGTCGTTCTCGCCCTCGCATTGCTGGCGGCATGCCGCGGCGGCGAGTCACCGCCGCCCGCCGCCGATCCGGCCGCGCAGTCCGCGGTCGACGCCGCGCTCGCCACCGATGCGCCTTGGATCGCTGCGCTCGACGCACGCATCGACGCACTCGATACGGCGATGCCGGGACGCTTCGGCGTGTACGTGCGGCAATACGGCGCGCAGCCGGGCACGCTGGACCGCGGCGACAGCCGCGCCTGGTACCTGTCGTCGACGATCAAGATTCCGGTCGCGATCGCGGTGCTCGAACAGGTCGATGCCGGCACGTTGTCGCTCGACGAGACCCTGACGCTCGCGCAGACCGATTTCGTCGACGGCGCCGGCGACATGCTCGAGCACAAGGCCGGCGAAACCTTCAGCATCGCGACGCTGCTGGAGAAATCGCTGCGCGACAGCGACAGCACCGCCACCGACATGCTGATCCGCAAGCTCGGCGAGGACGCGTTCAACGCGCGGATCCAGGCGTGGACCGGCGGCGGGTTCGGGCCGATCACGACGATCCTGCAGGTGCGCTACGACGCCTACGGCCCGGTGCATCCGGGCGTGGCGGAACTCGACAACATGGCGATCGTGGGCCTGCGCAATGCCGACGCCGGCGAACCGCGCCTGCAGGCACTCGCGCGGGCGCTCGGCGTCGCCCGCGAGGACCTCGATGCCGACACGCTGGAGTCGGTGTTCGACGCCTACTACCGCGGCGACCGCAACACCGCGACGCTGTCCGCGTTCGCGACCCTGCTCGACCGGCTCGCCGCCGGCGAACTGCTCTCGCCCGACAACACCCGACGCGTGCTCGGCCACATGCGCGCGATCAGCACGGGCGACCGCCGCATCAGCGCCGGCCTGCCGCCCGGCACCGACTTCGCGCAGAAGACCGGCACCCAGCTGCGACGCGCGTGCAACGTCGGCATCCTCGATCCAGACCGCGCGCGTGACGGCGCCACGCTGGTGCTGGCGTGCGCCGAGGATTTCGACGACATCGCGCAGGCCGAGGCGGCGTTCCAGGGTCTGGGACGTGCGCTCGGCGAGACGACACTGGCCGCCGGCGCCGGTTGACGCGGACGCGAGGCGGCACGCGCACGCATGCAATCGCAGGTTGCGCGCTTGTGCGCCTATCCGTTTTCGCTGGCGTGTGCTGGTCCGTGGCGACCGTCCCCTGATGCGCCGAAACATGCGCCTGCAGGCAAGAGCTGCGATGTCCACAAGGCGCCCACGAAAAAGCCGGCGGATGCATGCATCCGCCGGCCCGGAACATCGGTCGACACCCGCTTCGCGCGAACGCGAAAGCGGGTCGCGGCTCAGACCGGCGGCAGGGTGAAGCGCGCCTGCAGCGTGACGTTCGAGTAGGCGCGGACGCCCGTCAGCTTGATGTAGTACGTGCCCGCGGCGGGTGCGTTGATGCGGATCGTCTCCGCATTGCCGGGACGCGACGAGTTCCAGGTCCCGGTCGCACCCGGTGCCTCGTCGAGGCTGACGTGCAGCGAGACATCACCGCTGCCACCCGTCGTGGTAATGCTCAGCGGACCCGTGGCGCCGGCCGGCACCTCGATGCTGTAGAGCGTTTCACTGTCCGCCGAACCCGACAGCGGCCGCACGGGCACCGCGTTGAGGATCGGCGTCGCGGGCGGCGCGCATTCCTCGACCGCCGGATCGCAGGGCTCCTCGGTCGCCTCGGCCAGCAGCGCCTGCAGGTCGAGGATGCCGGCACCCATCGGGGTGCTGGTCGGGATCGTCACCGGGAACGGACGCGCCGACGAGCGGAGCAGATCACGCATCTCTTCCCAGTTCAGGGGATCGCGGTCCAGCGCGCTCAGGGCGGACTGCACCAGGGCCGCGCCCGCCGCGACGTGCGGCGATGCCATCGACGTTCCGGTGAAGCCGCGCAGGATCCAGCCGCCCGCAACCGGGCCCTGGGTGCCGTTGTTGGTGACCTGCCAGATGTATCCGTTCGGGTTGCCGTCGCCCGCGCCGCCGCCGCCCGGCGCCGACAGGTCGACGCGCGTGCCCCAGCTCGAATACCCCGCCTTGGCGCCGGTGATGCCGGTCGCGCCGACGCTGATGACGCCGTCGCACGACGACATCGTGTAGTTGCCGGCGTTGGCGTTCGAGTTGCCGGCCGCCACGACGATGATCGAACCGCGGTTGTTCACCTGGTTGATCGCGGCCTGGTAGGCCGCCGGACAGGCCTGCGGGCCGCCGCTGCCCAGGCTCATGTTGAGCACTTCGGCCGGATTCTGGTTGTCTGGAATCCCCGGGACCGAGATGCCCGCCGCCCACAGCATGCCGTCGGCGATGTCGGCGCCGAAGCCGCCGCAGGAGCCGAGCACACGCACCGGCAGCACCTTCGCGCCGTGCGCGATGCCCGCCAGGCCGGAGCCGTTGTTGGTCTCCTGGGCGACGGTGCCGGCGACGTGGCTGCCGTGCCACGAACTGGTGTCCGCGGCGTGCGAGGGCGCGCCCAGCTGCACGCAGTAGTTCGCCTCGACCCAGTCGCCGAGATCCCAGCCGCCCGCGACGCGACCGTCGGCGGCGCGACGCGACACGCGGCGGTCGGAGATCATGTCGTAACCCGGCAGCACGTTGGCCTGCAGGTCGAGGTGGTTCTGCACGATGCCGGTGTCGAGGATCGCGACGACCACGCCTTCGCCGGTCGAGGTGTCCCATGCCTGCTCGGCACGCACGCCGCCGACGGCGTTGAAGAAGTTCCACTGGAACTGCGCATAGTTGGGATCGTTCGGCGCGGCCATCGGCGCCGCGGTGCCGAGGTGCCGGTACAGATGATCGACTTCGGCGGAGACGACCGACGGATCGGCCTTGAGCTCGCGCAGGAAGCTGTCCGATTCGGCGGCGGTCAGCGTGCGCGTGGTCGCGATCACGTTGTAGCCGGGCAAGCCCATCGGACGCAGCAGCCGGGCGCTGGCCGCGGCCCGTGCACCCGAGGTCTTGGTCGCCGGCACCGTGCGCGAAAGACCTGCGCGCGTCACCGCCGACGTCAGGCCGGCCTCGAGTACGCGACTGTCGGCACGTTCACTGCTGCCGTCGCGGTACTGCACCACGAAGCGCTGGCCGACGGCGGCTTCGATCGATTGGGGCACGGCCTCGGAGACGCGAGTGCCGGAAATGCGATCCGCGGCGAATGCCGGCGCGGACACGCCTGCGACGAGAACGGACGCGATCGCGATGCTCATGGACTTCTTCTTCATTCACTTCACCCTGCAGTTACGTGAGAGGACCCGGTCCGGTACCGGCATTCCGACGGAATGCCCGGCCCGCGGACCTTCGTGATCGGGAACGTGTGGTTCGCCACCCGTTCCCTCGCATTTGAAACCCGAACCAGAACCGCCGCCGGCCTCGAAACCACGGCCGGCGCCGTTGTCACCAACCGAAACCTGCGCCCACGCCGACCGACTTCTCGTCGCCGCTGAACGCACCGCCGACCGTCACGGTCGCGCGCTCGCTGATCGCACGCTGGTAGCCCACCGACAACGCGCTCTCGCCACCCTGGAAGCCGATGCCGACGCCGACGCGGTTCTCGGTGCGGATGCCCGCCGCGCTGGTCGCCATGTTGAGCATCGCCGCGCCCATCGCACCCTGCCGGTCGATGCGACGCTCGGTGTCGTAGAAGCGACGTTCGACATCTCCCTTGAACGTGTCGAAGCTGTCGTTCCACGCAGCGAACTTCTGGTCGGTATAGGCGTTGGACGTCGCCACGGCCTGGGTCGCGGTGCTGTCGGCATAGGCCTTGGCTTCCGTCACACCGGCGCGGACCTGGCCCACGTTCGCCGCATCGGTGGTCTGGGTGCCCGCGGCCACGTTGGTGACCTGCCGCTCGTTGCCGGCGCTGCCCACCGAGACCGTGTTGGCCCGGTCGGCGACCGACCCCTGGCCCAGCGCGACCGCCCCTTCCGCGGTCACCGAAGCGCCCTGGCCGATGGCCGTGCCCGATGCCGCCGTCACCGAGGCGCTCTCGCCCACCGCGACCGCGTTGGTGGCGTTCGCGGAGATCGTGCTGTTGGCGCCCACCGCGGTGCTGCCGTCGGCTTCGACCCGTGCGTTGCCGCCGATCGCGGTGTCGTTCGGACCGTGCGCGTAGGCGTTGCCGCCGACCGCGACTCCGTTCTCGCCATTGGCCACCGCGCCCGAACCGACCGCGACCCCGTTACCGCCGCCGGTCTCGGCGCCCGAGCCGACCGCCACGCCCTCGCTGCCGTTGGCGATCGCCGCAGGCGTGTCGCCGCCGGCCACGACGCGGTCGTTGGTCGTGCTGCCGCCTTCGATCGCGTCGATCCTCGTCTTCAGGCCGCTGATTTCGATATCGAGCGCTGCGAAGGTCGCACCGATGTTGCCGTAGCTCGCGCCCTGCACCGCGTAGCTGGGCGCCGACAGAGTTCCGAACGCGGTAACGGTGGCGCCGCCGCCGAGCACGTCCGCAGTCGACTGCAGCGCACCCTGCAGCTGACGGCCGTTGACCGCATCGGTGCTGCCGGCCGAGACAGCGCCATCAGCGACGTTGGTGATGACGGTGCCGTCTCCGTCGAGCGTGATGCGCGAATGGTCGCCGTCGTCGAAAGTCACCGCGTTCGCGGCTACGCCCTCGATGTCGCCGATGCGGTCGTCGATCCCGTCGACACGACCCTCGACGGTCGTGATCCTACCTTCTGCCGCGGTGACACGGGTATTGGTTTCGAACAGCTGGCTGCCATTGACCGCGTCGGCACTGTCGGCACTGAGTTCGCCAGCCGCCACGTTGCCGATGACCGTCCCGTTTTCATCGAGCGTGATGCGACCTCGGTCCGCGTCGTCGTAGGTCACCGCACTTGCGGCCACCTGCTCGACATCGCCGACCCGGTCCTCCACCGACGTCACGCGCGTGTTTGTCTCGAACAGCTGGCTGCCATTGACCGCCTCGGCGCTGTCGGCGCTGAGCGTCCCGGCTGCCACGTTGCCGATAACGGTGCCGTCACCGTCGAGCGTGATGCGGCCGCGACTGGCGTCGTCGAAAGTCACCGCGCTGGCGACCAGCTCGCCGAGCTCGTCGGACACTTCGGTGAGCTGGGCGACGTTGACTGCGTCCGTCACCGCGCTACCGGCCGCCACGTTCGTGATCTGGCGTTCATTGCCTGCCGATCCCACCGATACAGTGTTCTTGCGGTCGGCGATCGAACCCGTGCCCAGCGCGACGCTGTTGGCAGCGAGCGCCTGCGCGCCGAAGCCGACTGCAGCCGCGCCCTGTGCGCTGGCCTGCGCCTGCGCGCCCAGCGCGACCGATTCGTCGGCATCTGCCTGTGCGAGTTCGCCTGCTGCGACGGCGTTGTCGCCGCTGGCACTCGCACCAGCGCCGGTGTCTCCCGCAGCCGGCGTCGCGGCGAAATAGCGGTTCCCCGCGGCATCGACGCTGGCGATCGCCTCCTGCAACTGGTCCAGGTTCACCGCATCGGTCGCCTCGGTACCGGCCGCGAGATTGGTGATCTGGCGCTCGTTGCCCGCAGAGCCCACCGACACACTGTCGGCGCGATCGGCCACCGACCCCGCACCCAGCGCCACACTGTTGTCGGCATCAGCGACGGCCAGCGCGCCCACAGCCGTGGACAGGTCGCCCCAAGCCTCGGACTCCGCGCCCAGCGCCGAAGCGCCCAGGCCGGCGGCCAGCGCCGCTTCACCCAGCGCCACGCTCGCATCTCCATCCGCGTAGCTGTTCCAACCCACCGCGGTCGCGTACTCGCCGGTACCCCAGGCACCGGCGCCCAGCGCCGTCGCGCCGGCGCCGCTGGCCTCGGCCGAGAAGATTCCGGCCATGCCGCCCAACGCCACGCTCTCGGTGCCGCTGGCGATGCTGCTCTCGCCCACCGCCGTGCTGCTCAGTCCGCTGGCCTCCGCCCAGGCGCCTACCGCAGTCGCGTAATCCGCAACCGCTGCGCTCGAATAGCCCAGCGCCGTTGCGCCGCGCCCCGTCGCCTCACTGAAACCGCCATACGCCGACGCCAGATCACCGGATGCGCCGCTGCTGAAGCCGGTCGTCGTCGACTGCGCACCGGAGGCCTCCGCGTCGGCGCCGGACGCCGTCGCATAGAGGCCCGAGGCATCTGCGCCGCTGCCCGTCGCCGTGGCGCCGGTGCCCGACGCCGCGGCGTTCTGGCCGATCGCCACGCTCGATTGACCCGACGCCTGCGCGAATGCGCCCAACGCCACCGCCCCGGCCGTGTCGGCCACCGAATTGAAGCCGATCGCGGTCGCATTGGTTTCCAGTGCGGCCGCGCCGCTGCCGAAGGCCGATGCACCTTCGCCATACGCCGTGCTCGACGCGCCCACTGCGGTGCTGTAGTCGCCGTCCGCGAACGCATCGGAACCTGCCGCCGTCGCATCCGTCCCGATCGCGTACGCCTCACCGTCACCCGTCGCGCGGAAGTACTGGTTGTAGGCCGTCGCGTCTTCGAGCTGGCCCAGGTTCACCGCATCCGTCGCGTCTGTACCGGCCGCGACATTGGTGATCTGGCGCTCGCTACCCGCGCTGCCCACCGACACGCTGTCTTCCCGATCCGCGACCGAATCCGCACCCAGCGCCACGCTGTTGTCCGCCGTGGCGCTGGAGAAGTTGCCCAGCGCCGTACTGTTGAAGCCGCTCGCGTTCGCTGCGCCACCAACGGCCGTCGAGTAGTCGCCCGAAGCTTCCGTCGGAACCAGGCCCCAGAACGCACCGCCCACCGCCACGCTGTTGTCGCCGCTGGCGATAGCATTGGCGCCGATCGCGGTTGCGTCGTAGTTGCTGGCACTCGCGCCGAAGCCCACCGCCGTCGCCGATTCCCACGTCGCCTCCGCACCGTAGCCCAGCGCGGTCGTGCCAAAGTCCGAGGCCACCGCATAGCCGCCGTAGGCCGACGCCGCATCGGCACTCGCCTCGCTGCGGAAGCCGGTCGCCGTCGCCTGCGTTCCCGAGGCCACCGATTCCGTGCCGGTCGCCGTCGCGTAGACACCGGCTGCTTCCGCACCCGCGCCCAGTGCCGTCGCCCCGGTCTCGGCCGAATACGCGCCCGAACCGACCGCCGTGCTCAGCTCCCCGGCCGCTTCGCTGTAGGCGCCCACCGCCAGCGCATCAACCTCGTAGGCCACCGAGTTGAAGCCGACCGCAGTCGCATCCTGGCCGAACGCGGCCGCGCCGCTGCCGAACGCGGAGGCGCCCATCCCGTAGGCGCTGCTCGCCGAACCCACCGAGGTGGCGTAATCGCCGTCGGCGAACGCGTCGGAACCTGCCGCGGTCGCATCCGTGCCGATCGCGTAGGCCTCACCGTCACCGGTGGCGCGGAAGTACTGGTTGTACGCCGTCGCTTCTTCGAGCTGGCCCAGGTTCACCGCATCGGTCGCCTCGGTGCCGGCGGCGACATTGGTGATCTGGCGCTCGTTG
>Ga0160439_1000286_pt1 | contig 29557 bp, 29 predicted proteins | sample HID1975M_E0MG_FD_108201 | JGI IMG/M metagenome (GOLD analysis project Ga0160439, IMG submission 108201) | Enriched soil microbial communities from UW Madison campus, WI, USA - HID1975M_E0 MG | ecosystem: Environmental > Terrestrial > Soil > Unclassified | place: USA: Madison, Wisconsin... | reverse complement strand
TACATCTTTCGCTGCATCCGCGTGCCCCACCCGGAGGGAAGAAGGTACGTCAGCCGCCATCCGGGCTGCTGCCCCCACGGAAGGACGCACCATGCGCGCACGACTTCTGGCCGGCGCCGTTGCCGGCACCCTCGCCCTCGCCGGCCTCGCCGCCACGGCCGGTCCGGCCGCCGCAGCCGACGACGCCCAGCTCTCCGTCTTCCACGGCGTCCCCGGCCTCACCGTCGACGTCTACGTCAACGGCAAGCTCACGCTGGACAACTTCAAGCCGGGCAAGATGGCCGGGCCGCTCGACCTCCCCGCGGGCACGTACAAGGTCGCGATCACGACGGCCGACGCCAAGGACGACAGCAAGCCCGCGATCGGCCCGGTGGACCTGAAGCTGGCAGCCGGCAAGAACTACACCGCCGTCGCGCACCTCGGCACGGACGGCAAGCCGACCGCCACGCTCTTCACGAACGACACGTCGACCACCAAGGCCGGCCAGGGTCGCATCACCGTGCGGCACGTCGCCAACGCCCCGGCCGTCGACGTGCTCGCCGGCAAGGACGCGGTGATCTCGGGTCTGGAGAACCCCGACGAGAAGGTGCTCGACCTGTCCGCCGGGACGGTCTCCGCGAGCGTCGTCGCCGCCGGGACGACGAAGCCCGCGCTCCTGGGCCCCGCGGACGTCACGGTCACCGAGGGCACCAACACCATCCTGTACGCGTGGGGGGACGCGACCGCGGACCCCTCCACGCTCGCGCTCGCCACGCAGATGATCACCGGCCTGCACGGCAACCCGAGCGGCGTCCAGGCCGGTGAGCTGGGCCTCGCGGCCGACCACGACGCACCCGTCTGGCCGTATGCGCTGGGGGCGCTCGCGCTCCTGGGTGTCGCGACGATGGCCGTCGTGCGCCGCCGCGTCACGCGGGAGGACTGAGGATGGGACGACGGCGCGTCGCGCCCGCCGTGCCCGCGGGTCTGCCCGCAGGTCTGCCCGCAGGACTGCCTGCGGGACTGCTCGCGGGACTGCTGGTCGGGCTCGTCGCGGCCTGCGCACCCAGCACGGCCGTCGAGCCTGACGCGCCGTCGTCGCCCCCTCCCGCTGCGTCGCCCCGGCCGTCGCCGGACGTGACGAGCGCTGCGCCCACGCCCCGGGTGCCGGTCTACGACCCCACCGCACCGGCGCAGACCCCCTCCGCCGCGCCGGTGCGGCTGGTCGTGCCGAGCCAGCACATCGACATGCGCGTCGTCCCCGTCGGCGTCGCCGACGACGGCTCGATGGGGCTGTCCGAGAACGCGTTCGAGGCCGGCTGGTACGAGTACGGCCCGGCGCCGGGAGACCCTGCGGGCAACGCCGTGCTGGCGGCTCACGTGGACTCGGTGCAGTCGGGCATCGGGCCGTTCACCCGGCTGCGGGACGTGCGCGTCGGTGCTCGCGTCGAGGTCACGGACGACGCCTCCGACGTGCACCGGTACCGCGTGGTGAGCGTGCACAAGATCGCCAAGGAGGGTGCCCCGACGTCCTCGTGGTTCGCCCGCGACGGCGTGCCCCGGTTGGTCCTCGTCACCTGCGGAGGCGCATGGGACGCGAAGACCCGACACTATGCAGACAACGTCGTCGTCACCGCCGAGCCGACAGGTGGGTGAGCAGTGCGTGCGCCGGTCGCCGAGCCGGGCCGCGCGCACGCGCGACGTGGACCGGACGACGAGGAGTGCTGGGTGAGCCCGAGCGGACCTGAGCGGTCCCGCGCCGAGGCACGCCCGTCCGCGGCGGTCGACGATCGCGACGGCGACGGGGTCGACGAGCTCGGCACGCTGTTCGCGGCCGGCGACGAGCAGGCGATCCGCGAGGCCTACCGCCGCTGGTCCCCGCTCGTCCACACCATCGCGCTGCGCTCGCTGGGGACCGTGACCGACGCCGAGGAGGTCACGCAGCTCGTCTTCGTCGACGCGTGGCGCAGCCGGTCGCGGTTCGACCCGTCACGTTCGCGCCTGCCGGCCTGGCTCATCGGGATCACCCGGCACGCGGTCGCCGACGCGCACGAGCGCCGCGCCCGGGACCGCCGCCTCGCCGCAGCGGCCGAGCCTCGCGCGGAGGTCGCGCCCGCGGGCGACGACCGGATCGTCGACCGCGTCGTCGTCGCCGACGAGCTGTCCCGCCTCGACGACCCGCAGCGCACCATCCTGCGACTCGCGTTCTACGAAGATCTCACCCACGACCAGATCGCCACGAGGCTCGACCTGCCGCTCGGGACCGTGAAGAGTCACGTCCGGCGTAGTCTCGCCCGGCTGCGGACGCGATGGGAGGTGGACGGTGCCGTTCGATGAGCTGCACGTGGACGACGACGTGCTGGCGCTGCTGGCGCTCGGCGAGCAGGCCGGCACCGACGCCGAGCGCGCCCACGTCGCCGGTTGTGCGCTGTGCACCGACGAGGTCGCCTCGCTCGCGGACGTCGTCGGGCTGGCCCGGGGCGGCGACGCCGCGCTGGTCCCGCCGTCCGCCCAGGTGTGGGACCGTGTCGCCGCCGAGCTGGGCCTCGCGACGACGGGCACTCCCGTCACAGAGACGGCCGCCACCCCCGAGCCGACGAGCACTGAGGCCGCCACCGCCGAACCGACCGCTGCCGGGCCGACCACCCCGTCGCGCCTGGCAACCGACCCGGTCGTCCTCGTCCCGCGGCGGCGCCGGCCGCGATCGTGGGGGTGGATCGCCGGTGCGGCCGCGGCTGGCCTGGTGATCGGGGGAATCGGCGTCGGGTGGGCGCTGACGCGCGACGATCGCGGGGCGTCCGTCGTCGCGAGCGCGACGCTCGAGCCGCTGCCCGGCTGGGACGCCTCGGGGTCAGCGAAGGTGGAGACGCAGCGCGACGGCACGCGCGTGCTCGTCGTCGACGTCGACGAGGCGCACCTGGAGGACGGGTTCCGCGAGGTGTGGCTGCTGACGCCCGACGTGAAGGGCCTGGTCAGCGTCGGGACGCTCGACGGCACGTCGGGCCGGTTCGACCTGCCGGCCGGCCTGGACCTGGACGAGTACTCCGTCGTCGACGTCTCGCAGGAGCCGTTCGACGGCAACCCTGCCCACTCGGGCGACTCGATCGTCCGCGGCGCGCTCCGCATCTGACGCGTCTGCCTCGCCGGCCGGCTGGTGCGCTGCGTGCCGGGTGCGCCTCCGTCGTCGACCGGACCGCGGACGACGACGGGGCGCCCCGTGAGGGACGCCCCGCTGCTCGTCGTCCGGCCGACCGCCGGTGAGGCCGCTGCTCGCGGGCTCGTCAGACTGCTGGCCGGCTGGTCAGACCTGCTGGTCCGGCGGCACCTCACGGTGCTCGATGACCTCGCGGTGCGAGGTGTTGCTGCGCTGCGCGTTCATCACGACCGCCAGGATGAGGACCAGGACGCCGGCGCCGATGCAGATGTAGCCGATCATCGCCAGGTTGACTGCGTCGACCGAGTCGCTGACGGCGAACGCCAGGATCGCGCCGATCACGATGAGGAGGATCCCACCACCGATTCCCATGCGAACTCCTTCTCGTCGGGCCGCGCGCGGGGGGTCGCACCGGCTCCCGACGAATACTGACGCCCCGCCCGACATCCCGCACCCGGAACGCCCCACCTCCCCCATTCGGCCCCCCACGTCGACTCGAACCTGCCATCCCACACGCCAAAGCCCAGGATGGCGCCAGCGAAGGCAGGTTCGCCGCCATCAGCGGCGACCGGCGACGATGGCAGCCCGCAACGACGCCACCATCTGGCGCGGACGGTTCACGTCCCTCGCGGTGAACCGTCGCAGGTCGACGAGCCCGCTCGCCAGGATCCTGTTCTGCCGTTCGCGGTCCTCGTACAGGGCGGTCGGCGTGCTGTGGGGCTCACGCCCGTCGATCTCGGCCAGCAGCCAACGATCCCCACGTAGTCTCCATCCGAGATCGCCCCTGGCAACGAACCGACCGCGCCCGTCCTTGATCCTCACCTGAAGCTCGTCGGGAGCGATCCCGCCGTCGACGCAGGCCAGTCGCGCCCGCGTCTCGAGCGGCGAGTCCGACCTCCTGTCGACCAGATCCCACCACGGCTCGACGCGCCGGCACCCACGACGCCCGAGAAGTGCGGTGCGGACACGGGCCACACCCGGATCGTCGAGCTGCCGCGCTCGCAGCGCCGCGTCCAGGATCGACACCGCGGTGTCACGGTCGAGGTCAGGGAGCGCCTGGACCAGTGCCGACTCGACCGTCGCTATGCGTCGCGCTCCGAGCGTCGTCGTCGCGAACCCGTCGAAGTGCCGCACCGCGATACCGGCACGCGGGCGCCGCGCCGTGCCGTCGAGGGCCACCTGAGGCTGGATACGGAGCGGAAGCCCTTTCACGCCGTGCAGGGCAAGGGCGCTGGTGCCGACGGCGACCGCCCGGACGCCGTACGCAAGCATGCCGAACCACGCGGATCGGCACCGATGCCGGTCGAGGCCGAGGACGGCCCGCGGCATGACGTCGTACACACCCGTCGTGAGGCGCGACCACTCCCCGGTCCGTACGAGCCTCGCCCGCATTCCCCCCGTGACGCCCCACGCGTCGCACTGCGCCGCCGACACCAAACCCTCCTGGCACGCGGCCGCGGTCAGCAGCTCGACGGGAACGGGTCCAGGGGGGCGTGACATGAGGCCATCCCAGCCGGTCGGCCCGCCGAGAGGACGCCGATCACCTGATCTGTGGACAACGCCGGACAACTCCCCTGTCGACCCTGCGATCCTTGTCGCTATTCGAGCCGTTGGGGCCAGCCATGGCTGGTTCGGCGTGGGGCCGACCGTGAGCGGGCGGGTCAGGGGGCCGGGGGGTCCGACTTCGAGAGGCGGGCCAGCATCTCGTTGTAGTCGTCGAGCTCCGTGTCGCCGTCGCGGTCGACGCGCCGGTCGCGGCGGCGGGCGGCGCGCTCGTCGTCGCGGGACCACGCGACGGCCACCGCGACGGCCAGGATCAGGGTCGGGATCTCACCGATCCCCCAGGTCACGGCACCGCCGGCCTGCTGGTCGGCGATCGCGGAGGCGCCCCACGGCCGGCCCATCAGCCCGTACCAGTCAGCCACCAGCAGCGAGTCGCTGGTCACCAGGGTCACGCCGAAGAACGCGTGGAAACCCATGGTCGCGAACAGCAGCAGCAGCCGCTGCGCGTACGGCAGCCGACGAGGCCCCGGGTCGATGCCGATCAGCGCGTTCGCGAACAGGTACCCGACGAGCGTGAAGTGCACGACCATCGCGAGGTGCCCGACCGACGAGGACAGGGCCCAGTGGAAGATGTCGGTGTAGTAGAAGACCAGCATCGAGACGACGAAGTTCGCGGCGGCCACCACCGGGTGCGCCAGGAACGTGCCGACCCGGCTGTGCACCAGCACCAGGATCCACTCCCGCGGCCCGCGCGACTCGTCACCTCGCAGACGGGTCGAGCGCACGGGAAGCGCCCGCAGCGCCAGGGTCACCGGCGCGGACAGCGTCAGGAAGATCGGGATCACCATGGCCAGCACCATGTGCTCGACCATGTGCGCGCTGAACAGCACGTGCCCGTAGGTGGCCGGCCCGCCGGACGTCGTCCAGAAGAACAGGACCATGCCGAACGTCCACGACGCCGTCCGTGCCCACGGCCAGGAGTCGCCGCGCGCGCGCAGGCGCAGCACCCAGCGCCAGTAGACGACGATCGCGGCGACGGCCGCGAAGGCCAGCACGAGATCCCAGGTCCACTCGGTGAACCACCGGGCGGGGGTCAGCTCGGGCGGCAGCGCGTGACCCGTGAGCTGGTAGGCGGGCGTCGGGTCCGCCGGTGGCACCTCCGCGACCGGAGGGGCCGACGAGGCGAGCGCGACGGCGACACCCGACACGGCCCCCATGACGGTGAGCTCGACGAGCACGAGCCGCCAGAACAGCATCGTCCCGGCTCCTCGCGCGTCCGGACCGCCCGCCAGACGCGGGATGACGGCCCGGCGGTGCGCGAGACCCAGCAGCCCCAGCACGCCGAACAGCGCGACCTTGGCGAGCAGCAGGATCCCGTAGCGGGACGTCAGGTCCGACCACGAGTCCATCCGGATGACGCCGTTGACCGTGCCCGAGATCGCGACGGCCACGAAGCACCACGCCGCGATCACCGAGTACCGCGCGACCGACGCCGACAGGTCCGTGCCGATCCGGCGGACCAGCAGCGCGAGCGCAGCCAGCGCGCCGATCCACAGCGCCGCACCCACCAGGTGCATGAGCATGGACGACGTGGCCAGGTCGTGGCTCGCGGCACCCGCGGCGTGACCCAGCTGGGCCTGCTCCCACAGGGCGACGAAGACGAGGACGGTGGTCCAGGCTGCGCCCGTGGGGGTCGCGACGACGAGCGACAGGGCGGTCACGACGGCCGCGATCGTCGTGATGAGCAGCAGGTTGCGACCCAGCTCGATCTGCGTGACGAACAGGCCGAGCTCCTGCCCGAACGACGCCGAGCTCAGCGGCCGGCCCGCGACGCTCGCGTACTTGAGCACCAGCTTGACGACGTCGAAGACGGTCCAGATCGCCGCCGCCCACGCGGCGACGAGCAAGGTCCGCGGGTAGGCGCGCCCGCTCGCCCGCGGCCCGGACCCGCGCACGGTGGCGCCGTCGGTCGTGCGCGGCAGCACGCACACCGCGAGCACCAGCGCGCCCAGCACCACGGACCCGGCCAGGTCGGTGAGCGTCGACGCGATCGGCAGCCCCCAGCGCACGGCCGGCCCGGGGTCCTGCAGCAGCACCGGCAGCGCGGCGCCCGAGAACGCGACCCCCGCCAGCACGGCGACGACCGCAACGAGCACCAGCGCGACGACCCGCCACGGGCCCACGGCGTCGGCCGACGAAGGTGCCGACGAGCCGGTCGCGGGTGAGCCCGTCGGGGGCGAGCCGACCGCCGCGGGCGCGACGCCGTCCCCGCCCTGGTCGGGGGCGGGTCGGGGGTCGCGCCCGCGGCGGTCGGTCGTCATCGGACCGTCACGCCCGGCCGTCGGAGTCGGCGCCGGTGTCGCCGGCGTCGACCGTGCCCGAGCCCACGTCGGACACGCGGCGTCGACCACGCCACCAGCCCAGCAGGCCCAGCGCCACACCGATCAGCAGACCGATACCGACGATCACCCACACGACGGCTCCGCCGCCGGAGCCGGAGGACGCCTCCGCCACCGGGCTCGTGGTCGGGCTGGAGATCGGAGCGCCCGCGGCGTCGTCGGACGACGACGCGTCGTCGTCCGAGGGCGACGCCGACGGCTTGCCCGATGCCTCGTCGGACGGCGCAGCCGAGGACGTCGTCGCAGGCTCCTGCGCCTCGTCGCCGCTGCCCGACTTCGCGGTGAACGCGAAGTCACCGGACACGACGTGCCCGTCGGGAGACGTGACCCGCCACGTCACCGCGTACTTCCCCGCCGGCAGGTCCTGCGCGGTGATCGCCTGGGTGACGTCGGAGTCGACGAGCTGCGGCGCGCCGCTGCTGACGACGGACCCGTCCGGGCCGGTGACCTCGATGACGGTGCCGATCGCGACGGCCGGGTCCTCGAACGTCAGCGTGACGTGGTCCGGGACGACGTCGACGGTCGAGCCGTCGGCCGGGTCGGTGCTGACCAGCTGGTCATGGGCGCTGGCCGCGGGGGCGACCAGCACGGCCAGGACCGCGGTCAGCGCGCCGACGACCAGGACGGGCAGCATCCGCCGCCGGGCGAGCGAGCGCGCACCCGGCGCGGGTGCGGTCGCGCGGTCGTGTCGTCGGGCCATGCCCTCCAGCATCCCCCACCTCACGCCTGGCTCCGTCCGCGGCGGGACGTGACGACGGCCACGACGAGCGCGGCGACGCCGGCCAGAAGCCCGATCCCGCCCAGCCAGCGGGCGAGCGAGTCCGGCTCGTCGTTCGAGGACGCCGCTGACGAGGACGCGGCGTCGGACGAAGCAGCAGCGGCCGTGGCCGTCGGCGCGGCCGACGGCGTAGCACCACCCTCGGGCTCGGCGGCGGTGACGACGAACTCGGGCGCGGGGTTCTCGGCTTCCTCGGAGCCGGTGGACGGCTCGTCCCAGTCCACGACCGTGCCGTCGGAGTACGTCTGGTGCGCGGGCAGGACCAGGTCGGTGCCCTCGGCGGGCAGCGGGCCGACCTGGATCGCGAACTCCTGGAACTGACCCGGCTGCACGGCCGAGTCCTTGTCCGCCGTGAACGTCACGTGCAGCGGCGCCTTCGTGATCGTGGCGCCCTCGACGTCGACCGACTTCGGCAGCTTGCCCTCCTCGACCTTCGCGTCCCAGCCCGGCAGCGGACGGACCGCCGCGTAGGTGAACGGGGTGTCGGTGGGCAGGTCGACGACGACCTTCGTCGTGCTCGCGTCGTCCATCTCGTTGGGGACGCGGAACGTCAGCACGGAGTAGCCACCGGCGGCGGTGCTCTGCGGGACGACACGGACGTGGGCGGATGCGACGCTCGCGGAGGCGACGACGAGCCCGAGGCCGACAAGGGCGGCGCCGGCGGTGCGGAACCGCGTGCGGGTGAGGAAAGACATGGGAGTCCTTTGCTTCGAGGGACTGGCTGGGAGAGGTTCGACGCCAGGGCACGCACGGATGGGCAGCCGGACGCGACGGGTGTGCGTGGGCTGCCTGCGAGGTGGGTCGACCCGTGGGTCGTCGGCGCCGAGGGCCTCAGAGGGCGGTCGGGACCGGGTGCTCCCAGCTGGGCGGTCCCCGCAGCGGGACCGCACGCCGCCACACCTGGCGGCTGAAGGACTCGTGGTCGGTCGCGACCGGGAGCGGGCCCCAGGCCGGGCACGCAGGGACGACGACGCGCTCGACGAGTGGTCGCAGCCAGGCCGCGAGCCACCACAGGGCCCGGTCGACGCCGGTGATCGCCGCGACCGCGGCGAGCGTGCCGAGCGCGTGCATGACGACCATCGCCCACGCACCGAGCCCGCCGACCATCGCGCTCATGCCGCTCGGGCTGCACCCGGCGGCCTGCAGGAACGCGACGTGGGCCGCGTGGTCCATGTGGGCGTGCGACCCGGTCGGCACCAGCGTGGCGCACCCGGAGGTCTCGAACAGAGAGAAGACGCCGTGCAGCGCGAGCTGCCCCGCGCCGAGCAGGGCGATCGAACCGATCCAGCCCATGCGCCGCCCGGCGACGACCGCGGCGACGGCCAGCACCAACGCGCCCAGTGCGACCGTCACGAGCGTGGGCGGCAGGGCTCCCCCGCCCAGGACGTGGGCTCCGCCGGCCAGGGCGACGACGATGCCGGCGACGACGGCCGCGCGCGCGAGTCGCAGCGCTCCCGTCGTCGGCGTGATCACGCAGACACCGTAGCCGTTTTGTCCGATCGAGGAGAGAGCGCTTTCTGGACAAAAGCGTGGGGAACACGCGCTGGCGTCTGCGATGTTGATCACTGCGGGCCGTCCCCGCCCGCCTGCCGGGCGTCGATGTCGGACCTGCATGGCACGCTCGCCCCACGCCACCCCCAGCCGCTCCAGAAGGTCCGATGACGCAGCAAAGCACCACGACCGAACCGCAGGACCCGACGACCCCCGTGCCCAGCGCCTCCGGATTCGTCCCGCCGACGCACCGCCAGATCCTGACGATCCTCGGCGGCCTGATGATCGGCATGTTCCTGGCTGCGCTCGACCAGACCATCGTCGCGACGTCGATCCGCACCATCGGCGACGACCTCAACGGCCTGTCCCTGCAGGCCTGGGTGACCACGGCGTACCTGCTGACGGCCACCATCTCGACGCCGCTGTACGGCAAGCTGTCCGACGTCTACGGACGCAAGCCGTTCTACATGCTCGCCATCAGCATCTTCGTGCTCGGCTCGCTGCTGTCCGGGACCGCGACGTCGATGTACGAGCTGGCCCTCTACCGCGGTCTGCAGGGCCTGGGCGCCGGTGGCCTCATGTCGCTGGCGATCACGATCCTGGGCGACCTGGTGGCGCCGCGGGAGCGAGCCCGCTACCAGGCCTACTTCCTGGCCGTGTTCGGCACGTCGTCGGTGCTGGGGCCTGTGATCGGCGGCTTCTTCGCGGGCGCGGACACCATCCTCGGCATCGCCGGATGGCGCTGGGTCTTCCTCATCAACGTGCCGATCGGCATCGTCGGCATCCTCGTCATCTGGCGCGTGCTGCACCTTCCACCCCTCCAGCGCGTCGAGCACAGGATCGACTGGCCGGGCGCGCTGGCGCTGATCCTGGCCCTCGTCCCGCTGCTCGTCGTCGCCGAGCAGGGCCGGCTGTGGGGCTGGGACTCGACCAAGGCCGTGTCCTGCTACGCGCTGGGCGTGCTCGGGGTGATCCTGTTCCTGCTCGCCGAACGCCGGGCGAAGGCGGACGCGATCCTGCCGCTGTACCTGTTCAAGAACCGCACGTTCTCGGTGGGGGCGGGCGCCAACACTGTGATCGGCCTCGGCATGTTCGGGGGTCTGGCGACGCTGCCGCTCTACCTGCAGATCGTCAAGGGCCAGTCGCCCACGGAGGCAGGGCTGACGCTGATCCCGTTCACGGTCGGCATCATGAGCGGCTCGGTCATCGCCGGGCAGACCACCTCCCGCACCGGCCGGTACAAGATCTTCCCCGTGCTGGGCACGATCTTCATGGTCATCGGCGCGGTGGTGTTCGCCCAGGTCAGCGCGGACACGCACCTGCCGTTCATCTTCACCGCGTCGGTGGTGTTCGGCCTGGGTCTCGGATTCACGATGCAGCCGCTGGTGCTGGCCGTGCAGAACGCGGTACCCGTGCGCGACATGGGGGTCGCGACGTCGTCGTCGCTGTTCTTCCGGCAGATGGGCGGCACGCTCGGCACGGCCGTCTTCCTGTCCGTGCTGTTCTCCACGGTGACGGACAACATCGCCCGCGCGTTCGCTCGCATCAGCGCGACCCCGGAGTTCAAGGCCGCGATCAGCGACCCCGCCGTGCAGGCCGACCCCGACAACGCGCCCGTGCTGAACATGCTCAAGGGCATCAAGCCGTCACTGGACGACTCGCAGTTCATCAACAAGCTGGACGACCGACTGGCGCGGCCGTTCCTGGAGGGTTTCGCCCAGTCGACCGACACGGTCATGGTCCTGACCGCGATCGCCCTGGTCATCGGCGTGGTCCTGGCGTTCCTGCTGCCCGAGCTACCGCTGCGCAACGTGTCCGGCATCCAGGGCCGGATGGACGACGACCACGCGCGGTCCGCCGGTCCCCAGGGCGTCACCGCCGTGGGCGGGACCGCGACGGTCGTCGCGCAGGCCGACCAGGACGCTCGCGTCGACACCGGTTCGGGGCCCCGCCCGGCCGGTACGGACGGTTCACAGGCGGCTTCCAGCGATCGTCAGTAGGTTCGAGGACACGATCCGCGACCCCCACCGGAGGCTCTGATGCACGAGCACGGCAGCACCTGCACCAGCTGCATGGACCGACGACAGATGCTGACGCGGGTCGGCACGGCGGGAGCGGTCGTCGCCGGCGTCGCGGTCCTCGCCGCCTGCAGCGGAGGCGGAGACACCCCGACCGCCACGCAAGGCGCCGACGGCTCGCTGGCGAAGGTCAGCGACATCCCGGTCGGCGGCGCGCTGTCAGCCACGTCGGGCAGCGACAAGATCCTGCTCGTCCAGGCCACCGCGGGGACCGTCACCGCGTACTCGGCGATCTGCACCCACCAGGGCTGCACCGTCGCGGCGGGCAAGAGCGACCTGACGTGCCCGTGCCACGGCTCGGTGTTCGACCTGACCGGCAAGCCGGTGTCCGGGCCCGCGACCGAGCCGCTGCCAGCCTTCGACGTGCACGTCGAGAACGGCGCCGTCTTCGCCGGGAAGGCCTGAGCCATGGGCACCTGGGTGTCGGGGCCGCCCGCGACGTCGGCCGTGCTGCGCGGGCTGACGTCGGCGGCCGTGCTGCTGTCCGGCGTCGTGCACCTGCAGCTCTACTTCGAGGGCTTCAAGAACACGAACGTCGCGATCCCGTTCCTGATCAACGCGGTCGCCGGGCTCGTGATCGGCGTGCTGCTGCTGATCTGGCGACACTGGATCCCGCTGTTCCTGGCCGCCGGCTTCGGGGCCGCGACCCTGGGCGCGTTCCTGCTGTCCACCACGTCGGGCGGATTCATGGGCGTGCACGAGGAGTGGCAGGGCGTGCCGATCTGGTCGTGCGCGATCGCCGAGATCCTGGCGATCGTGCTGGCCGTCGCGGCCTGGTTCGTCGAGCGCCGGCCGGTCCCGACGACGGCTTAGACCGACGACTCAGCCGCCGGCCCGACTCATCTGCGTCAGACCCTGCCGCGTCAGCCCCAGACCAGGCCGTGCGCGGGTTCGGCCAGCACCCGCGCGACGTCGGCCAGCAGGCGCGAGCCCAGCTCACCGTCCACCAGGCGGTGGTCGAAGCTCAGGGCGAGCTGCGTGACGTGGCGGATCTTGATCTTGCCCTTGTGGACCCACGGCTGCTCGCGGATGGCACCGAACGCCAGGATCGCGGCCTCGCCCGGGTTGAGGATCGGCGTGCCGGTGTCGATGCCGAACACGCCGACGTTCGTGATGGTGATGGTGCCGTCCGACATGTCGGTGGGCGTCACCTTGCCGGCGCGAGCGGTCGCGGTCAGGTCGGCGAGGCCGTCGGCCAGCTCGCGCAGCGAGAGCCGGTGCGCGTCCTTGATGTTCGGCACGACGAGGCCGCGGGGCGTGGCCGCGGCGATGCCGAGGTTCACGTAGTGCTTGTAGACGATCTCCTGGGACTCGTCGTCCCAGCTCGCGTTGATCTCCGGGTGCCGGCGGACCGCCAGCAGCAGCGCCTTCGCCGCGATGAGCAGCGGGGTGACGCGGACGTCGGCGAACTCACGGTCGGCGCGCAGGCGCTCGACGAGCTTCATGGTGCGCGTGACGTCCACCGTGTGGAACACCGTGACGTGCGGCGCGCTGAACGCGCTCGAGACCATGGCCTCCGCGGTCCGCTTGCGCACGGACTTCACGGGGACGCGGGTCTGGCGACCGTCGGACGACACCGTTCCCGACGCCAGCCACGGCTGGTCGTCGCCGGGGTACGTGGCCAGCGTGCGAGCCTCCGCCTGCGCGGTGTGCGCGAGGACGTCCTCCCGCGTGACGATCCCGCCGGGCCCCGTGGGCGCGACGGAGTCGAGGTCGACGCCCAGGTCACGCGCGAGCTTGCGGACCGGCGGCTTGGCCAGGGCGTGGTGGCCGCGGTCGGACGAAGGAGCTGACGGTGACGCGGGCGTGCCGGTCGTTGCGGGCGTGCCGGTCGTTGCGGGCGCGCCCGTCGTCCCGGTGCCGTCGGTGGCGGACGAGGCCGCCGCTCCCGCGCGCGGGCGTCGACCGGCGCCCGCGTCCGCGACGCCGTACCCGACGAGCACGGCCTGCCGCTCGGCGGGGGCCGGCTCGTCGGGAGCGCTCGCCTGAGCCGCGGGCGCGACCCGCGCAGCCTCGATCTCGTCGGCCCCGCCCGGCTCGACGCCACGGTGCCGCTCGGCCCCACCGACGTGCCGGACGGACCCGGTCACGACGGGAGCCTCGTCGGACTGTGCAGACGCCCCCTCGTCACCCGCCGGCCCAGCCGGAGCCGCACCAGCAGGGTCCACGTCGATCTCGATGATCGGCGTCCCGACGTCCACGGTGGTCCCGGGCTCGACGAGCAGCCGCGTCACGATGCCGGACCACGGGCTGGGCAGGTCCACGAGCGACTTGGCCGTCTCGATCTCGACGATGGTCTGATTGACCTCGACGGTGTCGCCGACCGCCACCTGCCAGGCGACGATCTCGGCCTCGGTCAGCCCCTCACCCGCGTCGGGGAGCGGGAACTGCTGGTACGTGGGCACGGACGGACTCCTCGGTGGTTCGAGTGCGGTGCGAGCGCGGGTCAGAAGGCGAGCGAGCGGTCGACGGCGTCCAGGACACGGTCGACGCTGGGCAGGTAGTCGTGCTCGATCTTCGCGACCGGGTACGGCACGTGGAAGCCCCCGACCCGCAGGACGGGCGCCTGCAGGTGGTAGAAGCACTCCTCGGTGATGCGGGCGGCCACCTCGGCACCGGTCCCGTACAGGACCGGGGCCTCGTGCACGACGACGCAGCGGCCCGTGCGCTGCACGGACGCGGCCACGGTCGCGGTGTCGAGCGGCGACAGCGCCCGCAGGTCGATGACCTCGACGCTGGTGCCCTCGGCGGCGGCGGTCTCGGCGGACTTGAGCGCGGTCTGCACGGTGGGGCCGTACGCGACGAGCGTGACGTCCGTGCCGGCGCGGACGATGCGCGCGCCGTCGAGGCCGTTGCCGGCGGGCGCGTCGAGGTCGACGTCGCCCTTCTCCCAGTAGCGCCCCTTGGGCTCGAAGAACATCACCGGGTCGGGCGACGCGACGGCCTCCTGGATCATCGCGTACGCCTGGGCCGGGCTCGACGGCGTGACGACGCGCAGGCCGGCCGTGTGTGCGAACAGCGCCTCGGGCGACTCGCTGTGGTGCTCGATCGCGCCGATCCCGCCGCCGTAGGGCACCCGGATGACGACGGGCAGCGTGAGGCGTCCGCGCGAGCGGTAGTGCATCTTCGAGAGCTGCGTGGTGATCTGGTCGAAGGCCGGGAAGACGAAGCCGTCGAACTGGATCTCGCACACCGGCCGGTAGCCGCGTAGGGCGAGCCCGATCGCGGTGCCGACGATGCCCGACTCGGCCAGCGGGGTGTCGACCACGCGCTTCGCGCCGAACTCGGCCTGCAGCCCGTCGGTGACGCGGAAGACGCCGCCGAGCTTGCCGATGTCCTCGCCCATGAGCAGCGTCTTGTCGTCGTCCGCCAGGGCCCGACGAAGGCCGAGGTTGATCGCCTTCGCGAACGTGATCTTCTGCGTGCCGGTCGGCACGGGCGCCTGCGTCGCGGGTGCGGCCGCCGTCGTCGTGCTCATCAGTGGCTCCCCTCGCCGTGGTGACCGTGCTCCAGGAAGGACGACTCGTACCCCTGGAACCAGGCGCGCTCGGACTCGACGACCGAGTGCGGCGTGGCGTACACGTGCTCGAACATCGACGCGGGCGACGGTCGGCCCATGCCGCGCACCGTGGTGCGGACGTGCTCGCCGAGCGCCTCGCCCTCTGCCTCGAGCTGCTCGAGGAACGCCGCGGGGAGCTCGCCGATCGACTCGAGGTGCAGCCGGAGCCGGTCGATCGGGTCGCGCTGCCGCCAGTACTCCTCCTGCTCGGCGGAGCGGTACCGGCTCGGGTCGTCGGACGTGGTGTGGGCGCCCATCCGGTACGTGAACGCCTCGATGAAGCTGGGGCCGCCACCGGAGCGGGCCCGCTGCAGGGCCTCCTGCGTCACGGCGTAGGTGGCGAGCACGTCGTTGCCGTCGACGCGGACGGCCGGGATGCCGACGCCGGGCGCACGGTTGGCGATCGGGACGCGGGCCTGGTGCGTGGTCGACTCGCTGATCGCCCACTGGTTGTTCTGGCAGAAGAAGACGATGGGGGCCTCGTTGACCGCGGCGAAGGTCAGCGCCTCGCTCACGTCGCCCTGGGCGGTCGCGCCGTCGCCGAAATAGGTGACGACGGCCGCGTCGCGCGTCGGGTCGCCCGTCCCGACGGCGCCGTCACGCTGGACGCCCATCGCGTAGCCGGTGGCGTGCAGGGTGTGCGATCCGATGACCAGCGTGTACAGGTGGAAGCCGTGGTCGGCCGGGTCCCAGCCGCCGTGGTCGACGCCGCGGAACAGGCGCAGCAGGTCGGTCAGCTCGAGCCCGCGGACATGTGCGACGCCGTGCTCGCGGTAGCTGGGGAACACGTGGTCCAGCGGTCCGAGCGCGTAGCCCGAGCCGATCTGCGCGGCCTCCTGGCCGAGCGACTGCGCGAACAGGGCGAGCTCGCCCTGCCGCTGCAGCGAGGTGGCCTCGTTGTCGAAGCGCCGCACCAGCACCATGTCGCGGTACATCGCGCGCAGGGCGTCCGCGTCGAGGTGCGCGACGAGCCCGTCGTAGCGCGCGTCGTGCAGGCGCTCGCCGCTCGGGGTCAGCAGCTGCACCAGGCCTTCCGTGCTCAGGGGTCCGGCGGGCTGGGTGGGTGCCTGCGCGTTCTGGATGCCGTCGGGGGTGTCGACGCCGGTCGCGTCGGCGGTGGCATTCGTGCTCACGCGTCGCTCCTTCGCGTGCCGCGGCCGGGAAGCCGCTCCGTTGCGTCCGAGGGGGTCTCTCGAACCTACGACACCGTAGCCTACGGAAGCGTAGGTTGCGGTGGAAGCCCCCCGACAACGCTCGACGGGCCCGGTTGTGGGAGATCCACAGCCGGGCCCGTCGTTCAGTCCGTCGCTCGGGCGCGTCAGCGCGGGGCGGCCTCCGCTGCGACCTCGAGGAACAGGTCGACGGCCTCGGGCTCGCCCACGCTCACGCGCACGCCGTCGCCGGCGAAGGGCCGCACGATGACCCCCGCGCGCGCGGACCGCTCGGCGAAAGCGGTCGCCGCGTCGCCCAGCGGCAGCCAGACGAAGTTCGCCTGGCTGTCGGGCACGTCCCAGCCCTGCGCACGCAGTCCGTCGAGCAGCCGTGTGCGCTCGCCGACGACGCGCTCCACGCGGGCCAGCAGCTCGGAGGTGTGTCGCAGCGACGCGACAGCCGCGAGCTGGGCCACGTGCGAAACGCCGAACGGGGTCGACGCCGCGCGGATGCCCGCAGCCAGGCGTGCGCGGGCAACCGCGTAGCCGACGCGCAGACCGGCCAGCCCGTACGCCTTGGAGAAGGTGCGCAGGACGACGACGTTGCGGTGCGCCGCGAACAGCGCCATCGCGTCGGGGGCCTGAGGGTCGCGGACGAACTCGACGTACGCCTCGTCCAGCACGACGAGCACGTCCTCCGGCACGGCGGCCAGGAACTCGTCGAGCTCGTCGGCGTGGACCGACGGGCCAGTCGGGTTGTTGGGCGTGCAGACCAGCACGACGCGGGTCCGGGGCGTGATCGCTGCCGCCATCGCGGGCAGGTCCAGGCGCCCACCGGCCGCGAGCGGCACCGGCACACCGACGCCACCGGCCAGGGAGATCGCGATCGGGTACGCCTCGAAGGAGCGCCACGGCATCACGACCTCGTCGCCCGACTCGCAGACCGCCGTCAGGATGTGCCCCAGCACCGCGACCGAGCCGCACCCGGCGACCACCGTCTCCGGCTCGACGCCCAGCGACGCCGCGATCGCCTCGCACAGCTCGGTGGCGTGCATGTCCGGGTAGCGGTTGACGTCGACGGCCGCGTCCGCGATGGTCGCGACCACCGACGGCAGGGGCGGGTACGGGTTCTCGTTCGACGACAGCTTGAACGCCGCCGCGCCGACCGCGGCGCGGGCGCCCGGGACGTAGGGCGGCAGGTCGGAGAGGGCTCGGCGCAGGGGGACGCGGGTCACGCGTCCAGCATGCCATCCGGGACAGGTGGCAGGATCGCGGCATGTCCTTCGTCGTCCGCGTCCTCATCAACGGTGTCGCCATCTGGCTCGCGACCGTCCTGCTGTCCGGCCTCGACATCGTCGGGTACGACTCGACCTGGCAGAAGGTCGGCATCATCCTGCTGATCGCGTTGGTGTTCGGGATCGTCAACGCGGTCGTCAAGCCGATCGTCGCGTTCCTCTCGATCCCCCTGTACATCCTGACCCTGGGCCTGTTCACGCTGGTCGTGAACGCGCTCATGCTCATCCTGACCGCGTGGATCACGGAGTTCACCGACTGGGGCCTGCGCATCGACGGCTTCTGGACCGCCGTGTGGGGCGGCCTGATCATCTCGATCGTCAGCTTCGCGCTGTCGGTGATGGTCAGCGACGACCGCTGACGCACCCGGTTCACGGCGCGCGCCTGATCGTGGGCGTGCGCGGCAGACCCGTCGCCGGGTCGGTCCGCACCGTCTGAGCGTTGCGGGTCACCGAGTACTGCGTCGTGGTCGCGGTGGTCCCGTCGGGGCCGAGCACGTCCGCGAGCGCCGCGTCGAAGTCACGCAGCGCCGGGCTCCCGGCGAGCTGGTCCTGCGCCAGCTCCGCGGTGCGGACGTAGCCCGCGACGGCGTGCGCGTGCGCGACGTTCCGCGGGCCGATGCTGCGGCGGACCACGACGACGTTGCTCGACTCGGTGTCCGGGCGCGCGTCGGTCTGCGGCACCAGGTCCTCGTCGACGCGGTAGTGGCGCACCTGGACCGTCGCGGGCACGCGCCGCGGGACGTCGGGCGACCCCGCGGTCAGGACGGCCCGCACGTGGTACGCGCCGGCCGCGAGCGACGCGGCCGCCACGGCGACCATCCCGCCCTGGCTGTGCCCGGCGAGGACCACGGGCTCGGCGGCTCCGACGCCGGCGTCCTGCAGGGCGTGCAGCACGGCCGTCGACATGTCGTCCGGCAGGCCGGCCGTCAGGCGCGCGTTGGTGGTCATGTCACTGGGGACGTCGCCGCCGAAGCTGCTCGACTGCGTGCCGGGGATCTCCACGACCCAGCCGACCGTGCCGTCGGGGTGCTCGAGGCGTTGGAGGGAGATGGTCGACGGCGGCGTGCCCGCGGCACCGCCCTGGCGCTCGGGGTAGGTCGCGGCGACGTTGCCGAGCACGTCGGCGGCCGTGCGCGGCGCGGGAAGCTGGGGCGGGTCGGCACGCGGGAGGACGACCGTCGGCGCGGTGTCCCCGCCCGCGATCTCGGCGGACAACGCACGGAAGGGGTCGTCGACGATCGGCCGGGTGCCCGGCAGCGCGCCTCGCAGGAACCCGGCGACCGGCTGGACGGCCTGCTCGGGCACCTGCGCCGCGGACAGGCGGCCCGTCGCATCCGTCAGCCGGCCGGCGACCGTCAGCCCGAGAAGCACCTCGGCGCCCGGCACCACCACCGGCGCGAGCACCGGCCACAGCGCGGGCGTCTCCCCGATCATCTGCGCGTCCAGCGTGACGAGGCGGCGCACGGCCCGCCACACCGACGACTCGGCGTCGGCGTAGTGCGTGACCACGCGGCGCAGCCGCACGACGAGGTCGTCGACCGCGCTCGCCAGCGCGTGCGCGGACCGGCAGTCGCGCTCTGCCCGGTCCACGTCCACGCCCGACGAGGTGCCCGCCCCACCGGGCGCGGACACCGGACCTCCCGCAGCGCCCCACGGCGAGACCGCGGCGGCCGAACGGGCGGTCACGGCCGCTCCCCACAGCTCGGCCGACGCGGTGCGCAGCGCCCGCGCCGCCGCGTGCAGGCTCGTCACCGCCGCGGCGAGATCGGCCAGCTCGACCGTCGTCGGCCCGGGCCCGCCCGTGGCCCGCACCTCCCCGGACCCCCACGGGGCTCCTGGCCCGGACGCCGCACCGGAGAGCGCGTGCGCCGTGCTCACGGCCGGCACAGCGCGGACCCGACGAGCCCGGCCACGTCGCCGTGCAACGCCGTCACGTCATGGACCAGCGCCTCCACCTCGGCCCGGTAGCGGGGTGCGATCGGTCCGGTCCAGGGCACCTGGTCGGCGGCGACGAGGTGCCGACGTGCCTCGTCGACGTGCTCGAGCGCGGCGTGCAGCCGGGGGAAGGGGTCGTTCCACATCCCGTCACGCTAGGCAGGCAACCACCCGGCCCGAGGGGCCGGGACGTGATCTGTGGACGAGCGTGCAGGAGACGTGGGCTGTGGTCACCTCACGGCCGCGATCGGCACCAGGTCACCGCGGACGCGGCAGCACCGCGGCGACCAGCCCGATCGCCCCGATCAGCGCGAACGCGCGCCACGCGTCGCTCGCACCGACGTCGGCCCCCGACACCAGCACGGCCACGACGGCCAGCACCTGCGCCCCGACCTGGACCGCGGCGGGCCCACGCGCCTCGCCCGCGAGCACCGCGACCTCGACCCCCGCGGACCACGACGCCCGCGCCGCGAACGACGACACCCACAGCACCGCGTGCGCGAGCAGCACCAGCACCATGACGGTCGGCAGCGACGCGGGCCCGCCCATCAGCAGCACCACGCCCGCGACCCCGACCGCCAGGGCCGCCGAGCCCGTCCACGGTCGCAGCATCACCGCGCACGCCACCGCCGCCGCGACGGCCACGTGCCACGGACCGACGTGCCACCCGGACCCGACCGCCACCAGCAGCATCACCGCGACGAGCACCGCTCCGACCACCCGCAGGACCCACGTGGGCACGACACGCCCGGTCTCGACCACCACCTCGAGCGAACGACGACCGCTCATCGCGCCCCCGCCCCCGTCCGCCGCTGCGCCCGACGCGCCAGCCGCGCCAGCGCCACCGCCGGCGCGTCGCGCCACTGCACCACCTCGACGTCGGCGTCCGCGAGCGCGGCGAGCCGGTCCTCGCGGCTCAGGGTGACGATGCGCAGCGCGATGCGCTGGCGGTCGCTGAGCTCCGAGGTGCGCACGCGTGGCAGCACGTCGACGGCCACCACACGATGTCCGGCACGCCGCCAGGAGGCGGCCACCGCTGCTGCGTCGTCGTCCAGGAACGTCGAGAACACGACGACGAGCGCGCCCGACGGCAGCTGCGGGGCGCGCACGCGCCGGGCAGGCTCGCCGACGGGTGCGGTGACGGCGAGCGCCTGCCGGATGCGGTCGAGCTGGCGTCGCCCACCGCCCGCGGGCAGCGGCCGACGCATCGCGGCCAGGTCGTCGAGCCCGACGCGGTCGCCCCGACCCAGGAACGCCTCGGCGACCGACGCGGCGGACTGGCGGGCCACGTCCAACGAGGTCGCGTCGGCGGCGTCCGGCGGCTCGGAGCCGCGCCACGTCGCGGGGTCCGGCCCCACGTCGTCGCGCGAGTCGACCACGATCATGACGACGGCCTCGGCCTGCGCGTGCTCGCGCCGCACGTAGAGCTCGTGCAGGTCAGGGGCCCGACGAGCCGTCACGCGCCAGTCGATGCGGCGCAGCCGGTCTCCGGGCGTGAAGGGGTGGACGTCGCGCAGCGAGCCGCCCTCGCCGGGGCGACGGGACTCGTGCGCACCCGTCAGGCCGCGCAGGCGCGGGGGCAGCGGGACGTCGTCGAGCGGGCGCGTCGCGGGCAGCACGAGAACGGCGCGCGACGCCGGCTCGGCCGGTTCGCTCGCGCTCGCGGCACCGGGGCCGATGCCCAGCGCGTCGACCTCGGCGAGGTCCTGCGGCCCGGTCCGGACGGTCAGGACGGACAGCGGCAGCCGCCGTTCACCGTCCACACGCACCAGCACCTCCGACATCTCCCGGTGCCGTCGCCGGACGCGGACCAGCACCCCGGCGGCCCCCGCCGGGGCGGTGAGAACGACGTCCGCGAGCAGCACCCCGGGCTCGGACGGCTCGTCGGACGCCTCGAGGTCCACCGTCACCTCCGTCGTCGGGCGCCGCCACCAGTCCCACACGGCCGCGACGACCGGGGCGGCCCCCAGCACCGCGACATCGGGCCGCCCGAAGGCGGCACCGAGCAGCACCAGGAGCGCGCCGACGACGACGCCGGCCCAGGCGCTGCGCGTGCGGGTCCAGGTCACGCGCGCTCCGCCACCCGGCGGGCGGTCGTCGGGCCGGGCACGGAGGACAGGACGTCGGCCACCACGCGCTGCGGCGCGACGCCGCCCGCCCACGCCTGCGGCGTCAGCGAGATGCGGTGCGCGAGCGTCGGCACGGCCACGGCCTTGACGTCCTCGGGTGCGACGAAGTCGCGGCCCGAGAGCACCGCGAGCGCGCGCGCCACCAGCACCAACGCCTGCGAACCGCGCGGCGACGCACCCACCTCGACCGTGTCGTGCGATCGCGTGGCGGCGGCCAGGTCGACGCAGTAGCGCAGCACGTCGGGGTCCACGCTGACGGCCTCGACGCCGGCCTGCATCGCGACGACCGTCGAGGCGTCGACCACCCGCCGCACGGGGGCCGCCTCGGCACGCCGCGACAGGCGCCGGGCCAGCACGTCGACCTCCGCGTCGCGCTCCGGGTACCCGACGGCCAGCCGCACCATGAACCGGTCGAGCTGCGCCTCGGGCAGCGGGTAGGTGCCCTCGTACTCGACGGGGTTGCTGGTCGCGAAGACGTGGAACGGCTGCGGCAGGCGGTGCGTCTGCCCGTCGACCGTGACCTGCCGCTCGGCCATCGCCTCGAGCAGCGCGGACTGCGTCTTGGGGGCGGTCCGGTTGATCTCGTCCGCCAGGAGCAGACCCGCGAACACGGGGCCGGGCCGGAAGTCGAACGTCGCGGTCGCGGGGTCGAAGACCGACGACCCCGTGATGTCCGACGGCAGCAGGTCCGGCGTGCACTGCACGCGCCGGAACTCCAGCCCCAGGGCGGTGGCCAGCGAGCGCGCCGCCAGCGTCTTGCCCAGCCCGGGCACGTCCTCGAACAGCACGTGCCCCTGCGCGAGCACCGCGGCGAGCGCCACGCGCAGCGGCTCGCGCATCCCGACGACGGCCGTGGCGACCTCGTCGAGCACGGCCTGCCCGGCTTCGGCGACGGCCCGCACGGGCATCGGTGCGGCGGCGGTGGGGGCGGATGTCATGAGCTCTCCGAGGTGGTGCGGGCGGTGGGACCGAGTCGTTCGAGGGCGTCGAGCGTGTGCCGCAGGTCGGCCAGGCTGGGGGTGGGGTGGCCGGGCTTCGTCAGCGTGACGTACGCGCGTTGCCCGACGAGCTCGCGGACGCGGTCGGCGTCGAGCGGGCTGTTCAGGCTCACGCCGTGCCGCGCGAGCCGGTGGGCGGCGGCCTCGCGGACGCGCCTCAGGGCACGCTCGCCCGTGCGTCCGTCACGCCCGACGAGGCTCCACGCCAGCTCGGCCACCTCGCCGCGCGCGCCGTCGCGGCGCTCGCGTGCCACGGGTTCCAGCTCGGGCTCGACGTCGGAGTCCAGGCGTCCGACGACGATCGCGAGCCCGGCCGCGATCAGGGCGACCAGCAGGGCCGTGCCGACCCGCAGGAGAAAGATCGCGACCCAGAACGTGACCACGAACGTGATCGCCGCGGTGCGGATCTGCCGGCGGCTCATGCTCGTGCCCCGCCCTCGTCGGCCGCGCCTGCGTCAGCCCGGACGTCCTCGTCGACCCCCGTCGGCGCGTGCCGCAGGTGCGCGACGCCCTCAGCGAGGGTGGCGAGCGCGTCGCGGGCGCCCTGCACGTCGGCGGCCGTGAGCACGTGCTCGCTGTACCGCGCGTCGAGGTAGCGCCCCAGCAGCCAGCGGGTCGCGGCGGGGTCGGCGAGCGTCGCCCCGAGCACCGCGACCGTGAACTCCGACGCCGTCTGCGCACGGTCGCGGACCACGCCGCTGCGGGCCGCCGCGTCCTCGAGCGCCACCCAGGCCGCGATCACCGCGTCGCCGGGCGGGACGTCGGGGTCCTCCAGCAGGCGGGCGGCCTGCGCGACACCCTCCTGCAAGGCCGGCGTCGCGGGGTACGCCTCGAACCCGGCGGGCGTGCCGGCGTCGACGTCGTCGTCGCGCTCCTTCGGCCCACGTCCGGTGAGCCACCGCTTGACCATCGGCACGGCGAACAGCGCGACGATGCTGAGGACCACCACCAGGATCACCACGAACACCCAGCTCGGGATCGAGATCTGGTGGCTCTCGCCGTTGCCGAGCGGCGCCTGGGTCACGTCCGAGGTGGGCAGCGGCGGCGGCGTGATGTCGAGCACCGGCAGCCGGCCGTAGCGGGTGGACAGGTGCCACGGCCCCGCGAGCGCCGCACCGAGCACCACGAACACGACGAGCCCCGCGACGGCGATCGCCGTACGGCGCGCGTCCTGCGTCGGTCGCACGGTCCTCCCCCGGGTCGTCGATCGTCGTCGGCCCTCGTCGGCCGGCACCCAGGCTATAGACCCCAGCGCGCCCCGATGACCGCCGCCCGGGTGGTGACGCGGCGGACATGTGCCCGCACTCCCGACAACTCACCGAGGCCCTGGCTCGGGTCGCTGTTTCCTCGTCGGCTCGCGCGTTGCAAGCCGCGGTCCGGCGAGGAAGCCGCGACTCGTCGGCAAACCCGCGAGACGAGCCCCTGCGGACAAGCCGCACGCGCGCCGCGCGGCTCTGGGATCATGGCCGCATGACTGAGCGCGCGTCCCTGGCCGATGTGTCCCCCGCGATCGCCCTCGGGCCGCTCGACGGCCGCTACCGCGCGGCGGTCGCCCCGCTCGTCGACCACCTGTCGGAGGCCGCGCTCAACCGCGAGCGCGTGCACGTCGAGGTCGAGTGGCTCATCCACCTGACCCGCCACGGCGTGGTCCCGGGCGCGCCGCGCCTGACCGAGGCCGACGAGGCCTTCCTCCGGGACGTCGTCGCGACGTTCGGGGCCGACGAGGTCACCGCGCTGGCCGAGATCGAGCGCACCACGGTGCACGACGTGAAGGCAGTCGAGTACTTCCTCAAGGGCCGTATGGCCGCGGCGCCGGAGGGTTCCGCGCTGCACCAGGTGGGCGAGCTGGTCCACTTCGCGTGCACCAGCGAGGACATCAACAACCTCTCCTACGCGCTGATGGTCCAGGGTGCGGTGCGCGACGTGTGGCTGCCGGCGGCGACGGCGCTGGCCGACGAGGTCGCCGCGCTGGCCGTCGAGCTGCGCGAGCAGCCGCTGCTCGCGCTCACGCACGGCCAGCCGGCGACGCCGACGACGCTCGGCAAGGAGCTCGCGGTCCTGGCGCACCGCCTGCGCCGTCAGCTGCGCCGCATCGCCTCCGACGAGTTCCTGGGCAAGCTCAACGGCGCGACGGGCACCTACGGCGCCCACGTCGTCGCGGTGCCGGGCGCCGACTGGCCGGCGATCAGCAGGTCCTTCGTCGAGCACCTCGGCCTGACGTGGAACCCGCTGACCACGCAGATCGAGTCGCACGACTGGCAGGCCGAGCTGTACGCGGACGTCGCGCGCTTCAACCGCGTGCTGCACAACCTGGCCACCGACGTGTGGACCTACATCAGCCGCGGCGTGTTCACGCAGATCCCCGTCGCGGGCGCCACGGGCAGCTCGACGATGCCGCACAAGGTCAACCCCATCCGGTTCGAGAACGCCGAGGCCAACCTCGAGATCTCGTCGGCCCTGCTCGACACGCTCGCCTCCACGCTGGTCACGAGCCGCCTGCAGCGCGACCTGACGGACTCGACCACCCAGCGCAACATCGGCCCCGCGTTCGGGCACAGCCTGCTGGCGATCGACAACGTGCGCCGCGGGATGAAGGCGCTGTCGGTCGACGAGGCGCTGCTGGCGCGCGAGCTCGACGAGAACTGGGAGGTGCTCGGCGAGCCCGTCCAGTCCGCGATGCGTGCCGCGGCCGTGGCGGGCGTGACCGGGATGGAGAACCCGTACGAGCGGCTCAAGGAGCTGACGCGCGGGCACCGCCTGACGGCCGACGACATGCGCGAGTTCATCGCCGGCCTCGGTCTGCCCGACGACGTCGCGGCGCGGCTCGGCGCCCTGACGCCCGCCTCCTACACCGGCCTGGCGGCTTCGTTGGTGGACTTCCTGGACGCCTGACTGACTCGTTCGGGTGGTACCACAGCCACTGGGTGAACCCCATCTGGACACGCGCCCGATTTGTCTGCACAATCGTGCGCGCACCCCGTCTGTTTCGTCCGGATTCATCGGACGGACACCCGAGGCGCACCCTCCCTGCTCCACCCCCCAACGCCGAGGTACCCGTGACGCTCATGCAGAAGGCGATCACGCCGGCCCTGTCCCGCGCGCACCTGAGCGCGGGCCACGACCGGCTGTCCGGCTACGTCGTGCGCGCTTCGGACGTGTCGTTCGCGACGACGCCCGCGCAGCTCTTCGAGGTGCACGGCCTCGGTTACCCGGGGTCCCCGTTCAGCCCGCACGACGAGCACATCGACGTGCTCCGCTTCGAGTCCTCCCCGCAGCTGCAGTACCGCGACGTGCCCGGCTACATCGTCCCGCTGTGGTGGCTGCGCCACTCCCGCATCCCCCCGGGCACGGAGCTGGTCCGCATCCACGCCGACGGCACCGCCACCCTCCTGGCCCGCTACGGCGACGTGGGCACGGGCTGGACGCTGACCTCGCTCGGCGGCCCGCGGCCCGCGCTCGCGTCCCTGTCGCGCTGCGTCGGCCCGGTCGCCAAGTGGCACGGCGCGTACCTCGAGGCCGACGTCGTGGACAACGGCCACACCGTGGTGCTCGCGCTGGCCAACCCGCCGCTCGCCGAGACCGGCTTCCGCCAGTCCGCCAACGGCCGCTGGTACCGCCGGGTCCCCCGCCAGGACGTCACCGAGCTGTTCGAGCTCGACCTGACGGCCCAGTGGAACGGCCTGTCCGTCCGCGTCGTCGACCAGTGGCAGGACGCGCAACGCTACGTCGTCGCCCGCATCGCCCACCTGGGCGACGACATCGACCGCGCCGAGCAGCTCCAGATGGACCATCTCGAGGCCGGCGTGTACGAGGCGGTCGTCTACGCCGCCGAGCTGACGGACATCCAGACCAACCAGGTGGTCCCGCACACGTGGGCCCCCGGCCCCGCGGCCGCCACCACCCAGCGCCAGTCGGTCCACAGCTGACCAGCTGGCCCCCAGACACGTGCCGGGCTCGGCACCTCCCCCTGCTACCGAGCCCGGCACGTCCCCTCACCCCGCAACGTCCGAGTCTTCGGCTGCGATAGCGACCGGTTGCTCGGACGCTTGGGAGTGGTGAGGCGGCGTCAGGCGGGTTGGACCGTCGGGACCGCGATCGCTGCGAGGTCCGCCAGCGCGGTCGCGTAGGCGGCGGTGTCGCCCGCGCGGGAGGCCTCGCGGGCGCGGACCGTCGGGGCGTGCAGGGCGGCGCGGGTCCGACGACGCAGCGAGCGCTCGGACCGCTCGTCGCGCAGGTCCATCGGCAGCGACTCGAGCGCGGCCTCGAGGCCGCCCAGGACCCGGGTGCGCTCCGCGACGACGGCGGGGTTCCACTCGCGCACGCGGCGCTCGGCCTCGTAGGCATAGGAGGCGTCCTGCACGATGGCGCGCGCCGCGACGACGGCGGCGTGCTCGGCCGGGGCGTGCTGGGCGACCGTGTGCAGGGAGACGAGGCGGACGCCGGGCAGCTCGCGGACGCCGGGGTCGACGTCGTGGCGCAGGGCCAGGTCGACGACCGTCAGGGGCTGGGAGGTCCCGACGCGGGCCTCGGCCAGCGCGTCGACACCCAGCACGGCTCCCGCAGCGCCGCTGCACGCAACGACGAGGTCCACTCCGGCCAGCTCGTCGGCCAGGTCCGCACCCGCGGGCACCGCCCGCACGCCGCGCGCGGTCGCGAAGGCCCGGGCTCGGCCCGACGGCGAGTAGACGCGCACGTCGCCGACGCCGCGCGACTTGAGGGCCGCGAGCGACGCGCCCGCGTAGGAACCGGTGCCGATGAGGACGCACCTCACGTCGGCCCAGGCGGGCAGGTTCTTCTCGGCGATGTCGAGCGCGACGCCGACGACGGAACGCCCCGCGCTGCCCAGACCGGTGGCCGCCTCGACCGAGCGGGAGACGCGCGAGGCCGCCTGGAAGAGGGACTCGAGGTCGCTCGTCGTGGTGCCGTCGCGCCGGGCCGCGGTCAGCGCGCGGCGCACCTGGCCGGCGATCTCGCGCTCGCCGACGACCATCGACTCCAGGCCGCTCGCGACGGCGAACAGGTGCTCGGCCGCGTCGGTGTCGGTCATGGCGTGCAGGTGCGCGGCGACGGCAGCGGGGTCGTAACCGGAGCGGGCGGCGACGGTCGCGGCGGCCGCGGCGCGTGCCGCGGGGGTGTGCGCGGCGTCGTCGACGTCCAGGTACAGCTCGAACCGGTTGCACGTCGCCAGGACGACGGCACCGGAGATCGAGCTGGCAGCGCCCACGATCTCGTGCCCCACGGCGTGCGTGTCCGACGAGAGACGTTCCAGCACGGCGAGGTCGAGCTCGTGGTGCGACGCGACGAGGGACAGCAGCACCACATGGTGATTGAATCACTCCGCCATTTGTCGGGCACAATCGACGCGTGGTTCTTTCGCTCACACATCCCCTGGTCGACGGTCGTACGACCCATTCCGCGCTGGTGCGCGCCTATTCGGGCGAGCGCCCCGAGCAGCTCCCCGTCTGGTTCATGCGCCAGGCCGGCCGCTCGTTGCCCGAGTACAAGGCGGCCCGCGCCGGCACCGCGATGCTCGACGCCTGCCTGCAGCCGGAGCTGGCCAGCGAGATCACGCTGCAGCCTGTGCGCCGCCACGGCGTCGACGCCGCCATCTTCTTCTCCGACATCGTCGTGCCGCTGAAGCTGGCCGGGGTGGACGTCGAGATCAAACCCGGCGTGGGACCCGTCATGGGTGCGCCCGTGCGGACGGCCGACGACGTCGCGCGGCTGCGCGAGCACACGCCGACCGCTGCCGACCTCGAGCCCGTCAGCCAGGGCGTCGCGCTCACCGTCGCGGCCCTGGGCAGCACGCCGCTCATCGGGTTCGCGGGCGCGCCGTTCACGCTCGCCGCCTACCTGGTGGAGGGCGGCCCGTCGCGCGACCACCTGGCCGCCCGCACCCTCATGCACGCCGACCCCGACACCTGGCGGGCGCTCACCGAGTGGACCGCCGACGTCACGGGCGCGTTCCTGCGCGCGCAGGTGCTGGCCGGCGCGAGCGCGGCGCAGCTCTTCGACTCGTGGGCCGGCTCGCTGTCGCTGGCCGACTACCAGGCACACGTCGCCGCCGGCTCGGCGCGGGCGTTGTCGCACGTCAGCGACCTGGGCGTGCGCAAGGTGCACTTCGGCACGGGCACGGGCGAGCTGCTGGCGGCCATGCGCGAGGTCGGCGCGGACGTCGTCGGCGTCGACTACCGGATCCCCCTCGACGAGGCGTCGCGCCGCGTCGGCGGGAGCACCCCGCTCCAGGGCAACATCGATCCCGCCCTGCTCTCGGCGCCCTGGCCGGTGCTGGAGGCGCACGTGCGCGACGTCGTCGAGCGCGGCAAGTCTGCGCCCGGGCACGTCGTGAACCTGGGCCACGGCGTCCCGCCGACCACGGATCCCGCGGTGCTGACGCGCCTCGTCGGCCTGATCCACAGCCTGTAGCCGTGCCCGCAGGCCGGTCCGACGAGGCCATCGACGGCGCTCCGCAGGAGCGCTGGGACGTCGTCGTGATCGGCGCCGGCGTCGCCGGCCTGGTCGCCGCGCGCGACCTGGCCGCGGCCGGCCTGCGCACGCTGGTCGTCGACGCCCGCGACGCCCCCGGCGGCGCTGTCCGCGGCCACGAGGTCGCGGGTCTGCGGCTCGACGCCGGCGCGGAGTCGTTCGCGACGCGCGGCGGCGTGGTCGCCGACTACCTGGCCGAGCTGGGCCTCGGCGAGCGCATCTGCGCGCCCAGCGGCCTGGGTTCGTGGGTGCACCTGCCGTCCGGCGACGGCCCGCTGCCGCGCACCGGCCTGCTGGGCATCCCGTCGACGCCCTGGTCGGCCGACGTCCGACGCACGATCGGCCTGCTCGGCGCCGCGCGTGCCTCGCTGGACCTGGCCCTGCCCCGCCGCGTGGGCGCCGACGCGACCACGCTCGGCGCCCTGGTCCGGGCCCGGATGGGCACGCGCGTCCTGGACCGGCTGGTCCGCCCCATCGTGGGCGGGGTCCACGCCGCCGAGCCCGGCGACCTGGCCGTCGGCGCCGTCGCCCCGACACTGCCCGGCGCCCTGGCCGGATCCCGCGGTTCCCTCGCGCGGGCCGTCCGCACGCTGCGGGGGTCGGCGCCGGCGGGCTCGGCGGTCGG
>Ga0160439_1000285_pt1 | contig 29631 bp, 37 predicted proteins | sample HID1975M_E0MG_FD_108201 | JGI IMG/M metagenome (GOLD analysis project Ga0160439, IMG submission 108201) | Enriched soil microbial communities from UW Madison campus, WI, USA - HID1975M_E0 MG | ecosystem: Environmental > Terrestrial > Soil > Unclassified | place: USA: Madison, Wisconsin... | reverse complement strand
TGATCAAACGCATTGGCCTGGCTGAAGTAGAAAGCATTGAGGGCAATCACGACCGCCACCGCTGGACGATTGAAGAATGCAAAGCCATCAAAGCTGAGTACCAGAAGAAACTGAAAGACCTGATTAATCAACGGGAGTGCGCAGCATGACAGAAATCTATCAGCGAATAGACGGTTCCGCTTATCGAAACATCTGGGTGGTTGGCGACCTTCACGGCTGCTACACGCTACTAATGAACAAGCTGGATGAAATCGGATTCGATACCACGCAAGACCTGCTTATCTCCGTAGGCGACTTAATCGATCGTGGCACCGAAAACGTTGAGTGCATGGAGCTAATCACCTTCCCATGGTTCCGCGCAGTACGCGGCAATCACGAACAGATGATGCTGGATGGCTTGAGTGAACACGGCAATGTGGCGCACTGGCTGGCGAACGGCGGCAACTGGTTCTTCTATCTCGACTACGACAAAGAACGCCAGGCCAAGGCATTGGTTCACAAAGTGGCAGAGCTTCCGCTGATTATCGAGATGGTATCTGGCGATAAGAAATACGTCATCTGCCATGCGGACTATCCGCACAACGAATATGAGTTTGGCAAGCTGGTAAACGCTGAGCAGGTAATTTGGAGTCGTGAGCGCATCACCGGATTAATGAATGATCGGGGATGTGAAATTACAGGCGCGGACGCCTTTATCTTTGGTCACACCCCAGCAAAAGCGCACCTCAAATTCTGGAATCTGAATTACATCGATACCGGTGCCGTGTACTGCGGGAATCTCACATTACGCCAGTTGCAGGGGGAAGAATGAAAAGCGACGTCCTCACTCAGTTAGCCAACACCCTCCGCAAGTCAGACCTCCGCAAAAAATACCTTAAACCAGTTCAGACAATCACTCCGCTACAGTCTGCGTGGGTGCGCTGCATGCTTGATGTATGGGGAGCAAAGTATGGTGGTCGAGAAGGGCCGGAGACGAGCAAGTGCTCGGTAATAGGTAGGTTGATGATCCGAGAGCGATGCACTGACCAGGAGGCAGGAAGAATCATCAAGGTGGTGGAAGACCTTCATAAGCAGGGGTACAGCGGAACTGAGTTATTCGTCAAGGCTCAGCAGATCGTATTACTGAACTCAAAAATTAAACCTCTTCTGGAGCGCGCCAACGAACAGGAAGAGGCTGATTTGGTAGAAGCAGTGATGTGCAAGATATTCAAGGGCGACAACCCCATCCGTGCAGTAGCCATTAAATACTACTGCGAGCGCAAGTGCTCGCAAGATATCGCACACAAGATTACCGAGTTAACCGGTATGCACATTGAAAACAGCAAGACACGCGTCAAGTGGTGTATGAAGTTGCTCGAAGCTGCCGTTTATCATGGTCTGAAACGTGAAATGGAGGTGATTCATCAACAAATCGCTGCTTAAATTGAATATTCGTTAAAAATAACTTGAAAACGTCACTTGGGCGTATTACATTTCATGTATGCTCAGGAGTCAAAGACGAAAGAGCGCGGTGATTCAGGAGGTTGCGGCGGCGCCTGCGTCATCGACACCGCCTAGTTGGTAACTTCGCATTAGTGCTGGGACTCCAACCGTAGAGAGCTGAGAGGTTCTCCAAGACCTGAGTAATCAGGCCACCATCGGGATGATGGTGCTGTCATACGAAGCCACTGGTTAACCCCGGTGGCTTTTTGCATTTCAGAACTACATAAAATTTCAATTAGGCTGCCAATCGGCGGCCTTTTCTCATATTTAGCGCCAACCATCCAGCAACCAATATCACTCATAGATAACGTGCCGTGGCATGGATGGCGCTTTTCCCGATTACACAGACAGCACCTGCTTACGATAGCGAGGTGACGAGTATGTACCGCATGGACAAAATCAGAGAATGGTTCAGTTACTGGTTCGGAGGGCTAACTGCAATGGGCGGAGTTCTCTCCCTGAATGACTGGGCTCTCATCATAGGTATTCTTTGTACCGTCGGCACATTTGGCATCAATTGGTACTACAAGCGCAAAGAGCGCGAGGACAGATTGAATGGCAATGTCTCCGGCATTACGAAATAGCATTATCGCAGCACTCGGTACCGGGGCGGTCGGTGTAGCCACTGTCATGGTGTCAGGCAATAATGGCCTGGAAGGTCGTGAGTATTATGCGTACAAAGACGTGGTGGGCTTCGTCACAGTTTGTGATGGGCATACCGGAAGTGACATTATCTGGGGTAAACGATACTCAGATAGAGAATGTGACGCTCTCACCCGCAAAGACATGACTCGCATCGCTGCGCAGGTCGATCCGCATATCAAAGTGCCAACCACGGAAACACAACGGGCATCTATTTACAGCTTCGCTTATAACGTCGGCGCGACAGCCACCATCAACTCCACGCTACTGAAGAAACTCAATGCCAAAGACTACGCCGGTGCATGCGCCGAGCTTAAGCGCTGGGTATATGCAGGTGGCAAAAAGTGGAAAGGCCTGATGAATCGGCGCGACGTTGAATATGAGGTTTGCACCTGGGGCCAGAAATGAAAACCCGCTACCAGCTACTCATCATTGCTTTTGTGTTCTCAGCACTTGGCGGCATCGGCTACGCAATCCATCGCAATGGCTACGAATCTGGAAAGTTCGACACTAACCAGGACTGGAATATCAAGTGGGCTGAACGTGATGGAAAGGACTTACTCGAACTCGCCGGACGCCAAGAGCAAGAGCGCACCGAAGAGCAGCGCCGCCAGAACCAAATCAACCAGGTAACAGCAGATGCACAAACTCAACTCGACAAAGCGCGGCTTGATGCTGCTAACGCTCAGTCTGCTGCTGACAAGTTGCAACTCACCATCGCAAACATCCGGCGTCAGCTCGCAGCAAGTGAAACCAGCAAACTTTCCTCCGCTGCCAGTGCAGGCACGGCAAGAGCCACAGCTACCGATATGTTCGCCCAGTTGCTCATCGAATCAGACAGAGCGGCGGGACAGTATGCAGAAGCGGCTGACCGCGCTCGAATAGCCGGCCTGGCATGCGAACGGTCATACGATGCCGTCGCTAACACAAAGTGATTCGTCACCCATATAAGACAAATAGAGCCTGACTTCGGTCGGGCTTTTTTATACCCGTAGTAAGCATCGCGCCTCGCAGCGCAAATCATCCCGAGTCTTTCAGAAAGCTGAGCCTGAGAATTGCCGTATATGGTGGCGACCATCTCGGGGCGGCTTTTCTGTGCGAGCAGGCTCATCTTTCTAAAAGGTAATCGCTATGAATAATCCGTCAGTTATTCCGGCCTTCGACTTTCGCAATATGGTTCATGCAAAAGACGGAGAGGTAATCACTAATTCGCTTAAAGTTTCCCAGTACTTCGGGAAGCGACACGGAGACGTTCTCAGAAAAATTGACCAAGTAAAAGCCGATTGCTCAAACGATTTTAGCCAACGCAATTTTGCGTCGGCCGAATATATCGATGAGCAGGGCAAGGTTCGCCGAATGGAAAGCCTCACAAAAGACGGTTGGATCATGGTTGTCATGGGATTCACTGGCAAAGCGGCTGCAGCCATCAAAGAGAGCTTCATTTCTGCCTTCAATTGGATGTCCGAGCAACTAAGCCGGCGAATGGCAATCGGTGAAGAAATGCAACACCGATACGCCATCAAAGAAACGCGCTCGAAGCTTAAAGGAACCATCGGAAGTCGGTTGATGAATGAGCGCAAAAAGGAAAAGCGGGTGCTTGCTGTAGAGCATGACCATATCGCAGAGATAACTCAGCCTGGATTGCTCTTCACTGATGAGCGGCCAGACCTGTAATCAATTCCGTGGCGGAAACGAGGTGATCCTCATCTTGCTGACGGGTAAGCCGTAAGTGAACTAGCCACTGCGTGAGCCGCTGCGAAGTTTGCGGATTTCATTGATGATTAAAAGCACATTCAAAACAAATTCAGATACTGCATTCAGTTGGTTAAAAAGGTCGGTCATTATTCCTCCAATAGGGTTGTTATATCTATTGTCGGTGTTAAGTCCGACCCTCAATTCTTGTCTCCTATGAGAGGAAAGACTCAAGAATACTCCTCCCGCATTGTGGGCGTGTGAGCCGCCTCGTCTCCACGTAAACCCGTGACAGCATTAACGAAGACTCAGCCTCCATTGAGGACTCCCTCTGACGAGTGTGCTGTATTCCACGTAACGAGTAATGCCGCGTGTTTTCCTGCTGTAGCAACCAGCAGGGTTTGAGCGCTCATAGTTGCCTGTCTGCGCAATGGCAGGAGAAGCAGATTAACCATTAAGGTGGAGTCGATCATGAAACCAATTATTCATTGGCATGAGGGTAAGTTCGTTTGCTACCGAGATAAAGACCGCATGTATGTCGATTTCATTTTCGGAGAAGGGCAAACAGCAGTTGACGCATATCGTGATTGGTTAATCAAATTGCCGTAGCGAGCATTACAGAAGCCATTCCAGTAGTGGCTTCGATAATGACAACCAGAGGTATCACCATGCGCCTTACCGTACTTGACGACGATCCCGGCATCAAAATTAACCCTGGTCGTGAGCGAATCACTGTTTACCTTGATGATGTTGAGGTGAGTCGATGCTTAACCGCTGACGATGAGAAGGGCGAAGTCATCGTTATTGCCACCACCAGTGATGGGCGACCAATCGTTGAGCATGGCGCGTTAGTGCATAAAACCCTTCACGGAAAAGTAAGGATTGAAAGACATGGTGGTTACCTTGCAACTGGAAATCAAAACACGGTGGTGGGTGAAGCTTTATATCAGGACACTCACATTGTTCTGCCTCACCACACGACAAGAACCTGATTACGACAAGGTGGCAGGCTTCATTGTTCGCCATGGCATCAGCAAGAAGGTGAAGGTATGCCCAAGTACAACGTAACAGCCAAGAAGAAAGACGGAACTGTCTACGAAGGCATCATGACCGTTAAAGAGCCTCAGCTGGTTAATGGTCTGTTCGCCGTGGCTAACAAGGATGGTGAGTGGCGCTACATTCAGCCGGATGAACTGAGCGAGATCCTGTTTACGCCGGCAGTGGAAGAAGAAACCAAGGAATAACAGTTATGGCAAGTAACGAGGAACGCAGACCATACCCACCGCTGAACTTTGTTAACTCGCCAGACGTTAAGCCTTACATCAGCCTTATACCGGCAAACGAAGTCTACGAGTGGATGGTCAGTCAAATACTCATGGAGAGTGGCAGCCTGCACAATTCTGATCACTTCCATCTGCATGCTGCTGATATCTGCTTCATGTGGGCGTCGAATGCTTTCGATAAGAAAGGGCGCTCGGTACTCGGTCAGGCCGAAGAGGTAATGATGCGCGCCGGTGGTTGGCAGAAGGCCAGAATGGAACAGCAGATGTATGAATGGTTCGGACACATACCTAAGTTCATCATCACACTGGCTGCCGATTACTGCTCACAATGCAGCGACCTCGAATTCTGCGCGCTGGTAGAGCATGAGCTTTACCACATCAGCCAGGCAACGGACGAATTTGGAGCGCCTAAGTTCAACAAAGAAACCGGTATGCCGACTCTCAAACTGCGCGGTCACGATGTTGAAGAATTCGTTGGCGTCGTGCGTCGTTACGGTGCCAGCAAGGAAGTGCAAGAGATGGTCGATGCTGCGAATAAACCAGCTGAGATTGCTCACTTAAACATTGCCAGGGCATGCGGAACTTGCCTGATGAAACTGGCGTAAATTTAGAATGCTTTGGAAGAGTGGTGAATTATGGCTGCATTAAAACCAGAGGTTAAAGCCTTCATCATTCAATCACTTGCATGCTTTGACTCATTATCAATTGTTGGTGAGGCTGTCCAAAAAGAGTTTGGCGTTAAAGTTACCCCGCAGCAGGTTGAGTCACACGACCCAACCAAGGCCAGCGGAAAGGGGTTGGCTCAGAAGTGGGTTGATTTATTCAACGCTACACGCGCCCGATTCCAGACTGAAATATCCGACATCCCGATCGCCAATAAAGCATATCGCCTTCGTATCCTTGACCGCATGGCTGGCAAGGCTGAGAACATGAAAAACATGGCGCTCACTGCTCAGTTGATTGAACAGGCGGCTAAAGAGTGCGGTGACGCCTACACCAACCGGCAGAAGGTTGAGCATACCGGGAAAGACGGTGGCCCCATTGAGTCAGCCACGCTAACGAAGGACGAATACAAGAAAGCTCGACGGGAGATGCTGGAGGATGACGACTGTTGAGCAGCGGAACTATGCCCGCAAGATAGAATGTGAAGAGGAGGGGCTGTACTTCTCCCGCTACTTCTTCAAGCAGCGCACCGGCGGCAAGATGATTGTCGCCCCGCATCACCGGGTAATTCAGCAAACACTGGATCGGGTGATTGACGGAGAAATTAAGCGCCTCATCATCAACGTTCCACCTGGCTACACCAAAACCGAACTGGCAACCATCAACATGATGGGGAGAGGCCTAGCGCTGAATAACCGCGCCCGCTTCATGCATCTGTCCTACTCGCACAACCTCGCACTACTGAACTCTTCCACTACTCGCGGCATGGTTAAGTCAAAAGCCTATCAGGCTATGTGGCCCATGGAACTGCGCGACGATGCAGACAGCAAAGCTATGTGGTGGAACGAACACGGAGGCGGTGTATACGCTTCATCCGCAGCTGGTCAGGTAACTGGATTTCGTGCCGGACACATGGAACCTGGCTGGCAGGGTGCGTTAATTATTGATGACCCGGTTAAGCCTGATGACGCATACAGCGAAACAGTGCGCGACGGGGTAAACAGCCGCTTTAACGAAACAATCAAATCACGATTAGCCGTCGAAACAACGCCGATGATCGTGATTATGCAGCGCATCCACTATCACGACCTGAGCGGATACCTGTTGCGCGGCGGCAGTGGCGAAGAATGGCATCACCTTAATCTTCCGGTGATTATCGACAACAGCCAGAGCTATGCCGAGCGCTACCCAGAGAATACCCACGCAATACAGATTGGCCACGGCTTACCTGATGGCTGGTTATGGCCTTTCAAGCATAACGAAACGCATCGTGTAGCCCTCTTCTCACATCGGCGTACTGCTGAAGCGCAGTACATGCAGAATCCTCGTCGCTTCAATGCCGAAGGCGCACTGTGGACTGAGGGAATGATCGCTGCGGCGCGGGCGCTAAATATCAGCGAAGAGATTTCCAGAACTGTTATTGCCATCGACCCCCAAGCAACTAACAGCGAAGAAAGCGACGAAACTGGGATTGTCGCTGCCAGTGCCTATGGCATTGGTGACCGCAAGCAATATTCTGCGGATGGTGATTACAGTGGGAAATACTCACCTAATGGCTGGGCAACTCGCGCTATGGACGCCTATGCACAACATGATGCAGACGCGATTGTGATTGAAACAAACCAGGGTGGCGATATGGCAGAGGATACGCTGCGCAACGCTGGCTTTAAGGATCGCATTATTCGGGTTCACGCGAGCAAGGGGAAGTTCGCCCGCGCAGAGCCTATCTCAGCTTTATACGCGCAAGGCCGTGTGGCCCACAAAGGCAACCTCTATCAGCTTGAAAATCAGCAGATGGAATACGTGCCAACCACTTCAAAGAAATCACCGGACAGGCTTGATGCTCTGGTCTGGGCGATGACAGAGCTAAGCGGTCAGACTTCTGGCGCAATCTTCTTCTAAGGAGCACTCAGTGAGTGAATTAAATAGCGGGGAACAATTCCTCGTGAACGCCCTTGCTGATGCTATCGGGCGGCAGCGCATGCTGTACGCGCAGGGCCCTAACGGGAATACCAAGCGCACAAAGCTGTGGGATGAATTCGGTTATCCGGACACAGTTAATTTCGATAACTACTACCGGGCATACGAACGTAACGCTGTGGCCCACGCCGCAGTGCACAAGCTGCTTGATACTTGCTGGACAGATAACCCCACGATTATCGACGGCGCGGAGAAGGATGAAGCCGAAGAAACGACAGAGTGGGAGTCATCAACAACCAAGCTACTCAGCAAGCACTGGGCAAAGCTGAAGGATGCTGACCGCCGCAACCTGGTAGGTCGATATTCAGCAGTGCTGCTTCAACTGAAAGATGGCCGTAACTGGTGGGAGCCTGTTAATCGCGATGTAGTAAAGGCGCTCGGTGATAAAGCACTGGTTAAGTTAATCCCAGCATGGGAAGCGCAGATTAAGCCTGGTAACTTCGATATTGATACTCAGTCAGATACCTACGGGCAGCCGGTCAGCTACAACTTTAACGAGCAGCCAGTTGGCGACGACGGCACTTACGGAACTGTGCGCAGCGTTACCGTTCATCCAGATCGCGTAATCATCCTTTGTGAAGGCTCAGAGGATGAAAACATGCTTGCCGGTGTTCCGTTGCTTCGCGCAGGCTTCAACAAGCTGCTCGACATTGAGAAGACATCCGGTGGCAGCGCAGAAGGGTTCCTGAAGAACGCCAGCCGCCAACTAGCGATGGAGTTTGACGCTACTACCGATGTTTCAACGCTGGTTAAGCAGGCTAAAGAAGCTGGTTACGACTCTCTTGCTGAAGCAATGAATGACAAGGTGAGGAAGCTCAATAGCGGTACTGACTCGGCGCTGGCTATGCAGGCGGGTAAAACAAGTGTTCTCTCTGTCGCCCCGGCAGATCCGACGCCGACCTGGACGGCGGCCGCAAACGAGTTCTCAGCATCTATCCAATGTCCGTTCACCATTCAGTTTGGTCAGCAGACGGGCCGCCTCGCTTCTGATGAGGATAAAACTGAGTGGGCCAAGCGCTGCAATGGTCGTCGTTGGGGATTCCTCACTGACTACATTACTCGCGTCATTCAGCGATTCTGGACACTGGGCATTATCAATCCTCCGCAAAACGGTGAGGTTACGCTGGCCTGGTCTGATTTGCTCGCTCCGAGTGAGAAAGAGAAGATCGCCAACATGCTCTCAATGGCTGACGTGGCAGATAAAACCAGAAGTGCATTCGGTACATCAGCGGTAACTGAAAACGAAATCCGCGCAGTGGGTGAGCTTGAGCCTATCCCTGAAGAAACAGCACCGACCGGATCTGATGAGTCAGCCAAGCAAACCGACCCGCTGACAGGTGACCCAAATGCAAAGCCAACGACCAGGCAACCCGATAATTCCACGCAACAAAGCTGATCCTACTCAGTCCTATCGTGCAGTAAACCGGATGTATCGCGACATCGAGCAGCGCTACTACGACATCAAGGTGGCACTTAAGCAGTTATTCGATATGCGGCTAACCGGGCGCGAGCGGGCCAGTAATTCGATGTACGGTTATATCCTTGCTCGCAATGGCAATCAACCAGACACGCTCTACCAGGTGAACGCTGGCACGTATATCTACGACATGACAGCCGCTCAACTTGCCGATTTGTTGCAGGTGGTGCAAACGATACTGGATGACCACTTGCTCGATGGTGGCAGCCAGAACCTATGGGCGTTTGATTACGTCGCCGAGGAATACCAGCGTGGCACACTGAACGCTTACACCAATCTGTCGGTGCAGTCACCAATCTACTCCAGCCAGACGACGCTACAGCAGCTTTTGAGCACTCCGGCATATCAGAATCAGGTCGCATCGGCCTTTGTGTCTACGTACAGCGACTGGAAAGGGATTAGCGATACTGCGCGAGTTGACCTGGCAAACGTGATTGCCGATTCAATCGGGCGCGGCGTAAACCCTCGGGAAACCGCTTCGATAATCAGCAAGCGCCTTGATGTGAGCATGGGTAAGGCCAAGACCATTGCTCAGACCGAGCAGGTCGGCGCATTGCGACAGGCTCAACGTTCAGAAGCTGACTGGTCTAAAGAAAGGTTAGGGCTGAATACTGGCATGCTTTGGCTATCAGCACTCAAAGCAACAACGCGCTCCTGGCATGCTTCCCGTCACGGTCGAATCTATACAACAGAGGAAGTTGAAGCGTTCTATGCCCAGAATGGTAACCGGTACAACTGCTATTGCAGTCAAATACCAGCACTGCTGAATGACGATGGCTCGCTTTATAATGAGGGGTTGACCGATAAGTTGGCTAAGGAAAGAAAAGCTTGGTCGGACTAGTAAATCGGAATAGTCTTTAACCTCTTATAAAAGGAGGTTTTATGATTGATCAGAATACAGTCGTTCACATCGGATTTGGAAGTCAGCAGACTATCATTCTTGGAACGCTTGCCTTATTTGAATACACAGCGTCAATAGACAACGGACAGATTAAGCTTTCATTTGTAAGGAGAGGATCTGAATTCGACAAGGAAGAAATTGGTAAATTGGTGAGCCAGACGAAAAAGGAAATCGCCATCACTCTTATAACTGACAAGTCCGAGCATTCGTATAAAGCTAACCTCGCGGAAGTGAATCTAATATCAAACGAGTTTTTGGAAACCTTGATATTGAAAGCGCTTGTTGTATAAGCAAAACAAACATCAATAGGTCGCTCAGGCGGCCTTTTTTATTGCCTGAAATCCACCAGTGAGGACTCAGCATGTCGCGTAAAAGCGTCCATGTGCTGACCGTCATCAACTCCGCATCAAACATCACAACTGAAGTCATTGACGGCGATGAGCACATCATCGTGCGCGACATCGTGCCTATTGTTGATGACATCGTTATGAATGGCGGGTTGTATCCGGCAGCCGAAATTAACAAGAGCTACAAGAGTCTCGAAGGCAAAGCAATGCCATTCGGACACCCAAAGGTTGACGGCAAATATGTCAGCGCCAACAACCCACGCGCAATAAACCAATTCAACGTTGGAGCCTGGTCGAAGAACGTCCGCAAAGACGGCGACAAGGTGAAGATGGACATGTACGTCAACAAGCGCGTGGCAAATGCATCTAAACACGGCCCGGAGGTTGTGGCAGCACTTGAGGCGCTAAAGGACGGCACATCGACCGACCCGATTCACGTCTCAACGGGCCTGGACACAATGAAAGGCGACGGCACTGGCACATCCAAGGGTAAGAAATACCGTTGGATCGCAAACGACCAGGTGTTTGACCACACGGCAATCCTGCTTCACGAGCAAGGAGCTGGCACACCAACAGATGGTGTCGGCATCTTCGTTAACGCTGAAGGCGGTGAGATGGATGTTGAAACGGTCAATCTTGCTGACGCCTCAGACTGTCGCCGCGATGGCCTGATGAACAAGATTAAGTTCTACATGACCAACGATGACGGCATGTCGTTCGACGAGATCGCCTCATCCCTGCGCGAAGCAATCCGCATCCCCAATGGTGACTCATGGCGCTACATCGTTAGCGTTTACCCGGACTCTTTCATCTACGAAGAAGAGAAGAAAGGCACTCCGGGCCAGTCACTGTTCAAACAGAAGTACCTCATCTCTGACAGGGCAGTAACGCTTGTCGGCGAACCTCAAGAAGTCGTGCGCAAACCCACTGAGTACGAAATTAAAACTAACGGAGAAGACAATCCGATGAAACAACTGATTATCAATGCGCTTCAGGCGAAAGGTAAGCCGACCGAAGGCAAAACCGAAGCCGAGCTGATGGATGCCTATAACGCGATGGTGGCAGAGGATGCTAAGGCAGCCGAAACGCCAGAAGAGAAGGCGGCCCGACTGAAGAAAGTAGCTGATGCGAAGGTCGAGAAAGATACCGCTGCCAACAACGACCAAGCGCCAGCCTGGTTCCAGCCATTCGCAGACAAGCTGAACACTATCGAAAGCGGCCTGACTGCTAACGCAGACAAAGAGAAAGTCGAAAAGCGCCAAGCTGTGAAGCTTGCATTGAACATGAGCGATGAAGAAGTCGCTGACCTTGATGGTAAGGCTCTTGATCGTCTTTATGCCAACAGCCAAAAATCATTCGGCCTGAGCGGTGCCTTCCGCCACAACAACGAAGCCGAATCCATTTCAACTATGCCGGAGTAAGTAAAGATGGCTAAAGACGGTAAGCACGTAATTCATGCGGGCGGCGTATTCCCGAACCCAAACCTCAACCGTGAAGGCCGCGCAACTGCGGTTAAGCCAGGCACTCTAGGCTTCTTCGATGCTGGCGTGTTCAAAGCGTCAGTAGCAGGTGCCGAGCAAGCGGTTATCTACGCAGCGGACTTCGATTATCTGCGCTGCAAGTCAGTCGATGACGCCTATGCAGTTGACGATCTGCTTGTTGCAATCCATCCACTGCCGGGAATGTTCCTGAACGTTCGCGCTGCGGCTGGCACCTACAAAAAAGGCGATGCTCTCTCAATCGCCAACGGCCAGGTGAAAAAATGGGCCACCGGAGAGGCTGACCGTTGCTACTGCGACGAAGAGCGCTCAATTACCGCCGCTGCTGGCGACCTAATTCGCGTAGTGATTAAGTAAGGAGTCACTGAATGCTTGTTTATTCTAAATCGCTGGGCGAAAAGACCGGCAATCTGGCTGTTAACCAATACCAGTTCGGTATGCTGACGCAAGAGCGTGATGCGGCTATGAACCATCAGGGCGTTAACGTCATGAAGGAACTTGCCGATCGCATTACTGCTATCAACCAACTGCAGGGTATCAACGCTGTTCGTTCCCCGGCTGACCTGTACAAAGCGTTTGACCAGACTGTTCTGCGCCAGTTCGAGCCGAATACCGAATTCACGCTGTTCAACGACCTGATGCCGCTGTCCCGCTCCGTGCGCATCAATCAGACCGTGTATGAATACGCTAAGTCTGGCGGTCGTATGTGGGCTCACACCTCCATGTCAGGTCAAATCGGTGCGGCGCTGGATGCGGTTCAATACCAGTACGACGGCACCATGGTTCCGGTGCATGACACTGGCTTCAAGTTCCACTGGCGCGAACCTCGCCTGAACAACCCTGACGCTTTCGACATCATTGCTGATGCTCAGTTTGAGTCCACCAACGAAGTGCGCCGCCAGTATGTGGATTACATCTACAACGGCTATCGCGACTCTGAAGGCACTTACATCAAGTTCGATGATAAGACCTGGAAAGGCCTGAAAAACGATGAGCGCGTAGCGATGGTCGACCTGAGCGCTTCCGGTCTGAATATCGACTTCACCGATCCGGCTGCAACAGCTGAGCAAATCCGTAATGCGGCAATCAAACTGCGCGATACGCTGAAGCTGACCAATAACCAGTACGCAGCGCAAACCTGGTATGTTTCCAGCGCCATCATCTCCAACCTTGAGCGCTACTACAGCGACAACTACCAGTCAGACACCATTCTGCAAGAGTTGCTGAAGCTCTCCGGTATCGCGGCAATCAAAGAAGATGCAGCGCTGACTGGAAACCAGATCCTGATTGTTCCACTGACCGCTGGCGTGATTGCTCCGATTGTTGGCCAGGCGTTCGGCACCGTTGCCGACCCGCGCCCGTTCTACAACAGTGATTACATCTGGCGCACCTGGGGCGCTGCTGGCTTGATGGTTAAGACCGACATCAACAGCAAGAAATCCGTCATCTACGCACACGGCTAAGAGGTCGACATGGCACTGGTAAAAGTAATTAGCGATAACCTTTTCTCCGGTGCCAATCTCCAGAAGGTGGAGGTTGGCTCGAAGGTTGAGGTTGCAGACAAGACAGCGGAGAAATGGGCGGCGGCGGGGTTGGTAGAAATTATCGAAGACCGCACCTTTGAAGTGGCGACACCGGGTGATGATGCCCCTGAGCAGCCTGTGGCTACGACCAATAAAGGTAAATAACCATGGCTGACCCAATCACGGCAGATGATGTAAAAGGCTTCCTCGCTGAGCTTGGGTATGCCATTCCTGATGCTCTGCTGACTCCGATACTCTGCCTGGTGAATAAAATCATTCCATGCCTTGAAGGTGCTGGCTATGACGATTGCACATCAAAGCTCATCCTGATGTATGCAGCGGCTCTCATGGCCACATCATCCGGTGCTCGTCGCATCAAATCGCAGGGCGCACCTTCTGGCGCGTCACGTTCGTTTGATTACGGCGAGGGCAGCACTGTCTGGCTGCGTGACTCACTGTCGCAACTGGATACCAGCGGATGCACTGGTGAGTTGCCGATTAGCGCGGGTAATTCGGTGGGGCTGTTTATGGTTGTGGGTGGCTGCTGATGTGGAAGCTCATAACCGAAAGCCTGCCAAAGCCATTCGCTCGAGTGTGGGTTAAAACGGATACCGGGCGGGAAACCACCGGCTATCTGAAATCTGACGGTGAGTGGGTTATCAACTGCGTGACCATTCGCGCTACGGGTGCAAAGGTTGAGAGGTGGCGGGAATGAAACAAAGCGGTGGGTTGTTAAATCAAGCTGAGAATCGACTGGTTGGTGAGATTCCAACCGAGACATTCTTACCTAGCACTAAGTGTTGCGTAAGTCGCTACCATCTCAGTGAGGTTCATGCTTTCAGGTGCAGCGATAACATTCATCTTTTCGTGTGGATTAATCAGACTGGAGTTAAATTCATTTCTCGGCCTGAAGAGTCGTACGAATCCAGCAAGGCGATGTTCTTAAACCAGGTTACGGGCAGGCTTAACGCTCAGTCGATGTCTTTGCATGGTCTGGATAGCCTAAATCACTCCATCATTGAAAAGGTTGAGACTTTTACTCTATGAGCAGCACAGCATCGTGGTCATACAACAAGCCGTGCACCATCTGGAAAAAGCTCGGCATCAGTGAATCTGGCGACCCGCTCGGATTCGACGCGCCAATAACCATCATGTGCGACTACATCGGCGGCCTGTCTGCAAAGCTTGGCTCAATGGGCAAGGAGATCGTGGTAAAAAACACGTTCTTTACTGCCTATGCTCTGGCTGAGGAAGGCGACTACATCCTTATCGGCACCAGTACCGAAGTTGACCCGCTCAATACCAAGGCCGACGAGGTCAGGGCATCCACTCAGTGGAATGACACGCTGGAAGGCCTGGAAGATGATTGGGCAATAATTACAGGGGTGTAGCCATGGGCGTAAAGGTGAAAGGCATCAGCCAGGCCAAATCCAATCTCGATAAGTTCATCGGAACCGTACAAGGAAAGAAAGCAGCCAGGGCGATTCAATCAGCAATGCTAATTGGCTCAACTCAAGCCGCTCTTTACACCCCGATCGACACTTCAACCCTGCTTAATAGCCAGTTCAGAGAGCTATCGGTAAACGGCACTATGATAACCGGCAGGGTAGGTTACACGGCTAATTATGCGGTGTATGTGCATGACCCTAACGTGCCACAAACCTTCCGGCGCTCAACAGCACAGAAGGAGTTCCTGACCAAAGGTTTTGAGGATACGCGAGAAGCTATTAGTGCGGTGATCCGCAAGGAGATGAGCTTGTGACGCCATCAATGCACGACCGGGTGAAGAACATGTTTGTCGATGCTGGGCTGACTACTGGATTCACTGTTCAAACGCTTCTCTGGACGGATACTGGCAACCTGGCAACCTCATTCATGGTGTTCAGGCCAAATGGCGGCACAGCCATTCGCTATGATCTTGGGAACGAGAATTACATCCTTGTCGACGTTGTTGGGGCAAAGGGAAAAAACTCCGCTACCGATACTGCTGCGCAGGCCATTCTCGATTATGTCCAGGCCAACCCATTTATTGATGAGTGCGTCGGGAAGATTGAAAACGTTGGCGGTAAGCCATCGCCAGTATTGAGCGAAGAAGGCCGGTTAATTTACCGACTCCAGTTCGCATGTACGTTCGGTGATTAGCCGAAACTAAATCCATATCAATAACGAGGTCGCCATCTGGCGGCCTTTTTTTATGTCTAAAAGAGGTCAAAGATGACTAATTGCCAAAACTCTAATGAAAGGGTGTTCGGTTCGGCCACTGTGCTTGAGCTGGCCTATGGCTGCCCGGATACACGTCCAGCAGAAGATGACTGGAAGGCTTTGGGCGCAGGCACCACAAAGGGCATTTCACTATCCCCAAACTCAGTGACTTCTGATGCAGATGACACTGGCGGGTGGGTTGAAAATATCATCACCAACGCCGACATGACGTTTAGTTTTGACGGTGAAGTTCGCAAGCACGACAAATTAGATCAGTTTGGCTATGCCAATCTGTTCAAGTATTTCACTGATGAAGTCAGTGCTAAGCGCCAACCTACACTGTGGGCTCGCATGACCATTGGCCCGTTAGAGTTCTCTGGCTATATGGTAATTTCGGATGCGACGCCAGCCGATGGTGGCAGTAACGACATTATCACCTTCAGCGTTGAGTTTAAGGTGTCTGATGGCACTACCGTTAAGGTTGAAAACCTCGATACACCAGTGACCGAGCCTCTGACATTCACTCGCGATCTGCCAGCAACTAAAGCGGCTGATGCTGATAACGATGTGGTCTGGGATGTTGAAGTCGAAGGCGGTCGCCCGATGTATATCTACAAATGGTACTTCGGCAGCACACTGATTGACCCTGCGATTAACTCGAGCGCTGCGACTGCAACGTTAGTGAATCGTGCAGTAACGGCCGCATCTTCAGGCAGTTATCGCTGTGAAGTGACCGACAACACCGGCACGAAAATCACCTCCACCACCTCAGTGCTCACCGTTACTTAATAGCGGTTATTCCAAAGGGTGGCGACGCTGCCCTTGATAATGATCACTAACCGGATATGAGCATGACACCACTAACTTCCATTGGAGAAATGAGGCTGTCCGAGTCGAAGGAGGGCGGCAAGGATTACTTCTTCAAGCCATCATTTGAAGCTATGTCCACCATTGGCAACCCATCTGAAATTGTCAGTACATTCTCGCTAATTCATGGCGCTGGAATTCAGTCAGTTCTCGACAAGGTGGCGAGGATTCCATTTGCGTTACCCCGGCACATGATGAATGCGCTCTTTCATCTACCAAGTGAAAAAATACTAACTGCCGCGATGCATGTGATGGCCTGCTGCTATAAGGGTTGCGATGATCTCAAGCCCTTAATCGGGGAATGGAAAGGGTGGAAAAGCTGCGTTGTTTATCGCCCTGGAGCACTGGCAAAAGAAGACATTATTGTTCTTGCTCAGCAACTCATGCAGCACGGGGTAATAGGTAAAGCCAAGGTTCGCCGCCTGCAGCGCAATGAAAGCAACGAGTATTCTAACGAGTTTAAAGTTATTGATTACATCATCGCTGCTCGCAACCACTTCGGAATGAGTCGTGACGATGCGGCAAACCTCACGATGACAGAATTTACATTGCTTCTTGCTGCCAAATATCCTGAGCAAAAAGGGCTGACCAAAGACGAATACGACGCCGTAGCCGAGGCGCACATAGCGAAACAAGCGGCGCGACGAGCCAAACAAAAACAACATTAACCAGCTCCGGCTGGTTTTTTTACGCCCGGAGATAATGAATGGCTGGCACGGAAAACGTTGGAAGCATCGTCTATGAAGTGGGCATGGATATCGCTCCACTGCTGCAAGGAACTAAACAGGCTGAGAAAGCCCTCGATAACCTTGATGCTGCTGCACAAGGGGCGGGTAAAGGTCTTGATACGCTCGAGGGAGGCGCTAAAGAAACTGGTTCTGGCTTGGGAGATCTTGGTAAGCAGTCCGATAGTGCAGGCGCTTCACTAAAAGAGCTGACTGGCTATTCCAAATCTATAGACGGTAGCCTGAAAACCCTGAACTCCAGCGTCAACGCCATAACGAGGGCGATGCAGGAGGCCAGAACAAACACTGGTGGAGCAGGCGCTGAATTTAGCCGGGCTGAAGCCATTATCGAGGGGCTTGGAAACCAACTCGCGATTCTCGAAGAGGCCCAACAAGGATCGGCTCGCAGCGCGGCAATATTAGCCGCTCAGATGCGCGCCGGATCTGCCGCTTCAGAAGAAGAGAAGAACACAATTGGTCAACTAGCTGCCGCTTTTTTTGATCTAAAAACATCTGCAGATGAAAGCGCAAAATCCACGGCGCAGGTTGCAGCTGCATCACAGCAAGCAGAATCGTCGATTTCCAGGCTTGAAGGCGATATCGCCATCCTGAATTCAGGCATGCAGGATGGTGCGAGGGCAGCAGCCATTCTTGCTGCGCAGATGAGTGCCGGAGTTGGTGCTACACAGGAACAAAAAAATAAGATAGCTGAGCTATCTGGCTCTCTTTACGACATGCGAGAAGCGCAAAACTCGGCCTCACGTGCCGCTTCTCAGGCTGCAAAGCAGCTGGCGCAGGAGGCGAGCGAAGCTAATCGAGTCGCCTCTATTGTTTCTGGTCTTTCTGAGCAAGTTTCAGTGCTCAGTAGTCAACAAGCGGATGGAGCGAGAAGTGCGGCTATCCTTGCCGCACAACTTCGCGCCGGTGATGCAGCAACCCAATCGCAAAAGGCAAAGATAGCTGATCTCGTCGGTTCTATTTATGACATGAGAGAGGCGCAAAGCGCCGCTACCAAAGAGTCTGCTGAGGCTGCAAGGCAATTAGCTCTTGAGGCCAGCGAAGCAGAAAAAGTAAATTCAATAACAGAGGGTCTGGCTCAACAGATTTCAATTCTCAGTGAGCAGCAGACCAATGGAGCGAGAAGTGCCGCAATCCTTGCAGCACAAATGCGGGCCGGATCTGCAGCATCCGATGCGGAAAAGGAAAAAATTGGAGCGTTAACCGGCCAGCTTTTCGACATGAGGAGCGCCACCGACAAAGCAATGGGCGGTAATCGAGGCTGGAAAGGCAGCATGCAGCAAGCAGGCTACCAGGTGCAGGACTTCATTGTTCAGGTGCAGGGTGGACAATCCGCTCTTGTGGCCTTCTCGCAGCAGGGTTCACAGTTAGCTGGGGCGTTTGGCCCGGGCGGCGCGGTGATTGGCGCGGTTATTGCGCTGAGTACAGTCGTTGCTGGTACGCTGATAGCATCATTGAATGGCGGCAAGAGCGCCATCGAAGCGCTGACAGACGCAGCATCAGCAATGGATAAGGTCATCAGCGTATCGCAAAACGGCATCGCAGCCCTTTCCGATAAATATGCCAACCTTGCCCGTGTTAATGCCGAAGTTGCAACGCTCATGCGCAACCAGGCGCTGCTCGAATACAATCAGGCCATCGCCAAGATACCGAAAGCCATTGGCGAAGCGTCATCTGCTTTTGTGTCGTTCGGGGATAAAGCTTTATCAGCACTCTCTGGCGGTTACGCGTCGGTGCAGGGCTTCAATGATCGCCTTGCGTCACTGAACATCACCACTGACGATTTCAGTTCTGCGATGAAGCAGGCCTATTCTGCTGGCTCTGCATTCAATGCAACCACGATGAGTATCGGCAATACAGTCGGTGCGCTGGCCTCAAAACTAGGCATATCGGAACAGGAGGCGTTTAATCTTGCGAAACAGTTATCTGACTTAAGCAAGAACCCGTCACCAGAAGCACTGCAAACACTCGCGCTGCGCTTACAAGGCATGACATCGTCATCGAAAGAAGGGCAGAAGGCCATCACCGACCTACTCGGGCCGATTGTCGACCTTGCGCGTGAGTCGGCGAACGCAGCATTCAACGTGGACAGCCTGAAGAAATCCACTGACAACCTGACCACCGGGCAAAAGAGCCTGATTCAGCAGTCAGAACGCAACTTGGCACTGTCAAAGTTACAGGGAGAGGCTCGAGCGCGACTCCAGGCGCAGTATGCAGCAGAAGATGCAGGTTTCTCAAAGGATGATCCACATGCTGTGCAAATGGAGCAGGACGCCGCCGCTACATACAAAAACACCGAAGCACAAAAGACGCTCACTGCCGAGAACAAAAAGGCAGTTACCCAGGGTGAAACAGTCGCGCAAAAGTTGGAGAAGTTACGCCAGCAATCGGAACTTGCTGCTGATTCAACTAAAGAGCTGAGTCGTGAACAGGCATTACTCAATGCCGAGCAATCTCTTGGCAAGGGTGCAACTCAAGGACAGATTGAGCAGGCGCGTCAGTATGCTGCGGCTAAGTGGGACACAGCTAACGCCATACGAGCGCAGGCAGCAGCTGAGAAGCTTCTCCCTGAAGCCAAAGAGAACGCCAGCTACAAGCAGGATGTTGAAGATCTGAACACTGCGCTGTCTGCCAAGAAAATCAGCCAGGAGCAATATAACTCCACATCTGAGCGCCTTGAACAGACACATATGGCGGCGCTTGCCAAAATCCGCGCTGACCAGGCTGTCTCACCAATGCAGGAAGCGGCGGGCAGCGTTGACCCGGTTCAGGCGCTGGCAAATCAGCACGCTCAGCAGCTCGCATTAATTCAGCAATTCGAGCAGCAGGGTGTGATCACCCATCAGAATGCACTGGCCCAGCGCAATGCCGCAGACACTGTTTACGAGCAGCAGCGCATTGCGGCTCAATGGGAGATATTCAAAAACCAGAGTCAGGCGAATCAGATTCTGGCCGCTGGATTTGAATCACTGGCTGGTAATGCCTCCAATGCTTTCACGGGAATAATCACCGGGAGCATGACCGCCGAAGACGCCATGAACTCTCTCGTAAGTAATGCATTGAATAGCCTGATAAACGGCTTTGTTCAGATGGGTGTAGAGTGGATTAAATCGGCTGTCACCGGCAGCGCGGCGCAGGTAGCGGCAACGGCGGCCACAACATCAGCCGCGGTCGCCGGAACCGCAACCACCACGGCAGCAAGCACCGCCGCGGCAGCCACAACGACAGTTGCATGGACACCTGCTGCAATCGCAGCATCAATCGGTTCGTTCGGCGGCGCGGCGGCAATCGGGATCGGCGCAGTTATCGCAGCGATGGCGTTATCAAGCTCTATCGCAGGTAAGCGCAAGAACGGCGGCCCGGTATCGGCTGGCTCAATGTACCAGGTGGGTGAGGGCGGTATGCCTGAAATCTACCAATCCAGTAATGGCAGCCAGTACATGATCCCCGGCGATAACGGCAAGGTGATCAGCAACAAGGATATGCAGGGTGGAAGCGGGGAAATTAAGGTTTCCATAACCTTTAATGACTACACAACAGGAAGTCATTCATATGATGCTCAGGCCACTCAAAATGGAAGCGCTATTACTGTTCAAGCATTTATAATGGACATGAATCAAGGCGGCGAAATGAGCCAGTCAATATCCCAAAATCTTCAGGCTCCAAGAAAAGCGAGAGAATAATGGAAATTAGACCCGGCGAAGCAGGAAGGATGGATATTCCTTTAGGCAAGGAAACGGTGTTCACCCATAACAAGCCAGTAACTTATCAAGTAGCAACCTCGGGAGGTTCGCTGATTGAGGTTGAGCTACCTGGAGGCGTTGAATTCAAAGTAACCAGTGCGGGTGACATTAAATCTATCACCGTCAACATATTCGACTCACCAAATGGCCCGATTGAAATAGTTTAATAGAACCCGCTTCGGCGGGTTTTTTATTGCCTGGAGTAACCATGCCAATACCCTACCCAGACTGGCTGCCACTTGCGCAGAAATCAAAGACACCTAAACCAGATACCGGCTTTCGCACTGACCTTCCGCAAGTTGGCGCGCCAATATTCCAGAAACTCACCGACGACCTGAAAACCGGATTCTCACTAACATGGGTCTTCACGCTGGCACAGCACCGTGCATTCATGCAGTGGTTGCGCAGCCCTAACTATCTGGACAACTGCAATCAGTGGTTCCTGATGCCAGTGGGTATAGGCTCGGGTGCATACGGTGAGCCTGAGATGCAGGAGCTTCACTTTACCGCTTACCCGACATGGAGCCAATCAGGATCAGTCTTCACTTGGTCTGGTGATGTTGTCACTCGCAAGCTGAATAACTCCGATGATGACTACGACGACATTGTTATCGAACTGCCGCCACCTTGGGCAAGCTTCCTCGATATTGTCGTGACCGGATATCCAGATAACCGCGATCCTGAGTCACTCCCGAGGGCTCCATAATGAATTTCAGAGAGTACAAGAGCCGCCGTCCGAACCGCATCCTCTACGACACAATCACCATTTACAGCGAAACTTTCGGTTATATCAGGCTTGTCAAAGACCAGGTATTTCCGAAGACATTCGCCGGTCAGGAGTATCAGCCGTGCCGGATGGAAATTGCAGATAGCCCGCAGAGTTCGACGCCTGTCATTACCTCCACAGTGAAATTCAGCCGCCTCGCGACGGATTTCAAACAGCAATTGAAGCAGTGGAAGGCGTTTGATCGCATCGTGCCAATTCAGTTCACATATCAGCGCTTTGATGCCGACGACATGAACACGCCACTGAAACCGTGGACACTGTTTGTGAGCGATATCAGCCTGGATGCTAATGACGTCACAGTGTCACTGACAATCAAGAACCCACTCAACGCCAACATCGGCATGCTCTATAACGTCGAAGAGTTTCCGGGGCTGCAAAATGCTTAAAGCTGAATTTCTTGAAAGGGTGATTGGCATACCCTGGCACAACCGCGCCTGCACATTCGAAGCGGCTGATTGTTGGGGTCTGGTAACACTCTATTACCGTCACGTTCTCGGCATTGAACTGCACCACTCGCCTGACTACGAAGCGGGTGAGGATTTCATGACGTGCTTTGAGAGCGAGGTTGTTTACTGGCGGCGGGCTGAGCACTTCAGCGACGGCGATATCTTCATTGCGTACTACGGCGCACAACCTGTGCATGTGGGGCTGATTGTAGACGGCAGGGCGCTGCACAGCCGCGGCGAAAATGGAAATGCCCGTTCCGACCAGATCCGCACCATCCAGAAATTATTCACAAAAACGGAGTTCCTCAGATATGCCGGTAATCGAAATTCAGAGAGTGCCGGGGCTGCCGAAGCAACGGATGCATGCGCGCGCGGGAGTGAAGTTCAGCGAGTGGCTTGAGGCAGCGGGCGTTCATTCTGATGTTCGGGCCATCATTAACGGCCGGGAATTGCAGGATGATGATGACATTGATTTCTGCATCAGCGCTGATGACCGCATTATCATCTTCGACCAGCCAAAGGGTGGCGGCCTGGTTAAAACCCTGCTCAACCCATTCGAACACCTCAATCCAATAAAATTCACGCAAAAGGTAATGGGCGCTTTCATCAAGCAACCTAATGCTGGAGGCGGCGCGGCGGGGCAAGCCAAGACTTCACCGAACAACAGCCTGAAAGGGCAAACTAACATCGCCCGTAACGGCGAGGCTCGACCTGATAACTACGGCCTTGTTCGCGCCTTCCCGGACATGATTCAGCAGCTTATTTTCGAGTACGTGAGCAACAACAAAGAAGTGACTCAGTTCATGAACTTTGGCCTGGGTAAATACGATTACAGTTCCGTTCGCTATTCGGAAACTAACATCGGCTCAATGGCAGGCGCATCCTATACCGTTTACGGGCCAGGAGAGGTCATTCCGACCGTCATCGAGGGATATCAGCTTGATGATGTAGACGGGCAAGAGTTACCCGGCCCGAACGAAAGCAGCGAACTGCCAGTAGAGACGGCCACAGCCAATACGGTGGTGAGTGGTAGCTATACCAGCGGGCAAGTGGCAATGAAAATTGTCAGGCAGAGTGAGTTTGATTTCTTCAAAGACCTGCCGCGACCATCACCGGTTAAGTTCACCATCAACATCACTTACCCCACAACTACCGGGTCGGTTACTCAGGATGTCACGCTAACCGGCAACCTGATTAACTGCATTGAAAGCGATGACGGCTCCGTAACCACGCCTGTTTATTATTACGAGTTCATATTCGATCAGCTAAATGGCCCCGGCGTGCCGATTGAAACAGCGACCATCAATACCACGAAGTTTGTGCTGATGCAGAACTCTGGGGTATCAGTAGGCCCGTTCTTCTCGCCGCTCGTATCTTCGCAATTATGGATTCACACGCAATCAAAATTAGGTGGGAATGACTACACCGACTGGCGCGTTGATATCTGGAAAGTTGACGATGATAACAACCAGATCCCCGGCACAAATCAGTCTCTGACCTTCCATGTGCAAAACCCGCGAGACGACCTGTCGGACACTTTCTACAGGACGGACAAGATAACGCCGCTGGCGGGCGAGGGTCGATACTCCATTACGATGACCAGGACGAACAACAGCCATGACAGAAGCATCCTGGAAGTTGAGGAAATCCACGCTGTTAACGTCAGGACGAATGTTGTTCATCCGGATGACACAACGGTCATCATCAAGGTAAGGGCTACGGAGAACTCCACCGGGCGTGAAATGAAATATAACGCGCTCATTAATCGCCACACCATCAGCTACTCACTCAGCACGCAGTCAGTTGATTACACGCTGAGGCCTTCCCGAAAGTTTGCTGATGCCGTAGCGCATACATGGCTGGTCATGGGCGGACAGCCTGAAAACAATATTGACCTGTACGGCCTCTATCAGATTCAGGCTGAGATTGACGTGATAGACCCACGACTTGGACGCTTCGATTTCACCTTTGATGATGAGGATGTGTCGCTCGGCGCGCGGCTGGAAACTATCTGCGATGCCGCCAGCGTTACGGCGTTTTGGGATGATGGCGTGATGTCGTTTGTGCGCGACAAGAAACGGACTACCCCGGCGACGGTATTCAACCGCAATAACACGGTCGAAGCGGGTTACTCACTCAGCTATGACATGACGCTGCCTGGTGGATTCGATGGTGTGGAGGTACAGTACCGTGACCCGAACACAAACAAACAGGCATTCATTCGCTACCGGATCAGCGGGAACAGTATTGTTTCTGGCCCACCAGTGAAGGCGAAAAAGTTCGAAATGATGTACGTCAGAGACGCTTACCAGGCTAATGAGCGAGCACTGAGGGAGTGTAAGCGTCTGATCTACTGCCGCATGGCTATGAGCATTACCGCGCTGGCAGACGGGGAGTGGATTAATGTTGGCGACATGGTGCAGATAGTTGACACATACGACACCAATCAGCAATCCGGCTATATCGTTTCGCGCATCGGCAACGTCTTCGAGACAAGCGAGCGGATTACCTTTGCCAGCTCAATGTTCGTGGTGGTCACGGACTATCTCGGCACGCCGACAGCGCGCTACTCGGCCCAACCCCTCGCAGATACAGCATTCGGCTTCAGCGCTGCCATCCCAAGTATCGAGCTCAACATTTATGACGGCATGAATGTGCAATCACCGTCGCGTTACTTCATTGCTTCGACTGAAGAGCTTGATGCAACCAAGTGGGAAGTTACAGACAAGAGCCCTGGCACTGAAGGCACCACAGCGTTAACAGTGCGCGAATACAGCGACATGATTTACCCCTAAACAACCTTTAAATCTAACTCCGAACCCGGCCAATGCGCCGGGTTTTTTATGGAAAAATTATGACTACCACACCAAGCCAGACTCCGGTCGCATCAGAATTACCGCAAGACCTGAAATTTAACTCAGGAAAAATTGACGAATTCGTAACATCATTAGCACTTCAATATATCGACCGTTTCGGCGGCAAGCACTACACCATTGAAGGCCTTAAGCAGCTTGTTCTGCAACAAATCTATGACCTTGGCTGGAATCCAGTCGGCACATTCCAGGGTGGCGCAACAGTGGCTAACCCTGGCGATATTGTTCAGGATACCTCCACTGGCGCATGGTATCGCTGGGATAATCTCGCAACGCTACCGAAAACAGTTCCTGCTGGCTCAACACCAGGCTCATCAGGCGGTACTGGCGAAGGAAAGTGGCAGTTAGTCGACGTGAGCGATGTGCTTCGTAAAGACCTGGCGTCCTCTGCTGCTGGTAAAGGGGCGTCTCTTGTTATCATGGAAAATGGAAATACCGTCCAGGAAGAATTTGAAGCTCTAACGTATGCCAATCTTGATGACGCATCCAGGTTTAAAAATATTCTTGCTGATGGTGGAACTGTAGGTATTGATTGCTTTGGCGATTCCACTATGTGGGGAAGTACTTCTCTTAATTCCACAGTTCAAAATACCACTAACCCGCCTGCTGTATTGCAACGCACATTAGATTTACTTTACGGTTCAGGTAAGACAGAAGTGACAAACAGAGCCTTGCCTGGCACGGCTTTGTTCTCCATGCTTGCAGGTACAGATGGTAGTGGCAGTACTTTTGATTCAAAGATGAGTACAACCACAGCTAGTGTTATTTATTCTAACCATGCACAAAACGATTGTAACTCTATGCTACGTACTGTTGAACAGTTTAAAGCTGACTTAGTTACCTTTGTTAATACAGTACGCAAGTACAATAAAACTCCAGTTCTTGTTACACCTAACCTGACTGTTGTACTCGATGGGATCACAGAAACAAGCTGTAAGCGCTTACCAGCATTTGTAGATGCAATACGAGAAACTGCAAAAGTGATGGGTGTAGATTTAGTGGATAACCATTACTACACCGTAAAGGCATCTCGATATATACGCTGGTATGACATGGTTCCTGATGGCGTACACCCAGGTACTGATGTTTACTATATGATTGGTAGTAATCTTGCTATTCCAATCGTGGCAACCCGTACATTGGCAAAGCCAGGCGATGCAACAGGTCTTAGCAATGTTACTTATCGCGATAATATTACATCTGGAAGAAATTTCAGTAACGCAGACAATCTATTTTCCAAACAGTTATCCTGGAATGCGATAGCAGGGCAAAATGGTGTTTGGTTCCCGTTCATTTTAGATAATCCGACAGATGATACTATTATTTCCATCTGCGGATTCCAGTGGGGTAATGGAGGGAAAACAATTATCGGATATAAGGATTCTCTTAGTGATTTGCGACTGTCTGGAACCATAGACCAGTATAGAGCTGACACTACTGACGAATCCGCATATTTTTTACCAGACGTGTGCAAATTACTACCTGGATTGCATATTATTAATTTGCTTAATCATTCTTCTTCAGGCGGAACAACTAGTAGTTTTTCTGGTATTAAACTAATATCCAGGCGTGATACAAGCCAAGGTTATTCAGATAACTCAGGATTTGATTCTTCTCGTTATATACATGTAAAAGACGACTTAACAACGCAGGTTTATGTAAATGGTTCTGCAGGCGCAACATCAAATCTTTTGACGCTTAGAGACACGAAAACTCAGACGCAACAAACGGTAACAGTGGATAACTCAGCGGGAACTATTACATTTGGTATGGCTGGCGGAGTTACAACAACACTTGCCACTGGTGTTCAAACTGGTCTATATAGCCTTAGAATATCCATCAATAACGATAGAACAGTAACTGCAAAACTTGGCACTGCTAACGTTACCACGGCAGCTGCATCAGTACCACTAAGCACTAGTTTTATGTCTTCACCAATTATCTATAGCGTAGTAAAAGCCATATAAGTCAATAAAATCAGTATTCTGAGTTGTCAATCGTCATTATAATAAAGTGCGTCGTAATCGACGCACTTTAAAGCTACCTGATAGTTATTATCTCTGCATGATGATTCCATTGTTTGTACAAGCATTGCCAGTTTGCTAAGCTAGTCATCCGCGCAGAAAACACATGCCGTTCGAACACGTAACCACCACGTGTAAATATCTTCGGAAGGAAGATGTGACATAACACATGTTGATAGCGGCTTAGTCGTTAACGAAGATCTGATTTTTTTGTAGAAATCCTGGATAAAGCTACAGCGTGGATTACATTAAAAAATGGTGCTGGAACCATCAATCTTGGGCAGAAAAATGGTACCACTATAACGGTAGCAACGGACTTGTCCACTGTTATGTACAGTGTAAAACTAACCCTCAACAGCAACAGAACTGTCAGTAATATATTCGGAGCAGTGAGCATGGCTACAGCAGCTACCAGCACACTGATAGCGACGTGTTATGTATCTACTCGTGGCATGTATAGCGTTAGAAAGCCATAATCGCTATGAAATCTTTACTATAAAATGTAAAATTCCCCTATTATTTTACAAGGGGTTTTTTACATGACATTGTCACGTCGCGGTCTATTGAAAGTATTAGTACCGGTAATTGGTTTAGGTGGAATTTATTCCAGCCCAACGTTTAGTAAATCAAAAGAAAGTAAAGCCAGTAAGCCTCACGCGTATATGAGAACTGCATATGCTGCAAATTTGTTGGTCGACGGTAAACATATATCAATAGAGTGTTACGGCGACAGCACCATGTGGGGCTCGACACCGGGACACACAGAAAAAATGAACGATGTAAACCCATCATCATCACTTGAGCAGTCATTAAACTTACTTTACCCAGGGCAGGTTCGTGTAATAAATAAGGCCATTCCTGGTACAACAATAAAAAAACTTTTAACGGGAACCGATGGCGGAATTGGGACCTATGAAGATAGGATATCAACCTCAGATTCTTTGGTTATATTTTGCAATCATTGCCTAAATGATTGCAATTCATATCAAAGCAATGAGGAGGAATACAGAAATAATCTTGTTAATTTTATAAAAATAACCAGAAGGCATAACAAAATACCTGTATTGGTTACTCCGTCTATAATATCGCCTGTTATTGATGGTAAAGATTTTATGATGAAAAGGATGCCAGCCTTTATAAAAACAATGAAAGATGTAGCATCTGCAATGAATGTAGATATAGTCGATAATTATTATTATTCATTTAAAACAAGCAGAATGATACCGGCGTCAAAAATCAACGGTGATGGAATACATTTAAATACAGAATCCTATCAGAATGCCGGATGGAATATGTCAATTCCACTTGTCTTACCAAACGTACTGGTCAGTCCGTATGATTTGTGTGGGATATCAACATCTTTCTATAGAGATAATATCACACAATCACGCGGACTATGGAAAGATGAAAGCAGGTTTGGTTCTGTTTTAACTGGGGACGCAATTGAGTCAAAGCAATTTGTTTATTTCCCTTTTATTCTAGATAACCCCACAGATCACACTCTTCTTGTTATTGGAGGATTTAAGGGGGAGGTGGGGGGTATTGGTGAGATATCCTATTTTGGGGAGAAAAATGATTCCCGTTATTCAGGCATAGTTAATTACAAAAAAGATGGAGGGGAGTTTCATGATGAAACTTTTCAGCCTAAATCATGCAAGCTCGCAGCTGGTTTTCATATTATTGGAGTTGAAGCGTCAATTTCAGAAGGAGGTAAAAACTTCAATTTCGCGGGCGTCCAGTTGCAACCAGTAAAGGCCAAGCAATACCTCTAAGCAAATTCAATGACAACGACCCTCTCATGAGGGCATTGTTGCATCCTGCCCTTGATCAATCCGTCTTGATGAAATACTGTATATAAACACAGTATAGATTGAGGTGACAACAATGGGCTTCCCATCTCCAGCGCTCGACTATCAAGAAAAGCGCGTCAGTTTAGACGAAATGTGCATTACCAAACCAAGCGCCACATACATGGTACGGTCTTCTGTCACACACTGGAAAGCGGGAATTATGAGTGGTGCAATGCTTGTCGTAGACAGCAGCAAGACGCCATGTGATGGTTCGATAGTTGTTGCGACAGTGCAGGCAGAGTTTCGCGTTCTGCGTTACAAGACTATGCCGAGCGTGCATCTGGAAGACATCGACAGGCCTGAGCAGAAATTCAGGATGGATGAGTATTTTGAAGACGACGGAGTGTTTGGCGTCGTGACATGGATACTTAACGACGCCAGGAGTGGAGAGTTCGACGATGTGCCGGTGATGTGATGTGGCATATAAGGGGCAAAAAATTAGCGCAAAACAACTCAAAACCACTCAAAACCACTTAAGGCGTCGATTCGTCTTGCGCTAATGCATTGCTATATGACTACTTCCGTCTCGCTTCGTCGCACACCCGCTTTTAACGGGACCCTATCCTCAACAAACCTGAGTGGGCAGACTAAACCACCAGTCACATGA
>Ga0160439_1000283_pt1 | contig 29750 bp, 24 predicted proteins | sample HID1975M_E0MG_FD_108201 | JGI IMG/M metagenome (GOLD analysis project Ga0160439, IMG submission 108201) | Enriched soil microbial communities from UW Madison campus, WI, USA - HID1975M_E0 MG | ecosystem: Environmental > Terrestrial > Soil > Unclassified | place: USA: Madison, Wisconsin... | reverse complement strand
GCGGCGAGCACGGCGACGACGGGGTGCCACCACCGGGTGGGGCGCAGCCGCCGGTGGACGTACCAGCCGGCCAGCGCTCCGATACCCACCAGCAGCAGGGGCGTCAGGTAGCGCCAGGCGCCCGGCAGCGTGTTGCTCGGCAACGCGCCCAGCAGAGGGACCGCCGGCATCGGCCCGGCGACGACCTCGTGCGGCGCGAAGTGCGTCCCCAGCCCGACGGCGAAACCGGGACCCGCCAGCCACGCGATGCACCAGACCACCAGGTTGGGTGCGAAGACGAGCTCGGCGAACGCGAGCACCGTCCCGCCCACGGGGTCCAGGGAGAGGCCGTCCACCACGTCGCGGATGGTCGCGAGACCGGCGATCACCCACAGCGACGTGACCAGGGATGCGACCGCGACGAGCAGGCCGACCGCCACCGCACCACCGCCGGCGCCGACCCGCACCGCGGCGGGCACGCGGGCCCACAGCGGCGCGGTGACGGCGCGGACCGACGGCGCGCCGGGGCGCGCCGCGAGGCCGCACCCCAGTCCCACACCGCCGACGAGGACGCTTCCGACGACCGCCCGGGCGATGCCACCGGGCCCCACCCCGCTCGCGAGCGCGATGACGAGCACGAGCACGACGTAGGTGCCGACGGCCGCCGCCAGGCCCGAGCGGGTGGGGATCCCCGAGCGTCGTGCGGACGCGTAGCAGGCGAACGTCGCGAGCGCGGTGACACCGAGCGGCACGAGCGTGACGGACGAGCCGCTGACCTCGAGCGGCACTCCGTGACCGGCGAGCCAGAGCGCGACTCCCACGCGGACCGCCCGGAACCACGAGACGCCGGAGTTGGCCGGGTCGGCGGCCGTGGCGACGAAGCTCGCGACCGCGGGCAGCACCAGGACCAGGAGCGACAGGACCGCCGCCTGGACCGCGGCCAGCACGCCCGACACCCAGCGCGGGGAGCCGTCCAGTGCGCTGCCGAGGAAGACCTCGTCCCGCGACTCCCCGGCGCGGACGGGCGCAGGAGCACCGGCGCTCACGGACGGCACAGAACCGGTGTCGGTGCGCTGGCGACGGCCTCGACCCGGGCCGGCCGACGCGCGTCCGGCTCGCCCGGCACCGCGCCCGGCGGACCGACCGCCCGACGATCCGCGGTCGCCGACCGCGGATCCGGGGGCAGTGGGTCGCGACTGGCTCACGCGGCCATCGTCGCCTCGCACACCGCACGGATGCCGCAGGCGGCCCGGCGCGTCGGGCCGCCTGCACGAAGATCACACGTCCCAGGCACGCGGCGCATGACGGGCGCACGACGACGCCCGCCCGCCGACCGCTCCCGCAGGAGCAGCCGACGGACGGGCGTCGGAGAGGGTGCGGATCAGGCGCTGAGCAGCTCGCGGGCGAGCGCGGCGGTCTCGGACGGCGTCTTGCCGACCTTGACGCCGGCGGCCTCGAGGGCCTCCTTCTTGGCCTGCGCGGTGCCCGACGAGCCCGAGACGATGGCGCCGGCGTGGCCCATCGTCTTGCCCTCGGGCGCCGTGAAGCCGGCGACGTAGCCGACGACCGGCTTGGTCACGTGCTCCGCGATGTAGGCGGCGGCCCGCTCCTCGGCGTCGCCGCCGATCTCACCGATCATCACGATGACGTCGGTGTCGGGGTCCGCCTCGAACGCCGCGAGGGCGTCGATGTGCGTGGTGCCGATGATCGGGTCGCCGCCGATGCCGACGGCCGAGGAGAACCCGAAGTCCCGCAGCTCGTACATCATCTGGTAGGTCAGCGTGCCCGACTTCGACACCAGGCCGACGCGGCCGGGGCCCGTGATGTCGGCGGGGATGATGCCCACGTTGGACTTTCCGGGGCTGATCAGGCCCGGGCAGTTGGGGCCGATGAGCCGCACGCCCTTGTCCTGCGCGAGCGCGAAGAACTCGGCGGTGTCGGCCACCGGGACGCCCTCGGTGATGATGACGACGAGCGGGATGCCCGCCTCGATCGCCTCGACGACGGCGCCCTTGGTGTGTGCCGGCGGCACGAAGATGACGGAGACGTCGGCCCCCGTCTTCTCCATCGCCTCCGCGACGGAGCCGAACACGGGGACGTCGGTCTCGCCGAACGCGACGGACGTCCCGGCCTTGCGCGGGTTCACGCCGCCGACGACGTTGGTGCCGGACGCGAGCATGCGGGTCGTGTGCTTGGTGCCCTCGGAGCCCGTCATGCCCTGGACGATGACCTTCGAGGCCTCGGTCAGAAAGATGGCCATGGTGTGTCTACTTCTCTCTCGTCAGGGGGCTGATCAGGCTGCAGCGTTGGCCAGCTCGGCCGCCTTGTCGGCGCCGCCGTCCATGGTGTCCGCGAGGGTGACCAGCGGGTGGCCGGCCTCGGCGAGGATGCGCCGGCCCTCCACCACGTTGTTGCCGTCGAGCCGCACGACGAGCGGCTTGGAGGCCTCGTCGCCCAGGATCTCGAGCGCGGCGACGATGCCGTTGGCGACCGCGTCGCACGCCGTGATGCCACCGAAGACGTTGACGAACACCGACTTGACCTGCGGGTCCGTCAGGATGATGTCGAGGCCCGCGGCCATGACCTCGGCCGACGCGCCGCCGCCGATGTCGAGGAAGTTGGCGGGCTTGACGCCGCCGTGCTTCTCGCCCGCGTAGGCGACGACGTCGAGCGTGCTCATGACGAGCCCGGCGCCGTTGCCGATGATGCCGACCTCGCCGTCGAGCTTGACGTAGTTGAGGTCCTTCTCCTTGGCGCGCGCCTCGAGCGGGTCCGCGGCGGCCGCGTCCTCCAGCTCGGCGTGGTCGGCGTGGCGGAACTCGGCGTTGCCGTCGAGCGTGACCTTGCCGTCGAGCGCGACGATCTCGCCGTCCTCGGTCAGCACCAGCGGGTTGACCTCGACCAGCGTCGCGTCCTCGTCGCGGTAGACGAGCCACAGCTTCTGGATCGCGTCGGCGACCTTGGCGGACACCTCGGGCGACGTCTTGGTCGGGAAGCCGGCGGCCTCGACGATCTCGTCGGCCTTGGCCTGGTCGATGCCGACGCGGGGGTCGACGGCCACGCGGGCCAGGGCCTCGGGACGCTCGACGGCGAGCTCCTCGATCTCCATGCCGCCCTCGACCGAGCACATGGCCAGGTAGCGGCGCTCGGCGCGGTCCAGCAGCAGCGAGAAGTAGAACTCCTGCGCGATCTTGGCGCCGGCCGCGATCATGACGCGGTGGACCGTGTGGCCCTTGATGTCCATGCCGAGGATCTCCTCGGCCTTCTCGCGCGCCTCGTCGGCCGAGCGGGCGAGCTTGACGCCGCCGGCCTTGCCGCGACCGCCCACCTTGACCTGCGCCTTGACGACCACGACGCCTCCGTCAGGGCCGAGCAGCTGCTCGGCGCCCGCGCGGGCCTCGTCGGGGGTCGTGGCGACCACGCCGCCGAGCACGGGAACACCGTGCTTCTCGAAGATGTCTCGTGCCTGGTACTCGAACAGGTCCACCTGGTCCGGTTCCTCTCATCGCCCACGGTCGGTGTCGCCCACGGTCTGCGGCGTGCTCTGCGGCATCGGGTAGGCCACAGCGCCCGCTCGATGGTATCCGCCCGCCCCAGGTCTCTTCACATCGAGAGATATGGCGTTCGCCACCCCGCGGAGGCCCCGGGGTCACCCGTCCGCGGTCAGCACGTCGCGCAGCACCGCCGCGTACTTCTGCACGCCGGCCATGTTGGGGTGCGTCCGGTCGGTGTGCAGCAGGCCCGCGTGGTCGTGCACGTACGCGTTCCAGTCGGCGACCGTGACGTTGGGTCGGTCGGCGACCATCGCCTTGAGCTTCTCGTTCGCGGCCGGCACCCAGCTGCTGATGCCGTTGATCGTCACGACGACGACCTTGCGGTCCGGCCCGATCGCGTCGAGGATCCGCTCGACGGCCTTCGTCGAGCCCTTGAACTGGAAGCCGCCGTTGGTGCCGAAGTTCAGGACGACGAAGGGCCGCAGCGTCCCCTCGTCGGCGGCCTTCTCGATGATCGGGGCCGCGTCGACCCACTTGCGGATCGGCTTCGCGTCGATCGTGATGCCCGGGAAGTGGTCGTAGAGCGTGGGCGCCGCCGCCGAGAGCACCGAGTCGCCGTAGGCCGACACCTGCTCGGCGTCGACGGTCCAGTCGTCAGCGTCCGCGTCCGTCTCCCGCAGCGCGCCGGCCTCCTCCTTCGCCGCCTTCTTCTGCGCCTCCTTCTGGGCTGCGGCCGTGCGGGCGGCCGCTTCCTGTGCGGCGATCTGGCGTTGCGCCGCCTCGATCGACCTCTGGGCCGACGACTGCGCGGGGCCGAAGGCCACGACGGCGGCCGTGGCGAGCACCGCGACGGCCGCAGCCGCGATCGCGACCTGCGCGGGGCGACGCCCGCGGCGCACAGCCGCGCGCGCCTCGCTGAACGTCGAGCGGGCACCCCGCCGACGCACGGGCGTCTCGACCCACCGATAGCTGGCCCACGCGAGCGCGGTCGTCGCCACGACCGCGACCAGGGCGGTCCGCCACCAGGTCGACGTTCCTGGCGCCTCCCCCAGGACGGCGGCGACCACCAGGATCACGGGCCAGTGCCACAGGTAGAGGCCGTAGGACCGCTCGCCGATCCAGACGAGCGGTCGCGCCTCGAGCACGCGGACATAGCCGTCGCCCGATCCGGCCCGCGCGTCGCCGCCCCGATCCTGCCGGTCTTGCGCGTCCAGCCGGTCTTGCAGGTCCGGCCGGTCCCGTCCGTCGGCCGGCACCGTGCACGCCGTGACGGCGACGAGCGCGAGCAGCGACGCGGCGAAGATCCCGCCGCGGTACGCGATCGTGCTCTGGGCGCTCATCGTCAAGGCCAGCGCGGCGAGCCCGACGAGCGCACCTGGCCCGACCCAGCGCACCCACGCCCGTCGGGGCCACAGCTCGTCGCGCCCCGCCCACGCGAAGGCCGCGCTCGCGCCGAGAAGGAGACCGAAGGCGTGCGTCAGCGTGCCGTAGTAGACGCGGGTCGGGTCGTCTCCCGGGTGGAACGCCACGGCCATGGCCAGCGCCGAGGCGAGCGCACCGCCGGCCGCGACCCGCGCCCGGACGAGCGGCGTCCGGCACACCACCAGCAGCACGACGAGCACGACCGGCCAGACGAGATAGAACTGCTCCTCGATCGCGAGCGACCAGAAGGGCGCGAACAGCTCAGGCTGGGTGGCGTCGAAGTAGCTGGACCCGGCGGTGATGGCAAGCCAGTTGGTGGAGAACGTCGCAGCGCCCAGGACCTGCCGGCCGATGCCGACCACCAGGTCCGGGTCGGCCCACCAGGCGATCGGGACGGACACGACGACGACCAGGGCGAGGGCGGGCAGCAGTCGCCTCGCGCGCCGCTCCCAGAACCGCCCGAGCCGGAGCCGTCCGTGCTCGGCGACCTCGCGCAGCAGCAGCGTGGTGATCAGGAAGCCGCTGACGACGAAGAACACGTCGACCCCGAGGAACCCGCCTGGCAGCGTGCCCGGGTACAGGTGGTAGGCGATGACGGCGACGACCGCGAGCGCGCGCAGACCGTCCAGCCCGCGGATCCGACCGGGACGTCGGCCGGGCCGCCCCGCCGGGTCGGGTCCGGCGGACGCGCTCTCAGGTCGCGGGCTGCGCGGCGTGGCACCCGTCGTCCTGGTGTCGATGCTCATAGCCGCCTCACCGGACCGGTCGCCAAGGTGTCCGATTTCGACGGTACGTCGCTCCTCCCGTGCCCGGCCGTCGCCCGCTCGGCGTGTCGCCGAGCGGCACATCACACCGTCCGTCCGCCACGCCCTGACGGCGGTCGCACCCGGCACCCGAGCCGATTCGTCAACTTACGTTGACACGCGCACCGTGTCAATCTAAGTTGACGGATATGGCCGACGACCTCCTCACAGCCGCCTCCGGTGCGCAGCCCGACGAGGGCCTGCGCGCGGTCCGCTCGCTGCACGAGCTCGCCGACCGGCTCGAGTCGCTGCACGTCGGCCGGGCCCGCGCGCTCGGCTGGACCTGGCAGCAGGTGGCCGACGCGCTCGGCGTCAGCCGGCAGGCCGTCCACAAGAAGTACGGGAAGAGGTACCCCTGATGTTCGAACGATTCGCGGCCGACGCACGCGCCGCCGTCACCCAGGCGCAGGGCATCGCCCGCCGACGAGGCGACGCGCAGATCACCTCGGCCCACGTCCTGCTCGCCCTGGCCGCGGAGCCGCAGACCGTGGCGGCCGACGCGTTGGCCGCGCTAGACGTCTCCGATGCCGTGCTGCGTCCCGCCGTCGACCGCGCGCTCGCGCCCGGCTCACGCACCGCGGACCCGCACGAGGTCGGGCGGTCCGAGACGGACACGCACGACGTCGACCCGCGGACGCTCGAAGCGGCGGAGACGGACCCCGGCTCGCTCGACGCTGATGCACTGGCCGGGATCGGCATCGACCTGGCGGCGGTCCGCCGGCAGGTCGAGCAGACGTTCGGGTCGGGTGCGCTCGAACGCCCCGCGGCCACCGGACGCCGTCGCCGCCCCGGGTTCTCCCCCGACGCGAAGCGCCTGCTCGAGCAGTCGTTGCGCACGGCCGTCGCCGCTCACGACCGGCGGCTCGACGCCGGCCACCTGCTGGTCGCGGCGGCGCAGCTCGACGGCTCCCCCGCCCAGTCCGCCCTCGCATCCGTCGGCGTCACCGCGCCGCTGGCGGCGTCCGCCGTCGAGCGCGCCCGCGCAGCCCGTGCTGCCTGAGAGCGTGGGCCGCCGGGCGGCCCACCAACCGGTCAGAGCTTGGTGACCGGCGAGTACCGCAGCAGCAGCCGCTTGCTCCCCTCGCTGCCGAAGTCGACCTTGACCACCGCGTTGGGACCGGCGCCCTCGAGCGCGATCACCGTACCCAGGCCGTAGGCGTCGTGGGTGACGCGGTCGCCGATCGCCAGCGCGGGGATGTCGCCGGCCGCCCGCGGGGTCGCGGAGCCGAACGTCGCGCCCGTCGACGGCAACGCGGGCCGCTGCTCTCGCTCCGTCCTGCGCTGACCCGACCCGTAACCACCTGCCCCGTAACCACCAGACGCGTAGCCGCCGGACCCGCCGGACCGCGAACCGCCGGAACCGAACCCGGACCCCCACCCGCCGCGGAGCTGGGAGGTGGACGACTCGCGGCGACGCCAGTCGACGAGCTCGTCGGGCAGCTCGTCGAGGAACCGGCTGGGCGGGAACTCGTTGGGCACGCCCCACGCGGTCCGCACCGCGGCACGCGACACGTACAGCCGCTCGCGTGCACGGGTCACGCCGACGTACGCGAGGCGCCGCTCCTCGGCGAGCTGGTCGACGTCCTGCAGCGACCGCATGTGCGGGAACGTGCCGTCCTCCATGCCCGTGAGGAAGACGACCGGGAACTCGAGCCCCTTGGCCGTGTGCAGCGTCATGAGGGTGACGACACCGGGCTCGGGCTTCGAGCCGGCCGCCTCGTCCCCGTCCTCGTCGCCGCCGTCGGGTGTCGGGATCTGGTCCGAGTCCGCCACGAGCGAGACGCGCTCCAGGAAGTCGGCCAGGTCGCCGTCGGGCTCGGACTGCTCGAACTCGGTGGCGACGGCGTGCAGCTCCGCCAGGTTCTCCACCCGCGAGGCGTCCTGCGGGTCCTCGCTGGCGCGCAGCTCCGCCAGGTAGCCCGAGCGGTCGAGCACCGCGCCCAGCACCTCGGCGGGGCCGGCGCCGTCCTCGGCGAGCGAGCGCAGGTCGGACATCATCTCGACGAAACCGCTCAGCCCGGTGACGGCTCGCGTGCCCAGGCCGGGGACCTCGTCGAGGCGCTCGAGCGCGGCGCCGAACGAGATGCGCTCGCGCTCCGCGAAGCTCGCGACCATCGCCTCGGACCGCTCCCCCAGCCCGCGCTTGGGCACGTTGAGGATGCGACGCAGGTTCACGTCGTCGTCGGGGTTGGCCACGGCCCTCAGGTACGCGACCGCGTCCTTGATCTCGCGCCGCTCGTAGAAGCGGGTGCCGCCGACGATCTTGTACGGCAGCCCGACGCGCACCAGCGCGTCCTCGATCGCGCGGGACTGGGCGTTGGCGCGGTAGAACACCGCCACGTCCCCGGGTCGCACGGAGTCGGAGTCGCCCAGGCGGTCGATCTCCTCGACCACGAACCGGGCTTCCTCGCGCTCGTCGTCCGCCACGTAGGCGACGATCTGCGCCCCCTGCCCCGAGTCGGTCCACAGCCGCTTGGGCTTGCGGCCCGGGTTGCGGCTGATGACGGCGTTGGCGGCCGACAGGATGGTCTGCGTGGAGCGGTAGTTCTGCTCGAGCAGGATGGTGCGCGCGTCCGGGTAGTCGGCCTCGAACTCGAGGATGTTGCGGATCGACGCGCCACGGAACGCGTAGATGGACTGGTCCGCGTCACCGACGACCGTCAGCTCCCCGCGCGGCACACCGCGGTGCGCCGCCGGCACGTCGCCGGCCTCGCCTGCGGGCACGTGACCCGACGACGTCCGGCCCGACGACGTGCCGCCCGACGCAGGGTCGGATCGCACGACGTCGCTGCCCACCAGCTCACGCACCAGCACGTACTGGGCGTGGTTGGTGTCCTGGTACTCGTCCACCAGGACGTGCCGGAACCGCCGCCGGTAGTGCTCGGCGACCTGCGGGAACGCCTGCAGGAGGTGGACCGTGGTCATGATGAGGTCGTCGAAGTCGAGCGCGTGGGCCTGTCGCAGCCGCGCCTGGTAGCGCGTGTAGACCTGGGCGAGAGCGGCGTCGAAGTCGTTGGCGCTGCCGCCGCCCGACGTCCGCGCGAACTCCTCAGGGTCGACGAGCTCGTCCTTGAGCGCCGAGATCTTGTGGGCGAGCGCCTTGGGCGGGTACTTCTTGGGGTCGAGCTCGAGCTCGCGCGCGACGAGCGTGAGCAGGCGCTGGGAGTCCGCGGCGTCGTAGATCGAGAAGCTCGATCGCAGGCCCAGCGTGGCTGCCTCGCGGCGCAGGATCCGCACGCAGGCCGAGTGGAACGTGGAGACCCACATGCGCCCGGCGGCCGGGCCCACCAGCTGCTCGACGCGCTCACGCATCTCGGCGGCGGCCTTGTTGGTGAACGTGATGGCCAGGATCTGCCCGGCGCGCGCCCGGCCGGTCGCGAGCAGGTAGGCGATCCGGTGCGCGAGCACCCGGGTCTTGCCCGAGCCGGCGCCGGCGACGATGAGCAGGGGTCCGCCGTGGTGCTCGACCGCGTCGCGCTGCTGCGGGTTGAGCCCGTCGAGCAGCGCGGCCGCCTCGGCCCGGCGCCGTTCGTCGTCCGCCGCCCGGTGCCTGTCCTGGTCCGACAGCTCGTTCTCGGCCTCGTCGTCGGCCCCGTCCGTGCGTGGTGCCATCACGCGCGGCAGACCCGACGGGTCCCCGCGACGGGTGTGCTGGGCCGCCCCGGAGGCGGTTCCGCCGACAGGTCCACGGGCGGAGTCGGGCAGCGGGAGGGCGAGGTGATCGAAGAGCGACGTCATGGCCCTCCCAGGGTAGGCGCCGCCACCGACACGCGGGGTCTTCGACGCCCGCTGTGGACGAGGGTCACACGAGCCCGGTTCTCCCGGATCGGCTCACGCGAGGGCGACGCCCGTCAGCCACGCTCCCGTGGCCAGCAGCGCACCCGCGAGCTCGACCACGATCGTGATCCCGGTGGCCTGCAGGGCCACGACCGTCGCGCGCCATGCCGGCCCGGGGCTGCGCAGGCGCACCCACTCGGCCAGGTACGTGCCGACCAGGAAACCGATCGGAAGCCCCACGACGGGGATCACGAAGAAGCCGACGACGCCCAGGACACCGCCCCACACGACGGCCGACGACGGGACCCCGCCTCGCGCGAGGTGTCGGCCCGCCAGCACGTACTTGCCCACCATCGCGACCCCCGTCGCCACGACGGCCACGGCGAGCACGGTCCAGCCCACCGCACCGCCGGTGACCACACCCCAGACGACGACGGCACCGAGCACCAGCAGCGCGCCGGGCAGCACCTGGACGACGACCCCGAACAGCCCCACGACCACGACGACGCCGACGAGCAGGTCGAGCGTCGTCACCGCACCTCCCGCAGGCGTCGGCCCCCCCGGGCGGGCGGCCTGTGAGCCGAACCCTGCCACGGCGGCAGCCCCCTCGCTCGCGGTGCTGACGCCACCCGTGGCAGGTCGCTCGATCAGCGCCAGAGCACCGCGATGGCGACGTTGAGCGCGGTCAGGCCGGCGATCGCGCCGAGCAGCCCGGTCGTGACCTTCGCGGGCTTACGCACCCCGACGATCACCAGCGCCGTGACGACGAGTGCGACCAGCAGCTTCACGGTGATCTTGGCCATGTCCGGGTCGTCGATCGTGTCGCTCGACTCCGCGATCCCGACCATGAGCACACCCGTGACGAGCGCCGTGAGGATGCCGTGCAGCACGCCCTTGGGCAGCTTCGGCGGGCGCATGCTGACGAGCACGCCGCCCAGGACGATGGCCCAGCCGAGCAGGTGCAGGACGAGCAGGATGTGCAGGAGCGTCTTCATGGGGTCCAGCGTAGGCCACGATCTGACGCCGTGTCAGATCGCGTGGCGAACGACCACTACAGCAGACGCCGCGCCGCGGCCCAGCGGGTCAGCTCGTGCCGGCTGGACAGCTGGAGCTTGCGCAGCACCGCGGAGACGTGGGTCTCGACGGTCTTGATGGAGATGAACAGCTCGGCGGCGACCTCACGGTAGGAGTACCCGCGGGCGATGAGACGCATGACCTCACGCTCACGCGCGGAGAGGCGGTCGAGCTCGTCGTCCCCGGTCGCGACGTCACCCGCGGCGGCTCCGAAGGCGTCGAGCACGAAGCCCGCGAGCCGGGGCGAGAAGACGGCGTCGCCGCCCGCCACCCGCCGCACGCCGTCGGACAGCGCGACGCCGTCGATCGCCTTGGTCACGTACCCGCGCGCACCCGCGCGGATGACGGCCACGACGTCCTCCGACGCGTCCGAGACCGACAGTGCCAGGAACCGCGTGGTGGCGAGCAGGTCGGCGCAGGACCGGATGACCTCGGCCCCGCCGCCACCGTCACCGCCCGGCAGGTGCACGTCCAGCAGGACGACGGGCGGCTGGAGCTCGCGGATCAGCGCGACGGCGGAGTCCACCGTGTCGGCCTCACCGACCACCCGCACCCCCTCGTCGAGCGACGCCTTCACGCCGGTCCGGAACAGGTGGTGGTCGTCGACGAGCACCACGTCCACGGCTGCCTGCTCTGTCATCGCCCGTCCTCGGTCATCGCCCGTCCTCGTCATCGCCCGTCCTCGTCATCGTCCGTCCTCCTCGTCGCGCGGACCCTCGCCGGCCGTGACCTCCGCAGCAGCACCGGAACCTGGCCGGATCTGCAGGTGCACCTCCGTACCGCGCCCGGGGCGGCACGTCACCGTCGCCTGCCCGCCTCGGCGCCTGACGCGGCCCATGATCGACTCCCGGACGCCGAACCGGTCCGGTCCGACGTCCTCCAGGTCGAAGCCGGCCCCGTGGTCGCGCACGAAGACCTCGATGCTCGTCGGACCCGCCTCGAGATACAACGAGACCGGCGCCCGCCCGTGCACCACCGCGTTGACCAGCGCCTCGCGCGTCGCCTGCAGGACGGCCTCGGCGTCCGCGTCCGGGACACGGTCACCCACGACCACGGTCTCGATGGCAACCGGGTCACCGGTGGGGCCCGAGCGCGAGTCCTCGACCTCCGCGACGATCCCCCGCAGCGCTGCGGCGATCGATGTACCAGGGACGGGTCGGTCGTCGTACAACCACTCCCGGAGCTCACGTTCCTGTGCGCGCGCCATCCGGGCGACCTCGCCGGGATCGTCCGCCCGCGAGCGGATCAGGGCGAGCGTCTGGAGCACGGAGTCGTGCAGGTGGGCAGCGATGTCCGCCCGTTCCGCCTCCCGCGCCCGCGCCGCGCGCTCGTCGCCGAGCTCACGCACCAGCCGCAGCCACCAGGGTGCGAGCACCAGCGCCACGCCCGCGAGCACCGCGAGCGAGGCGACGACGGACTGCACGAGCGTGCCGGCCTCGACCCCGTGCCCGACGCCCTGACCGACCATCAGCAGGACGCCGACCCCGGCGAGAACGACCCCGCCGAACAGGCGCAGGACCGACACGGGCGTCCGGCCCCCGGCGCGCCGGCGCAGCCGGCCCCGGTGCTTCGAGTCGAGCTGGCTCCACGCCAGCCCCAGCCCGGCCAGCAGCACGAGGGACGGCAGGACCCAGCGCAGGTTCAGCCGTCCGGCCCTCACCTCCAGCAGCACGACGGCGACGACGACGAGCAGGACACCGACGGCGACGTCCGTGACGGGCCACCTCCGCGACTCGCGGCCCTCAGCACCGTCCGCAGCGTCGTCGGGCTGGCGCCGGGCGAGCCGCGCGAGCACGGCAGGCCGCGCCTCCTGCGCCGCGCGGAGCGGGTCGCCGGCCGGGACCGTGAGCCACCAGAAGCCGTAGAGCAGGAACCCGATCCCGGCAGCCGGCGCGAGGATCACGAACGCCACCCGTACCAGGAGCACCGGCACCGCGAGGTGCGCTGCCAGACCCGCGGCGACCCCCGCGAGCCACCGTCCGGTCTGGGGACGGCGCAGCGGGAGCCGAGCGCCCACGGCGGGCGCTCCGGCGGCGGCGGGGACGACGGGAGTCACAGGGTCGATCGTCACACGTCGCGCAGGCCGACGGGGCCGTTCCACCCCGTCCCGCACCAGGATCAGGGGCCCACGGCCACTCGTTCCGGGTCGACTCAGGGTGCGGATCAGGGTGACGCCGGATACCCGCCCGACCGTGCGGCGAGCAGGATCGAGGCATGGACACGAACAGCCCCGACGACGACCTCGGCGCGGCGCCCCGCGCCGAGGTGCCTCCCACCGGTCCGACGCCACCGCTCCCGCCCCAGCCGTCGGTGACGGACCGGATGTTCGCCGGGCTGCGCCGGCTCGACATCCAGCGTGCGGACGACCGCTGGATCGGCGGCGTCTGCGCCGGCCTGAGCAACCGGTTCGGCCTCGACCCGCTGGTGTGGCGCGGCATCCTGGCGGCGTCCGTGCTGCTCGGGGGGCTCGGCCTGGTCCTGTACGGGCTCGCCTGGATGCTGCTGCCGGAGCGACGCGACGGTCGCATCCACCTCGAGGAGGTCATCGCCGGCCGCTTCGACATCGCCCTGCTGGGCGCTGCGGCGTTCGTCGTCATCGGCCTGGGGCGCGGCGGGCACACCGTCGGGTGGGGCTGGGGTCCCGGCCCGGCGCACGCGCTGTTCGGGCTCGTGACCGGCATCGCCTGGACGGCGTTCGTCGTCGCCGTGATCGTCGTCATCGTCCTGGCGGTGCGGCCGCTCGCACGTTCGAACGGCGGCCCGTCCGCGCCGTCGCAGCCCTACGCACCCGGCGCGCCTACCCCGCCCCCGCCGGGTCAAGCCGGCCCGACCCAGCCGTACCCGACTCAGCCGTACGCGACGCAGGCCCCCCCGACGCCGTACCCGACCCAGGCCTACCCCCAGACGTACCCGAGCCAGACGTACGCGACCCAGGCGTTCCCGACCCAGACGTACCCGACCCAGGCGTTCCCGACCCAGGCGTTCCCGGCTCAGGCGCACCCCGCCGCGGCCGCCGACGCCTCGGGCGCCGCACAACGCCCCGCAGCTCACCAGCCCGGGCCGGTGAACGCGCACCAAACGCGGCCGACCTGGAACCCGTCGTGGGACAAGCCCCGCGTCGTCGGTCCGGGTGCAGCCACGGTCGGTGTGGTCGTCGGCCTCACGCTCATCGCGCTGGCCACGCTGCTCGCCGCGAGCAGGAACGACTCGTTCACCGGGCCCGTGGTCCTCACGACCGTCGGCATCGGGGTGGTCCTGGCGGGGCTCGGCATCCTCGTGTCCGGCCTGCGCGGGCGGTCCAGCGGCGTCCTGGGCTTCCTCGCCATCGTCGGGATCCTGGTCGCGATGCCGCTCGGCGCGTCGGCGGACTCCGACTGGCGCTGGGACGCCGGCACACAGCGGTTCGCCGGTGACACGACGCTCACCGCCACCACCCGCGACCAGGCCGCGGAAGGCGTGAGCCAGGTGTTCGGCGACGTCCACCTCGACCTGTCGGACGTCCCCATGACCAGCACGCCGCTCGTGGTCCCGGTCTCGCTCGGCGCCGGGAACCTGACCGTCACCGTCGGCAAGGACACCGCTGTCGAGGCCGACGTCCACCTGCGCGCCGGCCAGCTCACCTGGGACGTGGGCGACACGACCCAGAGCATGGACGGCGTCTCCACCCGCAGCCGGTCCTTCGCCGACGAGGCGTCGGCCGCCGGCCACCCCCAGCTCGACCTGCAGCTCAGCGTCGGGGCCGGCAACGTCACGATCGTCCGGGAGGACTCATGAACCGCATCGACCCACAGCCCGAGCCCGAGGGCAACGACGCAGCCGGGAACCCGGAGCTCGACCCTTCGAGCGCCGGGCTCGAGGACCTGACCGACACGCAGGCCCTCCCCGCGAGCGAGCCGGTCGGCGAACCCGTGAGCGAGCCGGCGAGCGAGTCGCCGACGGAGCCGGTGACCGGACCACACCCTGCCGCCGACGCGGGCGCCGACCCGACGACGCCCGCGGCTCGCACGAGCCCCGAGCCCGGGTCTGCCCCCTCCGCCGCTGCTCGCATCTCGCTCGACAAGGGTGCAGACCGCCAGGCCTCGGAGGATCCGGCGGTCGCAGACGCGAGCCCTGCAGCGACCCCCGCACCTGGCTACCCGCCGCGGCGCCCGGTCTCCACGCGGCTGCGGGTGGGGACGGCGGTCTGGGGGCTCATGCTCGCGGCAGCCGGCGTGTGGATCATCGCGTGGGCGGGCGGTGCACGGATCGACGCGGGTCTCGCGCTGATCGTCCTGCTCGCAGGGGGCGGTGCCGCCCTGCTGGTGGGCTCGATCGTTGCCGGCTCCCGACACCGCGGACCTCGCTCCTCGCGCGGATCGGCCGGCGCCGCCTGAACCAGCGCGTTGCCGCCGAAGGTCAGCGTTGCCGCCGAAGGTCAGCAGGGCACAGCACGACGACGGGCGACCGTCCCGCGAGGGACGGCCGCCCGTCGTCGTGAACGGGGTCAGACCGCCGGCGGCTTGTCCTGGGACTCGTCGGCCAGGTGGCTCGGGGTTGACGACCGGGGCGGAGCGTCGGCAGCGGGGGCGTCCGAGTCGTCGTTCGGCTTCTCCACGGCGGGAGCAGCGGAAGTCTCGGCTGCCGGCGCCTCGGACGCGTGCGACGTCACGGGCGAGACCACCGGGTCGGGGGCTCCGGCTGCCGTACCGCTCGGGGCCACGGGGTCGGGGCTCCCCGTGGGGACGACGCGGGTGGGCGCGGGCGCGGACTCCGCAGGCGCGGGCGGCGCGGCAGGTGCCGAGGCCGCAGCAACCGGGGCAGCAGGCGCGGCGACCGGAGCCGCAGCGACGGGGGCAGGTGCCGGAGCTGGTCCGGACGCGGCGACCGGAGCCGCTGCTCCGTCGATGTCCGCGAGCCGCGACCCCACCTTGCGCAGCGCGAAGCCGACGAACAGCAGGACCACGCCGATGCCGACGACGAGCAGCGCGACGCCGAAGGCCACGACGGACGTGAACAGCGAGGCGCGCAGGAAGGAGGCCGTCATCACCGTGTCGCGGTTCGGGTCGTCCTGCGGCAGCTCGGCGTACGTCTTGCCGCCGCCGATCTCCGTGGCGTGCTTGTCGATCACGTCGGCCTGGACCCAGGCCTCCCACGGCGTGTCGACGAGCTGCCCCTGGAAGGCCTCCGCGTCGTCGGAGACCGTGATCTTCTCGGCACCCAGGTTCGTCGTGATCGCGCCCCACGTCACCGCGCCGGCGACCACGAAGATGATGCCGAAGATGATCGTCAGGAGCCCGATGCCCTTGACTCCGCCTGACTTGCCCTTGCCAGATGCCGCCATGACCCGGTTCCTTCCGTCGACGCGAACGCTCGCTACGCGAAACCCGGACCCGGAACCGGATCCGGTGAGGGATGTGCGTCCCCCGTTGGATGCATCACTGCAGGTCGACTGTATCGACACCGGCACGCAATGCATGCCGAATCGACACAAAAACCTCGGCGAGCCGCGGACGACGACGTCCGCCGCGGGTCAGAGCTCGGCGGCCTCGATGCGCGCGAGCGCCTGGGCGTGCGCCTTGCGCTCGAGGATGAACGACATGACGGGCACGACGCCGGCGGCGGCGAGCGTGGTGAGTCGGCCGAGGCGCCAGCGCATCGTCGCCCACAGGTGCGCGACCGTGAACAGGTACACGACGTAGATCCAGCCGTGCGCCATGGCGATGTACTTGCCGAGGTCGTTGCGCCAGTCCCCTTCCGTGTCCCAGCCCGGTGCGTGGAACACGTACTTCAGCAGCACGACGACGGTGAGCAGGAGCAGCATCGTGCCGGTGATCCACGCCATGACGCGGTACCGCTGCAGGGCGCCGCGAGCCTTGCGCGCCCACGCGGCGTCTGCCGGTCGGGCAGCGGGTGCGGCGGTCACAGACGCAGGAGCAGACGCGGCCGACGAAGTGGCGGGGGTCGGCTCGGGCACGCTGGTAGGAGTCTCGCTCACGGGTGGTTCCTCTCGATCGTCCCTGCGATTCTCACCGACGATCGCGCCGTCCCGACGCGATCCGGCCCACCTCAGGGTGTGGGGGTGCTCACTCCCACTCGATCGTGCCCGGCGGCTTGCTCGTCACGTCGAGCACGACGCGGTTGACCTCGGGCACCTCGTTGGTGATGCGGGTCGAGATGGTCGCCAGCACGTCGTAGGGCAGCCGCGTCCAGTCGGCCGTCATGGCGTCCTCGGACGAGACGGGCCGCAGCACGATCGGGTGGCCGTAGGTCCGGCCGTCGCCCTGCACGCCCACGGAGCGCACGTCGGCGAGCAGCACCACGGGGCACTGCCAGATGTCGCGGTCCAGGCCGGCCCTGGTCAGCTCCTCGCGGGCGATGACGTCCGCGGCGCGCAGGATGTCGAGGCGCTCGGCCGTGACCTCACCGATGATCCGGATGCCCAGGCCGGGGCCGGGGAACGGCTGGCGCCAGACGATGCCCTCGGGCACGCCCAGCTCCAGGCCGACCGCACGGACCTCGTCCTTGAACAGCGCGCGCAGCGGCTCGACGAGCTCGAACTGCAGGTCGTCGGGCAGTCCGCCCACGTTGTGGTGCGACTTGATGTTCGCGGCCCCCTCGCCGCCCCCGGACTCGACGACGTCCGGGTACAGCGTGCCCTGCACGAGGAACTTGACCTCCTCGTCGCTGCCCTCGACGATCTCGCGCGCCGCGTCCTCGAAGACGCGGATGAACTCGCGGCCGATGATCTTGCGCTTGGTCTCGGGGTCGGTGTGGCCCGCGAGCGCGGTGAGGAACCGCTCGCGCGCGTCGACGACCTTCAGCTGGACACCGGTGGACGCGACGAAGTCGACCTCCACCTGCTCGGCCTCGCCGGAGCGCAGCAGCCCGTGGTCGACGAAGACGCAGGTCAGCTGGCTGCCGACGGCCTTCTGGACGAGCGCCGCGGCGACCGACGAGTCCACGCCGCCGGACAGGCCGCAGATGACGCGTGCGTCGCCGACCTGGGCGCGGATGCGGTCCACCTGCTCGGCGACGACGTTGCCGGGGTTCCAGTCGGGCGCGAGGCCGGCACCCGAGTACAGGAAGTTCTCGAGCGCCTTCTGACCCAGCGGAGAGTGCTTGACCTCGGGGTGCCACTGCACGCCGAACAGGCGCCGCTCGCGGTCCTCGAAGGCCGCGACCGGCGAACCGGCGGACGTGGCCAGCACCTCGAAGCCGTCGGGCGCCGCGTGCACCGCGTCGCCGTGGCTCATCCACACGGTCTGCTGCTCGGGACTGCCGGACAGCACCGTGCCGGACGTCGTGACCTCGACTGCCGTCCCGCCGTACTCGCGCTGCCCCGTCTGCGCGACGGTCCCACCGAGCGCGGCCGCCATGGCCTGGAAGCCGTAGCAGATGCCCAGCACGGGCACCCCGGCCTCGAACAGGGCCGGGTCGACGAACGGGGCGCCGTCGGCGTAGACCGACGACGGGCCGCCGGACAGGATGATCGCCGCAGGGTCCTTGGCGAGCAGGTCCGCCACGGAGGCCGTGTGGGGGACGATCTCGGAGTACACGCTGGCCTCGCGCACGCGGCGCGCGATGAGCTGGGCGTACTGCGCGCCGAAGTCGACGACGAGGACGGGCCTGTGGGAGGTCTGCGGCTCGGAAGTCACCGCCCCAGCCTAGTCGCGCGCGGCCATCCGCTCTGCCACCGTCCGCCGCACGGCCGGGGCGCGGTCAGCCCGCGAGCTGGTGCAGTCCGAGCACGGCGAACAGCGGTGCGGCGACCACCAGGGCGAGGGGTGCGTACGTGCCGACGAGCGACCTCTCCAGGTCGGGGCGATCGAGGAACATCTTGTCGGTCGGGCCCTGCGCCTGGACGACCGGCACCACCTGCCCGACCTGGTACTGGCCCGCGGGCGGCTTCTGGTCGACCAGGACACCCTGCGGCCGCGCCGCGGTCGCGGCCGTGACGTCGTCCGTCGCCGCCTCGGTCGCCGAGTAGCGCCGCATCGTGCCGACCGGTCGCACGTCGACCACCAGCGCCGTGCCGCGCACACCGCGGGTGAACACGCGGCGGCGGGACAGGAAGTAGCCGAACATCACCAGCGCACCCACCATGAACGCGACCGTCACGAACCCGGTCGCCACCACCGCGGCCGTGTCGCCGCTCACGGCGTCACCGGGACGTCCGTGAGGCGGAAGCGCTGCGGCACGTCGATCGAGACCGTGTCGCCCCCGGGGTCCGGCCACACGACGGTCACCGTCGCGGTCTGCCCCTGACCCATCGGCTGGTCGAGGAACTCGTCCGTCAGCACGCCCCGCCGGTCCGGCTCACCGCTCGAACCCTTGGCCGCGACGTAGTCGGCCGGGTAGGAGCGCGACGACTCACCCAGCAGCGTCGCGCCGAACGCCCCGACGGCCAGCGTGGTCGCGGACAGGCCACGCCCCAGGGCGAGGCCCTCGGCGTAGTCCCCGAAGAACCCCTGGAGCGATCCGCGTCCGTCGGACGTCCGCGTGACGGCCAGCGAGCCGACGAGGAACCCGTCGCGCCGCTGCACGCCGGCGGCGGCCACCGTGTAGTCGACGTCGTCGACCGTGACGGGTACGGAGGTCGAGCCCGAACCGACCGGGCCGCTCGCCTTCGGTGCCGGCTCCGACGCGGGCGCCGTCACCCTCGTCCCGGCCGCTGTCGTCGTGTACCGGATCTCGACGCGGCGGTTGGCCTTCCGCGCCGCCGCGGACGTCCCCCGGACGGCCGGATCGGACTCCCCCTTGCCCACGGTCCTGACCGTGTACCCGGAGCCGAGGCTCGGACGCAGCTCGTCGGCCACGGCGTTCGCGCGCTTCGTCGACAGCGCCAGGTTGTAGGCGTCCGTGTCCACGTCGTCCGTGTGTCCGACGACGGTCACGACGCCGGCCCTGCCGGTCGCGAGGATCTCGTCGGCGGCCTGGTCGACGACCTTCTTCGCCGCCGACGTCAGCGTCGCCTCGTCGCTCGCGAAGAGGACGTCCGAGGAGAGGGCGACCGTGGCGGCGTCCCCTTCGACGCGGGCCGCGGACGAGCTGTCGTACGCGACGTCGAAGGCGTCGATCGGGGCCTTGAGGTACGTCAGGTCACCGGGCGCGCCGAGCGCGTCGGGCGTGGTGTCGAGGGTCGTGGCCGTCTCCACCGGGACGCGCTCGACGAGCCCGAAGTACGGCAGCAGCACGTCGACGCTCGACGAGCTCGGTGCGGCGAAGATCGCCTGCACGGTCACCGGCTTCCCCGGTTCGAGGTTGAGGGGCTTCCCGCTCGTCGACGCCGTGCGCCCTGATCCACGACCGACCTCGAGCACCGTGCTGCCGGGCAGATCGAGCAGCCGGATCCTGCCGACGTTCAGGTACGAGCCGGGAGACCGGAGGATGACGCCGAGCGACATGATCGACCCCGCCGGCGCGTCGCCCTGCAGCGTGAGATCGGCCGTCAGCAGCGCCTTGCCGCCCGCGACCTCCAGCGGGTGGACCGCGATGTCGACGTGGGCGCCCAGGTAGTCGGCGGTCGTGACGACGCCTGACGGCGCCGGGGTCGACGTCGGCTCTCCCGACGCCGTCGCGACGGCCGACCCGGACGGGACGTTCACCGAGTTGGTCGGCTCCGGGGCGTCGCCTCCCGACGTGCACGCCGCGAGGAACACGGTCAGGCAGACGGACGCAAGCGCCGATGCCGGAGCGGGACGACGCACAGGGGCCACCTCTCGACCGGTCCGTCTCGACCGGATGTCTCGATCGCGTTGTCTCGACCGGGTTTGTCGTAGGGATCACGAGGCTAGCGAGACGGGCGAGGTCCCGTTCGGTCCGTCCACGGCATCAGCCCCGAGATAAAGGGTTCGGGTCGTGTGGGTACCGGCACGTAACGTTGACGGGTGCGAAATCTCCCCCTCGACGACCCCGGCACCCCGCCGCTGTCCGGACCCGTCCGCTACCTGTGGTGGCTGACGCTCCGCCAGTGGGGGATCCTCGGCGTCGCCGTGCTGCTGGGGATCGTGCTGTTCGCATGCCAGGCGGCCCTCCCCCTGCTCACGGGGCACGCGATCGACTCCGGCCTGGCCCACGGGTTCGGCGCCGACCTGTGGCGCTCTGCGGCCCTGCTCGGGTTCCTCGGTCTCATCAGCGCCGCCGCCGGAGCGGTCGGGCACCGGTACGACGTCGCGAACTGGCTGCGGGCCTCGTTCACGTCGTCCCAGCTCGTCGGCCGGACCGTGTCCCGCTCGGGTCACGCGATCACGGCCGAGCTGCCCACGGGTGAGGTCGTCTCGGCCGTCGCCAACGACGCCCTGCGCGTCGGTGAGCTGTTCGCGGTGCTCGCTCGCTTCGTCGGAAGCATCGTCGCCTACGGCATCGCCGCGGTCCTCATGCTGCGGATCTCGGTGCCGCTCGGCCTCGTCGTGATCCTGGGCCTGCCCGCGGTGGCCGTGAGCCTCGCGGCGCTCATCCGCCCGCTGCAGCGCCGTCAGGTCGCCCAGCGTGACGCGTCCGGCCGCCTGACGACGCTCGGCTCGGACACCGTCTCGGGCCTGCGCATCCTGCGCGGGATCGGCGGCGAGGGCGTGTTCAACGCGCGGTACCGCGAGCAGTCGCAGCGGGTCCGTGAGCGCGGCGTCGACGTCGCCGGCACGCAGTCGTGGCTCGACGCCCTGCAGGTGCTGCTGCCCGGCGCGTTCGTCGTCGTGCTGGTGTGGCTCGGCGCGCACATGGCGATCGACGGCACCATCACCGCGGGTCAGCTCGTCACGACCTACGGCTACGCCGCCTTCCTGGGCTGGCCCGTCCAGAACGCGACGATGATGGTCCAGGCCGCGACCCGCGCACACGTGGGCGCCGGCAAGGTCATCAACGTGCTGCGCGTGGTGCCGTCGTCGGGCGCGACGCCGGGCACGGCCCCCATGCCGGCGCCCGGCGCGCCGCTCGTCGACGCCGCCAGCGGCGTGCACGTCGACGCGGGCCGTCTCGTCGCGCTCGTGAGCGCCGATCCCGACGAGTCCGCGCGCATCGCGACGCGCCTGGGTCGGTTCGACGACGAGGTGGAGGCATCGACCCCCGTCACGCTCGGCGGCACGCCGCTCGCCGACCTCGACAAGGACGCGCTGCGCGAGCGCGTGGTGGTCGCCGAGGCGACGCCGCACCTGTTCTCCGGGACGCTGGCCGCCGAGCTGGACGTGCACGGCCCGCAGGACGAGGAGCGTCTGCTGCGTGCCATCGCGCTCGCGGACGCGCACGATGTGGTCGACTCCACGCCCGGAGGACTGTCGGGCGAGCTGCCGGAGAAGGGGCGCTCGCTGTCCGGCGGGCAGCGCCAGCGCGTCGCCCTGGCACGCGCGCTCCTGCTGGACCCGGAGATCCTGGTGCTCGTGGAGCCGACGTCCGCCGTCGACGCGCACACCGAGGCGCGGATCGCCGCCCGGCTCGTGGACGCGCGCGGCGGCCGGACCACGCTCGTCGTGACCGCGTCCCCGCTCGTGCTCGACCACGTCGACGAGGTGCAGTTCGTGCAGGACGGGGTCCTGGTCGCGAGCGGCACGCACGCCACGCTGCTCGAGTCCGCCGAACCGTGGGCCCCCGCCTACCACCGCGTCGTCGGGCGCCGGCTCGACGACAGCACGCCCGCCGACGGCGTCGCGGTCGTCGAGGGTGCTGCCGTCGAGGGTGCTGCAGTCGAGGGTGCTGCCGTCGGAGGTGCTGCCGGCGCTGCCGGCACGGACCACGACCCGATCGCCGACGAGGCCTTCGACGAGCTGTTCGCGAGCTTCGACGACGACCTCGACGACCATGACCTCGATGACCCCGAGCTCGACCCGACGACACCACCCAGGACAGGAGGCCGGTCGTGAAGCTGCCCATCGCGGACTCCGCGCAGGTGCGCACCTACACCCGCCACCTCTTCCATCTCCACCGCCGCCCGCTGACCAAGATCGCGGCGCTGCACACGCTCGCAGCGATCGCCGGCCTGGCCGGTCCGTGGCTGCTGGGCCGGCTGGTCGACGCCGTCGCCGACGGCACGACGACGGGATACGTCGACACGCTCATCGCGGTCGGCGCCGCCGCCGTGCTCGCCCAGACGGTGCTCATCCGGTTCGCGCAGCGCTCGTCGATGGTGTTCGGCGAGATGGTCTTCGCCCAGCTGCGCGAGGAGTTCATCGAGACCGTCACCTCGCTGCCGCTGTCCACCGTGGAGCGCGCCGGCACGGGCGACCTCGTCTCGCGCACGACGAACGACATCAACCGGCTCCAGCACGCGGTGCGGTTCGGGGTCCCGCGCGTGATCGTCGCCGTCGTGACCATCACGCTGACCGTGATCGCGACGCTGATCATGTCGCCCCTGGTCGCGATCGCGATGTTCGTGGGCGTGCCGACGATGATCGCCGTGGTCCGCTGGTACCTCAAGCGCGCGACTCCCGCCTACCAGCGCGAGTCGGCCGCCTACGCGGCGCTCAACGGGACCATCACGGAATCGGTGGAGGGGGCCCGGACGGTCGACGCCCTGCGCCTGGGAAAGCGGCGCATGGGCCGTGTGAACGCCGACCTCAGCGAGGCATTCGCGGCGGAGAAGGCGACCCTGCGCCTGCGCACGATCCTGTTCCCCGCGGTCGACCTCGCGTTCGTGCTGGCACCGGTGGCCGTGCTCGTCTGGGGTGGCTACCTCGCCTCCAACGACTACGTCACGCTCGGCACCGTCACCACGATCGTGCTCTACACGTACCAGGTCACCGGCCCGGTGTGGGAGCTGATCTTCTGGGTCGACGAGATCCAGGTGGCGGCCACGTCGCTCGCCCGCATCGTCGGTGTCCAGCTCGTGGAGACCGACCGGGTCGAGCGCCCGGCGCAGCCCGCCGACGAGGACATCGCCGCGCGCGGTCTGCGGTACGCCTACCGCGAGGGTCACGACGTGCTGCACTCGATCGACCTGGAGCTGGCGGCCGGCGAGCGGCTGGCCGTCGTCGGTCCGTCGGGAGCCGGCAAGTCGACGCTGGGCCGCATGCTGGCCGGCATCCACCCGCCCACCGGCGGCACGGTCACGGTCGGCGGGGTGCCGCTCGTGGACCTGCCGCTCGACGAGCTGCGCGGCCACGTCGCGCTCGTGACGCAGGAGCACCACGTGTTCGTCGGGACGCTCGCGGACAACCTGCGCCTGGCCGACGAGGATGCGGAGGACGCCGACCTGCTGCGTGCGCTCGACGCGGTCGACGCGCGCGGCTGGGTGGACGCCCTGCCCGACGGGTTGTCGACCGAGGTCGGCTCCGGAGGTGCTCCGCTGACGCCTGCCCAGGCGCAGCAGATCGCCCTGGCGCGGCTGGTGCTGCTCGACCCGCACACGCTCGTGCTCGACGAGGCGACGTCCCTGCTCGACCCGCGCGCCGCCCGGCACCTGGAGCGCTCGCTCAACGGCGTGCTCGAGGGCCGCACGGTCGTCGCCATCGCCCACCGCCTGCACACCGCGCACGACGCCGACCGCGTCGCCGTGGTCGACGGCGGTCGGATCAGCGAGATCGGCCCGCACGACGAGCTCGTCGCCGCCGGTGGCGACTACGCCGCGCTGTGGCACAGCTGGCAGCACGAGCAGGCGTGAGCCCGACGTGACACCCGGTCCGATCGTGCTGCGCGGGGGCGTCGTCGTGCCCGACGACGCCCTCGCGTGGCGATTCTCGCGCTCGAGCGGACCGGGAGGGCAGGGCGTGAACACGACCGACTCCCGCGTGGAGCTGTCCGTGGACCTGGACGGCATCGCCTGGGCGAGCGAGGCTCAACGTGAGCGCGCCGTCGTGCGACTGGCTCATCGGCTGCACGACGAGATCCTCACCGTCGCCGCCTCTGAGCACCGCTCGCAGCTGCGCAACCGCGAGGCCGCGGTCGCTCGCATCACGGCACTGCTCGACGAGGCCCTTGCTCCCCCGGGGCCCCCGCGACGCTCCGCCCGCCCGAGCCGCGCGTCCCGCGAGCGCCGCAAGGCCGACGAGCAACGGCGTCGCAGCGTCAAGCAGCTGCGACGCCGCCCGCTCGAACGCTGATCGAACCACCACGCGCGTCGCCCGAGCCGTGGCGGCGAGGTGGAGTCCACGGCGGACTCATCCGTCGGCCGCCCGCGAGGTATCCCGTCCTGGTGACCACGGCCGCCCGCTGTCCACAGGACCACTCGCACGCAGGGACAAACACCTACACTTCGGGCGTGCCGATTCCGTCACCGACACCATCCCCGACCGAGTTGATCCAGGTCGCGGTGTCGTCGCTGCCTGGAGACTCAGCACTCAAGACGCTCTTCGTCCTTCTCGCTCCGTACGTCACCGTCTCGGGTGTGGTGGTCGTCGGATGGCTCACTGTGCGGCAGCGGCGTCGAGCGGACATGAAAGCCGAGTGGGGTCGCCGAGTGACCTGGGCGATGGACCACGCGATGGCCGATGACGAAGAGCGGAGCGCGACGGGCTACGCGGTTCTCGACTACCTGGCGGAGAGCGAGATCATCCAGGAAGATGACCGCCAGATGCTCTGGAAGTTCGCTGAGGCGCGTATCGTCGAGATCGCAGGTACCGGTGCGGTTGACGTGCCGTTCGAGGTCGAGGAGGAGGGGTCGGATGACGAACGAGACTGAGATCCGCAAGGTGCGCCGATCCGACGTGTTCGCCGCGAAGCTCGCGGTGAGCTCGACCCGCAAGTCCTCGGAGAAGCCTGCTGCCTGGGTCGAGCGTCTCGCGAACACCCCCACCGCACCGAGGTCGGTCCGCGAAGGCAAGGCCTGAGCGCCTTCGCCGCCGTCTGACCCCTTGCGGCACAGGCGTCAATCGGTGGTGGGTTCGACGCCCTGCTCACCGTCGAGTGTGACGTCGTCCGCGTCGCCACGCGCCTCGTCACGCACCAGCCGCAACCACAGCAGCACGGCGAACGACCCGAAGATCCACCACTGCGCGGCGTAGGCGAGGTTCTGGATGTTGAGCCCCTGGCCGGGGGCGCGCGGCAGCCCCAAAAGGGCCAGGTCCGCCGGCTGCGGCGGGTCCGACGACGCCAGGACCAGGTACCCGGTCCAGATGGGCCCACCCCAGGTGCCGATCAGCTCGGCCGAGCTGATCGCGTCGGTCCGCCCGTCGGTGATGCCGCTGCCCGCCTGCTCGGACGCCTGCAGGTAGCCCGTGACGGTGACCGTCCCCGCCGGAGGAGCGGAGGCGAGGTCCGGCGTCGGGATCCAGGCGCGAACCACGGGAAGGACGCCGTCTGCGGTCCGCAGCGGCGTCAGGATCAGGTAGCCGGTGCGGTCGTCGAGCGCGCGGTCCGGCACCAGCAGCTGCGCGTCGGCGTCGTACGTCCCCACCGCGCTCACCTTGCGCCCCACGGCGTCCCCACGGAACGACGTCTGGGGTGCGATGACCTCGTCGATCGGCACGGCGGGGGCAGCCATCTGCGCGGCGACGTGCTTCGCCTCGGCGCCGGCTCCCCTGATCTGGGCCCGGTCGAGCTGCCACGCGCCGAGCCGGCCGCAGACGTAGGCGGCGCCCAGCAGGACGACGAGCAGCACGATCATGCGCGGTCGCACGGCGGCCCGCAGCATCGTCGTCGGCGGGCGCCGGGGCGCGACGCCCCACGGGTCCGACGGCGGATCGGACGTGACGGCGGGTTCGCCCGGTCGCGCGACCGGCGGCTCGGAGGCCCGCGGCGCGCCCTCGCCGCGACCAGGCGCGGCGGGGTCGCCGGTCGGCGGCGTCACGGTCGCGGGATCGGGCACGTCCCACGGTAACCCGTCGCCGGTCCGGTCCGGATCGGCGGGTCCGTCGCGACGGTCGTCGAAAAGACCGATGACCTGCGCAGAGGCTCGACCGCCTACCTCACGTGAGATGCGCGACGCCCGCTGCGCCGCACGCGAATGTGCGGTTGTATGGACGGTGCGTGCCATGACGTGCCGCGGCTCGTCGGGGACCGAGGTCCCGGTCGACCTTGGCGGGCGCGCAGGAGGGTGTAACCGAACCGTCAGGCACAACCCCTGGCGGCCGACGACGGGGAGCACGCATGAGCACGACGACGACCGAGCCCACCGCCTGGCGGACGGGCAGCGGCGGTCAGATCGACGACGAGACCCTGGCCAGGATCGACAAGTGGTGGCGCGCGTCGAACTACCTGTCGGTGGGCCAGATCTACCTCCTGGACAACCCGCTCCTGCGGGAACCCCTGACGCGTGACCACGTCAAGCCCCGTCTGCTGGGCCACTGGGGCACCACGACGGGCCTCAACTTCCTGTACGCGCACCTCAACCGCGCCATCGCCGCACGCCAGCAGTCGACGATCTACATCATCGGCCCCGGCCACGGCGGCCCGGGACTGGTCGCCGACGCGTACCTCGACGGGACCTACACCGAGGTGTACCCGGACATGACGCAGGACGCCGAGGGCCTGCGCCGCCTGTTCCGCCAGTTCTCGTTCCCGGGCGGCATCCCCAGCCACGTGGCGCCCGAGACGCCGGGCTCCATCCACGAGGGTGGAGAGCTCGGCTACGCGCTGAGCCACGCGTACGGCGCCGCGTTCGACAACAAAGACCTGCTCGTGGCCGCCATCGTCGGCGACGGCGAGGCGGAGACGGGCCCGCTGGCCACCAGCTGGCACTCCAACAAGTTCGTCAACCCCAACCAGGACGGCGTCGTCCTGCCGATCCTGCACCTCAACGGGTACAAGATCGCCAACCCGACGGTCCTGGACCGCATCGAGGACGACGAGCTCGACTCCCTGATGCGGGGCTACGGCCACAAGCCGCACATGTTCGTCGCCGGGTTCGACGACGAGTCCCACCTGGACGTGCACCGCCGGTTCGCGACGCTGCTCGACGAGGTCCTGGACGAGATCGCGGAGATCAAGCGCTCGGCGGCTGACGGCAACGAGCAGCGTCCGCGGTGGCCCATGATCGTGTTCCGCACCCCCAAGGGCTGGACCGGGCCGGACTACATCGACGGCAAGAAGACGACCGGCTCCTGGCGCGCCCACCAGGTGCCGCTGGCCAACGCCCGGGACACCCCGGAGCACCTCAAGGTCCTCGAGGACTGGCTGTCGTCCTACCGTCCCGACGAGCTGTTCGACGAGGACGGCAAGGTCATCGACGACATCACCGAGCTCGCCCCGGAGGGCGACCTGCGGATGAGCGCCAACCCGCACGCCAACGGGGGCCTGCTGCTCAAGGACCTGCGCCTGCCCGACTTCCGCGACTACGCCGTCGACGTCCCCACGCCGGGCGGCTCGTTCGCGGAGGCTCCGCGCATCCTGGGGAACTGGCTCACGGACGTCATCCGGCAGAACCCGGACAACTTCCGGATCTTCGGGCCTGACGAGACCGCGTCGAACCGGCTCCAGTCCGTCTTCGAGGTCACCGACAAGCAGTGGAACGCGCAGTTCTACGGCGAGGAGGTCGACGAGCACCTGGCGCGCGCGGGCCGCGTGATGGAGATGCTCTCGGAGCACCAGTGCCAGGGGTGGCTCGAGGGTTACCTCATGACGGGCCGGCACGGGCTGTTCAACTGCTACGAGGCGTTCATCCACATCATCGACTCGATGTTCAACCAGCACGCCAAGTGGCTCAAGGTGACCGACGAGATCCCGTGGCGCCGGCCCATCGCGAGCCTGAACTACCTGCTGTCCAGCCACGTGTGGCGCCAGGACCACAACGGGTTCAGCCACCAGGACCCCGGGTTCATCGACCACGTGGTCAACAAGAAGGCGTCCGTCGTGCGGGTGTACCTGCCGCCGGACGCGAACACGCTGCTGTCGACGTACGACCACTGCCTGCGCAGCCGGCAGTACGTCAACGTCGTCGTCAGCGGCAAGCAGCCGGCCCCCAACTTCCTGACCATGGACCAGGCCGTCGCGCACTGCACGCGCGGCCTGGGCATCTGGGAGTGGGCGGGCACCGAGGTCGCTGGCGAGGCGCCCGACGTGGTGCTCGGCGCAGCCGGTGACGTCCCGACGCTCGAGGTGCTGGCCGCGGCCGACATCCTGCGCCGCGAGATCCCGGACCTCAAGGTCCGGGTGATCAACGTCGTCGACCTCATGCGTCTGCAGGACGAGCGGGAGCACCCGCACGGCCTGTCGGACAAGGAGTTCGACGGGCTGTTCACCGCCGACCGGCCGGTGATCTTCGCCTATCACGGCTACCCGTGGCTCATCCACCGCCTCACGTACCGCCGCAACGGGCACAAGAACATCCACGTGCGCGGGTACAAGGAGGAGGGGACCACGACGACGCCGTTCGACATGGTGATGCTCAACGACCTGGACCGCTACCGCCTGGTCATCGACGTCATCGACAACGTGCCGCACCTGGCCACCACCCAGGCCAACCTGCGCCAGAAGATGCAGGACGCGCGCATCACGGCCCGCCAGTACACCCGCGAGCACGGCGACGACCTGCCCGAGGTGCGCGACTGGGTGTGGCCCGACGCGCAGGACACGGCGGACAGCAGCCAGGTCGAGGCGACGCTCTCGACCGGCGGCGACAACGAGTAGCTGAACCAGCCGGGGAGGGCCCGCACCGGGCCCTCCCCGGCTCACGAACCGCACCAGCACGAGCACCACCCCCGCTCGACCAGCACAGGAGAAGCCCCACCGTGGCCCGCAGCATCTACGTCGCCTCACCCGAGGGTGACACCGGCAAGTCCGTCGTCGCACTGGGTCTGGTCGACCTCCTGAGCCGCACCGTGCAGCGCGTCGGGGTCTTCCGCCCCGTGGCGCGCTCGACCGAGACGAAGGACTTCGTCCTCGAGCTCCTGCTCGAGCACGACGGCGTCGACCTGGAGTACGACGAGTGCATCGGGGTGACCTACGAGGAGCTGCTCCCCGACCCGGAGGCGGCGCTGTCGCGCATCGTGACGCGTTATCACGAGGTCGCGAACCGGTGCGACGCCGTCGTCGTGGTCGGCACCGACTACACGGACGTCGCCAGCCCCACCGAGCTGGCCTACAACGCGCGCATCGCCGCCAACCTGGGCGCCCCCGTGCTGCTCGTCGTCAACGGGCGCGGCCGCACGCCAGACGGAGTCGCGCAGGCCGCGTCGGTCGCGGTGGCCGAGCTGCACGCGAACCACGCCCAGGTCACCGCGGTCGTCGCGAACCGCACGGCCCCCGGCTCGCTCGACGCCGTCCGCACGGCGCTGACCAGCGCGGACATCCCGGCGTGGGCCTTGCCGGAGGAGGCGCTCCTCACCGCGCCGACCGTCCGCCAGCTCATGGACGCCGTCGG